>Ga0123353_10000704_pt1 | contig 40818 bp, 39 predicted proteins | sample TergutLab28metaG_3_FD_92763 | JGI IMG/M metagenome (GOLD analysis project Ga0123353, IMG submission 92763) | Labiotermes labralis P3 segment gut microbial communities from Petit-Saut dam, French Guiana - Lab288 P3 | ecosystem: Host-associated > Arthropoda: Insects > Digestive system > Gut ... | reverse complement strand
ATTGAAAAACCGGAACTTCTGGGTACTGTGCGTCGCGCAGTGGGCCGGATTTTTGGAAAATAATTCCGAGGACCTGCTGACCTGGAGTTATGTCTATCAGCGCAGCATGACGGAGGCGCAGTTTACCACCGCGGATATGATCTGGCGCGCGGGCGCCGCCTTCGCCCCCTATTTTGCCCCGATCACTGCCAAACGCTTCGGCAAGCGTTCTATTCTCATCGCCTGCAATCTGATGAACATCGGCCTGCTGGCCGTGACCTACAACACGTTCCATATTGTTCCTGCCCTGGTGGCCTTCCGATTTATTAATTTCTTTTTTAATACGCTTCTCGGAAACATTCAGCCCGCGTTGAACGCCGACGTGCGCGACGCGCAGCAGTACATCACGGGAGAACGCATAGACGGCATGTTCAACATGGTTAAATATTTCGAGTCCCTCATCGGCATGGGCACCAGCTTTGTTACACCCTTCCTCTGGCGGCGCGGCGGCATCTATGAGGGCAACGGCGCGGTGGATTTCGACGGCAACAAGGGCATGTGGTACGCCCTGCGGGACGCGGACGTCTACAACCGCATTTCCAAGATGATGATCGTCTCTTCCGTCATCGGCGCCGTCATGAACGTGATTCCCATGTTCTGGTATAACCTCACGGAGTCCAAACAGCGTGGCATGAACAAGGCGCTGAAGCTGCGCGCCATGTTTGAGGACTATGCCAACGGAATTTTGAAGCCGGAAACGCGCGAGGAATGCGCGAAAATCCTTCGGGAGGCCCAGGAAGGGAAAGACGACAACGGCAACTCCGTTTCCGCGGAAGAGAACGAATATGTACTGGCGGAGCTCAACAAATACGATACACCGGCGATGCAGCGGCGGCTTGCCCTCGCCCATGAGATCGTTGATGGTGGGTACAGGGGCATCTTGGAATTCGATCCCGCGCGGCTGAAGCAGACGAAAGAGCGCGAAGAAAAAACCGTCCTGCGCAACATGAAGGAGGCGCAGAAGAACATGGCGCGCTTCTACCCCGACGGGAACCCGGAGGAACCGGATATCCAGGCGCTGGACGCACTCTATGAAACACAGCCGCAAACCCGGCCGGAGGCGAAGGCGCTGCGGCTGCAAATCCAGGCGTTGGAACAGGAGCGCCTGCTGTTCTTCCGCAGCACCAAACCTTACGTCAGGGCCAAACAGCTGTTGGACGACCAGGCAAATGCCGCGCGGTTGGACGAAATCTTTGAAATCAGTATAGAATCCACTCCCGCTAATCCAGTTTCCTGAACCCCTCCTCCCGGCACTCGATATACGCGTTGCTGGCATAGCCCTTCCAATCCTCCTTTTGAATAAGAAACCAGCCAGGCAAACAGCGCAGGACGGTTACAACATCTCCATTTTGCAAAGTGCCCAGTACCGGCGCGTTTACATCCGGTGCCCTGCGGACATGGAGCATACCGTTCTGCAGGTTCACTATACCCTGGGCAAAGCGCCCCGATTCGGCATAGCGCATACAAAAATAACAAGCGATGGATTCCACCAGGCTATCCGCTATCAAATCAATGTGATTGATAATCCACTCCGCGTCCTCCAGGTTGTCGTGGTAGGCAATTTCCACGAAGGCGGTGGGCGCCCTGGTTTCCCGCAGCTCATATAGACTGTCGTTCTCCATCACCTTCGGCAGGCAAGGTTGGGGGTAAATCCGCCTCAGACCGTCCCGAATGAGTTCCGAGGCCTGTTTTCCCTTTTCGTCCCCCGGGTAGTAAAACACAATGGGACCCTGAAACAGGCCCTCATAACCCGGTGCCGCGGCGTTGGAGTGGATGGCGACGTGCAAATCGTAGCAGCCCGCGTTGGAGAGCGCCACGGAGCGGCGCACATCCCCCTCCGGGTCGTTGCGCCCGTAGCGGATCCCCGCGAGATCCAGCAGCGGCTCCATGGCATCCGCAATCAGGTTCATATAATATCTTTCATTGCCGCCGGTTATGTATAAATTGTATTCCTGTGTGGAGGGACTCAAAAAAACGTTTGGCATTCGAAAACACCCCTTCAAAAAATGATAACCACTGATTAAAATACAGACAGTCATTATCATAATAAGAAGGCGCCTGTAAATTGACACGGTTTTTCCGTTTCGCGTCCGCGACAGGGACACCACTTTATGGAGTTTCAAATCAACTACCCCCTGCCAGGCTTTGTTCCGGTCTCCCCTTTTTTCCCACTATATGAAGTGGCCGGACTTTTTATTTTTCCAAAAATATTTCAAAAAAATTTGCACAAACTTTTTTTGGCACTCCTGGTATTCACAATCCCTATTTCGTCATAGTGCTGAAATATCAATACTGTATTTGTGCATATTCACCAGATTTCCACTTCTGCTATCTGCCGTAATAGAAAACTCAAATGATTTTATGTGCTGTAAATTTCAATTTGTTTTTATTCATGTTGCACAAATATGTTACGTTCTTTTTGTGCACTATGTCTTGACATTTCCAGAAAACCGTGTATAATAAGAGCTACAATTTAAAGAAAGGAGAGCAAAGACATGATCTACAACCAAGAAATGTATCAACTGGAGAAGCAGCTCCTCAAAGAGATTGAGCAGGAAAAGAAGCTCTCACTCAAGAAAATCTCCCGTATGATCGCCCTCGGCAGCATCCTAAACGAGCGGTAAGGAGTCCATCAAACAATCTCTTTGAAAAGAAAGGACGGATGAAACATGCGTACGAAGGAACTGTGTAGGCTGGAGCGCCAGTTGCTGAGCGAACTGGAAAAAGAAAAAGATTTCACCGTCAAAAAGAACCGGAACATCCGCGGCAGCCGCTGCGACGTCCGGTAGAACCCCACAAAACAGAACCGGCGGCCGTGTAAAATCGGCCGCCGGTGGTGTTTTATACCAATTTCAATTAGATGAGTAGATAAAATCGGTGCAAAACCGTTTACTGTATGCGGTTTTGCACCGATTTTATCGTGATGAATCTTATTGAGATTGGTATTATATTGCCCTCCGCCACAAAACATACTCCATCATCTGCCTTTTGAAACCGGCCGCTTCCAAAGCCTCAACCGCCTCCGCTGGATACTCCTTCAGCGTGAGGCTGTTTTTCTGCGAAAAAATCCGCTTCTGCGTGAAATCCCGGACCAAAGCCTGCAATGCTTCCTCCAGATGCTCCTGCGCAAACACGCGCAGCACCTGCCCCTTCCGTTCCAACACGGCCACCGGCAGACCCGTCCGCAGGGCGACCGCCGTGCTCTCTGTACAGGTGAAAACCTTGTCAGTATTGTGGGTCAGAATTTTTCCCCAAGCCTGGGCCGGGTCCACCGCGTTCAGCCAGAGGAGGGACTCTTGGGGCTGCCGCAGGGCGAGAGTCAAGGCCTGAAACTCCGTTTCCCGGACAAACTGCGCACCGGACAGGCCCCGGATAAAGTAGCCGCGCCGGACCCGGCCCGTATATTCCCAGGCCCGCAGAGTTTCCAGGGCCTGGGGCCAGCCCTCCCCCGCCGTTTCCCGGCACAGGAGGCCCGCGCGGTCAAAGGCGGATTCCAGGCGTTCTTCCGGCGTGGGTTCCAGGCACGGACGCGTCAGCTCCCAGCGGCCGGTGGACAGAGTCAATGCCCGCCCGCGGGCCTGCCTTTTGAGAGGGTATTGCTTGGCCTTTTCCCGGTTGAGCCATTGCCGAACAGGCAAAAAGCTGTCCGCGCGGACCAAACCCTTCTCCGCGAGGGAAAACAGGACTTCCAGCGGCGAGCGCCCTCCCAGGGCTAGCGCAAGCGCCTGGGGGAAACTGGCACCACGCCATTCCAGTTCCTGCAATATTGTGAATTCATCCGCCGTAAACGCTTCTGTATTGGGAGTTGCCGACAACTCGTCACTGTGAGGAGCAACGTGACGCGGCAATCCAGAAAGGCTTGGATCTGTGGATTGCTTCGCATTGTCTCCTTCGGAGACTTTTCTCGCAATGACGACTGGTGAAATATTCCAATTGATGTCTTTATAATTGTGAAACGCGAGTAAAGGCTTTTCGTCCCCCTCCAATTGCCAGTAAAAGTCCCCCTGGGCGAGCAGTTGATCCAGCTGCTCCGGCCGGTAGCCGTTCACCCGGGCGGGCAGCAGAACCCGTTCCCAGAGCTCCGGCGGGAAGGGCTGGTCCGCCAGGGATTCCACGGCGCGGCGCAGCTGCGTTTCCGGCGCGGCGGAGAGGCGCATCCTCTGGCACAGCAGGGCGGCGTAACACTCCGGCGGCAGGGTCTCCACCTGTTGGCGGCGCTGCCGCACGGTCTCCCGCTGGGCGCGGCGGTAGAGCTCCGCGTGAAAGCAGAGGCCTTCCCCGTCTTTTTTTGCCAGGCCGGCACTTACCAGAAATTCCAGCAGCTCCGCGGCCTGTTCTTCCGTCCAGCAGTAGCGCTCCGCGAGGGAATCCGGCGTCTGCGCGCCCCGGTAGCGCAGGCAGCGGCGCACGATGCGCTCCTGGGCCGCCGTGTCTCCCTCCTCCAGCGCCGCGCGGTAGAGCTCCGCCTGCTCGGCGCAAATCCAGAGGCCGGGCTCGATATAGCAGGCCCGCTCCTGATTAGCCAGCTCCGTCAGCCACTGGAGGGGCACGTCCAACTCCCCCGCTATCAGGTCGCCCTCCGCCATGAAGAGGGCGTGCAGCTGCCGCGCGTTCATGAGCTGTTTGGCGCGGGTGCTTACTTTTTCCAGCTGTTCCGGGGCGGGCGGCAGCATCTCGATCTCCCGCAAGTCCTGCTCCGTGATTTGCTGTGCTCTTTTCGGCGTCGGGTGATAATCGTACACAAACTGAGACTCCGCCTGCCTGCGCAAGGGCAGTGACATGGCCGAGGGCTCTTCCAGGTGCATCTCCCGCACCGCGATGGCGCCGGACTGGATCTGCCGCAGCACTTCCTCGATCGCAGGCAGGTCCCAGTGGTTCTCCAGGCACTCCCGCCGGGTCTCCCGGACGAGCGGGTGGTCCCTGTGGTCCAGGACGCCCTCCAGCGTTTGGGCCGCCCGCAGGCGCTGGAGCCAGAGCGGCATCCGCTTTCCCTGCCTGACACCCATCATCAGCGCGCGGCCCGCGTTGTAGCGGAAGGTCATCTGGAACAGCGGGGTCTGGGGCAGCAGAGCCGTCAGCAGGGCCCGCGCCGTGTCCGCCCGCAGAGTTTGGAGCAGATTTTCCGGGAAATCCCGCTTTTCGCCGCTGGGGTAGAGCAAAATGCCGTCGTCGTCCTCAAAGCAGTAGATGTCCGGCCCTAGGACACGCCGCGCGGCCTCCTGCAGCAAGAGAGACAGGCCCACGTTGACCTTGCGCCCGAACACGGAATGCACCATCAGTAAAGGCGTGCCGCTTTCGTCCTGGATATGCTCCACTAAAATCGTACGGTCGCTGGGTAGACAACCGGTCGCTCGCATCTGCCGGGTCAGGAACTCCTGGGCATTTCCGGCCGCCGCGTCGTCCAACGCCGCTTTGCGCAAAGCCTCGAAGAGGAGACTGCTGCCGTAGGCCTCGCCGAAGCCGCGCAATAACCGCCCAAAGGCCAGGCCCGTCTCGTAGCTGCGGCCGCCGCGCGCGCGCTTCCAGAAGGGCGGCTGGGCGCCCTCCATGGAGGCGGGTTCCACAATCACCCTGTCCTTGCCCAGTTCGGCGATCCGCCAGGCAAAGGCGCCCAGGAGAAATTTATCGCCGATACGCGCCTCGAACACAAACTCCTCGTCCAGTTCCCCCAAGCGGGTGCCGTCCGGCAGGTGCACACTGAACCAGCCCAAATCCGGAATCGTCCCCCCGGCGGAGAGGGCCAGTATCCGGCTGTAGGCGTCCCCCTGGACGGTCTCGTGAATGCGGTCGTACAGGACCCTAGGCCGGGCGGGATGGTCCTGTTCGTGCTCGAAATCTCCCGCCAGCATCCGCAGCAGGGCACGGATAGTTTCCCGGGTAACCGCCCGGAAGTTGTAGGCCCGCTCCAGCATCTCCAACACTTCGTCGACGCTGTAGTCCTCCCCCGCCGCCATGGAGACCAGGTGCTGGGCCAGCACGTCCAGGCACAACATGGGCGGTGTGGCGGCCTCGATGCCGCCGTCCAGCGCCACCCTTGCGGTCAGGCCGCAGTAGAGCCCGTCGGCGGCGGTTTTCGGGTAGATGCGCATCACACTGGTCCGCCCCGGATTGTGCCCTGCCCTGCCCAGGCGCTGCATCGTGCCGGAAACCGTGCGCGGGCAGCCGATTTGCAGCACCAGGTCCACCTCGCCCACGTCGATTCCCAATTCCATGGAGGAGGTCGCGCAGAGCAGGCGCAATTGGCCGTCCCGCAGCTGCTGTTCCGCCTCCAAGCGCTGTTCCTTAGAGACACAGCCATGGTGCGTCCGCGCAAAGCCCTCCCCCGCGATTTGATTGACCAAGTAAGCCAGCTTTTCCGCCTGGGCGCGGCTCTCCAGAAAGGCAATGACCGTACGAGCCCCTTCGCAGTCGTTGTACACGGCACGGGCCAGTTCCGGCCAAATCGTGCCCTCCGGCAGCACGTGCATGTCCGGCAGCGGGCTCACCACCGTGAGGGAAACGGACTTCTCCATCTTCGGCGCGACGATTTTCACCGGGTCGGGCGCAGCCAGATATTCCGCCGCCAGGTCCAGGGGCTCTATGGTCGCGGAGAGGCCCACGCGCTGCAGCGGCGACCCGCAGAGCTTATCCAGCCGCGCAAGGGACAGCATCAGGTGGGCGCCGCGTTTGTCGTTGATGAGCGCGTGGAGCTCGTCCAGAATGACGGTTTTCGCCGTCCGCAACAGGTTCTGCCCGTTTTTGCCGGTCAGCAGCAGGTAGAGGGATTCCGGCGTGGTGATTAAAATATGCGGCGGCTTTTTGTACATCCTGCTGCGTTCGGACTGCGTGGTGTCCCCCGTGCGCACAGCGGCCCGCAGCTCCGGCCCCGCGATGCCATCCAGGGGGCGGCGCAGATTTTCGCGGATGTCGTTCCCCAGGGCTTTCAGCGGGGAGATATAGAGCAGCTGCAGTTCGTCCGGCAACTCCCCTTCTCGCGCCAGGGCCTTGAAGCGGTCGATAAACACCAAAAAGGCGCAGAGGGTTTTGCCGCTGCCGGTGGGCGCGCTGATGAGCACGTGGGAACCCGAGGCCACCGCCGGCCAGCCCTGTTCCTGCACCGGCGTCGGCTTGCCGACCGATTCCGAAAACCACACGGCCGCGGCGGGGTCGAAGAGACGTAAGACCTCATCCATGGTTGGAACGTTCCCCCTTTGTCGAACGAATGTTTTCTCTCTGTAGTATAACACATCTGCAGGCAAAAGGCAAATCGCCCTGCGGATATCTTCCCCGCAAGGCGATTTGCGTCAAAAAGTAAATCTTAAGCCCTCAAAAACATATCATCAATATCTTTATAATACTGCGCCAGGGAGCCAAACAACTTGGAATACACCCGGTTGTAGATATCCTTGTAAATCTGATGCACTTTCATGTCCGGCTGGAACTCATCCTTGATGTGTACCATGGCCTTTGCCGCCTCCTCGTAGCTGTCGAAGGTCCCGTTCGCTTTGAAGGCGACCAGGGAGCTGCCGACCCCGCAGGCCTCATGGGTATGGATGCGGTATACGGGCAGGCCGAACATATTGGCGGTAATCTGGCAGACCTGGGGGCTCTGCGCCCCGCCGCCCGCGACAAACAGCTTGCCAACTTTCAGCTTGCCCTTCTTCTCCATGAGGTACATGCCCTCCATCAGCCCGTAGTTGATGCCCTCTATGATGGCGCGGTAGATGTGCATCCGGGTGTGGATTTCGGAGAAGCCGATCATCACGCCCCGGGCGTGGGGCTGGGTCGCGCCCGGCGTGAACGTGGGCTGCAGCAACAGGCCGTCGCATCCGGGCGGGATATTGTCGAGTTGTTCGTCGAGCAGCTTTTCCACTGAAACGCCCAGCTCCTGCGCACGCAGAGTCTCCAGCGCCGCGAATTCCTTCTTGAACCAGGAGACCAGCCAATAGCCCCGGTAAATCTCCACCTCCGGGTTGAACTTTTTCAGCACAGCGGGGAAAGGCGGGATAAAGGGCGTCGCCTCAAAATATTGGTCGGTAGAAATCTCAATCGTCGCGATGGTGCCGAAGCTCAGCGCGGCACTGTCCTCATGCAGGCAGGTGAGGGCCAGTGTCTCACAGCCCTTGTCCGCGCCGCTGGCGATGACCGGGAGACCCTCCGGTATCCCGGTTTCCTGGGAAGCCTGAGCGGTGATGGTCCCCATGGTTTCGCCCGGTTCCACCAGGTCACAGAACTTGTCGTCCGTCAGGCTGAACACGCTGCGTTTGATGTCATTGGGCTTGGCCCAGATCCGGTTCTTTACGTCGAAGGGAATATGCCCGATGATGTTCGCCGAGGAATCCACAAGGTTGTTGCAGAACTTGAACGTAAAATAGGCGGAAAGGAAGATGAACTTCCAGGTTTTATCCCAAATCTCCTTTTCGTTTTTTGCGATCCAGTTACAGGCGGATTGGGCACGGATGACCTCCACCGCGTTTTTCTGCTGCACCAGGCTGAACAGCAGGCTGTTGACAAAGGGAAGCTCACCCAACTCCGTTGCCTCGCGCTTGTCCAGCCAGAGGATGACATCCCGCAGCGGGTTGCCGTCCTTGTCCACACACAGGCAGGTGTCCCGGATGGTGGTGCAGGTGACAGCGACGATGTCCTTCCAGTACGCCTCGTTGTCCGCCTTCAGGCTGCGGCTCGTTTCACAGACGGCGTTCCAGTAAAATTCCGGCTTCTGCTCCGCCCAGCCCGGATGGAGCGAAAAATAGGGCTGCTCGTACTGCTTTTGCTTCTTCGCGACGATTTCGCCCTGGGCGTTCACCAGCATCGCGCGCGCGCTCTGAGTGCCCATGTCGAACGTCAAGACCAAGGGTTCCTGTTTCATAGTTGACCTCCGTCCCGCCTTGCGGCGTATTCATAATGCGCCAAAATCCTGTGTTGATTATACTAAATTTTGTAAGCCTGTGCAAGTGGTTTTTTCAGACCCTGTTTTTTTCTTTTGACAAGCTATCGCGATAGAAGTATAATATGTTCACAGACACAAGGAGCATAAAATGGACTTTTTCCCAAAAGTATTGCAAACCGTTCCCGCGGACGGATACAAAGTCTTCGCCTATATGAATGACGGCACTGTGCGCTGTTTTGACGCAGAGCCGCTGATTGAGAAGGGCGGTGTATTTGACCCGTTTACCGTCTATGCAATGCCGCTTATTGCCGACCCTGCAGGATAGCGCATGAATACCCACCGGATGTGATGACAGGCATCCGGAATTTCGAATAAGAAAGGGGGTGAACCGTAATGATCGATCTCTTTAAAAGCTTCTCGGAAATGGATGGCCTCTTCCAAGTTATACTTTTCTTTTTATGGCCCTATATGCTAATTGCCTGGTCGTTTGGCAAAGTGCTTAATTGGTTTGGCTCGTGGTTGGGACCGTTGGTTGAATGGTTGAACTTGTTGCTTGAGGGGTGGGGAATCTTCTAAAAATAAGCCGAACAAATCAAGCCGCTTTTCTGCAGGGACATTGTCCGTAACCACAAAGGCTGACACACTTTTTGACGGTGTGCCAGCCTCTTTTCTTAATCAAGAACAATTTATCCCCGCAGGGTAACGCCCATCTCCTGCAGCGCTTCCACCGCGCGGCCAACCGCCGCGTCGGTCTCCTCGTCCGTCAGGGTGCGCTCCGGGGAACGCAGACGCAGGGTAAAGGCCACGCTCTTTTTCCCGGCGGGGATCTGTTCCCCCTCGTAGATGTCGAACAGGTCGATTTGCTCCAAAATCTCGCCCGCGGCCCCAGTGATGACCCGCTCCAGAGAGAGCACCGTCAGGGATTTATCGCACACAAAAGCGAGGTCCCGCATGGCGGCCGGATATTTGGGCAGCGGCCGGTAGCCACTCTCGTCCTTCGCGTGTTGCAGCAGGGTTGGAAAGTCGATGGCGGCGGCGTAGGCACGGATGCCGATTCCGTAGTTCTCCAGCACCTGCGGGTGGATTTCGCCGAACAGCGCGAAGGCCTCCCCCTCCATGAGCAGCCGCGCGCGGCGGCCGGGGTGGAAGGCGGGGTCGCCCGTGACCGCCTCAATCTCCCAGCCGGAAATATCCAGGACTTCCAGCAGCGTCTCGACGACGCCCTTGACGCTGTAAAAGCTGCAATCTTTCCCATAGAGGCCCAACATCACCGTTTTGCGCTCCTCCGGCAGCGCTTCCGTCTCCGCGGAAACGGGGTGGTAGGTGGTTGCCAATTCGAACAGACCCGCTTCCGGATTCCGGTAGTTGTAGTTGCGGCTGAGCACGTCCAGCAGCGAGGGCAGCGCCGTGCTGCGCATGACGCTGGTGTCCTCCCCCAGCGGATTTTGGATCACAATGCTCTCCTGCAGCGGACTGTCTGCCGGGAGGGCGATTTTGTCGTAGGCTTTGGGGCTGATGAAGGAGTAGGTCACGATTTCCGAAAGGCCGCAGGCCAAAAGCGTCTCCCGGACCTCCGCCTCCAAACTCTGCTCCCGGCTGACGTGCCCGTCCGCCACCCCGGCGAGGGGACGGTTTTCGATTTTATCATAGCCGTAAATGCGGGCAATTTCCTCCGCGATGTCCGCCGGATGCTCCACGTCGCCCCGGAAAGAGGGCACGGTGATTTGGCCGTCCTCCACCCGGAATTCCAACTGTTCCAGGATATGCCGCTGTTCCTCCGCAGAGACTGAAATGCCGATAAAATTGTTGACTCCCTCCGGGTCGAAGGGCAGCACATGCAGCGTTGCGTCCGAATAATCGCAGTCCACGATGCCCTCCACCACGTCGCCCGCGTCCAGCAAACGTACCAAGTCGAGGGCGCGGTTCAGGCACTTCGCACAGCCCTGGGGGTCCAGTCCCTTCTCGAAGCGGCCGGAGGACTCCGTGCGCATACCCAGTTTCTTCGCCGTAATCCGCACGCTGGCACCGTTGAAACAGGCCGACTCAAATACAATAATTTGGGTGTCCGCCATGATGCCGCTGTATTCTCCGCCCATGACCCCCGCCACCGCGACGGGCTTCGCGGCGTCGGCAATCACGAGCATATCTTCCGAAAGTTTGCGCTGTATGCCGTCCAGCGTGGTGATGCTCTCCCCCGCTCCGGCATTGCGGACTATCACCTGCCCGCCCTCCAGATAGCGCAGATCGAAAGCGTGCATAGGCTGCCCGTATTCCAGCATCACGTAATTTGTGATATCCACAATGTTGTTGATGGGCCGCACACCGCTCGCCCGCAGACGCTCCCGCATCCAGCGGGGCGAAGGGGCCACGCGGACATTTTCCACCACCGCGCCCGCGTAGCGGTAGCACTTCTCCCGCTCCTCAATGCGGACTTTCAGGAAGCTGTCCACCGCGCCGCCCAGGGGGCGCTCGCTCAGTTCCGGCGGGGTGTAGGGCAGGCCAAAGGTTGCGCTTGCTTCCCGCGCCAAACCCAGCACGGAGAGGCAGTCCGGGCGGTTCGGGGTAATTTCAAACTCCGTGATCACGTCGTCAAGGCCAATTGCTTTACAGGCATCCAAGCCCAAAGTTTGGTCGCAGTCCTCCCCCAACACGAAGATGCCGTCCTCGATTGCGTAGGGAAAATCGTGCACACTCAGGCCCAGCTCGCTCAGGGAGCAGAGCATACCGTCGCTCCGGACGCCGCGTAAATCGCCCGCGTGAATCTCTTTTCCAACTACTGTGGAATCGTCCAGCGCGACGGGAACCACGTCGCCCGCCTTCAAATTCTGCGCGCCCGTGACGATTTGCAGCGGCGCGGCGCCGCCCGCGTCCACCTGGCAGACCCAGAGATGATCCGAATTTTCATGCCTTTCAATCGAAAGCAGCTTGCCCACGACGATATTGCGCAGTTCCGCCCCTTCCGTCTCGAAGCCCTCCACCTTGGAGCCGCTTATAGTCATGGCGTCGGCAAATTCTTTCTCCGATGCCTCCGGCTTGATATAGTCATGCAGCCATCTTTTTGACAATTTCATTGTTCCATTCCCCTCTCTATTAAAATTGTTCCAGGAAACGCAGATCGTTTTCGAAGAACAGGCGCATATCATCGATTTTATAGCGGAACATCGTCAGGCGCTCCAGACCGACGCCGAAGGCGTAACCGCTGTAGCGTTCCGGGTCGATGCCGCAGCGGGCGAGCACCTTCGGGTGCACCATGCCCGCGCCGAGAATCTCAATCCAGCCCTCGCCCTTGCACATCGGGCAGCCCACTCCACCGCAACGGAAGCAGGAGACGTCCACCTCGCAGGAGGGTTCCGTGAAGGGAAAGTGGTGCGGGCGCAGGCGGATGCGGGTCTCTTCCCCATAGAGGCGCTTGGCAATCAACTCCAAACAGCCCTTTAAATTGCCCATAGTGATGCCCTCGTCCACGACTAAACCCTCGATCTGATGGAACAGGGGCGAGTGGGTGGCGTCAATCGCGTCCGAGCGGTATACGCGGCCGGGGGCGATGATGCGAATGGGTGGCTTTTGTGTCTCCATGACCCGAATCTGCACGGGGGAGGTCTGAGTGCGCAGCAGCATGTTCTCCGTGATATAAAACGTATCCTGCACATCGCGGGCGGGGTGGTTCTTCGGGATGTTGAGGGCCTCGAAGTTGTAGTAGTCCCACTCCACCTCCGGGCCGGTGGCGACGGAGAAGCCCAGGCCCAGCAGGATTTCCTGCACCTCGCCCAGCACGATGGATAGGGGGTGCGCATGTCCGATTTTTTTCCGTGTGCCCGGGATGGTGACGTCCAGCGTCTCCGCCCGCAGGCGGCGCGCCGTCTCCGCCGCGCGGAGTCGTTTCTCCGCCTCTTTCAGCAGGCCCTCGATTTTGGCGCGGACTTCGTTGGCCAACTGCCCCATGACAGGGCGCTCCTCCGCCGAGAGCTTTCCCATCTGCTTTAAGATGGCCGTGAGCGCTCCTTTTTTGCCGAGGAAGCGCACCCGCAGGGCCTCCAAATCTACCTGGGTTTTGGCGGCTTCCAGCGCGGACTCCAGTTCCTGCGCAATGGCGTTGAGTTGATCTTTCATAGATATACACTCCTATCACTTTTCTCAGGGCAGCATCGTGCTGCCGCTCACCTTGTTCCAGCTGGACGGCAAATCCAACGCGCTGTCGGACTGCACGAAACTGCTGCCGTTGGAGTAGGTGTTACTATAACTGCTGTCCATCTTTGTATAGCCGCCGTCGGAGGTCTCGAAATACTCCCTGTCGGTAATCACGTTGTTCCAGCCATCCATGACTCTGCTGCTGTAGCCGCCCGAGCTGTCGCCGGAATAGGAATATTTCGGCTTGCTGGCCTCCACAAGCTGCTGGCTCTGCCGTATCGCCGCGTCCAACTGCGCGTTGGCCGCCTCAATCGTCTGTTCGAGCTGATCCTGGAACAGCTTGGCGGATACCTGCTGCACCGCACTTCCCCATTGCTCGTTTGTAATCAGGTTCGTGAAGAACATGTCTGAGGCTGCCTCGTACTGGTCGAACTTGCTTTCTTCTGCCAGGTAGTAGCGGAAGCCCACCGGCCCGGTGTTCCAGCCGGTCGTCTGCTCCGTGAACTGGCCCATCATCGGAATATTTTGTGTGTTTGTAAATACAAACGAGTAAATGGTCACGAACACCTTTGCCTTGCAGGGCACGCCTTCCAATGTAAAGCGGAGGGTGACCTGCACCGCGTCGATATAGTGCTCCATCTTCATATATGCGCCCTGCTGCTCCATCATCTGCTGCGACTGCGCCGCGGCTGCGTTGACCTCCCGCTCCACATACGCCTTATATGCCTCCAGCGCCTGCGCCGTTTCGCCCGTAGGCGCCTTCGACTCCACGAGCTGCACACTGCTGAGGTTGCACAATTGTTTGAAATACGCCTGCGCATAGGTTTCCGCGTTCTGGTACTGCTTCACGGGGGCCACCTGCTGCGGGAACCATTGTCCCTCCGACAATTGATACATCGGGTCGGGCTGCGCATAGGACACGGGCGACACATAACCCGCACGGGCCGTTTCGTCAGGCGAAACGATGAAAAAATCGACAAGTGCGGGGGCCGCGCCGCTCTGTATCACCCAGCCCACCTGTCCGCCGGACTTCCAGCCCGAGGGCGCGACGGAACGCACCGCCTCGCAGCCCAGCTGCGGGTCGGTCAACGCCACGCGCTCATACTGCACCGCCTGACCCGAAGCCAGCATCTGTTCGAGGCTCTTGCCGCCGGTATTCTTCCGGCCGCCGCCGTTTGTCGTGAAGGGGCTGGTCGTCCCAAGCACCGGGGGATCACCCGTCTTGTCGCCGGAAGTGCCCAAAACATATAAGAAAATCAGTACGGCGACGGTTGCGGCAGCGGCGATAATTGCTATTTTTTGTCCCTTTTTCATCGGCTTTTTCTGTTTTGCGGGGAGTGGCTGTGCGTTAAGATACGGTACGGGCGGCACTGTCTCTTGCGGTTGTGCCGCCTCCTGCGGTTGCAGCGCGGTTCCACACTGCGCGCAAAATTTTGTATCAGCGGTGATGGGCGCGCCGCAGTGCGCGCAAAAATTCCCTGCCATTGTCTCTCCTCCTGATAATCAATTTCGTATCGTTTTCCATAAAAAATAGCCTCGTCCCCCTGCGGGACGAAGCCAAGCTCCGCGGTACCACCCTGCGTTCACAAAATAATTGTGCCCTTACTCCGCGCGCAATGGCGCGGCCTGCCAAATACCGGCGGCAAAACCGTCACAGCCTACTACCCTCTGTGGATTCAGCCGTGCCGCTCCGGAGTGAACTTCGGCGTCTGTTCCCGCTGTGCCCGCTTCCAGCCTGGGCGGGCGCTCTCTGTGGGGACTTGAGTCCCCCTCGGGGGATGGGACGCTTACTCTCTCCATCACTGCGTTGCAATATTATTTGATATGATAACACAGTATTTTCTTTTTTGCAAGGGTTACGGTTTACTTTTTTCCTTCGGACTGTTATAATAATCTGAGAATGTTTCTTGCCATTCCCTGCTATACTATAACTATGTTCCGCGGCCCATACGGCTTGCTTGAAAGGAGTAAATTATGACCCCACAAAACCTGCACATCCTCAAAACGCCGGAGGAAATCGGCGCGGCAGCCGGAGAAATCCTCTGTAACCTGGTTCGAAACAAAGCGGAGGCGGTTTTGGGCTTCGCGACGGGCGCGACTCCCCTGCCGCTCTACGCCTATATGGCACAGCAACGCCGGGAGAGTAAGGTCAGCTTCGCTGGCATCCGCACCTTCAACCTGGACGAATACTGCGGCCTGCCCCGGGAACACCCCAACAGCTACTTCTCTTTTATGATGGAAAATTTATTTTCACAGATTGACGTCCAGCCGGAAAACATTCAATTTTTAAACGGAAACGCCATGGACATCCCCGCGGAATGCACGCGCTACGAACAGGCAATTGAGGCCGCCGGGGGCATCGACCTGCAAATTCTGGGCATCGGCCGGAACGGCCACATCGGCTTTAACGAGCCTTCGGACGTCTTTTCGGACGGTGCCTTCCAAATCAGTCTGACGGAGGACACCATCGACGCGAACAAGGGCTATTTCAGTGATAGGGAAATCCCCCTCATCGCGCTGACCATGGGCATCGGCGACATTCTGCGCGCCAAGGAAATCGTGATGATCGCCACGGGAGCGGCCAAAGCCCAGGCCGTGAAGGGTATGCTGGAGGGGCCTGTGACGCCGCAGTGCCCGGCCTCGATTCTGCAGACCTATACTGGAACCATCACCCTATTCCTGGACGAAGCGGCGGCGGGCTTGTTGGAATCCAGATAATTCCCACACTCTGTAGGGGCGGCTTATAGCCGTCCGCAATAAATCACTATTCCCGCGGACGGCTACAAGCCGCCCCTACAAAACTCGTATAAAATTATTATTGTCTGTTAGGTTTGGTACTGTCAATGAGATATTATCTGAGCAAATATTTACCCCTGGGGTATTCGCTGATCAAAAAATCTTTAAGTATGAGCGTTTCTTCCTCCAAAAAGTATCTGTCCGTAAAATATGTTTCGATTGCGCTCTGCGTCTTTTTTTGTGTTGCTGTTCCCGTTATTGGCGGTCTGACGGTCGCCACTTCCGGCTGGGAGCCCGTCCTCCGGCAGTGGCCCCCGGAGGCCTACGACAACGCGGAGGTCAAAATCCTGCCCATTAATGTCAATTATGGCTTCGATACGCAGGATTTGCGGCTGCTCGTCAGCCGAGCGGACTACGTGTTTGTGGGCAGGGTAAAGCAAATCCGCTCCACGGAATATCATCTGAGGGAGGAACTGATCGGTCCCCATTTGGGGGTCTACCATCTGCCCCGCACGCATTACGCCGTCACCGTGATGGAAAACATCAAGGGGGATCTGCTGGAAAAAGTGGAAATCACGCAGTTGGGCGGCCTGAGTTTCAACGGGAAATCCCTCTCTTTCGCGCCGCCGGGGGACAGCATCCTGCGGGAGGAACAGATTTACATCTTTTCGGCTTTCCGCCTGGAAAACGGAGCGCTTGCCATCAGCGGCGAAAACTCTCACATTCTGATGGGCAAGGGCACCACGCGGGAGAATCTCAAACATTCTGAGAAAGTGGCGGAAATTCGTAGTTACTGTGAGAATCCTACAGAATAGATTTGGTCTATAACCATATTTTCGGGTCGCCCAGGTGTGTAATCCACAACGTGCGGGAACGACCCCTACACGGAAAAGCTGTTGTTTCAAGGCATGTAGGGGACGCAGTCCTCTGCGTCCCCTGTTAGCACACCTTGTCCTAGAAATTCAAGGGTTCATGGTATGTTTTGGGACGCTGAGGACAGCGTCCCCTACAGGTTTATTTCCCCTCTAAAAACACCCGGTAACCCCGGTAGGCCATATACACATCCAGCTTGGAGACGACTTCAAAGGGCGAGTGCATGGACAGCACCGGCACCCCGGCGTCCACCACATCCACGTCGAGGTTGGCGATGAACTTCGCGACCGTGCCGCCTCCGCCCTCGTCCACCTTGCCCAACTCGCCGGTCTGCCAGATGACCTCCTCGCGATTGAACAGCCGGCGAATCTTCCCCACAAACTCCGCGGAGGCATCCGAGGCGAACAGCTTACCCTGCGAACCCGTGTATTTGGTGAGCACCAGACCCTGGTTCAGGCAGGCCGCGTTGCGCTTCTCCATCACGTCCGGCCAGGATGGGTCAAAGGCGATGTTCACGTCTGCGGAGAGGCATTCGGAGCGCCGCAGCACGTCGTGGGCCTGCAGCCCCGCCTGAAGCGCCAAGTCGGCGACGAAGTCCCGGAAGAAGGAGGAGTGCATACCGGTATTGCCTTCGCTGCCGATTTCTTCCTTGTCCGCGAGGATGGTCAGGGCGGTATACTCCGGAATACCCGCGTCCGCCAGGGCCATCAGACCCGGATAGGCGCAGACCCGGTCGTCATGGCCGTAGCCGCCAATCAGGCTGCGGTCCAGGCCGACGTCCCGAACCGGAAAGGCCGGTACCAGTTCCAGCTCCGCGCTTTGGAAGTCCTCCTCGATGATGCCGTACTTCTCGTTTAACAGGCGGAGGACATTCAGCTTCACCAGTTCGCTGGCCTTGTCGTCCCGGAAGGGGCGGCTGCCGACGAGGAGGTTGAGCTCCTCGCCCGCAACGCCTTCGGAGAGCTTGCGTTCTCCCTGCTTCTGGCCCAGGTGCGGTAGCAGGTCGGTGATTACGAAGCAGGGTTCTTCCGCGTCCTCACCCAGCCGGACGGCCAGACTTTCGCCGTCCTTTTTGATGATGACGCCGTGCAGGGCCAGCGGAATCGCCGTCCACTGGTATTTTTTGAGCCAGCTGTAGTAGTGGGTTTTGAACAGTGCCAAGTCCGCGTCCTCATACAGGGGATTGGGCTTTATGTCTATGCGGGGAGAATCAATGTGTGCCGCGACGATGCGCAGGCCCTCGTCCAGGCTCTTTTTACCCATCATGGCAAGGATCAGCGATTTACCCCGGTTGTTCAGATACAGCTTGTCCCCGGGGGCGTATTGCCGCGCTTTATCGTAGGGTAAAAAGCCCTGTGATTCGGCCAAAGCTATCGCGCAGGAGACGACCTCCCGCTCCGTTTTGGCCTCCTGTAAAAAGGCCTTATAGCCCTCGCAGAAGGCGTCCGCAGCCTTCACGGCTTCCTCCGTCAAACGCAGGGCCGCGTGTTTTTTGGTCAGAAACAGCTCTTCTTTCAGTTGTTCCGCTTTGGATTTTTCCGTATTCATGTGTTTGCTCCTTTCATGATGATTACGCTTCTTTCAGCGGCGCTTCTCCCGCCCCCCTACTATCCAGCAGGTGGTAGGCATTCCAGCAGCACCAAGCCATCCCCCTCCACCGGAAACGCCTCCTCCCCGGCGGGCACGAATAAGCAATCCCCCCGCCGCACCGCGTTTGGGCCTACCTTGCCTTCTCCCGCAACCACCACCAGCGCGGAAGGCCCGCCCTCCGTCCGGCGCGTGTGCGGGCCGTGCACGTCAATGCGGTTTAGGGCGAAGCAGGCGGTGTTCTCGTAAGTAATCAACGCGGTCAAGGTATACGCGGCGTTGCGTTCCATCATCTGAGGTTTCAGCCGGAAACGCCGCAGCATCTCCGCCCGGGGCTTCCCCTCATAGTGGAAGCAGTCAAACATCTTCTCCAGGCCGACCCCCATGTGGCAGAAGAATTCCGGAAGATCCTCCCCGAAGGCGTTGCGCCGCTCCAGACTGATGGTGTAGTCCGTGGGCTCCTGGATTTCCAGCATAAAGCAGCCAGAGCCGATGGCGTGGGGCGTACCGCCCTCAATCAGGTAGACCTCCCCGGGCCGCACGGCCATGCGGTGCATGAGGGCCTCCAGTCCGGCGATGTCCTGGGCCGCAAACAGGGCCTGCAGCTGCTCCCTGGGCACGTCCTCCTGAAAGCCCAGCAGGATGTAGGGCTCCACGCCGTCTATCACCCGGCCCTCCAGGATATACCAGGCCTCCGTCTTCCCGTAGTCGGACTGAAACAGACGTTTGGCCTGGATTTTATCCGGATGTACCTGGATGGGCAGGCGTTCCGCCGCGTCCAGGAATTTGGTCAGTACGCCAAAGTTTTCGCCGAAACGCGCGCGGTGCGCGCTGCCGAGAAAACCCTCCGGATCCTGCAGAATCAGATCTTTCAGGTAGCACGAACCTTGAGCCGTCTCTGTTTTGCTCAAACCCTCCTGCTCCGGAGCATCCGCCCGCTCCGGATTGATGGCGGTTACGACGGAGGCGAGCCAGTCCTCCGGCAGGAAGCCGTCGCTGCCGTCCTCGTGCCCGTGAAAGGCGTCCAGCAGCTTTCCGCCGCGGTAACTCCGCCACACGCGGTTTTCGATTAATTTGGTTGGCTGTAGATTGGACATGGATGTACCCTCCCGGCTTGTATGTTGTAGCTTCATCTTATCACAATGGGGCGGAAATGTATAGGTATTATGTAAAAATGTAGAGTTATAAACGCACAACCCCTCCCGTTTTACCGGGAGAGGGTTGGTTTATTTGCGGCTTATTTCTGATTTTTGTCGTAGATAAGTTTCAACCCATATAAGATCAGTTCCGCGTTGTGCAGAATCGTACGCGTACAGCTCTTGATGATATCCGAAGAGAGGCCGCCGGTGGCGACGATACTGCGGACCGGCCTGCCCAACTCCGCTTCCATCTTGTCGCAGAGACCATCCAGCATGGCGGCCGTGCCGAACACCACACCGGCTTGCATGCTGTCAACCGTGTTCTTTCCAATGACGCAACGCGGCCGTTCCAGGCTGATGCTGGGCAATTGGGAGGTCTTCGCGGACAGGGCCTCCAGGGAAATTGAGACCCCGGGGGCGATGGCGCAGCCGCAGAATGCGCCGTGCTCATTCAGAGCGCTTATTTTTGTGGCCGTGCCGAGGTCGATGACCAGGCAGGGAAGGGGATACAGATCTCCTGCGGCGGCTGCGCCCGCGACCAAATCCGCACCGACCTGGGCGGGGCTGTCCGTCAAAATGTTCAGGCCTGTTTTCAGGTCAGGCCCCAAAATCAGGGGCGTACAACCCGTCACATGGCTGACGGCTCGTGTCACGGCGGCGGTCAGCTCCGGCACCACCGAGCTGAGAATTGCCCCCTCGAAAGCGCCGTGCTCCACGGAATAGAGGGCGAACACATCCACCAGCTCGATGGCATATTGGTCCGGCGTGCGGCTGCGGTCCGTCGCCAGACGCGAGACAAAGCGCAGGCTTTCCCCCTCGTAGGCGCCTATGCTGATGTTGGTATTGCCAATGTCTATGGTGAGCAGCAAAGAAATCACGTCCTTACAGTAGGGGCGCACATTGGGCGGCCCGATTTCAGGAAATTTCCGCGCAATTCCGGGGCTCCCCGGCTTATATCACCCCGGTAAAACTCTAACACAAAGCGTCCGGCAGAGTATGTCATCAGAAACAGGGGAAGCAATATGCCAGGACGTTTGCGTTCGGGTTTCCAGACAAGGATTATAATCAGAATGATCAAGCACAGGGCGGATTCAAATAGCGGCGAAGGCAACCTGGTAACGCCGTAGTGCTGAATTCCCCAAGAAGCTTCTCTGCCATAGCAGCAACCAGCGAACAAGCAGCCGAAACGGGCGATCGCATCGAATAAAAGAGCGAAGGGCGTCATCAAATCCGTTATGTTCCGCAGGGGTATTTTCCGAATCTTCGCGTAAATCAGCAAGAACAAAAATGCCCCTATCACTCCGCCATACCAAATAAATCCACTGGTTAGCCTGAAATGCCGCCAAAACCGTGCAGTCCAGAACTGCGCAGTCACTTCCCCTTTAAGGACGCGACCCACGATATGGAACACCTTTGCGCCAAGCACGCCGCCCACCAGCGTTGTGCAAGATAAAGAAACTGCTTCCCATGCGGATATGTTTTGTGTTTTGCGGCGCAAACAGACCAGCAGCGTGCTCGCGATGGCAGCCAGCGCCGCCATGAATAGGTAGGATGGAAACCGCAATGTCCCAATTACGATATAAGGAAGCATGAAACACCTCCTAGTAAGTACAACAATACCCGTGATAACGAATAGGATTCAGTTCGCGGTTTTAAAACTATTGCTGAGTTAGGTTGCTCTACCTGCTGCCAGCGGGTAAAACTGTGCTGGCAGCAGATACTTTTTGTGTACGGTTGAGTTGGAAAAGTGCGCCGGTGAGGTTGAGGGTGGCAATACCAATGAGGTTTTGAAGCCTACAACAGAGGTTGGCCCGTTATTGTTCGCCAAAGTATCATCAGCAATGCCCAAATGCTCCCGATTGGAATCCATAATCCCGTCACGATGGTGTTAAGAACCATGCGTAAAAACTCCATAATAAGACCTCCTACTAAATATTATTTTTATGGTACCGTATCTTCCGGAAAAAGTCAACACCAATATTATTAAAACTTCCCTTTTATGTGCGGCACTTTCTCATAGACCACGCCCGTTGCCAGTGGGTAAAACTGTGCTGGCAGCAGGTGGTTTTGTGTGCAATTGTGTTGGAAAAGCGCGCCGACGAGGTTGAAAACGGCAGCAGCAATAACAATAAAGGATCTGGCGTTATCATTGCTATCTTAGGACGGATATTAATAAAATCATGAGCCAAGCTATTGCTCCAAAGGGCGCTACAAGAATCGTAAAAAGCTGTTGCCAAATTGACATGATGGAGTCCTCCTTTAAAATATTATTTTTATATTACCGTATCATCCGATAAAAGCCAATCCCAATGTCGCAAGAAAATCCTGTTTAGCTGGGTGTTGTCGGCGCTGCCCTTTCCCATAATCCATGCCCGTTGCCAGCGGGTAAAAACTCGCTGACAACAGGCTTTTTGTGTGGTTATTTGAACAAGTCGCCGAAGAATTTCGCTATCTTTGCGAAAAAACCAAGCGATTTCTCTTCAAGCAGTGTAAGCTCACCGTTTAGCGGTGCGTTGCTGGACTGCTGTGCAAGCTCGGATTCATTGTTGGACTTCGTGAAGAAATTCACGATACTTGCGTAGAGTCTTGCGAAGAAGCCGGGCTGCTCTTCTTCGGTCTGCGGGTTAATGCTCTCAAACAAGCTCTCCAGCTGTCCGGCAAGGTCGCCGGACTTTATTCCGGTCTGCTGCCCCATATAGTTATTGAACAACTCGGCCTGGTTGAGTAGCTGCGCCCACCAGTTGTCGATGTCGGGAATCAGTATGATGCGGTTTGGGCTTTTGATGCGCTGCACGGTTTTCACCTCCTTTTTTCTGAATCATCCCGTTGCTGAACGCCACGCTCCAATTGCCAATACTTATCCGCCGTTCTCCTCGGTCGTCTCGTCCGAACCGCTTGGGAGGGGGCCCCAGGTCTGGATGTCGACCGACGTGCCCCGCTCGTATTTTTTACCGTCACCGGAAGGCAAATTCATGGCGATGATGGTACCCGGCACGTGGGTGCCGTCGTTCTCCTGGGGAAGTTCCTTATATTTGAACCCGCGCTCGATCAGGTCGTCTTTGACGTCTTCCAATTTATAGCCGCGGTAGTTGGGCAACTCGACCATCTCTTTGCCCTTGCTGACCGTCAGTATCAGTTCCCCCCCCTGATCCACCATGGTACCCGGTTTCAGGCTCTGCGAAATGATGATGCCGCTTGCTACCTTGTCGCTGAAAACAAAATCTACTTTGATGTTAAATTTTTCATTCCAAAGCGGATTTTCCACGATAGAGGTATAGAGAGTATCGGCCGTCCAATCCGGAACCTCGTACTGTTTGCTCGTCACGGTAGGCGGCGGCATCGTAGTCGTCTCCGCGGGGAAAAACCGTTCAGAAATCGGGCCTCGGAACAGGATCCCCACCAGCAGAATAAGCAACAGCCCGGCGCCGAAGCAGATGCCCGCGGCTTTCAGGGCCAGGAGACGCTGGGCCTTTTTGGGGTTGGCGGCTTTTTTCTCCGGGACTTCTCTCTCTCTCACCGCCGGAAATTGCTGTGTTTGGGCGCGCACAGCGGCGCGCTGCGCGGCGGTGCGTTGGGAATAGGTCTCCCCTGCGACCGCGGCGGCGGGCGAGGCGGAGAGTTCTGCACGCAACTGTTCCACCGTCCGGGTACGGTTTTCCGGGCGGATCTGCATAGCGTTTACCAGCGCGTGGATGACATAGGCGGGCAGCTGCTCCGCGAACTGGCCCGGCACCATGAGCCGGTCGTTCGCGGCCCGCAGGGTGGCCTCAATCGGATCGCTGCCGATCAAACTGCGGTACAGCACGCCCGCGAAAGCGTAGATATCCGTCCAGGCGCCCTGCTGCCCCTCAAAGCCATACTGCTCTATGGCGGCGTAACCCGGATACAGCTGGGCGCTCAAGTCTCCCCGGGCCGTGCGGGCCTGGGAGATGCTGAAGCCGGAGAGCCAGACCTTGTTGTCCTGCCCCACCAGCAAAGTCGTGGGTGAAATGCCCCTGTGGAGGATGCCAGAACTGTGCAGGATGCCGACGGCGGAGAGCACCGGCATCAGCAGCTGCCGGGCCCTGTCCCAGGGAATCGAACCCGTCTTGCTTTTCAGCAGGAGGTATTCCCGCAGAGAAATGCCCTCGATGTAGTCCGAAATGGCGTAGGCGGTGTTGTTTTGCTCCACGATGTCGATGACGCCGATCAAGGCGGAGAGGCCGCGCAGCCGCGCGAGTTTGCGCCAGAGCTCCAGGAAGCTCTGCAGGCAGTCGTCGTAGGTCCGCTCGGAGCCGGGCATGATGGTGACCGCCGCATGGGGCGGAGAGCGCACCGCGATGGCGTCCGGGAAAAATTCCCGGATGGTGATGGGCGCACGGTTCGCGAGGTCCCAGCCGATGTAGCCGGCCCCTTCCCCATTGTGCTCCAGGAGCTTTCCGATCAAATAACGGTTTGCGACCACAGAGCGTACCGTGAGATAGGGCGCGGGTTGCGCGGCGTCCGCGTAGTATCCGCAGTGGGGACACTGCTTTGCGCTGCCGATTTCCTTCATACAGCTCATGCACAGGTTATCCGTATTAATCATGCCGGGAAACGCCCCCATATTCCTAAAGTAAATACTTCTAGATATTTCTATATGCTAATAGTAGCAAACAGCCGTTCTTTTGTCAATTACAAAAGGTTACAATTTGCGAAATTAGAATTATACAGTTTGCTTTTTCTTCGGAGATACTGGACCGCAATGCCATTGTAAGGCTAAAATAAAAAGAGTTTCCCGTCTTTGTCCACAAAGGAACGATACCCGTAACCGCTGTTGCTACTTTCGGCGGAGTATGTTTTTCGGCATGTCAATTTACCGGCGGCGTTAAAGCGTTCATAAACCAAATCCACTTGATGGCGTGTGAAACTGCTCATAAAAAGAGCTTCGTAAGGCTGCCCCGGAGATAACCGGTCCCCAACGATAGCAAAACCGCCGTCATCCAGGGCGAAAAGTTCTGTACCCCAGTATTTCACAGGAACAGTGGAACTTTTTTTCCAATCCGAACTGAATAATGTAACACGATCCGCAACACGTGCCCTGTTAGAACTGCTTACAAGCCATCTGCCGTCTTTGAGTCTGATTGCGCTTCGCGGAACATAGCGGCCAAACTCCATGTATTGTTTTTGATTGCAGTCATAATCAATTTCATAAAGGAATCCATATTCTTTGTGAGAATCGACGGTATATGCCTGCCCATAAAGAAGAATCCAATTCTCTTCCGGTAAAAAAACAACGGTGGGATATTGCTGCTCGAAAAGCTCAAAGGTCTGTATAACCCGGAAATCCGCGCCCACATGCGCTAGAAAGCGTTCGTCTCTATCGCTTCTCGTTCCCAAAATCCAATATCCGCTGTCGGCCCCGGGCCAGCCGGAAAGCGCAGATAAGTTTTCCATATCCTCAAAGGGTTCCCGCGTCGCAAGTTGTCCGTGCCGGTCTATATGATACACGGTATCCCGCCCAAGCAGATATACACCTCCTGCGTGGTCGGGAAGGGCCACATTCATTTCCATATAGCCATCAAATTTTTCGATTTCCCACAGAAGGGAACCATCTTGATTTAAAAAGGAGAAACCGCTGTTGGTACGGAGAAAAATACCCTCTTCGCCGAACAGATGCAAGGAGTCAAAGGTCGGGCTGATTTCCCACTCCCACAGTATGGTACCGTTCTCATTCCAAAACCCCAAACAACACTCGGTCAGATTTTGTTCCGGTTTTTGGTACTGCAACAGGAGGCCGTCATTGTATTTTTGAAGAGAATAGACTTCGCCCGGAACCTGGACTTGCTTTTCTTCTACCTCTTTTGGCGAGATATCCGGCAAAGGCGAAGTGCTGTACAGCAAACTTTTGCAAGATAGCAACGCCCCGCACATCGCCAAAATCAAACACACACAAATAAGCTTCTTCATCCCATTTACTTCCCCGCTATTTCTCAGCACCTGTCTATTGCTGTCGTAACCCCTATCTCCAATTCAAAAGCCTTCCCGTCTCCCGGCTGCAGAACCAGCAGCTTTCCGTTTTCCCGCGCGTGCGTTCTGCTGAGCGGATAGTAGGTGCCTGGCTCCAGCCCCACCACATAGTCCCCTTCCCCGGTTTGTTTCCACTCGGTAAAACAGGGGAGCGTTTGGCTGTTGTATTTCACATAGGCCCCAATGTTCAGGCCTCGGTTCCACAAACAGGCGCAGACTTCACCGTTTGCGTCGCAGGCGGGCTCATAGAGATATACTTTTTCTTTATAGCCGTGTATGGGCGCGTGGAAGGAGCGACAGAGCTCCGCGTCTATCTCCGCTTCCGCGTCGCGCGGGCGGGTCTCGCCGTTCAGCCCGACCAAAACCGTGTCCTCGCTGAGGAGGGGAAACCCGAAATTGCAGTGGTACAGCAGCATCAGCGGCTGCGGCTCAAAGCCGCAGTTTTCGACGGTATCCCGAATCCGGATTTTAGTCTCGCCCAACCTACAGCTGATCTCCCGCGTGAGGACCATATTTTCTCCAAACATGGCGCTCTCCCGCAACACGCCCCGGACTTTGATGCGGTATTCATCCTGTTCCCAGCCTCGAAGCACGGCGACGTCGTCCGCGGCAATGTGATTGAATCTGCCGTGCAGCTCCAGGTTTTGCCCCTGGTCCACACAGGCGGGGCCGATGTTCGCCATGCCGCAAGTGGTCAGCAGTCCGCCAAAAAAGCTTTGCGCAAATCCGTCCTGCGGGTCGTAATGGCTCGTGGAAACCAGGCCGGTTTTAGAGATAAAGCCAAAGGGGAGCCCCTTATATTCCGCCCAGGCGATGTCCATGCCCCTGTCGGGGACCACGGTGAAGCGAAATCCGTCTCCCGCGTTCAGGTCTATGCAGTGCAAACCCTTGCCCATACCCGTTTTCAGTTCATACTGTTTCGCGTCGGCCACCTGCGAAATGTCCCCGATGCGTTTCATCAATTCCTGTTTTGTAAAGCTTTTTCCGAATAAAGTTGCCATGGCGGTACCTCCCTGTTTTTTCAGATTGCCATAAAAACCATATCATGTTTTCCGAAAGAAAGCAAGCGGAAATTTATCATCAATTTGAACGATTCAACTTGCAAACTGTGCCGATATGCGGTAATATATAGCAAGCAATCAACAGAGGAGGATATAGTTATGGAATGGTGGCAAGTTGTTCTGGCGATTTTGGCGGCTTTTTTGGGTGTTACGCTCATCCGCGCGGCGTTCTACAAGCCCAAAAAAGTGGATTTCGGCGCGCTCACGGAGGAAACTGTGAACGCGGAACGCGCGGTGCAGCACATCAGTGAGGCGGTGCAGATTCCAACGATCTCTTTTCTGGATGAGACCAGAATGGATCTCGCGCAATTCCAGAAGCTTCACGCCTTTCTGGAGGAGGCATTCCCACTCATCCACCAGAAGCTGAGCAAAGAAAATATTGCTTTCGCCAGCCTGCTCTACCACTGGAAGGGGACGAACGACAAGCTGGAACCCATCGCGCTGCTGTCCCACCAGGACGTCGTTCCGGTCACGGAGGGCACGGAAGAGGACTGGACGTATCCGGCCTTCTCCGGCCATGTAGGCGACGGCTTCATCTGGGGCCGTGGCTCCCTGGACATGAAAAACCACCTCATCTGCGTGATGGAGGCGGTGGAGACCCTGCTGGAGGAGGGCTATCAGCCGGAGCGGGACGTTTACCTGTGCTTCGGCCACAATGAGGAAGTGGTCGGCAGCGAGAACGCCGGCGCGACGGAGATCATGAAGACCCTGAAAGGGCGCGGCATCCGTCTGGACAGCGTAATAGACGAGGGCGGCGTCTTCTTGCCGGTCAACGTCAAGGGCGTGATCGACAAATACATCATCGGCGTCGGTATTTCCGAAAAGGGCTATGTGGACTACGAGATTAGCATCTCCGCCAAGGGCGGCCACTCTTCCACCCCGCCGAACCACTCCGCGCTGGGCGAGCTTGCCGTGGCGATTCAGGAGCTGGAGGAGAACCAATTCTCCGCGAAAATACTGCCCTTCCTGACATCCATCCTGGAAAGCGCCGGCCGCAACGCAAGCTACCCCATCCGGGTGGTGCTCTGCAACGCCTGGTTGCTGAAGCCGCTCATCAAGTGGATCATGACCAAAATACCAGCGGCGGCAAGCTTCGTGCGCACCACCACGGCCGTCACCATGGCGAAGGGGAGTCCCGCCGAAAACGTACTGCCGCAGAAAGCTTCGGCCAACGTCAATTTCCGCACGATGCCAGGCACCTCTCTCAAAGATGTGGAAAAACATATCCGGAAGGTGGTCTCCAACAAGAAGTTGGAGATTGCGCTGGTCAAGGGCAAGGAAGCCTCGCCCTTCTCCCCGACGGATTCCCGCGCCTATAAAATGATTGAGAAGCTGAGCATGCAGCAGGAGCCCAACAGCTTCATGGCGCCCTTCCTGGTGATGGGCGGCACAGATTCCTGCTTCTACGACCCGATTTGCGGCAATATCTACCGCTTTTCGCCCTTCCGGATTACGCCTGAGTTGCTGGGCACAACCCACGCGACCAACGAGCGCATTCCCGTGGATTCCGTCGGGAAAGGCGTGGCGTGGTTTAAGCGCTATATCCGTGGCATGAGCGGGGAATAACTTAACATAAAATAAGCGGGGGGTTGCTCGAAGAATGGGCAGTCTCCTGCTTTGATGTTATTCTGTCTGCGTTCGCCACATATCAGTTCAATTTACCCGTCACGAAGGGAGGCTCACGCCATGCGTATCCTGCTTGCCCCGGATTCCTTCAAAGGCACCCTGAGCGCGAAGGAAGTCTGTGCGATCCTCACGGAGGCCTTTGGGGCGGTCGATTCGAGCTATATTCTCCGCTCCTGCCCCGTTGCCGACGGCGGCGAAGGGCTCTGCGCCGCGCTGGAGCAGACGCTGGGCGGCACGGCGGTACAGACGGAAACCCAGGGGCCCTTCGGCGAAGCGATGATGGCGGAATACCTGTTGCTGGAAGATCAAACGGCTGTCATCGAAATGGCGGCCTGCGCGGGGCTGCCGCTGGCGGGAGAGCGAAAAAACCCGGAGCTGGCCAGCACCTATGGCGTCGGGCTGCTGCTCCGCCACGCCGAGGCCCTGGGGGCGAAGAAAATCCTGCTCGGCTTAGGCGGCAGCGCGACGAACGACTGCGGCCTGGGTATGGCCGCCGCGCTGGGTTACCGCTTTCTGGACGCCTCCGGGGCGGAACTGCCGCCAAACGGTATGTCCATGGCGCGGGTCACGGCGATTCGGCGGACGGAGCGGCCCTTCTCCCTCCCGGTGACCGCCGCCTGCGACGTGGACAACCCCCTCTATGGACCACAGGGCGCCGCCTATGTATTCGCAGCCCAAAAGGGCGCGGACGCGGCTATGGTCCGGCGGCTGGACGAGGGCCTGCGCAATATGGCGCGGGTCATACAGGCGGAGCTTGGGCAAGCGGTGGCGGAGCTGCCCGGCGCGGGCGCGGCGGGGGGACTGGGTGCGGCTGTCGCTGCCTTTCTGGGCGGGACCTTGCGCCCGGGCATCGACATCGTGCTGGACGCCGTCCGGCTGGATACCCTGCTGGAAGAGACCGACCTCGTCCTCACGGGCGAAGGCAAGCTGGACACCCAGAGCCTGCACGGCAAGGTCATATCCGGTGTGGCGGAGCGGGCCCGGCGAAAGGGCGCACCTGTGGTACTGCTCTGCGGCTGCATGGAAGGAGAACTCGCGGACTTTCTGGCGCGGGGCATCCAACATGTCTACACCTGCGGCGTGCCGGGCAGAAGCATGGAGGAATTGCAAAAATATTGCCGCGCGGAGTTGTACACGGCGGCGCAGCGGGTAGCGCGGGAATTGAAGGCGGAAGGGGCATGGTCGCAACCATGAGTCAAGGCAAATTAGTGTTGTATATCGCGTCCAGCCTGGACGGCTATATCGCTACGGAGAAACACAATCTGGACTGGCTGTTCGCGGCCGAAGGCGAGGGCGACAACGGCTTCGCAAAGTTTTACGATATGGTGGATACCGTCTTGCTCGGCAGAGTCACCTATGAGTGGATACTGCGACACGAGACTGGCGTCTTTCCCTATCAGGGCAAGGAATGTTATGTTTTTTCCCGGACAAAAAGAGAGAACAACGCCTTCGTGACCTTCGTTCACGAAGAGGTTGTTCCGTTTGTGGAAAATTTAAAAAACAAAGACGGGCGAACCATTTGGCTAGTCAGTGGTGGGGAGCTGCTCCGCACGTTCCTGGATGCAAACCTGGTGGACGAGTTGATCGTCACCGTAGCCCCGGTGTTGCTCGGCAGGGGGATTCCGCTATTTAGAACGCATGATTTTCAGACGCGGTTATCGCTGGAAAGCATAAATCGCTATGGTCAATTTGTGGAACTGCATTATCATGTATTGTCGGAGTGATTCTGATGGAGAATAATATTCAATTTTTATTTTTTGATTGGGGAGACACATTGATGATTGATTATCCCCAATATTCGGGAGCGATGGCACAATGGTCACAAATTACGCCCATGGAAGGGGTTCCCGAACTGTTGCCAAAACTCTCCGCGAAGTATAACTGCGTTGTGTTGTCCAACGCGGTTGAATCAGACTTTGAGTTGATGAAAGCGGCATTTAAGAAAGTGAATTTAGAAAGATATTTTCGCACTTTTTTTACGTCAAAAGAGCTCGGAGAGAAAAAACCGGAAGTGGCCTTTTTTATCAACGCTTTGTATGCGCTGAATGCTGACCCTGAAAGATCAATTATGATTGGTAACGATTATGTGAAAGACATCGAAACGGCAAAGAAAGTTGGAATGCACACAATCCTGATTTCCAATGAGCGCGGGGAATACCCAAACGCGGATTGTATCGTAAATGATTTTTGGGGTCTGTCATTCTTGCTTTCACATCCGTGAAGTGAATGAGGGAATTCCCCTCCGCTGGAGGGGTGATCATGGGAGCCCGCAAAATAGTGGCTGTAACTGCTTGCCCTCCAGGGCCTCCCGCATTGCAGGCAGGATTTTTGTGAAGTCCGCCACCAGGGAGGCGGGCTTGTGTTCCGCGTCATCCTGCCGCAGGGGGACAAAATAGAGCTGCTTCGCGTTGAGCAGGCGGCCGATATTGACCGCGGAGGCGCCCAGCGCGTCATTGGTGGAAACGGCGAGCAGCAGCGGCCTGCCGTTGCGCAGCTGTGCCTTAGCCGCCATGGTGACTGACGTGTCCGTGATGCCATTGGCAAGCTTGCCGAGGGTGTTTCCCGTGCAGGGGGCAACGATGAGGATATCCAGCAGACCCTGGGGCCCGATGGGTTCCGCGTCCCGGATACTCGCGATAACCGGATAGCCCGTGATTTCCTCCAGCTCTTCGCGGAGCCGCGCCGCGGTACCGAAGCGTGTATCCGTGTGAAAGGCGGTCTGCGATAAAATCGGCAGCAGCTTCGCGCCCGTTCCGGCGATGGCCCGTATCTGCGGGATCACCTCGGAAAACGTGCAAAAGGAGCCGGTCATCGCGAAACCAACCGTGAGTCTATCCATAAACAAGACCTTTCCTCCCTAGTTTATTGTTCGTTATCGTTTTTGTGACGCATGGCTCCTATCATCGTGTGGATCACGTCGCTGATGATTTTTCCGGCCGTCTTCGGCGCCACCTTCCCGGGGAGGGAGGGCGCGACAATCACCTTGAGCCCGAGCGCCTCGGCGGCCCGGAAGTCGATGCCGTAGGGTTCGGAGGCGATTTCTATGAGCAGGCAGTCCCTGCGCAGCCGGCTCAGGGCGGCTTCCCCCAGAATTTGGACGGGAACGGTGTTGACCAGAATATCGAACCGCTCCGCGCAGCGCGGGAGCTCCTGTAAATAAATCCCCCGGTGCCCGTCCGCCTGCGCCCAGGCGATGTCCCGGTACTTCCGTACCGCCACCGTTACCTGGGTTCCCAGCCCCCGCAGGGCGTTCGCGAGCACCTTCGCGGTCCGCCCATAGCCGGTGACGGCACAGTTTGCGCCGTGCAGGGTGAAATCGATGTGATCCAGGGCCGTTTTGATGACGCCCTGTGCCGTCGGTATGGCGTTGTAGACGGCGAGCTCCTCCCGCTCGAAGTAGTCGAAGACGGGGATGCCCCGCTGGAAAAAGGCCGACTTCCATTCCCGGGACAGCATGCCCGCGAACACGATTTGCTCCTTCGAAAGCGCTTCCAGTACCGTTTCCAGTTTCGGCGGTGAGAGGCTGAAGGGCGCGTTGACACAGACCCCGTCCCGGCTGGCGGGCAGCGGCAGAATCACTGCCTGGGCGTCTGGAATGGCGGTCTCCAGCGGCGCGGCGCAGAAATCCAGCGTCTCGAAGCCCTCGTGTTCGCCAAAGGCGCAGAGCGACACCTGGTAGCCGCTGCCGCGCAGGGCCTGGGCCATATGGAGCTGGCGTTTGTCCCCCCCGATAACCAGGAGTTTCTGGATTTCCCTCATTATGTAGCACTCCCTACCCTGTCCTTGCTATATCATATGAAGGCGGGCGCGGCCCTGCCACAGGAAAAGCAGGGTCGGGGTTCCATCCCCGACCGAAATAATGCGATATTTAAAATATGCGGGCCGGCATGGAAGCCGGCCCCTACATTTGGTTCTGCAATATCTTATTTGTTCTTCGGCTCAATCTTCCCGTACCGTGCCGAGCCGCTCGCATCCGACCTGGGAGGCCGGGACGCCGCGTTGCCGCCGCCTTGGCGGTTTCCGGAACCGCCTCCCCTGCGGGGCGCGGAACCGCGCCTGTCCGCATAGCCCCGGTTGTCTCTGTTGTCACGATTATCCCGGTTGTCTCGATTGTCCCCTCTGTTGTTATCCCGGTAACCGCCGCCTCCGCCGGAGGGCCTGTCCCGGTAGGGGGCGCCTCTGCCGCCGGCCAGGGTGATGACCACCTTGCGGCCGTCCTCGTTGCCCACGGAGTGGGATTCCACCCCTTCGATTTCCTGAATCGTGGTGTGGATGATTCTGCGCTCATAGGGATTCATGGGGTCGAGCACCACGTTGCGGCCGTATTTCTTCACCCTTGCCGCGTTCTTTTTGGCCAGGCTCCGCAGCGTGTCCTCCCGCTTTTCCCGGTAATCGCCCACGTTCACGGAAATTCGTTTATACTGGGTATCCCCCTTGTTGAGCACCAGGCGAACCAAATATTGAATCGCGTCCAATGTCTCGCCTCTGCGGCCGATGACGGCGCCGTAGTCCTCTCCGCAGGAGATATGAATCTGCAGGACGCCTTCCTCTTCCTCCCGGAACTCCAGCCCCGCGTTCTCTATGCCGAGGCCGACTAAAATTGTCTGGAGATATTGCTCTATGCCCGCGTTCGCGGAGAGCTCATAGGACGCGCGGACCTTCGCGGGGGAACCGCCGAACAGTCCGAATGTCTTCTTTGTGGGGAGCTCCAACACTTCGATTTGTACATCCGCGCCCTCAGGCGCGGCCAGCTCGGCTATCGCGGCATCGGTTGCCTGCTCCACGGTCGGAGCCGTCATGATTGCTTCCTTTAACAAAATTACACCACCTGTATTCAAATTTGAACGCACCCAGGTCCCCTTAAGAGGCGTCTGAGCGCATTTGTGCTACTTTTTTCAAGTTTTCTTCTCTGGAACGCCGTTGAATCGCGTCCTCTATCATCAGCTTCGCCTGCATTTTCTGGGGGCTGTGGGTCTTGCTCAGGATGATGGTCTGGATAAAACTGAACACCGAGCCCGCGGTCCAATAAATACCAATGCCCACAGGAAACTGAAACGCGATGAAGAGGGAGAACAGCGGCATGCCGAAGGTCATGCAGCCGGTCATGGGGTTTTTCGCGGTCTCCGGATTGGTCTGCCGCTGCCGGAAGTAGGTGTAGAGGGAGCTCGCCATGGTGGCGAGGAAGGAGGAGATGGGCACCAGCCAATACAGCCATTTCGGGTCGCCCGTCATGGGTGTCGCGCCGAGCTCCATACCGAGGAATTTAAAGTTGAATTCAGAAATTTTTGTGAAGTCCGCGGCCGCAACGTAGTCTTTTAAGCCTGCGATATGTTCGATGATGAAGGAGTGGGAGGAGCGCATGTCATTTTTAAACAGGTCCGGAAATACGGCCGCGGCGCCCTCTTTCAGCGTTTCCACGGCTTCCTTGCTCAGGCCGAGCGGGTAGCGCAGGGGGTTGTAGATGGCGCCGATTAACCCGAACATAATGGGAAACTGCAGCGCCATGGAGGAACAGCCCATATTCATGGGATTTTGGCCCTCCCGCTGGTAGAGCGCCTGGGTCTCTTCCTGGATTTTCTGCTGGTTTCCCGCGTATTTGGCCTGGATCTTCCGGATTTTCGGCTGCAGACGCTGTGTCTTCGCCTGCGACTTCTGCTGGGTGATGGAGGAGGGCAGCATCAGCAGGCGGGAAATAAAGGTAAATATGATCAGCGCCAGGCCGTAGTTGTGAACGACGTTGTAGACGAGCGTTAAAATAAAACCAAACGGGATTCCCAGAATTTCATACAATTGATTCATGCGTTCTCCACCATCCCGCCGCAGCGCGCGGCGTGTGTTTTTTCTTTCCTATTTTTCTCGTTTGGGCGGCACGGGGTCATAACCGCCGGGGAAAAAGATGTTGCAGCGCAGGAATCGGCGCAGGGCCAAAAAGCTGCCAAGCAGCGCGCCGTGAACTTCAATCGCCTCCGCCGCGTAGTGGGAGCAGGTCGGGTAATACCGGCACAGCGGCGGGAGCATAATGGAAATACGCCGCTGATAAAAACGGATCATGCGCAGTAAAATCTGTTTCATAATTTCCGATTGTTCTCGGTCGCCGGGCTCCGGTTCTCCGACTCTCGGATTACGCCCAACGCGGACAGCTGCCGCCGCATACTGTTTTGGATCTGCGGACTGCCGCTCTGCTTTGTCCGTACGCGTGCCACGAACACCAAATCCCAGCCGCCGCGGCAGGAGGGCGCCAACTCCCGGTAGGCCGCCCGGATGATACGCCGGCAGCGGTTGCGCTCCACAGCCGAGCCGATTTTCTTACTGGTTGTGATGCCGTAGCGGCAAATGCCGAGCCGGTTCCGCAGGGCATAGGTCACGAGCAGGGCATCCGCCCTGGACTTCCCGCGCCCGTAGACGCGCCGGAAATCGCTGTTCAGCTTTAAAGTGACAAGACTAGACAAGGCAATCATCCATTTCCGTGTTTCGGTATTAGTAGGACAACTGCTTCCTGCCCTTTGCCCGGCGGCGGGCCAGTATCTTGCGGCCATTCCTGGTGGACATGCGCTTGCGGAAACCGTGTTCTTTTTGCCGCTGCCGCTTCTTGGGCTGGTATGTCCTTTTCATGGGTAGAATCCCCCTTTCTCGCGAGGCTGTTTTCAAAATGGCATAACATAACAACAGGGACGCCTGTCCCTGCTGAAGAGTATTATATAACAGCACGGACTTATGTGTCAATCCCTTTTGGTGCTTGGCCAGATAAAAACCTGCTTTTTTGCGGGCAGGCAGAGCCAAATCGGCTTGTTTCATGGATTTCTTTTATCTTCATGAATCGCAAACAACCAAGGCGGGGCCGAAACCCCCGCCGAATTCTATTCTGTTGGGGACTCTTTCTGCTTAACCGAATAACCAAGTGGCTAACCAAGCAAAAAGCACACCAGGCCCCCAGAATAGCATTTGTTCATTCGCCGTTTTGTCTTCAGTTTGTCCCCGTCTCAATTATAACAGCATCTTCCAAATGGCGCAACCTCTTTTTGGTTTGCCAAAGAAAACACTCGACAGCAATGGAAAGTACCTGTATACTATACTCTGTAAACAGTCCCCCCGCGGAACCGAAAAAGCCAAAAGATTGTGAGGATTATATGATGTCCTTTGAAAACGGCATGGCCGCCATCCGTCTGGAAATGCCAGCCTGTATTCCGCGCACCGAATATTCTGCGGACGGGCACTGGGCGCTTGTCTCCAAGGTGACCGGCATTCCGGTCGACCCGGAAAGCGACCCGATGGAGAAGTGGGAAGCCTCCACCGCGTTTCTAAAGGCCTGGGACTATGGGATGATGTGGAATGTCTTGATCTCGGGAACCGACTTGGACGCGAAGCGGACGAAGATGGGCCACGGCGCGTTTGCCGCCGGCGGCAAGGACTACAACGACGAAGTCACCCGTGCCTTCTCCGAGCCGGAGGAGGTCTATGCCATTGATTTTGATGAAGTTTACGGCGCGGTGGACAAAAAGAAAGAAAAGGGCCGCTTTGAATCCTATTATAAGATGATGTGTAATATTTACACTGATACAGTGAATATGACCGGCATTTACATCACCGCCATGTCGGGTTATATCGACATGCTGGGCTGGGACATGCTGCTCTATGCGGCGGGTTACGATTACCCCGCATTTTGCGCGTACGCGAACCGGTATTCCCGCTGGGTTCGGGGCTATTTCGAGGCCCTGGCGGAAAGCACGGTGCCGGTGGTGATGATCCATGACGATATGGTGTGGACGGACGGGCCCTTTATGAAGCCCGATTTTTATAAACATATTGTGATCCCGAATATCAAAAGGCAGCTCGCGCCGTTGGTGGAGGCCGGAAAGAAGATATTGTTCACCAGCGACGGGAACTATACCATGTTGATGGAGGATATCGCGGCCTGCGGCGTGACGGGTTTTTGTTTTGAGCCGATGACCGACCTGGATTTCGCGGTGGAGAAATTTGGAAAAACTCACACTTTGATTGGAAACGCCGATACGAGGATATTACTGTCGGGCACAAAGGAAGATATTTACGGGGAAGTGAAAAGGTGCATGGACGCGGGCAGAAACTGCCCCGGATTTATGCTGTCCGTGGGCAATCATATCCCGGCAAATACGCCAATTGAAAACGCGCTATACTACAATGAAATTTATATGAAACTAAGGAAAAGATAGGGTCTGTTACTGTATCCTGATGCTTCTTCCCGCCCAATTCGGCAATTCCTTTTTTGTAACGTTTGTCTGGAGATAAGCAAAACAAAAATACAACCGCTGATTCAAACCGGAAAAACTTGAATCAGCGGTTTTATTTTTATCCGGGCCTAAACAAAAAACCTTCTGGAAAGCCAGGCGCGGAAGCGGCCGCTCTTTCTCACATAGGCGAAAAAGCCGATCAGCGCAACGCAGGAGGCCACGACAATCAGCGAAACGCCTATGGCAAGTCTGCCGTAGATGAAGTAGTAGATCAATCCGTCCATGAAAACGCTGAAGGCCACCACGCACAGCAGTACGGCAATCACAATGGAGGGCCAGGCATGTTTCTTTCGCCTCAGCCAGAACAGCCAGACCAGCACCATCGCGGAGAGTCCCAGAATCAGGGGCAGCGCCAGCGTGAAGTACCAGGGCTTTTCTCCCAAGCCGTAAAAGAGATAGACAAACAGGCAGAGGGCGAGGGTATCCAGCAGCCAGGCCAAATAGGCGGGGAAGCGCTTCCAGAACCAGGGCAGCACCAACAGTACCCACAGGAACGCGCTGGCGGCGTTCACGTAGCGCGCCCAACTTCCGCTTGCCGGAAACAGCAAATTCGTCAGGCTGCACACGATATTGGGGATTAAAATTGTCATGGAGATCAAAAAGGCGACATAGCGGCGGTTTGTGGCCTTCGGGAGGACAAGCTTTTCCGGATAGGCGGGGATATACTCCGCCTGTGGCTCTTCTTTCGGATTCAGCACCTCCACCGCGCAGAGCGGGCAATGCCGCGTACCGCGCTCCAGTTCCACGCCGCAGTTGACACAGTAGGACAGGGTCAAGCATCTCCTTTCTGGACACATTTCAAGTAATAAGTAATAGTGAATAACGAATAATGCCGAAGTGGTTTTGTAGGGGGCGCAGTCCTCTGCGTCCCACGAATGAGTCGGTATTTTCAGCAGGACGCTGGGGACAGCGTCCCCTACACCGTTTCGCCTTCAAATCTTCTGTTGCTCTCCACCTTTACCGGAATGCCCATTTTCACCAGGCGGGTGAACAGCTCCCGCTCGATGTCGGTCTGCTCGATGATGCTCGCCATACTCAGGGCCAGCGTATTTTGATAGCTCACGCAGGCAAAGCGCGCCGGATTGCGCAGCCCGGGGCCCGTCATCAGAATCATCCGCTCCACATGGGACTCCATCTCTGCGGGCAGTTTTATGATGCCCAGGTTGGAAAACAGCACGCTGGTGGTCTTTTCCCCCGTAAGCCGGAAGAAGGTGCCGGTGGCCAGGTCCTTGAGGAACAGCGGCAGCGGACGCATGAAGGGATTTTTCTCCAGCCCCAGATTGGCCGTCATCATGGCGTTGAGTTCCTTCTTATTGTGGACGTAGCGCAGATACAGCGACAGCTGCTTTAGGATTTCCTCAAAGTTATATTGCCCCATCTGGGGGTCGATGCGCGCGTTGTAGGTCAAAGAGAAGTTGCGCAGGGTCCTGCTCGGAAACATGTTGCGCAGATTGACCGGCACCTGCACACTGACCGTCTTTTGTTTGCCGCCCTCTGCCAGCTGCCTGCGGTAGAGGATGTCCAGCAGGATGGCGGCCAGCAGCTCCGTGATGGTCACGCCGTAGGCGTGGGCCTGCTCCAGCAGCTTGTCCACGGGGATGTAGCCCGTCAGCACCCGCATGGTGTGCGGAGGTAGGCGCGTCCCCTTGGCGTGGTACACAAAGCTTTTGCGCCGCGGCAGCTTTGCCTTCGAGTTCGCGAAGCGCAGAAAAGCGTCCTCCAGCTCCTCCGGGTCGGGCGGCGCCGCCCAGTCCAACACGCTGCCGCCCGCCGGGATTTCCAGGCCGCGCAGGCTCAAATAGCAGGCCGCCAGGGTACAGAGGAAGCGGGTCGCGCCGTAGGCGTCGGACAAAATGTGGTGAAATTCCACGGAAACGCGCTTTTCGTAGTAGTACACTCGGAACAAAAAGCGCTCGTTTTCCCGCCAGCGCAGACGCGTGCAGGGGTTGCCCACATCCTCCAGCAGGGGTGGGGCGGGGTTGGGGTTGCGCTCCAGATAATACCAAAAAAGACCCCTGCGCAGCCGCACGTCAAAACAGGGGAAGCGCGCGAGGGTCTGCCTGAGGGCCTGTTCCAGCAGCGACGGATCCACCGTCTCCCGCAGCACAATGGAATAGCGGAAGATGTTCGACCACTTCGCGGTGTTTTGCCCGGGGAAGATTTTGGCCGCGTTGTCGAGTTTAAACCAGGTATTTGGCTTTTTGGTTCGTTTTTGCTCCATCAATTGTTCACTGTCGGACGGCCAAAAGCCGCCCCTACATCCTATTTCCCGTACTTGCCCCTCGTAGGGGCCGCTTTTGGCGGTTCGTTTGAGGAAAGCGATTGAAGATGAACGCACTCAGCTGTTCTTATCCGTCTCCCGCATTTGTTTCAGGTTTCCGGTTTTCCGGCTGCGCCGTTCCAGCTCGGTCGTGATTTCCTCGGGTGTGATGCCCTGCTGCGCCATGAGCACCGTCAAATGAAACAGCAGGTCGCTGATTTCCAGCACCGTCTCGGCATTGTTCCCGTTTTTCGCGGCAATGAGGGTTTCCGCGCACTCCTCGCCGCACTTCTTCAAGATTTTATCCAGGCCCTTGTCGAAGAGGTAGCAGGTGTAGGAGCCCTCCTGGGGGTTGGCTTTGCGCTCCATCACGGTGTTGTATAAATTTATAAATGTGTCTTGCATACGGATGACCGTCCCTTCGTAGGGGCGATTCACGAATCGCCCTAGGAATCTAAATTGTGGTTAGGGCGATTCCTGAATCGCCCCTACCCATTGGAACCTCCTGAAAAAAGCAAGAATGTTCCCCCGTATGGCAGGCCGGATTGATCTGCTGCACCTATCACCGGGGTTACACATTGTCATTGTTGTTGTCTTCATATAATTTTTTATGGATTTTTATAAGCGATTCCAATAGCATCCAAAAGATTGCAACAATTACAATGCCACGAAAAACATAGGTCAGCCAATCCTCGATAATAAATTCAAATGCAATGCCCAAAAAAGCCGGAATTAACAATACGGCAATAACAAAAATCCATGAAAATGCGGTAAAGGCTCTCCAGCGCCAATAGTTTTTAACACTCCGCTTAAATCTAACTGGATTATTTCTATATAATATATTATAAATATCCTGTACAACACCTAATATTGAATAACCAAGGAGTATGGCTCCCACCATAATAAGAGCTCTAATACCCGACGGAGCTTTTATAGTTGGAACTAAAAAATTAAATGCAAGGATGAACCATATAAGTTCAACCCTTCTTTCTTTCTTATTCTTCTTTTCCTTCCGCTCCCGTTTCAAACCGCATCACCTCCTGAAAAAAGCAAGAATGTTCCCCCGTGTGGCAGGCGGGGCCGGTTTGCCGCACCTGCAGCAACAGGGTGTCGCAGTCGCAGTCCGCGTCAATGCGCAGCACGGTTTGCAAGTGCCCGGAAGTCTCGCCCTTCTTCCAGAGGCGCTGCCGGGAACGGCTGTAGTACCAGCAGCAGCCCGTCTCCAGGGTTTTCGCGAGGGACTCCCGGTTCATATAGGCGAGCATCAAAACCATACCGGTCTCCGCCTCCTGGGCGATGGCCGGGATCAACTCGGCTTTTTCGAACAATTTGTCGATGTCCATGTCAATCCTCCGCGCAGACGGCAATCGCCTGCCGTAAATCCAGCGTCCCCGCGTAAATCGAGCGCCCGCAGATGGCGCCGTAGAGGCCCTCCGCCCGCAGCGCCCGGATGTCCTCCAGATTCACGATGCCGCCGCTGGCAATGATATCGCAGTCCACCGCGTCCCGCAGGCGGCGCAGCTGTTCCAGGTTCGGCCCGGAGAGCATGCCGTCCCGGCAGATATCCGTGAAAATAATATACTGTACGCCATATTGTAGCATTTTTTGGGCGAGCTGTATATAGTCCACCCCGCTTTGGGAGACCCAGCCGTCCGCCGTGGCTTTGCCGTCGCGGGCGTCGATACCCACGGCGATATGCTCCGCGTATTTCAGAGTCGCCTGCCGCACGAGCTCCGGATTTTGCAGCGCCGCGGAGCCGATGACCACGCGGGCGATTCCCTGGGAGAGATAGAAATCGATATCCTCCATCGTGCGGATGCCGCCGCCCAGCTCCACGCGCAGGCCGCTTTGCGCCGCGACCTCCAGGAAGATGGGGCTGTTGACCCGTTTGCCGGAGACCGCGCCGTCCAAGTCCACCATGTGGACCCACTCAGCCCCGGCGGTCCGGAAGGCCCGCGCGGTTTCCAGCGGATTTTCCGCGACTTTTTCCGCCGTGTCCATTACGCCCTGATAGAGGCGGACGCAGTCTCCGTTTTTGATGTCGATTGCGGGGAAGATAATCATGGGCATGCGCTCCTAATCGTTCTTTTTGTGGAAAATAAAATAGATACTAGGTAATTACTGATTAACGCACGCTGTAGGGGGCGGCGTCCTCGACGCCCCAAAAGAACCCTTTGTTTTTAAGGCCTAGGGACGTCCAGGGGCCGTCCCCTACAGATTAAATCATCGGTTACCTAGAGTTTCT
>Ga0123353_10000703_pt1 | contig 40848 bp, 35 predicted proteins | sample TergutLab28metaG_3_FD_92763 | JGI IMG/M metagenome (GOLD analysis project Ga0123353, IMG submission 92763) | Labiotermes labralis P3 segment gut microbial communities from Petit-Saut dam, French Guiana - Lab288 P3 | ecosystem: Host-associated > Arthropoda: Insects > Digestive system > Gut ... | reverse complement strand
TGGGGCCGCTCCCTGCCGCTGCTGGAGGATGTGTACAACTTTGAGGACGCGCTGCTGGTGGGCAGCATATTGATCACCCTGCTGCGCAATGCCGACCGGGTGAAAATCGCCTGCATCGCCCAGCTGGTGAACGTGATCGCGCCGATCATGACCCGCATCGGCGGCGGAACCTGGGCGCAAACCATCTACTGGCCGCTGATGCACGCCTCCTGTTATGGCCGGGGCACGGCGCTGCGCCCGGTGGTGCAGACGCCCACCTACGACTGCAAGGAGTACGAAAACGTGCCCACCCTGGACGCCACCGCCACCCTAGGCGACGACGGCTCGGTGACCGTCTTTGCCGTAAACCGCGACCTGAGCGAACCCATCGAACTGGCCTGCGACCTGCGCGCCTTCGGCGAACTGGCGCTGAAGGAGCATATCGTGCTGCATCACGATGATGTGTACGCCGTCAACACCGAAGCCGCGCCGGACACCGTATCGCCCAAGCAGGGGCGGGGAGGCGTGCTGTCCGGCGGCAAGCTCACGGTTACGATCCCGGCGCTTAGTTGGAATGTGATTCGGTTGCAGCCGGTTTAGGCTTCCAAATCGAATGCCACGTCACCGTAGCAAGCACAATCACGGCGCCCATTAGCGCCAGCGCGCCCGGGGTCTCCCCCAGAAACAAAAACACCCAGGTGGGATTGAGCACCGGCTCCACATTGGAAACGATGGCGGCGACGGTGGGTGAAAGCCCGGCCTCTAATCCCTTGCCAAAACATACGTAGCCGACGCCAAGGCACAGGCCCATGGCCATAGCCGCAAGCCACCCCGTGGCGCCCCCTGCCGCAATGCCGGGATCAAACAGCATAAAGACCAAAAACCCGCACCCCAGCAGATTGCCCATGTAGGCGTAACTCATGGCGCCTACATTGGGCATACGGACCGCCAGAAATACCAGCGCCCATGTCACCGACGACAGCAGCGAGAGCATATCGCCCACAAAAGCCCCGCCGCCCAGCCCCTGATAAAAACAAAGCAGCACGCCGGTCATCACCAGCAGGGTGGCGACCACATCCTTTTTGCTGGGCACAACACGGAACAGGATCCCCTGCAGGATGATCACCACCGCGGGCATGGCGTATTGCAGCACGATGGCGTTTGCGGCGCTGGTGAGCTTGTTGGCGTAAATAAATAAGATGGCCGTGCTCACAACCCCGATGCCGCCCAGCCAGTTGCCCAAGGTATGGACGGGCCGGAAACTTTTGCGGACCCATCCCAGCAGCAACACGGCAAACACCGCCCGGAAACCCACCAGGGAAAGGGCGCTCCAGGGCGCGAATTTGCTAAGCAAACCGGCGAAACTCCAGCATGTGCCCGCCGCCGCGATCAACAGTACCGCGTGCCACTTCTTTTTCATCATGTTCCTTATCATACTTGCTGTGGGCGCAATGTCAATAGGGAAAGCGAATCAGGGGTTGAAGCGATCAAGGCGGGCATCCAGTAGGGGCGATTATCAATCGCCCGAAAAGGCTGGCGGGCGATTGATAATTGCCCCTACAAAAACGGCAGGCTTGAACGTTGTAGGGCGCGGCCACCGGACGCGCCGTGATTCGCCCCAATAGCATGCTTTGATGTATTAAGGCGGCGCGTCGAGTCGCCGCGCCCTACTCTTGATTGTCGTTGGATATTGTGACTTTATTGCATAACCCTTGAACCCACACAAAAAAACCAGTATAGTATCCGTGAGTACAAAAAGGAGTTCCCCATCATGCTGTCAGCACCCGGCTTCCGCGCTTGGCTCGCGGCAAACGCCTCCAAAATCACATACGCGGCCCTATCCGCCGCCGCGTTTGTCATGCTCTTCCTGCATGCCGACAGCCAGCCCTTTTGGGCCGATGAACTGTGCCAAATCACATTCAGCGGCACCACCGGGTCTTTGGGGCAAACCGTATTCTACGATCCCCACACGCCGCCCCTGTACGACGCCGCGCTGTACCTTTGGTACAAAGTCGCCCCCTATGGCGAGAGGTGGCTCCTGCTGCTCTCGGAAGGGGCTTTTGCCATCGCGGTATTCGTAACCGGGCTTGTGGGCGAGAGAATTCGCAACCGGCGCACCGGCATCTTAGCCGCAACCCTGTTGGCACTGAACGGCTCGGCGATTTTAACCTGCGGGTGGGAGTTGCGTCCCCAAGCGTTTATGCTTCTGTTTTGCGTGCTGGCGCTGTACGAATGGGTGGAAAGAGCGAAGAAGCCCGGCTTCAGCGCCCTGCGGATGCTCCGGTATGCCGCATGGATGGTGCTGAGCGGGTATGCCCACTACTTTGGCGTGCTGTTTTGCGGCATGCTTTTTTTGATGGATTTTTATCTTGTTTGCAGAAAAAGGATCGCCTTGCGCTATTTGCTCTCGTATGGGTTGGCGGGGGTGTACCTCCCGTGGCTCCGGGTGGCGCTGAGACACGACACCGCCGGGCTCTGGCAGCCCACGCCCACACCCCAAGGCCTGCTGGAGCTTTTGCAGTTTCTGGGCGGAGAGAACTGGCTGATCCTGGGCCTGTTTGTGCTGGCTATCGTCTTCATTTTCAAAAGAAAACCCTTTGTTGAGCGCGCGCCGGTCTTTGTGGTTTGTGTGATGATCCTGCTGGTTTATGTGTACGGCAGATACATCGCCTGGCGATCGACCTTCTGGGTTGCCCGTTACTTTTCCGCGCTATTCCCCTGCATGATGATCGCCTGCGCCCTTACCCTTGATACGGTTTTGCAGGGCATATTGCGCCGCAAGCGCAAGGTAGCCGCCGCGGTTTGTGTGTGTTTGATGCTGTATACGGGCTGGAACACGGTGCGTGTGATCCAAAACGAAAAGACCGCGCCCTATCGGGCCGCCGCCGAGTGGCTGTATGCTCAAGGGGATATTATGTTTGAGCCCGATACCATCGTGATCAGCAGCGACGGGGGGTGGCCCCTGGACGGCTGGCGGGAGTACTACATCACCAAACAAGGCCGGCGGGAACCCATTCTGTTGGTGGACGCCTGGATAGTAGAGGCTGATGTTTTGTTGTACTTTGGCAGGGTGTATCATTCTACGTACGGGTATTGGGGGTTGCCGGGGAAGCTGCGGCAGGTATTGGATGAGCATTACGTGCTGTTGGAGGAGAACGAGGAGTTATATATTAAGGTGTATGAAAGGCGCTAATTTTTCGGTCATAATTGAACCCCTTCTGTTGCTATCGCGTGCTCTATGCGACCGATTACCCCTTTATAACGGTTGTAGCTGTTATTGGATTTGATGATAACGTCCGTTGGCATATAATACTCAAAGGGGAACACTTTGTTCAGAGCGATTCTGTACCGCTTCATCTCCTCTTGCGGCAATTCATTCTTGACTATAATGCAAATATCCGTGTCACTGTCTGCCGTTTCCTCGTTTCTGGTGCGTGAACCAAATACCATTACCTGTTCGATTAAGCCGACAGGAACGGTATCGTATATCACTTTTTTGATGATCTCTTTATTAAACATGGTTTATACTCCTTCTACAAGCAATTTTACCAGACCGTTCTATCTAAAGCAGCCGAACTTACGCTAAGCCCTCTCGCCTGTGACAGGGAAAACTATACAAAAAACCCGCTTGACAGATCACGTCGAACGCTGTAAAATCGAAGCTGGGAGCAGCTTGTATTTATGAAGTGTGATAGGTAGACAGATGTCAGATGTGACGAAAAAGTCACTCCGGTTTGCCGTTCACCCCCCTTGCTCCTTCAGAGACAAGAAAAAGAAATAGAGCTTTATTAGTCTGCGTTATATCAGCGATGTATTTGATTGATATTACTTGGCAAAAGAGAATGTATGGAAAGAGGAGAGAGGCAAGATCATGTATACTACGATTAAGCCAGAGCGTGTTTCTGAGAAGGTTATGAAGCAAATCAGACAATCCATTATTAATAAAGAAATTAAAAAGGGTGGTGCACTGCTTCCTGAGAAGGAGATGGCTGAACTGATGGGGGTTAGCCGCTCTGCAGTCAGCGATGCAATCAGCAATCTTTCAATCCTTGGAATTATTGAAAAGCGGGGAAACGGGAACTACATTGGCTCAGATTTTGAGAATATTTTCCGCGAACCGTTTTCATTGGTCATGGCGCTTGAGGAAGTGCCTTTTGAGGACATTACAGACATTCGATTGAATCTTGAACTTCTGAGAATGGAAAAGATACTCAAGTCTATCAGTAGCATGAAATTGCAGGAACTAGATAGTTGCTGCAAGAGATTCAAAGATGCCTCCAGCGCAGTAGAATTGATGAATGCAGACAAGGATTTTCACAATTGTTTGGCAAAAATGACCAACTCAAAATTGATAACCATTTTGCTCAATTCCATTTATAGTAGTTCGATGAAAGACGTTGATTCTTCTTGGAAAACAGTTTATAAAGACAGGTCTCTGCGCCGTAATTTGATTGAAGTGCATAATAGCATATATACAGCCCTGAAGGCCGAGGATCCTAGGTTAGTAGAAGATGCGATGCGAGAACACTTTGCTTTTGTAAAAGAGCATTTTAACCAGGATGATGCTTAATTGAATAATCTCGTTTGACTTTTGCAACAGAGGAAGCGGCTGTGGTGTGACCGGGCACGCTGGTTTTGTGTATCTGTGCCTAAGCGCAAAAACAGCCCGCTGGACGTGCCAACCGTATCCCGCTACAGAGAGACTATCGGCTTCATAAAGAAGGGAGTGAGCTAAATAAATTTCCATTTTAGCATGAAACAGAATACAGAATGCTTGTTTTGCGGGGAAGCGATAACCAAAATGCGTTGCTCACACGAGGATGCATTTTGGCGCGAGGAGTTTGACTGTCCAAGTTGTGGAAGGTATTCTCCAGGAAACCATTGCCATCTTATAAGCAATGTTAAGGTAAGGCAGGCATTGTATTATTTTTTGCTCAATGAAAAGCCTAGAAAAATCGATATTGTTGTCATTTCTCAAAACGATGTTTTTACTACACAAAAAGAGGGAAGTAGAGACGTTCAATACATTTCCGAAGAAAACATTTTGAAACACTATCCGATCAATTTTTCACAACGACTCGACAAGGCACTTCTGAATCTGTCTAGGGTCTACTGTGAATATGATAGCTTAATTGGGTTGAAGGCACAAGGATTTGCTGACGCTGCGAACTTAGCCAACATTGTTCATATTGCAAAAAGAATAAGTAATTTGGTTTTTATCGATTGGGAATCGTCAAAGGATGATTTTGGCGCTATTGAGAGAATAATGGCTTTTTTGGATTTGTTAACCGATATGGATTGTCTGAAAAAGGAAAACCCTGCAAGTTCATCTGGATTATTTACATACCGCATATCATCAAAAGGATGGCTGCACATACAAGAGTTGCAAAGAACGATAAATACCAGCAAACAAGCCTTTGTAGCAATGTGGTTTAGCTCCGAAACCGATAATGCTTGGAACAGCATACACCGAGCGATAAGTGATTGTGGTTACATCCCTGTACGCATTGACAAAAAGGAGCACAACAACCAAATCGTACCGGAAATGCTTTATGAAATTAAGCAAAGCGCCTTCGTTATAGCAGACTTAACGGGCAACCGAAACGGCGTGTATTATGAGGCCGGGTACGCGCATGCCCTTGATAAAGAAGTGATTGTCACCTGGAAGAAAACTGATGAGCCGAAAGAGCAGCCTCATTTTGATATTGCCCAGAAAAATATGATACAGTGGAAAAGCGAGGGAGAACTATATGATTGCTTGGTAAAGCGCATTGTGGCCACGGTAGGAAAACGATAATGCGAGGTGTTTTGCCCCTATGGAAGAGCACGAACAGCAAAAACTGAGGCAAGAGGTATTTGCCAAACTCGCCGAGGGTGAAGCGTCCGTGCAGAGCGAAGCCGACTGGTTGTCAACCGAGGCATTGCGTACGAAACTAGGATTATAGCATAAAACAAGGGAGGCTCCGACATGGCAGATCACCCGCAATTCGCCCACCTCCACCTCCACTCTGAATACAGCCTGCTGGACGGCGCCAACCGCATCGACCAGCTGCTGGACCGGGTGAAGGAACTGGGCATGGGCCACTGCGCCATCACCGACCATGGCGTGATGTACGGCGTGGTGGGCTTTTACAGCGCGGCCATCAAGCGGGGCGTTCACCCGGTAATCGGCTGCGAGATGTATACCTGCGAGGACATGGACGAAAAGCACGGCGCGGCCAGGGAGTACAGCCACCTGATCCTGCTGTGTGAAAACGACATGGGGTACCGCAACCTGATGAAACTGGTGTCCGAAGGGTTTACACGGGGATTTTACTATAAACCTAGGATTGATTTGGAGCTGCTGGGGCGGCATAGCGAGGGGTTGATCGCCCTGTCGGCCTGCCTGTCGGGCGAGATACCCAAGCTGCTGCTGGAAGGCCGCGCCGCAGACGCCAAAGCCTACGCGTTGCGTTTGCGCAACCTGTTTGGCGAGAACAACTTCTTTTTGGAGATCATGGATCACGGCATCGCCGAGGAGCGGCAGGTGTTGCCGCTGCTGGTGCAACTCTCCCAGGATACCGGCATTCCCCTGGTGGCCACCAACGACGCCCACTACCTGCGCCAGGAGGACGCCGACGCCCAGGAAGTGCTCATGTGCATTCAAACCGGCAAAACATTAGAAGACGAAAACCGCATGCGCATGAACACACGGGAGCTATATGTGAAGTCCCCGGAAGAAATGAGCCTGCTGTTTGCCAAGTGGCCCGATGCCGTGGCCCGGTCTGTGGAGATCGCCCAGCGATGCCAGGTGCACTTCGATTTTAACTCCGTGCACCTGCCGGCCTATCCGGTGCCGGAGGGTAAAACGCCTATACAGATGCTCGCCCGCCTGTGTGAGGAGGGCCTGGAAAGGCGCTATGATCCGGTACCCCAAGAGGCCCGGGACCGCCTGGCCTATGAGCTGGACACCATCGCCAGCATGGGCTATGCCGATTATTTTTTGATCACCTGGGATTTCATCAAGTACGCCAAGGACAACGGCATCATGGTGGGGCCGGGGCGGGGCAGCGGCGCGGGCTCCATCGTAGCTTACGTGCTGGATATCACCGCCCTAGATCCCCTGGCCTACAACCTGCTGTTTGAGCGTTTTTTGAACCCGGAGCGCATCTCCATGCCGGACTTGGACATCGACTTCTGCTACGAGCGGCGGCAGGAGGTGATCGACTACGTGGCGCGCCGGTACGGCGAGGATCACGTGGCGCAAATCATCACCTTCGGCACCATGGCGGCCCGTGCCGTGGTCCGGGATGTGGGCAGGGCTATGGGCTACACCTACGCCGAGGTGGACGCCGTAGCCAAAATGATCCCCTTCGCCCTGGAGATGACCCTGGAAAAGGCGCTGCAGTTCAGCGGCGAACTGCGCCGGGCCAAGGAAGAGAATCCCCGGGTGGAAAAACTGCTGCGCACCGCCATGGCGCTGGAAGGTATGCCCCGCCACGCTTCTACACACGCCGCCGGCGTGCTGATCACCGCCAACCCGGTAACGGATTATGTGCCGGTGCAAAAAAACGACGAGGTGATCACCACCCAGTTCCCCATGAATACCTTGGAGGCCCTGGGCCTGCTGAAGGTGGATTTCCTGGGCCTGCGCACCCTTACGGTGATCCGTGATACGTTAGATATGCTGGCCGCCAAGGGCATCGAAATGACGCCCGAGGACATCCCCCTGGACGACGGGGGCGTGTACGGCATGATCAGCGCCGGGGAAACCGACGGCGTATTCCAATTGGAAAGCGGCGGCATGCGCACCTTTTTGATCAACATGAAGCCCCACTGCTTTGAGGACATCATCGCCGCCGTATCCCTGTACCGCCCCGGCCCCATGGATTCCATCCCCCGCTACATCGAAGGCAAACACGACGCGGCCACGGCCCGCTACCTGCATCCCCTGCTGGAGCCCATACTGTCGGTAACCTACGGCTGCATGGTGTACCAGGAGCAGGTGATGCAGATCGTGCGGGATGTGGCCGGGTATTCCCTGGGCCGCAGCGACCTGATGCGCCGGGCTATGGCCAAAAAGAAAAAGGACGTGATGGCCCAGGAGCGGGCCTATTTTATCCATGGGTTGGTGGAAAACGGCGAGGTGATCGTACCCGGCGCGGTGCGGCGCGGCGTACCCCAAGACGTAGCCGAGCGCATCTTTGAGGAGATGAGCGCCTTTGCCTCCTACGCGTTTAACAAATCCCACGCCGCCGCTTACGGCGTGCTGGCGGTACAGACCGCCTGGCTCAAGCTGCACCATCCCATCGAATTTATGGCGGCGCTGATGAACAGCGTCACCGGCAACAGCGCCAAAATCGCCGTGTACATCCAGTACTGCCGCAAGCACGGCATCCCCGTGCTGCCGCCGGACGTGAATCGCTCGGCCCGGGCATTCGGCGTGGATACCGACGAACAGGGGATAACTGGCATCCGTTTTGGCTTGGGCGCGGTGAAAAACTGCGGTCACGGCGCCATCAACGCCATCGTGTCGACCCGGCAGGATGGCAGCGCCTTTGCTTCCCTCTACGATTTTGCCGACCGGGTGGACGCCGAGCAAGTGAACAAGCGAGTGGTGGAGAGCCTGATCAAAGCCGGGGCCATGCCCTTCGAAGGGGCAAACCGGGCTCAGCTCCTGGCCGTGTACGAAACCGCCATGGAGAGCGCCAGCCAGCGCCAGCGGCGCAACATAGACGGCCAGATGTCCCTGTTTGAAGGCGCGGACGAGATAGCCGCCCCGCCGCCCCTACCGCCGATCGAAGATTTCCCACTGGCCACCAAACTCACCATGGAGCGGGAGGTGACCGGGGTATACATCTCCGGCCATCCGTTGGATGCCCATCGGGCGCTGCTGGAGCAATTGGAGGTAAACTCCGCCTGGATCGAAGAGATGCAGCAAACCCCCGAGGCCATGCTGCGCTACGATGGCATCACCACCCACATGGGGGGCATCATCACGGAGATCCACACCAAGTCTACCAAAAGCGGCGGGCTGATGGCTTTTTTAACGCTGGAAGACCTCACCGGGCAAATCGAGGTGCTGGTGTTCCCCCGGGTGTACGATCAGCACTTCACCACCCTTACCGTGGACGCCATGCTGATGCTCCACGGCAAGCTGTCCGTGCGGGAAGACGAAGCGCCCAAGCTGCTGATGGATAGCGCCGCGCCCCTGGGGTCGGCAATGCCGACATCCAACATCGCGAAGATGGATGCCGACCCTGTCGGCCCCGTGCTGCTTGAGCCTGCTGTGCCCCTACAGAAGTTATGTCTCAAACTGCCCACCAAGGCGGATTTTGAAGCCATCACCCCGCTGCTGCAACGCATGCCCGGCGGCGTGCCGGTGTTGATTCGCCTAGCCGATAGCGGCGAAGCGCTGAAGGTGCCTAGGGAGCTTTGGGTCACGCCTGCGCCTGCGCTGATGGACGCGCTAAGTGAAAAGTTAGGCGAGGCCTGTGTGCGCTTAAACTAAAATAAAATAAACAAAAAACCTGTCCGGCCCTGTCCGGCCCGGCCCTGTCCGGCCCAAAACTTTTCCTTGACACCACCTCCCCCAAATGCTACAATACCGCACAACTTCATAACTTACCGTCGCAAGGAAAAGAAGCGCGCTCACGCCGGAAGCACAGAGAGGGAACGGCGCTGGGAAGTTCCCGTGAAAGCGTGGGCGCAGTCGTCTTGGAGCGAGTGGGTCGAACGCGTCGCATACGTTCATACGCCTGTAGGCCCGCCGGAGCCCCCGCCGTGAAAAGGGGATATAGAGTGCGCGGCATAGCCGCGAATTTAGGTGGTACCGCGGAATAACCTTTCGCCCTAAGCAACGGGGCTGAGGGGTGTTTTTTTATTCGGAGTAGGAGGGAACAGCATGCCGGAAAGCGTACAAAAAACATACAGCGGAGCCGATATACTGCTGGAATGCCTGATCGAACAAGGTGTCACTACCGTGTTTGGTTTTCCGGGCGGGCAGGTGCTGCCCATTTACGACGCCCTCCACGCCTATCGTGACCGGGTGCGCCACATCCTCACCGCCCACGAGCAGCACGCCGGCCACGCCGCCGACGGGTACGCCCGGGCGTCGGGCAAGCCGGGGGTGTGCATCGCCACCTCGGGGCCCGGCGCCACCAACCTGGTGACCGCTATCGCCACCGCCTATATGGACAGCGTGCCCGTGGTGTATGTGACCGGCAACGTGTCTCAAACCCTCATCGGCACCGACTCCTTTCAAGAAGCGGATATCGTAGGCATCACCATGAGCGTCACCAAACACAGCTTTGTGGTGAGCGACGTGCGCAAGCTGGCCGCCACCCTGCGCGAGGCGTTTTTTATCGCCGCCAGCGGCAGGCCGGGTCCGGTGCTGGTGGACATCCCCCGGGATGTGCAGGTGGCCCGTTGCGCTTACGAGGCGGCGTCGGGCGAGGATCTGATCCCCGACTACCCGCCGGATCATCCGGCGCTGCAGCTGCGGCCCAAGGGCGAGAAATTGCAGCAGTTTGCCGTGCGGATCGCGCCGCTGCTGGACAAAGCCGCCGACCTGATCCTCCAGGCCCAGCGCCCCCTGCTGTACGTTGGCGGAGGCGTGGTGAACTCCGGCGCTACCTTGGCCGTGCAGGAGCTGGCCGATAAAATGGACGCGCTGGTGGTATCCTCGCTGATGGGCCTGGGCGCGTACGATCCGCAAACGCCCCGCTATCTGGGTTTGCTGGGTATGCACGGCTCCCGCGCCGCCAACACGGCCATGCAACAATGCGATCTGCTGGTGGCGGTGGGCGCCCGCTTCTCGGATCGCGCCCTGGGTAACGCCCAGACCTTCGCCCCCAACGCCCGGGTGATCCACATCGACATCGACCGGGCCGAGATCAACAAAAACATCAACGCCAGGCTGCACATCACCGGGGATGCCCGCGTGGTTGTAGGTATGCTCAACCAACGCTTGAAGCACCAGGACCACCTGTATTGGAATCAGGACATCATGGCCTTGCGCGAAGGCGAACCCGGCGATAGAATGGCCTTTACCCCGCGCAACATATTGCACACCATGCACAGGGTGAGCGGCGGCAGCCTCACCGTAGCCACCGATGTGGGCCAGCACCAGATGTGGACGGCCCAGCACTTCCCTTTTAACCGCGCCCGCCAGTGCATCACCAGCGGCGGTTTGGGCACCATGGGGTTCGGCATGGGCGCGGCCATGGGCGCGCGGCTGGCTACCGGGCGGCCCGTGGCGCTGGTCACCGGCGACGGCTCCTTCCGCATGAACCTCACCGAGCTTTCCACCCTGGCTCACTACGGCATCCCGGTGGTGATCGTGCTGATGAACAACGGCACCCTGGGTATGGTGCGCCAGTGGCAAACGTTATTCTTTGACAAGCATTACTCCAACACCACGCTGGACCGCGGCCCGGACTTCATGAAGCTGGCCCAGGCGTACGGGATCATGGGCTCCCGAGTGGATACGGCGGCCGGGTTTGAGCAGGCCTTCCGGGATGGCATCGCCGCCGGGCAACCCTGCCTGATCGAGTGTATGTTACCGATCGACGAAATGGTGATCCCGATGGTAGCGCCGGGCAAGCCGATTAATGAGTTTTGTTTGGTTTGACGCTGCTGACTTTTTGGAAATTGAGAATTGAGAATGAAAAGGAAAATGGCGAGTCGTGCCCCTCGTGCCCTAATTCTCAATTCTCCATTCTCAATTCTCAATTCAGTACAAGGAGGAAGCCACATGCCATCAGAGTGTAACGATGTAAGCAACAACCGCAACGCCTTTTTGCCGCGCAAAAGCGACGCCATGGGCCGCCATGTGATCAGCGTGCTGGTGCAAAACCAGCCGGGTGTGCTGTCCCGCGTGTCCGGGCTGTTCAGCCGCCGGGGCTTTAACATCGACAGCCTGGCCGTGGGCCCCACAGAGGACATCGAGCTGTCCCGCATCACCGTCACCGTGCACGGCGATTACGCGCTGGTGGATCAGATGGTGCAGCAGCTCTACAAATTAATTTGCGTGCAGAAGGTGCTCGTGCTGGACGCAGGCCAGGCGGTGGAGCGCCAGCTGGTGCTGGTGAAGGTGCGCGCCGACATGCAGAGCCGGGATGCGGTGATGCGTGTGGTGGACATCTTCCGCGCCCGCATCGTGGATGTCACGCGGGAAACCCTCACCGTGGAGATCACCGGCGAGGACGACAAGATCGCCGCCCTGCTGGGCCTGCTCACCGATTATGGCATCGTGGAGCTGGTGCGCACGGGCGCCATCGCGCTGCAGCGCGGGCCCGGGGATATCCGGCAGTCGGCGCAGAGGCTGTAAATCCCTCCACCGCTCACGCGGTCCCCCTCCCTTTAGCAAGGGAGGTTGGGGCTAGGAACGAAGGTGCGATCATGAAACGCAAACACAATTCAACGCTAACGCCAAGCGCAAGGGCCTTGCGCAAAGCCATGACACCGCAGGAGAAGCAATTGTGGTACGGTTTTTTGCGAGATTACCCTATTCCCATCCTGCGCCAAAAGGTCATTGATCGCTTTATTGTCGATTTCTACTGTTCGAAAGCTCGGTTGGTAATCGAAGTAGATGGGAGTCAACATGATACAAAACAAGGGATCGCACATGATTGTGAACGCACACAGTACTTGCACGGATATGGATTGACCGTTCTCCGGTTTACCAATGCCGCCGTTGATACAGATTTCGAAAACGTGTGCAAAAGGATTGATGAAGCGGTCCGCCGAAAACTTCAGGCAGAGCAATAACCCCGGTGTACTCCCCTAAACCTCCCTTGCCAAAGGGAGGGGAACCGCCGCAGCGGTGGAGGGATTTTCCATCTGCCAATCGATCACTCTGCAAGAAAGGACGTGTTCCCATGCCCTGCAAGCACAACGACGCCATCAAATGCAACTGCACCTACCCCTGCCCCCGGCGGGGCAAATGCTGCGAATGCGTCGCCTATCACCGGCGGAGCGGGGAAATCCCGGCTTGCTTCTTTACCAACGAAACAGAGCGTATGTACGACCGTAGTTTGGAAGCTTTGATCGACGACCGGAAGTAGGGGCGCACATTGTGCGCTCGTGCGCGTCCGCAAAACGCGTGGGCGAACAATGTTCGCCCCTACAACAACTAGACAATTTACAAGGAGGAATGCTGTATGGCGCAAATGTTTTACCAAGCCGATTGCAATCTGGACCTGCTCAAGGGCAAGACCGTAGCCGTGGTGGGCTACGGCAGCCAGGGCCACGCCCACGCGCTGAATTTGAAGGACTCGGGCGTCAACGTGATCGTAGCCTTGCGCAAGGGTTCGCCGCGTTGGGAGAAGGCCCAGGCCGACGGCCTTGCCGTGGCCACCACCCCGGAGGCCGCCCAAAAGGCCGACCTGATCATGATCCTGATCAACGACGAGCTGCAGGCGGCCATGTACAAGGCCGACATCGCGCCCTATCTCAAACCCGGCATGACCCTGGCCTTTGCCCACGGGTTTAACATTCACTTCGGGCAGATCCAGCCGCCCCCGGACGTGGACGTGATCATGATCGCGCCCAAGGGGCCGGGCCACACGGTGCGCAGCCAGTATGTAGAAGGCAAGGGCGTGCCCGACCTGATCGCCGTGTACCAAGACGCCAGCGGCTATGCCCAGGACACCGCCCTAGCATATGCCGCGGGCATTGGCGGGGCACGGGCCGGTATTTTGAAGACCACCTTTAAAGAAGAAACCGAGACCGACCTGTTCGGCGAGCAGGCGGTGCTCTGCGGAGGCGTCACCGCGCTGATGAAGGCCGGGTTCGATACCCTGGTGGAGGCCGGGTACCAGCCCGAGTCCGCTTACTTCGAGTGCGTGCACGAGATGAAGCTGATCGTGGACTTGATCTTCGCCCACGGCTTCGCGGGCATGCGCTACTCGATCTCGGATACCGCCGAATACGGCGACTACACGGTGGGCCAGCGGCTGATCACCGAAGAGACCAAAAAAGAGATGAAACGGGTGCTCAGCGAGATTCAGGAGGGCGATTTTGCCCGCCGCTGGATACTGGAGAACCAGTCGGGCCGGGCCTACTTCAACGCCAAGCGCCGCATCGAAGCGGGCAGTTTGCTGGAGGAAGTGGGCAAGGATTTGCGTTCCAAGATGACTTGGTCGATGGGAGCTAAGGAGATGAAGTGAAACGAGATGTAGGGGCGACCGCCCTCGGTCGCCCGCTGTTACGGCGAAATCGTCGTTACCCGCCGCTGGCTTACGAGGACGCAGGAGGGAGGAGGGGGACTTTCGATTGTCCCCCTACCTCCCCCCTGCACCCCCCATTACCCCCTGACCGACCAGGGCCTTGGCCCTGGACCCGGGGCTGTATGAAGGAGATGAAATGATCATGCGAAGCGATGCCGTCAAAACCGGCCCGGAGCGGGCTCCCCACCGCTCTTTGTGGAAGGCTCTGGGCCTTACCGATCAGGAATTGGCCCGCCCGCTCATTGGGGTGGTGAGCGCGGAATCCGAGTGCGTGCCCGGCCACGCTCATTTGGGTGTGCTGGCCCAGGCTGCCAAGGACGGCATCCGCATGGCGGGGGGAACGCCGGTGAGCTTTCCTTCCATAGGCATTTGCGATGGCATCGCCATGGGCCACGGGGGCATGCGTTACTCCCTGGCCTCCCGTGAGTTGATTGCCGACTCCTGCGAGGCTATGGCTATGGCCCACGGCCTGGACGCCCTGGTCTTTTTGCCCAATTGCGACAAAATCGTACCCGGCATGCTGATGGCCGCCGCCCGGCTCAACCTGCCCTCCATTGTTGTGTCCGGCGGGCCCATGCTGGCCGGGAGCCTGCGGGGGAAAACGCTGGATTTAAACAGCGTGTTCGAGGCCGTGGGCGCGTACAAGGCCGGGACGCTGGACCACCGGGAGCTCAATGAAATCGAATCGGCGGCTTGCCCCGGCTGCGGTTCCTGCGCGGGCATGTTCACCGCCAACTCTATGAACTGCCTGTGCGAGGCCTTGGGGTTGGCCTTGCCGGGCAACGGCACCATCCCGGCGGTGGACGCCGCCCGGATACGGCTGGCCAAGGCCGCGGGCGCTCGGGTCGTAGAGATGCTGGCCCAGGGCCTGACGCCCGACCGGCTAATCACGGCCGATGCGGTGCACAATGCCCTGGCGCTGGACATGGCCCTGGGCTGCTCCACCAACTCGGTGCTGCATCTGGCGGCTATCGCCCACGAGGCCGGGGTGGACTTTGATCTGGACATGGTGAACCGGGTGAGCGCCCAAGCGCCCAACCTGTGCCGCCTGGCCCCGGCGGGTCCTCACCATGTGCAGGATCTGTACGCCGCGGGCGGGGTGCAGGCAGTGCTGCGGGAGTTGATGGAACATGGGCTGTTGCGGGAGCAGGCCCTTACTTGCTCCGGCAAGACCGTGGGTGAGCAGGCAACCGAAGCCGCTTGTTTGGATCGGGACGTGATCCGCGCTTTCGATCGGCCTTATTCCCCTACCGGCGGCCTGATGGCCCTGCGGGGTAACCTGGCGCCCGACGGGGCGGTGGTGAAGCGTTCGGCGGTGGCCCAGGAGATGCTGGCTCATCGCGGCCCGGCCCGGGTATTTGACGGCGAGGATCAGGCGATCGAGGCCATTTACGCCGGGCGCATCCTGCCGGGGGACGTGGTGGTGATCCGCTACGAGGGCCCCCGTGGCGGCCCCGGCATGCGGGAGATGCTGGCTCCTACGTCGGCCATCGCCGGCATGGGGCTGGACAAGCAGGTAGCGCTCATTACCGACGGCCGCTTCTCCGGCGCGACACGGGGCGCCGCCATCGGCCACATATCGCCCGAGGCCGCGTCCGGCGGGTCCATTGCGTTGGTGGAGGAGGGGGATATGATCGCCGTCGACATCCCGGCGGGCAGCCTGTCCCTGCTGGTGGAGGAGGCGGAGCTGGAGCGCCGCCGGGCGGTTTGGAAGGCCCCTGCGCCAAGGGTGAGCAAGGGGTATTTGGCCCGGTACGCCCGCATGGTGTCCTCGGCCAGCCGGGGCGCGGTGGTGGAGTAGGGGCGGCCCTATGTGGCCGCCCATCGTTGACGTCCCGCGTGTCCATGTTTACGCCAAAGTAAATATATGATAGAATAGCGGACGGGAGGTCTGTGTTTTTATGAAGCAGAAACGCTCGCGGCTCCTTGCTGCGTATCTATCGATGTGCCTTTTGGCGTGTCTTTGGGCGGGCGGCGCTATGGCTGTGCCGGAGCCCTCTTCCGAGGATGATTTTCTGGTGGTGATAGAGGACGGGAACGCCATCATCTCCGGATACACCGGCGAGGCGGCCATCGTGTCCATTCCCCCTCAGATCGACGGATACCCTGTCGTAGCCATCAGGGACCGCGCTTTTTACGCCTGGGACCGACTCACTGCCGTGATCATCCCGGACGGCGTGACCGCCATCGGAGCATACGCGTTTGAAGATTGCGCCGGGCTCACCGCCCTTACCATCCCGGAGAGCGTGGTTTCCATCGGCGATTTTGCCTTCGCCGGGTGCGACAACCTTACCCTCCTGGTGATGGAAGGAAGTTATGGCGCCGACTATGCCACGGAGAGGGCTCTGCGCCATGCGTTTCTGGCGGATGCGCCCAAGCCCTTAACCTTTACAAGCGGGGCTTACACATACACCCTGGCTGAGGGACAGGCAACCATTCTGCAAGGCAACCCAGACGCCATCGAACTGGAGATTCCAACGCAGTTGGACGGCTATCCGGTGGCAGGGGTTGCGGCGGGCGCTTTTTTGGATTGCCCAAATTTAGGATACATCGAGGCGGAGGAGGGGCATCCGGTATACGCTTCGGTGGACGGCGTGCTGTTTGATGCGAATCGAAGGATGCTCGCGGCGTATCCGCCGAGCCGCCGGGAGGAGCTGTACATCATCCCCGAGGATACCCAGCGCATCGATAGCCACGCGTTCAGCGGCGCTTCGAATCTGATCGTAGTGATCGTCCCGGACAGCATTGTTTCCATCGGTGAGCATGCCTTCGCCGATTGCGGCAACCTAATCTTGTTAACCAGCCAGAACGCCTATGCGGCCCAATACGCGCAAGAAAATGCGTTGCGCCACGCGTTGACCGCCGCCGACTCGCCGCTGACAGAGGATATGCTAACCGACGACTTTCCGGAAGTCTCGCTCATCACAAGCGGGGAGTACGTGTATGCCCTGGCCCAAGGCCAAGCGATCATCACCCAGTACACCGGCGACGCAACCGACTTGCTGATCCCCCAGCAGTTAGACGGTTATCCGGTTACCCAAATCGAAGGGGGCGCCTTTGCGGGCAACCAAAGCCTGATCGAAGCCTATATCCCCCAAAGCGTCACGGCAGTCAACGGAGGCGCGTTTGCCTCTTGCGGCAATTTGCAGCGCATCAACGTGCAAAGGGAGAATCCGGTTTTTGAGTCGGTGGACGGCGTATTGTTTGACGCGCTCCATCAAACCCTTGTGGCGTATCCCACAGGCAGGGCCGCAAGCGCTTATACCGTACCGCAAGGTACCCAAAGCATTGGCCCAGGCGCCTTTGCCGGTTGCCAAGCGATCGAATCGGTTGCTATACCCGACAGCGTCGCTTTGATCGGTAGCTACGCCTTTGCCTGGTGCCCAAAGCTCGCCGATCTTACCATCCCCAGCGGCGTTACTTCGGTCGGCGCATCGGCATTCGACGGATGCGTCAGCCTTACCCTCACCCTCTTCCAAAACAGCTACCCCGCGCGATACGCCCAAGAAAACGAGCTTGCGTATACCTATGCGATTCCCCCTGACGCATCGGCCCCTGTTGCCGAAGAACCGCAGTTCTTTATCAGCGGGGCCTTTGGCTGCATCGAAAAGGATGGGCAGGTAACCATCCTCAACTATATCGGCAACGAGACCGAGGTGATTATTCCGGGCCAAGTGGAGAGATACCCGGTTACGGCCATCGGCGACAGGGCTTTTTCCAGCCGCCCCGAGATTCGGACCATTGCCATCCCGGACAGCGTGATATCCATCGGAGAGGAGGTCTTTTACGGCAGCGACGGCCTTACCCTCTTGGTTACCGAAGGTAGCTTCGCGGCGCACTATGCCCGCGAAAACGCGCTCCCCCATACGTTCGGTGAACCCGGCCCCATGCCGGAGCCGGAACCAGAGCAGCCCCAGCGGAGGGAGGCTCAAGTCCGCACCAGCGGCGTCAGCCTCTATCTGCGGAGCACCCCCAACAGCAGCGGCAACAATGTGGTGGTGAGCATGCCCAACGGCGCCACCGTGTGGATCGAATCCTATTCCGACCCATGGGCGTGGGTGGTGTATATTGACAGGCGCGGCGTGCAGTACGAGGGGTATGCGTATACGAAGTTTCTTGTACTTCAATAGTTAAACGCAATAACAATGGATTAAAAATGCGAATCAAGGGTAGAAGCGCCCAATGCGGGTATCACGTAGGGGCGGATTCCATATCCGCCCGAACCCTTGATTCGTATTAAAACTTTTGAAACACCTCGGCGGCGCACATCACGTGCAGCGGCGTGGCGGGCGGTAGCTTGTCCGCGTTGGCTTTGTGGGACTCGCGGAGCAGGTGTTGGTTGTAAATGAGCGACGCGCCCTGTAAGCTGGCCCGCAGGTATCCGGCATTGGCATAGGGATAATGGGAGTCGCCCTTGCGGTAGCTGCGCGATGTGCAGTCCGGGTCGCCGGGTTTGCCATCCAGGATTTGTTGGCATAAGGCGGCGAACCATTCCAGATACACCGGATCCAGGGGCGAGCCGTTGTGCCCGGTGCACAGCGCGTCAAAAAACGCGCCCTCCCGCATCAGGCGTTGCATGGAGCCCAGGCAGGCCTCCACGGCGCCTGCGGGCACGCTGTGGATCTGCCCCTTGCGTTCGGCGTAACCGGGCAGCAGCAGCACCTGGCCGCTGTCCACCTCGTCGCCGCAGAAAAGCAGCTTCTGCGCGTTGTCCAGCACGGCGATGCTGCCGGGGCTGTGACAGCCCAATTCGATGATCCGCAGGACCCGCCCGCCCAGGTCGATCTCCTGCCCGTCTTGCACGAAGGCAATCGGATAGTCCAGTTCGGCAGGGTCAACGCCAACCTCCATGGCGGTGCGCGCGCTGGGCGCGGCTTCTTGCGGCATCAGGGCCTGCTCAAACCATCCGTTGCCGCCGGTGTGGTCGAAGTGGCTGTGGGTGTTGATCACCCGGCGCAACGGTTTGCCGGTGAGGCTTTGGGCGAAAGCGCGCAGGTTAGCCTTGGATCGCCCGGCGTCGATCATGATGGCCTCCCGGTCTCCTTCGACCAGGTAACAGTCGCAGCTGGCGCCGGTTATCATCCAGGCGCCGGGCCGGATGCGGCGCGCGGCGAAATCGTATGGATTCATGCTGGCCCTCCCTATCGTCTTTATGAACAAAGCCTAACATTTTCTGTTATGATGGTCAAGAGCGGCCCGGCCGCTTTAGGTGCTTTGCACAAATTGATGTTGACATCCGGCAAAAAAACGCTATAATGCAATCATACAAAAGCGCGCTGGATATAAGGCGCACTCATACAGAAGGGGAGATACCCCTTTTTGCGTGGAGGATCTTAAAAACTCTCTTTGCGTAAGCAACGGGTCAACCCTGTGCGAATGACTACGGTCATTTGCGGAAGGAGAAAGTGAGTGCTTTGCAGACAAAAAGCCATGAAATCAGGCTTTTAGGGGTGGAAAAAACGGCCATAAAAAAGCGCGAATGACCGTGATCATCCGCACAAAGCGGATCGCTGCTTAGGAAAAGAAATTTTCAGTGGTTCCCAACTTTGTTCGGAAAATCGGCCTAGGGAGAGTGTATAGATGCTGCAAGCCGCACAACCCACCAGAAAAAAAGGTTTTTTTTACGAAATTTTCAAAAACAAGATATTATACCTGATGACCCTGCCCGCCATCGCTTTCTTTACTCTTTTTTCCTACGCGCCCATGATCGGCGTGTACTACGCGTTTACCAACTATAACTTTAAGGGCGGGCTATTTGGCAGCCCTTTTGTGGGGTTTAAGAACTTTGAGTTTTTGTTTGCCGGCGGGTGGGATTCGGTTGCCGTGCGCATCACCACAAACACCGTGCTGTACAACCTGATCTTCATCTTGGTGGGCAATGTCCTGCAGGTGATGACCGCCGTGGTGCTCAGTGAGTTATCTAATAAAACGTTTAAACGCATCAGCCAGTCGCTGATGTTCCTGCCCCACTTTGTATCCTATGTGTTGGTGGCCGTGCTGGCCTACAACCTGTTTAGCTACGAGGTGGGCCTGATCAACAACCTGCTAAAATCCCTTGGCGGCGGGCCGGTGAACTTCTACGCTTTGCCCAGCGCCTGGTGGATCATCATCCCCTTGGTGTATTTTTGGAAGAACCTCGGCTACGGCATGGTGATCTACCTGGCCGCCATCATGGGCATCGACCGGGAGATGTACGAAGCTGCTAAGATAGACGGCGCGACGGTCTTTCAAGAGATCAGGCATATTACCCTGCCCAACCTGAAGGCCACCTTCATCATTCTGCTGCTGTTCGCCTTGGGCAGCATCCTGCGGGGCCAGTTCGACCTGTTCTATCAGCTGGTGGGCAAAAACGGCATGCTCTTCTCCGCTACGGACATCATCGATACCTTTGTGTACCGGGCGCTGACGCAGAACTTTAACCTCGGCCTGGGTACGGCGGCGGGGCTGTATCAATCCCTGTTCGGCATGGTGACGGTGCTGACCGTGAACTTTATCGTGCGCAAGGCGAACCCCGAGTACGCGTTGTTTTAGGAGTGTAGTGAGCAATGAAAATCCGCAAAACCAAGTCCACCGTTGCTTTTGAGGTGATGGGCTATGCCTATATCCTGCTATGGGCCCTTCTATGCGTGCTGCCCTTTATCATCATCATATCCGGCTCCTTTACCAACGACAGGCTGATTACCAGAGAGGGGTATTCCCTATTCCCCCGAGGATTTACCCTCCACGCGTACCGCACGGTGTTTGAGCTTCCCGATAAGATCCTTCGGGCCTATGGCGTTACCTTGTTTGTGACGATCACCGGCACGCTCACCGGGCTTTTTCTCATCTCCATGGCCGGGTTTGCGCTGCAGCGCAAGGACCTAAAGTACCGCAACCAAATCGCCTTTTATTTTTACTTCACCACCCTGTTCAGCGGCGGCCTGATCCCCTGGTACATCATGGTGGCCAATGTGCTGCGGCTCAAAAACAGCATCTTTGTGCTGATCTTGCCCATGTTGATGAACCCGTTCCTGATCTTTTTGATGCGCAACTTTTTGCGCACCATCCCCGAATCCATCGTGGAATCGGCCCGCATAGACGGCGCGGGGGATTTTCGGATATTTTTATCGCTGATACTGCCCATCGCCAAACCGGCGCTGGCTACGGTGGGTCTGTTTCTGGCGTTGGCCTACTGGAACGAGTGGTTTCTGTCCTCCATCTATATTGAGGACGAGAAACTGTTCAGCTTGCAGTACTTCCTCTATAAGATACTGGCCAAGGCGGACTTTTTGCGTTCCGGTGCGGCCCGCAACGTAACTGTCGTCCTCGATCTACCCAGGGAATCGGTGAAACTGGCTACCGCGGTGGTGGCGACCGGACCGGTCATTTTATTCTATCCCTTTGTGCAAAAGTATTTTGTGCAGGGCTTGGTTATCGGCGCTGTGAAGGGATAGAATTGATGAAAAACCAAAACAGATTGGGAGGGGAACCTGGATGATCAAAAAATGGAGTGCCTTGATGTTGGCAACGATGATGCTGACGGCCTTGTTTGCCGGATGCATCCCGGCTGCCGCCGAAGAACTGCCGTATGTGGACCTTACCTTCTACATGATGGACACATCGCTGGACGACATGGACGCCTTCTATGAGGCCCTCGATGAGCTGACCATGAGGGACTTCAACTGCAGGGTGCGCTACAAGTTCCCCGGCGACTGGATTGACTACGAGTCCAAGTACAGAACGATGTTGATCACCGACGACACCATCGACCTATGCTACGCGGCTCAATGGCTGTCCTTCCCCGCTTATGCCAAGCAAGACGCTTACATGGACCTGACCGATCTGCTGCCCGAGTATGCCCCGGGCATTTGGGCTGCATACCCCAGGGATATGTTCAACGGCGCGTCGATTGGCGGCAAAATCTACGGTATCCCGCAAAACGCGAGGAACCATCACCTGTACATGTTTACCTACCGTGAGGATCTGCGCAAAAAGTACGACCTGCCCGACATGTCCGATCTGGATTTGGACAAGATTGAGCTGTACCTGAAGACCGTGCTGGAGAACGAACCGGATTTCCAGTTTGCCGTACCGTATTTGTATTCCGATCCACTCGGGATGTTTATCCCCTACACGAAAAACTATGACAGCATTGATTCCCAGGGCGGCATCGGCGCGTCCCTCGTCATGCTTGTGGAGCGCGGCACCACCAACATTGTACCCTACTATGAGTTGCCGGAGTTTCTGGAGTTCTCCCAGCGCATGAAGAGGTGGAGCGACATGGGATTCTGGTCCAAAGGCATATTGGCCAATCCCGATCCCACCGAGCCCCGCGACCTGTTCAATGAAGGCGTGGTCTTTGCGTCCTTGTCCAGCCATCTGGACCGGGCCAGCGATGTGGGCGAAACCGTCATGAAAGATCATCCCGACTGGGAAATCGCCGTCATCCCCTATGCGCTTTGGACGGACGCTTGGTACAATACCCGCTCCACCCAGGATTTGACGGTAATCCCGTACAGCTCGAAGAATCCCGAGCGGGCCCTGATGGTTCTGGACAAGATGCTGACCGACAGGGAGTACTATGACCTTACCCAGTACGGCGTGTTGGGCCTGAACTATGAGTTTGACGAGAACGGCGCCGTCAGCGTAGCCAATATCGATCAGACAAATCATCGCTTTACGGTCAACATGTGGGCCACGCGGAACGACGACCTGAAGTATCCGCAGTTCAGGTTCTGGGATGGCCGCCTGGAATTCGAAGAGAAGTACTTCCCGCTGATCACCTTTGACCCCTTCGACGGCTTTGAAGCCGATCTAACCGAGGTTCAAGCCGAATACGCCGCTCTGTTTACCGTGCGCCAGGAGTACGGCGAGCCCATCATCTGGGGCTTGGTGGACGACGTGGAGGCCGCCATCGAGGTGTACAAGCAGAAGATGAACGAAGCCGGCATGGAGCGGTTCCAGGCCGAGATTCAAAGGCAGGTTGAAGAGTTTGCTGCCTCCAGGTAAGGTCATGGAGACTATGCGGTAAGTTATCGCAACGGCTCAAGCGACCGGATGGCCAAAGGTGGTCATCCGGTTGTTTCATCTATTTACGCCAATCAAGCGTAGGGCGCGACGCCCTCGGCGCGCCGTGATTCGCTCAGAATAACGTATCTTTGCCACATTACGGCGGCGCGTCGAGGCGCCGCGCCCTACAATGGGCAACCCAGCCGTTCCTGTAGGGGCGATTATCAATCGCCCGCTGTATCGCATAAACCCATGTTCGTTTTGGGCGGCGGGCGATTGATAATCGCCCCTACATAGGCGCCCATCTTCATCGCTTCAACCCTTGATTCGCGTTACAAGATAAGCCGCTTATGCCGCGCCACGTGGCACTGTACATTCACCGCCACCGGCAGCCCGGCGATGTGGGTGGGCTGTTGGGCGCAGTGCACCGCCAGGGCCGTGGTATCGCCGCCCAAGCCCTGGGGGCCGATGCCCAGCCGGTTGATCCGTTCCAGCAACTTTGCTTCTAACTCCGTAAGCTCCGCATCCGGGCAAGGGGAGCCGATGGCCCGCAGCAGCTGCCGCTTGGCCAGCAGCATGGCGCTCTCCGCCGTGCCGCCGATGCCCACGCCCACCACCACCGGCGGGCAGGGATTAGCCCCGGCTACGCGTATCGTTTCCACCACAAAGTCCGCCACGCCTTCCACGCCATGGGCAGGGGTGAGCATAGCCAGGCGGCTCATGTTCTCGCTGCCAAATCCCTTGGGGGCTACGGTGATATCCACAGAATCCCCGGTTACCAGCCGCACATGGATGGTGGCTGGTATGTTGCCCTCGATCTTGGCGCGGGACAGGGGCCAGATCGTGGACTCCCGGAAGCAGCCCTCGCGATAGGCGGCGCGCACCCCGGCGTCCACCGCCGACTGCAGATCACCGCCAATGAGCCGCACGTCTTGCCCCCAGTCAATAAAGGCCACCACCAGCCCAGTGTCCTGGCAGATGGCCATGCCTCGCTCGCAGGCCAGCTCGTCGTTGGCGATGATCTGGCGCAGCGCCTCGCGGCCAATGGGAGAACGTTCGGTTTGAAGGGCGGCGCGGAGCGCGGCCAGCACGTCGGGGCCGATTTGGGTACAGGCCGAAAGGCATAGGGATTCAATGGCTGCTTGGATGGCGGATGCGGGAATCTCGCGCATGGGATCGTACCTCATTTGACAAGGGCAGTTTTGATGTGCTAGAATAACGGGGCAGGGGCTTTTCGGTTTCGAAAGCCTAAGCGTCACCGCTTGTGATTCTGTTCAGAGTTCTCACAAGCGGGTTTTTTCGCCTTCACTTCGATATCGCGCAGCGTATTCACCAGGATTACGACAGCGAGGATGACCGATAGCACCAGCGTGATCAACATAGGCCTCACCTCCTTTCCTTACAGAATGGAGGAAAAGCCCCTGCCCCGGCGGCGCTTTCGGGCCGCTTGTTTATTGTAGCGGAAAAAGTTGTAGGGAACAAGTATGTTCATGAAAGAAGGGGGTATCAAGATTTGACAAGGGCAGTTTTGATGTGCTAGAATAATGGGGCAGGGGCTTTTCGTTAGCTAAAGCCTAAGCGTTACCGCTTGTGATCTTGTTCAGAGTTCTCACAAGCGGGTTTTTTTGCCTTGGCTACGATATCGCGCAGCGTATTCACCAGGATTACGACAGCGAGGATGACCGATAGCACCAGCGTAACAGACATAGACTTCACCTCCTTTCTTTACAGAATGGAGGAAAAGCCCCTGCCCCGGCGGCGCTTTCGGGCCGCTTGCTTATTGTAGCGGAAAAATAGGGTAATGCAAAGCATTTTTCCGAAGCCTTTGCTTTTTGTTGTGTTTTCTTTATCTTTAAGGTAAAATAACGTAACTACCTTAAGGAGGGCCCCCGCCATGCAGGACGCCAAAACCATGCGCACCAACTTCATTTGGGACATCATAGACGCCGACCTGGCCGCCGGGAAAAACGAGGGCCGGGTGCAAACCCGTTATCCCCCGGAGCCCAACGGGTACCTGCACATCGGCCACTGCAAGGCCATCGGCATCAGCGCCCTCACCGCGCAGCGTTACGACGGGCTGTTTAACTTGCGCTTTGACGATACCAATCCCCTCAAGGAAAGCGAAGAATATGTGCGCGCCATCAAGGAGGACATCCGCTGGCTGGGCTTTGATTGGAACGGCGGGCTGTACTTCGCTTCGGATTATTTTTCCACCATGTACGATCTCGCCCTCAAACTGATCCGGGAGGGCAACGCTTACGTGTGCGACCTGACGCCCGAGCAGATGCGGGCCACCCGGGGCACCCTTACCGAGCCGGGGACAAACTCGCCTTATCGAAACCGTTCGGTAGAAGAGAACCTGGATTTATTCCAGCGCATGAAGGCCGGCGAGTTCCCCAACGGGGCCCGGGTGCTGCGGGGCAAGATCGACATGGCTTCGCCCAACATGAACCTGCGCGACCCGGCGCTGTATCGCATCGTACACGCCACCCACCACAACAGCGGCGACGCCTGGTGTATCTATCCCATGTACGACTATGCCCATTCCATCGAGGATGGGCTGGAGCGCATCACCCATTCCCTATGCTCGCTGGAGTTTGAGAACCACCGGCCCCTGTACGATTGGGTGATGGAAAAGTGCGGCTTTACCGTGGATCCGCCGCGCCAGATCGAGTTCGCGCGTTTGAATATGACCCGAACGATCATGTCCAAGCGTTACCTGCGCCGGTTGGTGGAAGAGGGGCATGTGGCGGGCTGGGATGATCCCCGCATGCCCACCGTGGCGGCGATGCGCAGGCGGGGTTACACCCCCGAGGCGATCCGGGACTTTATCGACCGGGTGGGCATGAGCAAGGCGGATTCCGTGGCGGATTTCGGTCTGCTGGAGTTTTGCGTGCGTGAGAACCTGGGCGGAACCGCTCCCCGCGTGATGGCGGTACTGCGCCCGCTGAAGGTGAAGCTCACCAACTGGCCCGAAGGGCATGTGGAGATGCTCACCCTCGAAAACCATCCGGATCACCCCGAGCTGGGCGTCCGGCAGGTGGCTTTTGGCCCCGAGCTATACATCGAGCAGGACGACTTTTTGTTGGATCCCCCCAAGAAGTTCTTTCGGTTGTTCCCCGGCGGCGAGGTGCGGCTCAAGGGCGCGTACATCATCCGCTGCGACGAGGCCGTGCTGGACGGCGACGGCAACCCCACCGAGCTGCGCTGTACGGTGGATATGGAGAGCAGGTCGGGTGGGGAGGGCGCGGCCCGCAAGGTGAAGGGTACGCTGCACTGGGTGAACGCGGCCCAGGCGCTGCCCATGGAGGCGCGGTTGTACGAGCCTCTGCTCATCGACGAGGAGGGCGTGGAAGAGGACGCTGAAGGCGAGGAAGGCGCTATTGTGCCGGACAAGAAAGATTTTATCGCACGCCTCAACCCGCGTTCAATCCAGGCGCTGCGCGGCTACGCAGAACCCTCGTTGGCCTGCGCCGCACCGGGCGACCGCTTTCAGTTTTTGCGCGCCGGGTACTTCTGCATGGATGCGGACAGCGCGCCCGGCAAGCCGGTGTTTAACCGCACGGTGAGTTTAAAGGACAGCTGGAGCAAGGCGCAGGCGCGGTCTACGTAGGGGCGGGTTTTTCCGCCCGTCAACAGGTGCGGGCGATCAATGATCGCCCCTACAGGAGCACGACGTAACCTGTTGTAGGGGCGCACATTGTGCGCCCGCCGTACCTCGCCGCTGCGCCTGCCAACACCATAGAAAGAGGTTTTGTTATGCCCACACTCGTCCGCACCCGCTTCGCCCCCAGCCCCACCGGGTACCTGCACCTGGGCGGGTTGCGCACCGCGCTCTATGCCTATTTATTAGCCCGAAAACACGGCGGGACCTTCATCCTGCGCATCGAAGACACCGACCAGGAGCGGGAGGTGCCCGGCGCTACGGAGATGATCTATCAGTCCCTGCGGGCCGCCGGATTGTCGTACGATGAAGGCCCGGACGTGGGCGGCGGCTATGGCCCCTACATCCAAACCCAGCGAAAATCCACCTATCTGCCCCTGGCCTGGGAGCTGGTGGGGCGTGGGGGGGCGTATCCCTGCTTCTGTACCAGAGAGCAGCTGGATGAACGCCGCGCCCAGGCCGAAGCCAAGGGCCAGGCCTGGAAGTACGACAAGCGCTGCCTTGCCATCCCTACGGCCGAGGCTAAGGCCCGCGCAGAGGCCGGGGAACCCCATGTGATCCGCCAGAACATACCCACCGCCGGTATGGCGGGCTTTGACGATTTACTGTACGGCCGGGTGGAGGTGGCCTGCGACACCCTGGACGACGCCGTGCTCATCAAAGCCGACGGCCTGCCCACCTATAACTTCGCCAACGTGGTGGACGATCACCTGATGGCGATTTCCCACGTGATGCGCGGCACCGAGTACCTTTCGTCGGCTCCTAAGTATGATTTGCTCTACCGCTCCTTTGGCTGGGAGCCGCCGCTTTCGCTGCACCTGCCCGTGGTGATGATCAGCGATCAGGGGACCACCCGCAAACTGTCCAAGCGCAAGGGCGATCCATCTTTCGAGGACCTGCTAGCCCAGGGGTACCTGCGGGACGCGGTAGTCAACTACATCGCGCTGCTGGGCTGGAGCCCCGGCGGCGAGCAGGAGGTATTTTCCCTGGCCGAGCTGGAGCGGGTGTTTGACCAAAAGGGCCTGAGCAAATCGCCCTCGGTATTCGACATGCAAAAACTGAACTGGTTCAACGGCGAGTACATCCACGCCTTGCCCTTCGACGAATACTTTGTGCTTGCCAAGCCGTGGCTCGAGCAGGCGCTGGATGAAAGCCGGTTTGATCTGCGCCGCCTCTGTGAGATGCTGCAAAGCCGCACCGACGTATTCAGCCAGTTGCCGGGTATGGTGGATTTCCTGGCAAAGATGCCGGACTATGATCTGGCGCTTTACACCCACAAAAAGATGAAGACCGATCCCCAAGTCGCCCTGGCTGGATTGAGCACTGCGCTCCCGGCCCTTGCGGGCTTGGGCCAGTGGACCGAACCCGTCCTGCACGATACCCTGCTGGCTGCGGTGGCCGCGGCGGGCATGAAAAACGGCCAGGTGCTCTGGCCGCTGCGGGTGGCGCTCACCGGGCGGGAGTCCTCGCCGGGGGGCGCCATCGAGATGGCGTACTTGCTTGGCAAGGAAGAGACCTTGGCGCGTGTGCAAGGGGCGATCACCCGGCTGGAGGCGGCGGATACATGAAAAAGCGATGGCTCATCGCGTTATTGGCGCTTGCCTTATTCGGTTGCGGCGGAAAGCAAGCAATTCAAGCGCCTGCGATCCACATGAGCGTTTCCCAATACAGCGATATTACCGAAAGATGGTATGAGGAGACCGCCGACGGATACAAGGGCGCGCTCTATCGCATCGAGGAGATCACGGTGCAGCGGCTGACCGATTGGATCGCCGCCTGTGAGCCGGGCGAGGGGTATTACGCGTACATCTACGCCGATCCGGACTCGTGGGATCTGTTTGCGTATTATCCTATGCAAAATAATACGGATAAGATATACGATGCTTTTTCCTTCTGCGTGGCGAAACCAACCGTGCAGTTATACCTCAAGGGCCGCGATATTGCCGATGAGGAGCAGCCGACAGAATACGTGTTGATTCGGATTCAAGCGCCGTTGAGGGGATCGTGGCCCAATACGTCCGAGTTGTATGTGGACGAGGTAAAAATAGAATTGTTGCGCAGCGAGCATTCGATGTAGGGGACGCCGCCCTCGGCGTCCCGCTGCTCAAAACCAATGCGGTCGCATGCCCTACCGCAACACAATCAACACCATGTCGGTATCGATTCTCTTGAGCACCCGGTGCCCGCTCTCGCTGGCCGTGGCCATTCCCTGGGGGTTAGGTCGGCAATAACCGTTGGGTTTGCAGCTTCCGTCGTCGCGTACGGTCAGCTTGCCCACCAGCCCGATGGCTGCCCATTCGGCGCGCTCGGTGCGGGGTTGGTATTCCCGGGTGGCGTCGTACGCCGGGTTCAGTTTGGGCGCCTGCCGCCGGACCATCTTTGCTTCGTCGGCTTCTTGGTGGAACAGGTTGTCTTCTTGGGGTATCTCGACCCATTCATGGAGCGCCGCGCCCCATTTATCCCGCAGGAACATATCCCGCCATCCGCATGCCCAGGCGTCCCCCACCACGGCGGGCAGGGCGGAAACCACGCCCAGCACATACTCGTCCCTGCCGGTGGCGATGCGGATGCGCTCGCCGTCCAGCGTGACGAAAAAACCCCTGCGGTCTTGGTTCTGCGGGTTGCCGTCCAGCCACTCAAACATTTCGGCGTAGTCCGCGCCGCCTGGGTTTACGGTGCCTGCTGCGTATACGTTCCCAGTGTATTGCACGCGGAACGCGTTGCTCCGGGCGGTGTCCGAATACCCGTTGCCGATGAGAAACGCGTCGTCGTTCGGCGTGTTGTTCAGCGCGGTGTTGGTCGGCACGTTATTTTTGCCGATGACGGTTTGATACCAGTTTTGCGCGATGGTGCCAAATCCCGCGGCGTGGGAAGCGACGCCGGAGGCCGTTGTATACACGCCCTCGGCATGGGAACCGTTGCCGGAGGCGATGGTCGTGCCGCCCTCGGCATGGGAAGACTGGGCGGAAGCCGTTGTAATCTGGCCCTCGGCATGGGAACAGTACCCGGAAGCCGTCGTACTCATGCCCTCGGCATGGGCAAAGCCGGCGGAAGCCGTCGTGTACACGCCTTCGGCATGGGAACCCCAGCCGGAGGCCGTTGTGTTCTCGCCCTCTGCATGGGCGGAAACGCCGGAGACCGTTGACATAAAACCCTCGGCATGGGAAGCGAAGCTGGAAGCCGTTGTACTGTTGCCCTCGGCATGGGAATATTCGCCTATGGCCATTGTGCCAATACCTTCGGCGTGGGAAAAATTGCCTTGCGCCATCGCGTCAAGGCCTTCGGCGTGGCAAGCGTAACCAGAAGCCGTTGTTTGCGTTCCCTCGGCATGAGAAACAATGCCTGATGCCGTTGTTGCCACGCCTTCCGCATGGGCGTAATCTCCGCTGGCCATCGTGGAATTGCCTTCCGCCACGGCATGGACTCCGCTGGCTACGGTGCATCTTCCTTGGGCAAAGGACGCCTCTCCGCTGGCTACGTTCCCAATCCCAATGGCAAGGGAGGAAGCGCCGCTGGCAACGGTGTTTGTGTTCAGCGCTACGGCATCCACACCCAAGGGGGAATTGTTTTCACCGTTGCATCCGCCGCCGGTGTGGATGCCCTTCACGGATCCGTCGGTTTCTCCATCGACTAGGTTGGATAGGTTGCAGGGGCCTGCCGGGCCTTGTGGCCCCTGTGGCCCCTGGCGCCCGGGCAAGCCTCCGCTTTGGCCGCCGCAAGAGAAGCGACAGCACGGGTTGCAAGGATTAATGAATGGGTTCAATGGATTGCATGGTTTCATAACGAATAAACTCCCTTTCCCAGCGTCAAGAAGTGGGATGCTTCTCTTTGACATGGTATGCGAAGGGAGTTGTTCGGGCTACTCGTTACCGAAATACAATCAGCACGGTATCCGCATCTATCCTTTGGAGCACGCGGTATCCCTGGTCGCAGGCTGTGGCTATCCCTTGTGCGTTGGGCCGGCAATAGCCGCTGGGGAGGCAGCTTCCGTCATCGCGTACGGCCAGTTTGCCTATTATGCCCACGGTTGCCCACTCTTTGCGCTCGTTGCGTGGGATGTAGGTTTTTTCCGGGTCGTATGCCGGGTTTAGTTTAGGATGCTGCATGGGGATTATTTCTGTTTTTCTCGTCATTTCCGCTTCCTCGCAACAAGGCGCCCCTTGCTCCACATCAACCCAGTCGTAGATGAGTCTGCCAAACCTGTCGCGCAGAAACATGCCGTGCCAGCCTGTTCCATGGGAATCGCCAACCACCGACGGCACGCCGGATACCACGCCGAGGATATACGTGTCCGCTGAGGTTGCGATGCGGATATACGCGTCTTCCGGCGTAACGAAAACCCCGCAGCGATCCTCGTTGTGGGGGTTGCCGTCCAGCCACTCAAACATCTCCGCGTAGTCCGCGCCGCCGGGATTTACAGTGCCCGCCGCGTATACGTTCCCGGTGTATACCACGCGGAACGCGTTGCTCCTGGCGGTTTCGACGCCCCTGCCGATGATAAAGGCATCGTCATTCTGCGTATTGTTAAGGGAGGAACTGGTCGCAATGTTGTATTTGCCGATGACGGTTTGATAGTCGTTTTGTGCGATGGTGCCGTTTCCCCCAGCGTGCGAATACCGGCCGGAGGCTATTGTTTCCAAGCCTTCGGCATGAGAACCCTCGCCGGAAGCCCGTGCATACCCGCCCTCGGCATGGGAATACGTGCCAGAGGCCGTTGTGGCGCCCCCCTCGGCATGGGAACCGAAGCCGGAAGCCGTTGTGCCACCGCCTTCGGCATGGGAATAGCTATTTTCCGCCTTTGTTCCATAACCCTCTGCGTGAGAATAGTGGCCGGAAGCCCTTGAGGTTAAGCCTTCGGCATGGGAATAATCGCCCGAAGCCATTGTACTCCCGCCCTCGGCATGGGCATACCGACCGGAGGCCCGTGTTCCTTCACCTTCGGCATGGGAATAGTCGCCATCTGCGTTTGTATAGTAGCCCTCAGCATGGGAAGCGGCGCCCGCCGCCATTGTTTCTTGGCCCTCGGCATGGGAGGCGATCCCGCCGGTGATTGTTCCCCAACCCTCGGCATGGGAGTGGTCACTATCCGCCCTTGTGAGCCGGCCTTCGGCATGGGAACCGGTGCCCGAAACCATCGTCTCCCCACCCTCGGCATGGGAAGCGAGGCCCGAGGCCACAGTACACCATCCCTGGGCAAACGATGCCTCTCCGCTCGCTACGTTTCCAATCCCAATGGCAAGGGAGGAAGCGCCGCTGGCAACGGTGTTTGTGTTCAGCGCTACGGCATCCACACCCATGGGGGAATCGTCATCACCGTTGCACCCACCCCCGGTGTGGATACCCTTCACGGAGCCGTCGGCTTCGCCATCCACTAGGTTGGATAGGTTACAAGGGCCTGCCGGGCCTTGTGGCCCCTGGGGTCCGGGAATGCCTCCGCCCTGGCCAACCCAGGGAAAGCGCCAGCACGGGTTGCAAGGATTGATAAATGGAGTGAATTGATCACATGGTTTCATAATAAAAAAACTCCCTTTCGCAGCGTCGGGAAGCGCGAGGCTTCCCTTGACATGGTATGCGAAGGGAGTTATTCGGGCTACATGCTATAGCGCTTGCAGCGCTTGGATCACCAACTGACCCATCTGGCTGCAACCGACTTTTTGACAGCCGTGGCTGTAAATATCTGCTGTACGATGCCCGGCATCCAACACATCCGAAACCGCAGCCTCAATCTCCGCCGCCTCAGCCTCCAGCCCCAGGGAGTGCCGCAGCAGCAGGGCCGCCGACAGTATCGTGCCCAGCGGATTGGCCAAGTCCCTGCCCGCGATGTCCGGTGCGGAGCCGTGAATGGGCTCGTACAGCCCGGCTTTGCCGTCGCCTAGACTGGCCGAGGGCATCATTCCTAACGAACCGGCGATGGCCGCCGACTCGTCGGACAGAATATCGCCAAACAGATTGCCGGTCACCACCACGTCGAACTGGGCGGGCCTCAAAATTAGCTGCATAGCGGCGTTGTCCACGTACATGTGGGTAAGCTCGATGTCCGGGTACTCGGCGCCCAGACGGGTCACGGTCTCGCGCCACAGGCGGGATGCCGCCAGCACGTTGGCTTTGTCTACACTGCATACTCTATGGCTTCGGCCACGAGCCAGCAAAAAGGCCATCCGCGCCACCCGCTCGATCTCCGGTACGGTGTAGATCATCAAATCCGAGGCCGACTGGCCGTCGGGCGCTACATCGTGCGCGCCGAAGTAGATGTCGCCGGTGAGCTCGCGCACCATCAGGATGTCGATGGGTTTGGCGATAATGTCAGGGCGCAGGGGGCAGGCGGCGGCCAGCGCCGGATGAATGGTGCAGGGCCGCAGGTTGGCGAACACGCCCATGCCTTTGCGCAGGGCCAGCAGCCCATGCTCGGGGCGAATGGCCGGGTCGATGGTGTCCCACTTGGGGCCGCCCACCGCCCCCATCAGCACGGCATCGGCACGGCAACAGGCGTCCAGCGTGTCGCCGGTGAGAGGTTTGCCGTGGGCATCAATCGAAGCGCCGCCCATGGGCAGCTCGTCCATCGAAAAGATGTGCCTATGCTTGCTTGCGATTGCTTCCAGCACCTGCCGCGCCTGGACCATGATCTCCGGGCCTATGCCGTCGCCGGGCAGCAATACGATATTTGCTTTCATGCTTGCGCCTCCAATTGCTTGCGGATGTAGGGCGCCAGCCCGCCCAGGGCGATGAGTTCTCGCATAAAGGGCGGGAAAGCCGCGGCCTGATACGCCTCGCCCCCCGGCCCGGTGAGCTGGCCGGAATCCAGGTCGACGGTGAGTACGTCACCCTCGCGCAACGCCTCGCTGGCCGCAGGGCATTCCACGATGGGCAAGCCCACGTTGATGGCGTTGCGGTAGAATATCCTGGCAAAGGAGTGGGCCACCACGCATTCGATGCCCGCTGCTTTGATGGCTAAGGGCGCGTGCTCCCGGGAGGAGCCGCAGCCAAAGTTACGCCCGGCTACGATGATCTTAGCGGTGCGTACCTTTTGATGAAAATCCGCGTCCAGATCCTCCATGCAGTGGGAACCAAGCTCGGCCAGGTCGGTGGTGTTGAGGTAGCGGGCCGGGATGATGACGTCGGTATCTACGTGGTCGCCGTATTTGATGATGGTGCTTTTGATTGGCATGCATTTCCCTCCTGTATTCGTTTAGTTACAAGTTCTAAGTTACAAGTTACAAGAGGAGACGGTTTCTTCCCCTTGTAACTTGTAACTCGTAACTTCTAACTCATTCCGGTACGGAAATATACCCGGTGAGCGCAGTCGCCGCCGCCACCGCCGGGCCCGCCAGGATTACCTCGCTGGCCGGATCGCCCATGCGGCCTACAAAGTTGCGGTTGGTGGTGGCCACGCAGCGCTCTCCGGCGGCCAGCACGCCGCAATGGCCGCCCAGGCAGGGGCCGCAGGTGGGCATGGTGACCAAAGCGCCGGCGTCGATCATCGCCTGGGCTAAACCCTCGTCGATGGCCTGGCGCAGGATAGCCTGGGTGCCGGGGATCACGATACAGCGCACATTCGGAGCTACCTGCTTGCCGCGCAGGATGTCGGCGGCCACCCGCAGATCCTCCATGCGCCCGTTGGTGCAGGAGCCGATCACCACCTGGTCCACGGCGATATCGCCGCACTGGTCGGCGGGTTTGGTATTGCTGGGCAGATGGGGCAGTGACACGGTGAGGGGCACTTCGCCTAAATCGATGGTCACTTCCTGGGCGTACACCGCATCGGGATCGGGCTCGTAGGCGGTCCACGGGCGGGTGACGCGGTCATTTTCGCTTAGGTAAGCGCGGGTGATGTTGTCCACCGGGAAGATGCCGTTCTTGGCCCCGGCTTCGATGGCCATGTTGGCGATGGTGAGCCGCCCGTCCATGGAGATGTTGCCCACGCCGTCGCCCGCAAACTCCAGGGACATGTAGCGCGCGCCGTCCACGCCGATCAGCCCGATCAAATACAGGATCACGTCCTTGCCGCTCACAGGGGGACGCAACGCGCCTTTGAGGGTTACGCGGATAGCCTCGGGCACCTTAAACCAGGCTTTGCCCAGGGCCATGCCCGCCGCCATGTCGGTGGAGCCCACCCCGGTAGACAGTGCGCCCAACGCCCCGTAGGTACAGGTATGGCTGTCCGCGCCGATGATCAGCTCGCCGGGCGCCACCAGGCCCTGCTCGGGCAGCAGCGCGTGTTCGATGCCGGCCCGCCCCACCTCGTAGTAATGCAGGATATCGTGCTTGCGGGCGAACTCCCGCATCCGTTTGGCCTGCTGGGCCGACTTGATGTCCTTGTTGGGGGTAAAATGGTCCGGGATCAGGGCGACTTTGGTGCGATCAAACACCGTGGCCGCGCCCATCTTTTCGAACTCCTCGATGGCCACGGGGGTGGTGATGTCGTTGCCCAGCACCAAGTCCAGGGCGCACAGCAGCAACTGGCCCGCCTCTACCTTGGGCAATCCGGCGGCCCGCGCCAGGATTTTTTGCGTCATGGTCATGCCCATGTGTCTTCCTCCTTGTTATTTTTTGCTGAAGTAATACGCAACAATAGTAAAGCATGCAAACCTAGATAACTGCTCCGGTGGGGGAATCCCCCCGCCGCTGCGGCGGCTTCCCCCCTTTGACAAGGGGGGCTTGAGAGCATTCCCGATTGTTTGGCTTAACAGCTTTGTTTTCATAGTATGATTTATTCAGTCCTTTACTTCCGGTAGCTTTTGACGAATGGTCATGTCAATCATATCACATACGTTCGCGTAATTATAGTCAACAGCGATGTTAGAAAACCGAAGAACCGTCAGCCCCTGTCCTTGTAGATACTGTGTGCGTTCATAGTCGTGTGCGTGACCCTGTTTCGTTTCATGTTGCTTCCCATCTATTTCGATGACCAAACGCGCTTTTGCACAGTAAAAATCTACAATAAAGCGATCAATGACCTTTTGCCGTAAAATCCGAATGGGGTAATCCCGCAAGTATCCGAACCAAAGTCGTTGTTCCTGCGGGGTCATCGCCTGACGCAATGCCTTTGCTTGAGGTGTAAGCGTTGGATTATGTTTATGTTTCATAACGGGAACTCCTAGCGGGCCACTCCTCCCCCTTCAAGCCCCCCTTGTCAAAGGGGGGAAGCCACCGCAGTGGCGGGGGGATTTCGTTCCCAGCGCAATTTCGAATAAATCACTAGGTATTTCGGGCCAGTAGTTCCTCTCGCATCCGTTCGATAAACCATAGATACTCATCGTAACTTTCGTATGGTGCGGGTTCGGTCAAACTGTATTCAATCGGCATACCGGGAAAATCATCGTCCAGATACCGGGGGAAAAGATGAATGTGTAAATGCGCCCCTGAGTTCGAGTGCATTTCATAATTGATTTTCACCGCACCCGTTACCTTGCGCAACGCATGTCCAACACGCTGTACTTCGCACATGAAGTTTGCCATATCGTTTCCCGGCATATCTTCAAAGTGGAATGCGTGGTTTCGTGGCATGACATACATTTTCCCAAACAATCTTCCCTGGCCGGGGTATTCGGCCACAATCCAAACCTTATCATTTACTTCAATGGGATTCTGCCCTTCGGGAGAGGGCTCATCGTTACAAACTGGGCAAAATTCTTCTTGCGCTGCTTTGATAAACTTGGGATAGCGATAATGAAAACTTTCGCCCCGCTTCTCGCCGGATAAATCCGCTGTCATCCGGCAAATCGAGGCATTGTGCGGGCCGGTCAAGCCGCTTTCGGTTTCCACAAAACCGAATTGGCGATACAGCTTTTTGGCGGGAATACCCGGCTCGCAGCCTTCCGGGAAGGTTTCCACCGTAATGGGCTTTGTATGATCGAGCTGGCGCAGGGTCGTTTTTAGCAAGCGGCTGCCAACGCCCTTATGATGGTATTTTTTGGATACAGCAAACCATGAGATGCGGTTATTCGTTCGAGAAAAACCTAGAAACCCCATGCATTTGCCACTCATGTAATCCACTGCGGTTAACGCTTCATATTTTCCGGTTTTGCTTTTTGAATAAGCGATAAACTCCAGATCGGTTCCCATATCTGCCGGATGCCGAAAAATCGGCGACACTTCGGTTGCCAGCGCGCACCATGCGGGGAGATCGTTTTCCGTTACCCATCGAATCAACAAAGGCTATTCCTCCGGTTATCTTTTTGCGATCCGGAATGCGACCGGTAATCCAATCAACGTACCTGTGCCGTAACACAGGTGCACCAGCAAGAACATCCACGGCAGGCTCCACAGGCAGCGTATTTTGCCTATCGGCGAAGCCCGCGCCGCTTTTATGGTGAACGCGGCGTCCGCCAGGGCGTAGGCCGCGCCCAGCGCTATCAACGGGAGCCGCCACCCGGCCGCGAACAACCCGCCCGCGCACAGCAGCGCCAACACAAATGCCATGGGCGCAAAGTGCCGCGCAGAGAATCCCCTGGGCTGCACCAGCAGCGACAGCCCCACCCAGCGCCCGTTTTGCCACTTCTGGCCCAGTTGACCCCGCAATGTGCCTCGCGCCCGGTGATAGCTGGTGATCTCCGGCGCGTACCACAGCCGGAACCCGGCCTTGCGCATGCGCCAGGCCATGTCGTTGTCTTCGGTGCGGACCAGGCGCTCGTCGTACCGGCCCACCCGCTCGTACACCTGCCTGCGCACCAGCGGATAGGCCAGCGCGTCTACTTCCCTCGCGATTCCGGCGTTGCGGAACGCCGCGATACCCCCGGCGAACCGGGAGGCGTCCAGGGCCACCAAGGGCGCTTCTTGAGCGAAACGAGGCGACAGGGAAGCTACCTGTCCGCCCACGATATCGTGCCCTTGTGCCAGGGCGCGGGCGTTGGTTTCTATAAAACCGGGCGGAATGCTGGCGTGGGCGTCCACACGCAGCAGGGCGTCGCCGGTATAGGCGTCCAGCGCTATGTTCCAGCCCCGGGCCAGGATGCGGCCCGGATTGTCCAGCACGCGCACGGCAAGGGGCGTTACCCAACCCGCCGCCTCTGTGCAAAAGGCCTCCATCATGGCGCGGGTGCCGTCAATTGAGCCGCTGTCGATCAGCAGCAGTTCCATCCGGTCGAAGGGATAGGTTTGTGCGCGGATATCGCCCAGCAGCGCGCCCAGATGCGCCTGGGCATTGTAGGCTACAACCGACAGGCTGACCACCGGCATTTGCACGGGCGCACCTCCTTGCTTTATTTTGGTCTTGGAACGGCGGATACCGCGCAAACCCTTGTAGGGGCGACCCTGTGTGGTCGCCCTGACCCTGCGTGGTCGCCCTATTTTGCCACGCCGTCCTCTGCACAGGGCGGCCACACAGGGTCGCCCCTACGGGGTTACGGCCATGGGCATGCGGGCCGTTCCCGTTGTAGGGGACGCCGCCCTCGGCGTCCCGCCGTTGGTTTACACTCGTTCCCCATTGGGCAAAATAAACGTCCGCTCAAACGTGCAGCCCAGCGCCTCCGCGATCTTCTCTAAATCCGGCACAGAAAAACTCTGGCGCTTTAGTTTGCCATTAAAGTTTTGCGGAGATTGTCCGACGCGACGCGCCAATTCCGACACGCTTATGTGACAGCGAACGCAAAGTACCTTGATTTGTTCTTCGATAGTCATATAATACCTCGCTTTCGTGTAAAAAGAATTTTCAGATTGACATTTCAAACGATAAAATGTATAATAAGCTTGAGCATTTTCATTCATGTTCTTTTGGAGGAAAACATAAATGGACTACACCGACAAAATCCTTCAACGGGCAGATGTACGCCAAATCTGCGCGTTTCTCCTGCATGGCGTCGAGGATTTCGAATTTGATCCGCGCCTCCCTGCCCAAAGGCTCAAAGAGGACAGTCAGCCCATTTATGCGCGGCTCCAAGCGGTGTATACGGACGGGGACGCGCTGGATGAGGCCCTTTATGACCTGGCGCGCGCTTTGACAGCGTATCAGGACACGTACCTGGAGCTAGGCATGATGGCGGGAGCACGGCTCGTGCGGCAGTTACTGGAATAGGGTTACTCACCATCCGGCCACGGGTCATACCCTTCATCTCTTGTGCGATACATCAGCATCCCCGCAGGCAAGTAAAAGAGCATCAGCTTCTGCCCCACAAAGCCCCGCGCCCGGTTTAGCAGCGCGAAGGCCGCTAGCTGCAAGGCTTGAGCGATTGCGATCACCCACAGAGAACGCCATCCGCCCAGGCAGAGCGCCGCCACGCATAGGGCGTCCACCGCCCAGCACAGGAAGGTGGGGCGCTCCTGTTTGAACAGCGCCCACACGCTGCGTGAGCGCACGGCGTTTACCAGCGCTTGCCCCAGGCCCAGCCGCCGGGGATTGACCAGCGCGGCCCAGGGGCTGCGGTTCTCCCGTACCCGGTCGATGTGCCGGATCATGGGCATGGGCAGTTCCACCACCCGGGAACCTTGCTTGGTGAGCCGCGCGTGAAGTTCGGCTTCTTCGCATGTGGGCACGTTGGCTGCCCATCCGCCGGCTTTGCTCAGCGCATCAGCCCGCAGCAGAATCGCCCCGCCGAACTCCCGCGCTTCCCGCCGGGCCGTGCATCCAAAGTAGTTGGGGTCTTCGCCTACCGTCTGGCCGTCGCGCTCGTACACATCGTGGCGGATGCCCACGGCGCCGTCGTAGGCGGATTTCTCCATCACCGTGAGAGCGGTCTCCGCAAAGCCGGGCTGGAGCAGCATATCGCCGTCCAAGAACAGCAGATATTCGCCCTGGGCTTCCCCTGTGCCCACGCGACGCGCCAGGGCGGCGGTGGTGCGGGTTGTGCGCAGGCGAAAGCACCGCGCGCCGTAGATTTGGGCGACGGGCAGCGAATCGTCTGTCGAGCGGGAGTCCACGTAGATCAACTCGTGGGCCATGCCGGCCAGCGCTTCCCGGGCCGACTGCAGGCAGTTAGCCAGCGTGACCCCTTCGTTGCGGCCGATCACCACCGCGCTGAGCATAGGCCGCCCTCCTTTGTGTGGAATGAGAAATATGCTATACTGTAGGTGGTTCCGTATATTATCGCATATCGGATGCATGGGGGCAAGCAATTTATGTCCATAGCGCTGAGCATCATCATCCCCTGTTACCGCGTGGCGGCCTATTTGCCCGCCTGCTTGGACAGCGCCTGCGCGCTCCCGGCCGATGGCGTGGAGATTTTGTGCGTAAACGACGCCAGCCCCGATAAATGCGGCGAGATTCTGGCCGGGTACGCGGGGCGGCATCCCCATGTGCGCGTGTTGACCCACGGGGAAAACAGGGGCCTTTCTGCGGCGCGCAACACCGGGCTGGATGCGGCCTGTGGCGAGTACGTGCTCTTTTTGGATAGCGACGACCTGCTGTGCGCCGACGAGGCTATGGAGCTTGTGGGCCAGGCGCGGCAAAACCGCCTGGACATTTTGCAGGCGGCTTATATGCTGTTTGAGGATGGAACGGATCAAGAATTGCCCGCTCCGCCCATGGCGCGGCCCACCGAGGTGATCACCGGAGACGCTTGCCTTGCCGGGCAATGCGCCCAGGGGGCTTTCGAGCCCATGACGGTGATCCGGCTGTACCGGCGAGGGTTTTTGCGGGAAAACGGGTTGCGCATGGCCGAGGGTTTTTTGTTTGAAGACGAATTATTTACCGCGCCTGCTTTTTTGCGGGCTGAGCGCGTGCAGGTGTCGGATGCATTGTTATACCGGTATCGGCGGCACGGGGGCGGCATCATGGGGGGCTTTGCCGCCTCTGCGGGCTGGTGCGGGCATTATCTGCGCATCGTGGAGCGGCTGGTGGCGATGTGTGAGGGGGATCCGCCTACCCCCGGGCAGCGAGGGCTGCGCGGGCGGGCGGGCGCTATTGCGCTTTCCATTCCCAAGAATGTTGTGGCGTATGGGCTTGCGGGGGATGTGCGGCGGGAGGCTCTGTGCTTTCTGCGTACACACGTAAAGGAGATAGCAAGTTACGCAATGAGAAGTGGATTGATGGTATTGTGGGTGCAGGGGGTGTTGCTGCGTATTTCACCTGCGATG
>Ga0123353_10000702_pt1 | contig 40895 bp, 38 predicted proteins | sample TergutLab28metaG_3_FD_92763 | JGI IMG/M metagenome (GOLD analysis project Ga0123353, IMG submission 92763) | Labiotermes labralis P3 segment gut microbial communities from Petit-Saut dam, French Guiana - Lab288 P3 | ecosystem: Host-associated > Arthropoda: Insects > Digestive system > Gut ... | reverse complement strand
TTAGGTAACGGGATTGCGTTTTTGGTTTTAATCCGGCGTAGTTTGCGACTATGCCCGGAACACCCCTAACGAAAATGTATTGCATTTCGCTCCGGGTGTTCAAACTCTGTCGCCATTGGCGGAGAAGGAGAGATTCGAACTCTCGCTGCCTTTCAGCACTACGTCCTTAGCAGGGACGCCCCTTCGACCAGCTTGGGTACTTCTCCAAGGTTCGGATTAAAACAAATGCAGTATACCACCTGGTATGGGTGGTTGTCAATAAAAAACCAAAAAAAGAAAACAGGCGTGCGCCTGTTTTTATTTTGGAGCTGCCGTTTTGGATATTGCACCGCTAAAGTTTTGCGGTTCAAAGTGCGTATCCTGCCCGTTTTGGTGTAATTCATACCCAAAAAACGTATCCTGGCCCGCCTTCCCCTTTGCGTTGTGTTTTCCGCCCATTGGAGTAATATGGTATGCCTCGTCATTGCCGTCAATAATCAGGTCGTACCCGGGTATTGCCTGATACGCCTCGGTGGTGGTTGTTTCTTCGTGTTCCACAATCTCACTCCCCGCCGGCAAATAGTGCACTCCTTTTTCTACCTGAGCGCCGTTCCGCGCAAAATTGGCCGTAATAATGCCATATGCCGGGCCGGTTGTAAACTCGGCGGGAACAACATAAAACGAATCCAGGTAGTTTGTGCTTTTGTTTAGCACTGCCTGCTTTACTCCGTCCGGCGCCAGTGCCCACACCTCTTCGTATTTGCCGTACAACTGCCCTACTACTGTTGCCAAAATCTCGCCCGCAATAGTCTTGCCCTCATTTGTGGTCACTTCGCGCCCTTCGTCATATGTCTTGTCTATCTTTAAGCCCCATGAGCCTGTCTGGTCCATCTGTTTAACAATTTTGCCCACATCAATATTCTGCCTGTACGGCAAACCATGAATAGCCAGCCGCTTAATGGTTGTTATATGCGATTCCTCGCTCCGCTTTTCATCTTTAATTGTTTCCTCTTTGAATAAGGCAACCGTAGTAAAATAGCCGTCATGCGACCTTGATATGTCTAAGGTTGTATCTTCAGCCGGTTTAAACTTTATTCTGCAGCTGTAACTATCTTTGTTTTTCCTGGATTCGTAAAATTCAGGCATTGTCTGCATCAGCCGACTAATCTTATCGTTTAACGAACTAATCAATTCTTGGCTCATATTAGCCCTCCGCTATCTTGTTGTATGTCAATTATATACTCATAAAGCTTTTTTGTCAATAAGCGATTTTTAAACCGTTATTGTTATTTTAAATCTGTACAGAACATATGCAAACAGCGCAGACAAAACTAAGATTGCCAACATACCAAGCGGAAGCACGTAAGCGGCGCTAGCTGAAGTAATAAACAGATTGGTAAGCACCGCAAGCCCTCTGCCTGCGCCGGTAGCAAAAATAAACATTACAAGGCTGTTGCGCCCATACCAGGTTAATACAGGAATCTGCCTGGTCACAGAGAACTTGGCAAACAGCCAGAATACCGCCGCACCGGCACCAAGTGTAACAAATACAAACGGCATTGAAACCCTTGTTTTGCTGGCCATAAAAAATTCCAGCCCGCCTCCGGTAAGCTTAACCGCCAGGCTTGCCGCACCAAAAACAACTGCTGCCAGCACAAAGCCAAGCACCGCCCATGAAAATTGCTTAAAGCTGTTGCGGTAGGTTTTAGCTAAAAACATGGCAGCCATTATAAATCCGCACCACGCTATTGCGCCAAACAATCCGCCAAAGTCGTTTTGCGGCAGCGTTACGTAGTTTACAATTGCCGGCACAAACAAAAGCAGCTGATACAAAACAATTAAACCGCAGCCTATGCCAAGCTGCCACCACCTGTTGAGTTTTATAAAAAACAAACTGAGCAAGCCCGCAACACCAAACACAGAAAACACATTAAACCTAAAAAGTGTACCGGACTCCATAATTGCAGGAATAGCAACCAATAAAAATCCAACTCCGATTAATGCAAGGTAGCGTGAAGCATAACGCTTAACCGCCCCCTTGTAATCATTGGCCGCAGCGTATTTTTCTAGGCCGATTGCAAAAGCAAACACCAGCGCCAGCATAAAGCCGGACGCTATGTAGTCGGCAAACCGCATTATCTCTCCGTCAGCCGCGTGCAGCAGAAACGCCGGCGTATACGGGATTGTTTCGTAATAAAAAAATAACAGTAAAAAAACTATTATCAGCCCGCGGAAATTATCCAGCGCAAAATCCCTTTTCTTTTCTTGCGGCAATTTTTCTTCCATTATATTCCCCTTAAAAGAAAATCTTCGCCTTCTAATTTTGGTGCGGTCGAGAGGAGTTGAACCTCCACGGGGTTGCCCCCACTAGGACCTGAACCTAGCGCGTCTGCCATTCCGCCACGACCGCAAAACCATAAAGCAATTATACACGAGACGCCTCCGTCAGTCAAGACTCTTTTGGTTTATCTTAAAAGTTTTTACAAAGGCTTTTAAAAAACAAGGACTTGTGGTACAATATGTTGAAATTGTTGGAGGGTATATGAAAAAGGTTAGAAACGTAATAATTGCATTATCTTTTTCGCTGTTGTTTGTGTTTAGCATTGCCGGCTGCGAATGGAATCTCTCGCCGCGCGAACGAATCCTTACCTTTGGCCAGTTGCGTTCCATTGCCAAAATAGACAAGTGGGACAATGTAAACAATATGCTTGCTGACGGACTATTTTCTGATTGGACTAACAAAAAGCTGAGCCATACCCTGCGATACCAGGATGCAGACAATGTGTTAAACCAGCCGTTTGTTATGTACGATTACGAGTATATAAACACGCTTTATGTAAAAGGACAAAACGAGATTGTAGTGCAGGAGCAATTTTCAAACCAAACTTACCCCGGCGGCGAAAAAACTGATATATCAAGCGAGGACTATTTTTACTACAGCAAAACCGACAATATGGAATATTACTACATGGCTAAGTTGCGGCCAAACCATACAAGCCCTACTTATCATGCCAGATTCAACGACGGTGCAAACGGTTTTGAGTTTGACTCCATTACGGCCGAATTCTCGGCCAGCTTAGCCAGCAATCCGGCATTTATAAAGTCCATAACACAGGTTTTTAAGCCGGACAATTCCTACACCATTACCATAACTGTCGATATGGATAAACTTTTTAAACTTCAAGGAAAAAGCACAGAATATGTCACAACAGTTAAAACCCATGCTATGGAAATCGGATACGAACTCAAGGCTAATATCGTATTAGAGTTTAACACAAAAAGAAAATGTGACCGGGTTACCATATTGCAGCAGGAACTGGAGTACAGAAATTACCAGAACGGTCTTGGAAGCAATATAACTTATTATCCGACATTTTGTAAAACTTTTAGAGAAACCATTCTAGAACGCCACCAGGAAACAGTTAATGTGCCTGACTGGTTTGATATAGAAAATTATCTCCCGAATGAAGATGACTATGCTGCAACCACAGGAACGTATCTGTTTTATCAGGCACAGGCATTTATAAATAATGACCATTATCACTTCGGATTTTACGGTTCTTATATGACCCCGTCTGAATTCTTTTCCAAAATCACGCCATATGGCCTTCTTGATATGTACGCCATGCAGTTAAACGCGGATTTAACGGGCATTGTTACAACTACCGGCGGCAACACAATAAACTGCACATGGAAGCTATTAATTAGTAAAGAGGTTGAATTGACTATAGGAAACACAAGGCACATCTATAGCGGCCTATATGAAAACTTTACTATAGGAAAAAGTTATTGGCCAAACAGTAATTTATCCATTTTCTTGGAATACAGAAAGGTAGCATGGTAAACAAAAACCGGGCACAAAGCCTGGTTTTTCAATAATTGTATTAAACCCTTTAGGCTTGACTAAACAGGCATAATCAGGTATAATTATTGTATGCATAAATCAGACACAAATGATGAAATATTTATAAATAAAATCCCGTACAAGTGCCGCATCAGGCGGGAAAAGCATTACCGGAACCCCAAGAAGATGAGGGGCTGGATTGTTCTTTTATCAAGAATAATTTGCGCAATAGCCCTGATGCCTTATAAGCGCACATTGGTTAAAGTGGGAATGCACGAGATTGAGGCGAAAAAGACGCCGTACCTCCTGCTGGTTAACCACGCTCAGTTTCTGGACTTTTACATAACCGCAAAAACCCTTCTGCCAAACAAATTCAATTCCATAATCAGCTATGACGGATTCGGGTTTAACTGGGTGTGGCCGTTTTTAAAGCTTGGCGGCGGAATACCAAAGCGCAGGTTTATAAACGACCCGGGCATTGTTAAAAGCATTATTCACAGCCTGAAGAAAAATAAGAACATCTGCGTAGTCTTCCCGGAAGCTCAATACTCTCCGTACGGCACAACCTGCACTTTTCCTGCAAGTGTTGCCAAAATGGTTAAAATGCTTAAAGTTCCTGTCAGTATATTAATGATTAGCGGCCACCACTTAAACAAGCCCATGTGGGGCGATATTATCCCCAGAATGGAAGTGCCGCTGCTTGCTGTTCAAAGCCTGCTGTTCACGCCCGAAAAAATTCAGGAATTATCTGTTCCGGAAATCTATGAAAAGCTGCAGGCCGCTTTTAAATACAACGATTATCAATATTTGCAAAGCAACAATATCCGCCTTACATATCCAAGAAGGGCTGTGGGCCTCCAGAATATTTTATACAAATGCCCTTGCTGCAAGTCGGAATTTAACATGATAAGCTACAACGCTAACCTTCAATGCTTTGCCTGTAAAAACGAATGGCATTGGGACACATCCGGGAAGCTTGTAATGCTTAACGGCCAAGCTCCGTTTGACAACATCCCCGATTGGTGCGAGTGGGAACGCGCCGAAGTGCTAAAAGAAATTAAAGCCGGAAGCTACAACATTACAACAGATGCAGAACTTTTTACCTTGCCGCACCCGAGAAAGTTTAGAAAAATCGGTAAGGTAAGCCTGAAGCACGATTGCAGCGGCTTCAGCGTTTCGGGCCGGTACAATAAAAAAGAGTTTAAAATTATCAGAACGCCGAGCGATGATTACACAATTCAACTTGAGTATAACTACCTGCGCCTTAAAAGAAAACATTGCTTTGCCTTTTCAATGCTTGATGACAGCTTCTATCTGGCGCCTACAAAAAGTGAGCATATTTTAAAAATTTATTTTGCCGTTGAGGAATTGCATAAACTAAAAAATTCTCCTCTAAGATAGAGGGGAATTTTTTGTTAAGCTTATATTTTACAATTTTTGTCGTCCTCGGGGCTGTTGGGGTTTTTGCTGTATGACGGCGGCATATTGTAAAAACTTACATCCGCACACGCAAGCTTTACCAGATACCTGTATTGGCGCCTGTTGCGCACCCTGTCTATAATAAGTTTTTCGGTAGCTCCCCAGCCAAACACCCAGGCAACTATAAACATAACCTGCGGCAGGATATCTAAGAAAAAGTTTCCTCCGGCGTGTTTTTCTATAAAATAACCGCCTACAATAACCGAAACGCTGATTAGCAGAAACAAAAATCCCAGTATGGTATTGTGCCGGTTTTCATCCATCAACTCCATGCGCTTAAACGTGCACGTGGATTTTAATGTTTCCTTAAACAGTTCACGCCGCTCTGTATCTTTAATAAGCACATCATTATATACCTTAATGTGCACCTGTCTGTCGGTGTTGTCATTTTCAGATTTTATGTAATCGTACAAATCAGGATTAAGCCTAAGGTTAAACCTATTGCTGTATTGCTGGTATGCTGCGGTATGGTCGGCCAGTTTAACAACAATTATTTCCTTTCCGTCTTCTCCGATTGACGACGTAGGGTCATAGTCCACTTTTAAATTCTCTCTGTCCTGCAAGCGGATATTACGCCGTTGCTGCTTTTCTTCCGCGGTTAAGACAGGCTTTTCTTTCAGCCTCTTAACCACCTGCTTCGGATTTTCTACAATTACACTTCTTCCCATTACCTCTCCTTTAGTGCTTTCTTAATAAAGTGCAGCACTGTACTTTTGTATTGCTCCATATGCGGAACAAACTCGTCTGAGTAAAGTAGTTTTTCAAAATCACATAGCGACAGCCATTTTACTGCTTCAACTTCGTTTGGGTCTAAAGCCATATCTTCAACTTTAGTATCATCCGTTACCAAATAATGTTGGGCAAACTCCCAGCCTTTTTGGTTTAGCGTTTCACATTGAAATACAAACCTTTCTTTCGGCAGATTAATACCCAGCTCTTCCCGCGTCTCTCTTTGGCAAGCGGTTAGTAAATCCTCGCCGGCATCAACGTGTCCTGCACTTGGAATATCCCACTTGCTGGGGTACTGCTTTTTAGTAGAAGCCCGCTTCTGAACAAGCATGCTGCCCCCCCCCTCAGAATTTACAAACCAGATATGCACCGGCTTATGATAAACGCCTGCGTTTTCTTTATGCGCTTCTTCGCGAGTCATAGTGCCAACAAATTTGCCGTTTTTATCGAAAACGTCTAAAAGTTCCATCTTGTTTAAACTCCTGTTAACTCTTCTAAAAGTTTAATAAGCTCCGGGATTTTATGCACGCCGTCACATCCGCCAAAGTGCCGGTAACCGGTCAAGTATTTGCTAACCGAATCAATCTGCCTAATATAATCCTGCAAAATATCTTTTTGTATCAGTCCATCATCACTGTAAAACGAGTATTTGGTTTTTATGTTGTTCTTTACAAAATCTAAATCGGCTTGCATCGGAATTGACTGCTCCAACGCTTTTGCCAGGTAATCATTGCGGTCAAGGGCCGGCATTCTGGCGTATCCAGCAACCGAAACATATGCTTTGGGTACAAACTTGTGTTTGTTGCAAAATCTTACAAAATACGGGTTGGAAACACTGTGTGCTATAACTATTGAATTCTTGTTAAGCTGTTGCCCCCCCCTAGAAATTTGCTTAAGATAAAATCAAACTTTTCAAAACTTGACTCTGCCCTTACCGGAAACTCAGGCATGAAGAATTCAATACCTTTGTCCGCCATTTTCTGCTTAACGTCCAATCCCCAATATTCCAGCGTGTCTCCGTTCAGGCTATGTAATACAAAAACGTTTTTCCCCATTCCCGTATTATAACATATTGTCAAAAAAATTAAAAACATAAAAATCCAAAAACTTTTGCAAAAAACCCTTGACAGCCGCATACTATGTATTGTATAGTACTATGCATAGAAGGGTGTTGTGTAGTTTTTGCGCCACCTACGGTGTCGGCTACCCCGTCAGCCTGACGGCTGCCACCCCTTCGGAAAAGGGGAATTTTTACAAGAGGAGTGTATTATGGACGCGCAGTTAAAAAAGGGGCTTTTGGATGCCTGCATATTGGCCGCCATTAATAAAGGCGACTCATATGGTTACAAGCTGATTGAAGATACTAAAACCATTATTGAAATATCCGAGTCTACATTGTATCCGATACTCAGGCGGCTGGAAGCGGGCGGATACCTAAGGACACACACCAAGGAATATGACGGCCGGCTGCGGAAGTATTACGCAATAACCACCAGCGGCAAGGTGCGGCTGCAGGAATACAAGGCAATGATGAATAGCATGAAGATTATATATGAGAAACTGTTTGAGGAGGTAAAATAGGTGAAAAAAGACGTGTTTATAAAAGAACTGACCGAGCGGCTTGAGCGCTTGCCGGAGCAAGAGCGCAGCGAGATTATAAACTATTATAATGAAATGTATCTGGATAAGATTGAGGGCGGAATGACCGTGCAGCAGATTCTGGATGAGTGGGGCTCGGCGGAGGCGGTTGCAGAGAGAGTGTTGGCGGAGAGCGGCGAACCTACGCTTGCTTCGCAAGCGGCTACCCCGTCGGCTGACGCCGCCACCCCTTCAAAAAAGGGGAATTTTAGCGAGAACACCCCCCAGCCATCCACTTCTAGCGAGGGGATTGCTTCGCCTGAAGGAGTATCAGGTGCGACTCGCAATGACAGTAACTCTACCCCGCTTGAAAAGGGCATAAAAGCCGCCAAAGAAAAAACCGGCAACTTATTTAAAAACAAAACCTTCTGGGCTATCTACTTAGCAGGCTTTGTAATAACCTTCCCTCTTACTGCTGGCCTGCTTGGATTGGCAGCAGGGTTGCTTGCCGGAGTGCTGGGCATTTATATCGGCCTTGCGGCTGCCGTACTTGGCTGCATAGTCGGTGGGTTGTATTACCTGGCTGCGGGCGTTGTAATGTTATTTACAAGCCCCATGCCGGGTCTTGCTCAGGCAGCGGTTGGAATTGCAGCAATAGGAATAGGCTTTGCTTTTGGATTATTGTTTGACTTTGTTACGCGACTGCTTATTAAACTGTTTTCTAAAAAACGCCCAGCCGAAACCGTAAAGAAAAAACACAAGCTTCACATTATTGTAACCGCTTGCGTTGCTGCCTTATTAATAGTAGTGTCGGGCGTAACCTTTACGGGTGTTGCGGCAGGCGTCAGCTGGAACATGGCGGCCTTAGACAATAAAACCTATACGGCAGCACAATTTACAGAGCTGGACAGTGCGGTAAACAAGCTTGACATTCAGGTTGTATCCAGAAATATTGAAATAAAGCAGTCGGTTGGCGAATACAAGATAGACTACCATGAAATTACAGACAGCACCCTAACAATAACATATATTGACAACACGCTTAAAATCCGTGAAGACAATAAATACAAGTTCTGGCACAATAATCTGTTTGAAGCGTTTAACTACAGCAAGCAGAAGATGATTATTTACCTGCCCGTTGTTGTAAGCGAGGTTTCCACTGTAAAAGTAACATCCGGCGCAATTAAAATAACAGATATATGCTTTAACAGCAAGCTTACATTGGGCGCAACAAGCGGAAGCATTCACCTGGAAAACATTACGGCACCGGTAGCGGAAATAAACTTTACAAGCGGCTCGGCTAAGGTGCAAGGCTGTGAGTTTAACGGGATTGACATTAAAGGCACAAGCGGTGATATACACATTATAAACACAACAGCAGCTACCGGCAATTTTAAGCTGACAAGCGGTGATATACGGGGCAACGGCATTGACATTAATGCCACCGTATTTGAGCTAACAAGCGGGAACATAAACGCAAGCTTTGCCGGCGCAAAACCGGAATACACCATTACAAGAACCGTGACCAGCGGCTACAGCAACACTGCTCCGCAAACCGGCAGCACCGCCAAAACCATATCCGCCAAAGTTACAAGCGGAAGTATAAGACTATTCTTTGCGTAAAGCAAAACAAAAACTCCCTACGGCAGAGGGGGTTTTTGTTTATCTGCATAATCTTACATAAAATTACTTGTTTTTACCGAACTTATACTATACAATATTTGACATATCATATGCGAAAAGCACTTGAGTTGAGGGAGACACAAAACTTCATGATAAAGACAATACTGACGGACTGTTTTAATACAATAATTTTAAGAAAGACTTCGGCAGAAGAAGTCGTTTTTAATTGGTGCATAAAGCTTGGCGGAAAGTATTCTGTAGACGCAAATGTTTTATATAAATTGTTTTATAAAAACATGATAAAAATTGCCATAAAAAACCTCTTCAAAACCGGAGAGATTGAAACCGAGTATGCCGAAGTAATGGCAAGGTCATGTTCGGCACTAAAACAGCACATTACAGATTTGGACGTAGAAGAGTTTAAAAAAGATGCGCTGAACATATACATTGAGACAGAAGCCGAAAGCCAGTTTGTAAACCGGGAGTTTGTGGATAAACTTGAGCAGTTTAAGTCGGGCGGCGCAAAGATATATGTGGTGTCGGAGTTTTACCTTGGTAAAGACGTATTGAAGCAATGGCTGGACAAGCTGGGGATTCTGCATATTTTTGATGACGTGTTTTCTTCTTCGGATTATATGCTTACCAAAAGGTCCGGAAGGCTATACAAAAAACTAACAAAAGAGCTTGGCCTGAAAAAGAAAGAAACCATTATGTTTGGCGATAATATTCTTTCCGACATTATAGCCGCACGCCTGTTTGGTATTAAAACCAAAAGAACGCACGCAAGGGCCGTTAAGCCGACCAAAACCTTTAAGCAACAGATTAAGTACGGACGGTATCACAAAGAGATAACCGATGTTTTTAACGAGCGCAGCGGGAACTACAACTTCTCCAACCACGCATTTCCTTTCTTTTTGTTTACACGGCGGCTGCTTGCCCAACTGGAGCAAAGAGAGGTTAAAAATGTGTTCTTCCTGTCCAGAGAAGGACAGTTTTTAAAAAAGCTGTTTGATAATTACTGCGCGCTGACACACAGAGGACAGGATATAAAATCGCATTATCTGTATGCCAGCCGAAACTCATTGTACAGAGCCCGCCTGAGGCCGCTTGCCGAGGAAGATTTTGAGTTTATCTTAAAAGCCGCATGGGGCATGAGCATTTATGCGTTTTTGTCTACTTTAGACTTTACGGCAGCGGAAATTGAAACTGTGAACAGCCAAATGAATACAGATGTAAAGAAAAAGCACCGCAAGTTTGGTAATTCGGACATATATAAAAAATTGATTGCAAGTAAGGCTTTTAAAGACATATACGAACAGAAACGAAAAGGACAGGCTGAAGCACTAAGCGCATATCTGGATAGTTTTGGCGTTGATTTCAAAAAAGAGGGTATGCATATTGTTGACATAGGCTGGCGGGGAACAATGCAAAATCTGCTAAAAAACTGCTTAGACAGCAGCATAGCGGTTAATGGTTATTATGTTTGCTTAAAAACGTTTTTCGGTTCATTTATTAAAAGCAACAAAGCCTGCTTTCAGGCAGGTAAATCTAAGCAAGGCCTGCTGCATCATGTGGGAAACAAAGAGCAATTTGGAAACAAGCTGTTTGAACCGTTAATATTGCATGACTATGAGCAGGTTTGCAGAGCCGACCACAACCGTACGGAAGCATACGAAATTAAAGACGGCAAGCCCGTGGTGATTTTTGCCAACAATACCGTTGATGAAGGTGAATTGCACAAAAAGTATTTTGCGCCCATTCAAAAGCAGATTGAAGAAAAGTTTAACAAACTGTGCGCGTATGACACAAAGCATCTTTCCCTTATGGAGCCGATGGCTATTGAAATGTTTTACAATATGATAAAAAAAGCCTCCCGCCACGACTTAAATTTTATAGCGGACGCACTGGAATCTTACCACGACAACTTTGTTATGGTTGGCTACTTAGTAAAAGGTATTAACCGCTCTTATATAAAGCTTGGCTACAGACTTTTGTATTGGCGTTATACCGTTCAGTTTGCGTTTGCAAAAAGAAGAGTGCGCTCTGCTTATTTGCGGCTTATATTAAACAGCTGCGGCAAATGTGAAGCCGCACAAAAAGCAAAGGTCAAAAAACAAGAGAAGCGAAAACCGCGCTGCCACCACGCCTGAAAGGAGAAAGTTAATGGCAGATTATACATCACACGTGCTTGCGGGTCAGCAGGTGCTGAAATTGCTGTCGGCAGAACCACAAGTTCTGATAAACGAAAACAGGTTTGCGTACAACCTGGGGCTGCAGGGCCCCGACATCTTGTTTTATCATAAGGCGCTTGGCGGCGGGAGTTCTCTATCCAAAAAAGGTTACCTTATGCATAAGACCAAGGCCAACAAAATGTTGCTGTTTATGCAGGAATACGCCTTAAAGCAACAGGATAATGTTAAGAATATGCTGACTAGCTATATTTTAGGCTTTATATCGCATTACAGCACCGATATACTCATCCACCCATATGTTGGATATCAGGTTCAGCTTAAACTGGATGCGGGCGGCAAGGGCGGCAAGGGCAGCAACAGCCATTACCATACCAAGTGGGAATCGGATATTGATGTAGCCATGCACAAAGCTTACACAGGGAAAAGCATATGTGGTTACAAAAACAACCTGGTGTACGGCAAAAAGAAAGACCGGCCCGCCCTATACAAACCGATTGCCGAGATGTATATTGCTCTGCTAAAAGAACTGTTTAATGAAGATTTTACGCTTGAAACAATTCAGGAAGCAATAGGCAGCATAATTAGCATAAACAATTTGTTTTACAAGCGCCTGTATTGGATACTCCACCCTGTAAGCAAGATACTAAAAATGAATGATGCGTTTACAACACATTTTAAACGCAGCAACAAGTTGGATGTAACCCTTAAAGAAGACTGGCATAATATTATGACCAAGGAAAAACACAACGAAAGTATTGCAGAACTTTTTGATGCTGCAAACGAACTCGCGGCAAGCGATATTGAAAAAGCCTATGCGGCAATGAAACAAGGCAAGACCTACAAGGTTGACGACACGCTGAGCTTCGAAAACGGATTATGGTAAACAGAAAAACAAAAACCACTGCAATAGTGGTTTTTGTTTTTACTACAATTTATTTTTCAAGTTCTTTTATAACTAACACCTTGTATTCCTGTTCGGTAATTTCTCCGTTTTCTTTCAGCTGTTTAAGGAGCGCCAGATTCTTTTCTTTTGTATCGGCTGAAACCGTAACCGCTACCTTGGTTTCATGGCTTAAGCATAGTCCGACTATAAGCAGAGCCAGAATAGCAGCTGCCACAATTAACCCGACTACTGCCCATATGCTAGGCAGCATAAATATTTCCAGAACAACCAACAGCCCGTTTATACATATAAGTGTAATCACAAACGGCTTTGAAGTGCGGCGCACACATAGCAAACTGCCAAACAGAGCGTTGACAAGAGCTAACGCAAGCATAATGGACACTAACACATACGCAAATGTAAGGCTGATGCCAAAGGCTCCAAAAACGTCACTAACCCGCCCAAGCGCAATAAATGACAATATTACATCCAGAACCACAAGCCCGCCAAAAGCCATAACCAGTATTGCACCTGTAAGCAAAACGTTGTTTTTGACCGGGTTGCCAAAACGCACACCTGCCGTTTTATCTTTTGCTCTTGCATCTCTTACTCTTGCTCTCTCTTCTTTTGTTTTGAACCGACCAAAAGAAAGCCCCAGCAAAACAATTATTACTGCACAAACGGGAAGAATCGCGAGTTGAATACCAAAAACACTTTGTGTAATCATATGTATGGCTTGGGTTGCAACAAACAATGAAGCTGCCGATAATAAGACAATTGCAACCGACTGCTTTTTCTTTACAAAACAGTAAAAAAGTCCGCAAATCATGAGTGCAGGTGATAACACTATAGCTGAAATCGCCCCAAACGAAAGAAGGTCGCTCAGCGCATAGCCCCCCGGGCGGGTGACAACATCACCAACCAGAACAAAAAGCACAAACGCGCCTAATACAACAGAAGTTATTGCTGCCGATAAACCAAAGATTTTATTTAGTTCCATTTTTTCTCCTTATTAAATTAATGCTCTAATAATAGCATCGCCCCCCCCCGTGTCAATAGTTTTGCCCGAATAATTTGTGTTATATTAATAAAAGCCGCAGCAAGCTTTGCCCATAGCGGATTAGTGTAGTGTTAACAACATACACCCCGTCAGCTACGCAAGTGCCCCCGGCGTCGGGCATAGCCCTAGCCCGCTTGGGCTACAAACAGCGCCCCTCTTATAGAGGGGAATTTTATTGTTTGGGAATTTTTTGTTTTACACAACAATAATCATATACCATGAATTATGAAATGCTGGTAAACAAAAATAGCCCCGTCTCCGCTGAAGAGATTGCTAAGGTTAACTTAGCTCATACCGTAGACGTGTACGGTAACCCTGTGCGGCTGGAAGTTGAAACCTTAAAAGCCTTTCGTCTATTAAAAACCGCTATGCTGGAGAATGGCATAATGATTGGCTTGTCCTCAGGATTCAGGAGCTTAGAGCGGCAGCAGGAATTGATTGACGGCCTGCTTGCGCAGTTTAGTGAAGAGTATGTGGCCAGCGCACTGGCTCCGGTTGGAGCAAGCGAGCACCACACCGGCCTTGCGCTGGACTTTGTAGTACGGCGCGACGGCAAGTGGATAGACGGCAATGCGGACGTATTATATACCGCGGATGACATATACAGGCAAGTCCACCCGCACCTAGCCGAATTCGGGTTTATATTGCGCTACCCATTAGGCAAAGAGCATATTACCGAATACAAATATGAGCCATGGCATATCAGGTACGTTGGCCAAACATTAGCCGCACATTTATATGAAACAAACCAGACTATGGAAGAACATTACATACACCCCGCCCCTAACGGGGCACCCCTCTTGTAGAGGGGAATTTTTTGTAGTTGAGCTACGACCCGAAAACAAAAAAGCCGTTACGGCTTTTTGTCTTGTATTTCTTCGGTTTTTAACTTTGCTTTCTTGGCAATTATCTTTTTTTCTATCAGCTGATATGTAAACACTATTGCGGTTACTCCAACCACCACCATCGGCCCCACCACGTACCACCATAAGAATGTGCCGTCTACAAACGCACGGTTTATTTCCATTGAGTCACTAAACCCCAGCGCACGTATCTGAAACAGGCCAAAGGTTACGTACGCACATAGCCCGAGTGCAAGCGCCCACCATTTTTTCCAGTCGGGACGGAACTGACGGTACATTATAAGCAGAATTGCCAGCAGCAGCGCAACCGAATGGTGCAGCATCCCAGAATAAGTCCGTATCGGGTCAAGACCGATTATAAACGACGGAAAGATTAATGTAAGAACCGGCCCGATTATTGCCATATACACTATGCAATGAAAAACCGGATGGTTTTTGTTTTTAACAAACAATGTGCACAATGCCAGCAGCAGCGTAGTCATACTGCAAAACGAGTATGGCATCAGCTTTAAGGCATCGCCTTCAATTACCGCTAAGCTAATCCGGTTCCAAACAAACACCGCAAGCAAAACGCCGGCAACCGCAAGGATTGCAATCTTTACCGACTTATCGGTTTTGCAAAACTTTTTTATAAGCACAAGCACCGCAACGGTTAACACAACCGATATTACAATGTACAAGATGTGTTGCAAATCATAAAGTTCCATTTATTTTCTCCTTTGTTTAAGTGGGGATATGGGCTTGCCGGCCATCAAAAACATTATCTGCAGGACTCAATAAGCATTTTTCAACAATTCCTACAATTTTTCTGGCTTCCCGTTTGAAATAACTTTCCTCTTCTTTTATATCAACGCCAAACATTTTGTCAATTTCTTCTTTCCAAATTCCCCTATCCAAAGCAGATATCACAAAATCTTTTGCCGGCTCTGCCCATTCTTTCAATCTGTTCGCATCGTTTTTTTCAAGTTTCAGGTGAAGGTTTGCCAACTCTTCTGCGGTAAAATCCTGCACCAGTCCGGAATCGGATAAAAAGGTATAAATTGCCAAGACATTGCCGCCTGTGTCGCTAGCGTTTGCGGTGCTTTGAAAATCATTTTGAAAGTCGCTCACAACATAGCTGCCGTCATAGTTGCGACGCGGAGACATCGAAACACTCTTGCTCCATTTGTCCCATTTTATCTTTAAAAACGCCTCAATTCTTTCTTCAGCCTCAAGCCTCCTAGCCTCTGTTATGGATTCCGGCTTCAAGTTTAAGTCCAACAGCTTTGTTTCTGTCAGAATAAAGCCGCCATCTCTTATTGTATCTTTGCTTAAAAAATCTCGGCCGTATAGTTTTTCTAAATCCTCAAATGCAATAACTCCTCCGGTTGCGGCGTCCTTTGCTTGCAAAAGCCGTAATTTGTCTGCAGCAATATGCTGGGAGATATGGCTGGTTTGCGTTAGGTTTGTTTTGGACACAGAAAAACCGCTTGTGTCAAAGGTTAGCACTACCAAATCGCTGTATGGAAGCTTTCCGTATAGCTCGTGTTTCCAGTGGGTTATCTCTTCAAGCTTTTCGATGTAATAAACAGCTTCACTATTAACCGAAGGCGTTCTTGCCCCTTTTTTAGGAACAAGTCCTTCTTTGGAGATTTTGTATAAATATTTCCTTCTTGTGATATGATAACCGGTATTTTGATTCACCTTCACCCCCTGTGCAAGTAACTGTGCCCGGAAAAATTACGAAAATGGAGCTGATGACGGGAATCGAACCCGTGACCTCCGCCTTACCAAGGCGGTGCTCTACCAACTGAGCCACATCAGCGTGAAAGTGAAAACCATTATACCTTTTGCTTGCCGGTTTGTCAAGCCGGAGTTAACATTTTGCAAGTTTGGCTCATACAAAACTTACATGAAATGCATACCCGGCGAAAAGTTAATGCTGCTGGCAGCCGGACTGGCGGCAGCTATAAGCAAAAACGAGGAGGGAGAAGAAATTCTGGCAATGGCCGATTTTTTTGGCATGGTTGCCGCCAACCTTATTGCAATTGCCGACAGAAAGCTTTATTTTGAAGACCCGAATAACAAGTGCAAAACAAAGAAGTAAAAACTCCCCGCTTGGGGAGTTTTTTATTGTTGCTCTTCATCTCCTGCTTTCGACTTCCAGTACCGCAAGTTAGGCATCTGTTTAAGCTTTTTGGGCAGCTTGTAAAAGCTGAACACGATTGCCGCAATAACCATAAATATGAGCGCATACGTAAATACGTGCGCATAACTGCCAAGCGCGGTAAACAGGAATCCAACCGCAATCGGCGTCAGGCTTTGAGCCAGCATGCTAAAGAAATAATACATTCCGGTAAACTTGCCTATGCTCTTTTTGCTGCTCATTTCAACAACCATCGGGTATGAGTTGATGTTAATCCAGCCCCAGCCCCAGCCGGCTATAAATATACAGCCTATTACAAGAATCTTTAACAGTTCGGGGTTTGCACCCATAAACACGGCAACAGACATTGTTGCGGTTCCAAGTATGGTCATGCCAAGGCCCACAAGAATGGTGTTTTTTCTGCCAATTTTTCCGCTGACCCATGCGCCGGGAAGGAAGCTGGCAAGGCCGGACACCGCGGTAAAGATTACTGCCATTCCCCAGAATCCGCTTTCGCCTATAATGTTTTCACTAAACAAACTTCCAAACGTTTCAATTGCGTTAAAGGCAAAGAACCACAGAAACACCGAAGCCAGCAATACCCATAAGTTAAACTCCTCCACCTTGCCGAGCGGTTTGTCTTCCTCAATCCGCTGGACTACTTCGGCCTGTTCTTCGCCAATCTTCATTTCGGCCTCGGTTAGTTTTGCCAGTTTGTTTTCACGTATCTTAAGCGCAAGCAATGCAATGGCCACTATCATAATTGCGCTTGTAATTGCAAACGGCACCCAGATGTTGGGGTTAACAACATCGCCCGCGGTTTTAAACGGAAACACCATTATAAGTGCACCTATAAGAATCGGCCCCAGGTATCCCATAAAGTTGATAATTGCATTTGCCTTGCTGCGCAGCGGTTTTGGAGTAAAGTCCGGCATAAGCGAAACCGCAGGGTTTCTGAACACATTCATAATAAGCAATACCGCAGCCATGGCCAGAATAACACCAAGCAGCGAATTAATCATAAACATAAGCGCAATAAACGGCAGCATAATTACCGCACCGGCAGCACCAAAAATAATATACGGCATTCTTTTACCAAGCCTGCCTCTGGTTCTGTCGCTTAAAAAACCGAACAGCGGAATCATAAACAAGGCCGTAATATTGTCGGCCGCCATAATTACGCCAATTAAGTAGGCATGGTCGGTTGCCGTGCCGCCGAAATTAGATATAAACAACTCGTTTAAAATAAGCGGACAATAAGTGTTGTATACCTGCCACAACATCAGGATTGTAAAAAACGCAAATCCAATATACATGGTTCGGCTAATGTTTAACTTTAACTTTTCCATCTCTTCCCCTTTCGTATTACTGTGCTGTCGTTGCGAGACAGCCCGAGACTCTTCAAGCGAAGCAATCCCCCGGATAGAACTTGTATGCTCTAATTGTATTCCTATAATAGATATAAGTCAAACGATTGTGTTGACAAAAAAAGCCCGTCAGGGCTTTTTTGTTTGTGCTATCATATATTACTCTATGAAATATCGGCACTTAATTGATGCGGGCGTAATAATTCCGCACCCCGAGGTTGTTTTTATAGATGACAGCGTTAAAATCGGCAATGGCACTGTAATTGAGCCGTTTAATATTATTAAAGGCAGCACTGTAATCGGGCAGGACGTGCATTTATTAGCCGGCAATAATATAGCCGACTCCGAAATTGGCAGCGGCTGCCGGATTGGGCCTTACGCACATTTGCGCCCGGGCAGCATTATTTCTGATAACTGCCGCATAGGCAACTTTGTGGAAATTAAAAAAAGCGTAATTGGAGCGGGCTCCAAAATTGCGCATTTAACTTATGTGGGAGATTCCGAGATTGGAGAAAACGTTAATCTTGGCTGCGGAACCGTAACCGTTAACTATGACGGTAAACAAAAGCACAAAACCGTAATTGGCAACGGAGCTTTTGTGGGCAGCAACGTAAACCTGGTTGCGCCAATAACTATCGGCAAAAGTGCGGTTGTGGCAGCCGGCAGCACGGTTACCGAAGACGTACCTGATTATGCCCTGGCCATTGCAAGAGAGCGGCAAACAAATAAAGAAGACAGATACAGGCAGCACTAGAGACTGGGACCCTTAAGACACAAATCTTTAGGTAGCTCCTTGTCAGTTAATCTTTTTGCTAAACCTGAATAGTTTGGATTTATTAATTCATTGCAGAACATTGTTTTTATTTCATGAATGTAGTTGTCTGCAACCTTCAATACATTGCCTGTTTCAAGCTCTTTTTCCAAAAGCATAGCTTTTGTTGCCTGAAACATTTCGGCAAACACCAAATCAATAATCTCATCGGGAACACTGTTGGTTAAAAAGTTTACCGGCTGGCCGTCGTTAAAAAGCAAGATTGTTCTGCCATCTTTAGATAGTTTCTTTATGTTCCCAAAATCCTTTTGCGTATCGTAGCCGCCAACATCAAATTCAACCTTGTTCGAACTTCCGCTTATCAGCATCGCTCCGTCTTTTAATTTGTACTGCAAAGAATTTGCTGAAACGGAAGCATTTCCTGTAACACCAATAACCACGTCAGCATCAGAAATATCTTGCAGTGCAGCAGTTTTAAATCCATCAGACTCTGCGGCCAACAGTTTGGCTTTATCATTGTCATAAACAACAAAGCTTTCTGTATTAATCTTTAATCGTTTTGCAACATTTTTCCCTATCATCCCGTACCCAACAAGGAAAATCTGTTTGTCATATAATGTAGAATTGTTTCTGTTCAGTAAAAGTTCAGCAGAGTCTACAATGGAAGCGCCTACATAATTTGCTTCCATTTCTTTCATTTCTCCTTCTGCTACCGAAAACACAACATGGTTGTTTGACGGATTGTCTTTATATCTCCTATGTCCAAAAGCAGTGTCCTCAACAACTCCTGCTAAATGCTCAAACTTTTCATCGGCTATTATTTTTGAATACTGACCGCCTAAATCCATAATTAAAATTTGCTTTCCGTCTGCTTTGCTTTTTTCTTCGGCGGCATCTAATACATTCTTACAGCGTTCATAATCAAGTTTCTCATCTTGTTTTAACAAGCGTATATCAACGCTTCTTTTCCTTAATTCGTTTTCGCTCGCCGCTCTATGAGAATACGGTTTTGAAAAAACAGTACTTATCTCAATACCATTGTCTAACAAGCTATTGCAAAAATCCAGAGTATCGGGGAGCAAGTGCTGAACTATAATGAATCTGGTGTTTTTGAATAGGTCTCTATTTTGTTTTATTAATGTCTTGGAAACAATCATTAACTCCCTCACTCAGACTATTTTGTGTCAGTGTTTTTTCTCTTCAGTTCGCTTTGCATAGCCTTCCATTTTTTCAAAAAGCGTTGGTTGTCTTCACTTTGGTCCAGTTGGCTGAATTCTTCTACAGTAAACCAGCGCAGTTCGTTGCTTTCATCAGAGATTTGAAATTCTTCTTCATTGGTTGAAAAAATGAAACGAATATCATAATGATAATGCTCACTCTCACCTTTTTTTTTGTTCTCCGGGATTATGTGAACATCAATATCTGCAATTCCGTTTTTTACAGGCTCAAATGTTTGTATACCGGATTCTTCCCAGGTTTCTCTTGCGGCAACATTCATAGTATTCTCATCGCCATCACAATGGCCTCCAAATTGAATCCACTTGTTCAGCTTACTATGGTGCGTCAATAGTGTTTTCGATAAGTCAGCACTCATTAAAAAACCAGAGCCCGTAATGTGCCCACCTGCGTTTGACCTGTCATACAAGTTTTCACCATGCTCGATAAAAGTTAGGACGCTTTCCAAATGTTTAGCTTCTTTTTTGTCAAAAGGCACATAGTTTTTTAATGCCTCATGAAGGTTAAACTTACTGTTTCCCATAAGCCCCAGTAACTTTAATATCTCCCCGGTTATGTAGTCGCTGGTTATGCTATCAATCCGGTAATCACAAAGCGGAGCAAACTCCACTTCTTTAGGAACAGATGCAAGACGCGCTTCAATTTCCTGGTCAGACATTGGACCACGGCTTTTCAGCCTCCTGATAAGCTCGTCTCTGTCCGGCGGAAGTAAAAATATGGTTATCACCTGCTCGGGCATAAGCCCCTTTAAGGTCAGAGCGCCGGTTGTGCCCAGGTCTAATACCCCGTAATGAGCCTTAAGCGTTTTCTCCACTTCGCGTGCTAATGTACCGTAGCTATGCCCGGCTTTAGCGTGAACCACTTCGGTTTCTAAAAACCCGCCTGCGGCTTTCTCTTTTTCAAACTCCTGCGGAGACATAAAAAAATAATCCACTCCGTTCTGTTCGCCTTCTCTGGGGGTGCGGGTGGTTGCGGTAACTACACGCTTAAATTTGGGGTTAGCCGCCTGAAGCTTAGTTATTACCGTACTTTTAAACGTGCAGGTGGGCCCTACTATTACTATCAACTTGTTTTCCATAATGACTGTATTATATCGTAATTTGGCGGAAACACAAAACAAATATAAATTATAAAATATAAAATATAAAACAAAAATTCCCCTCTACAAGAGGGGCGCGACGCGTAAAGCAAACAGCGTGGGGCGCTGTTTGTAGCCAAAGCGGGCAAGCGCGGTGCGCGCAGCCGGGGGCAGCCGTCAGGGGCGGGGTGTGTTATTTAGGATTTGCGCTAAAATCATTTGCAGCAGCCGTATCTTTAACCTCAAACCTGCTCATGGTTTTTTGCGCTTTTATTGCAGCATTGTGGTCGGCCAGTTTTGGCGGAGTGCGATAATCTTTAGCATTAATAACATAGGTCTTATCGCCATGACCCGGCTCTGTAAACCCAAGCGCTGAACATAGTTTTTTGCTATGCTCGTTGTTTTTATCAACTGTTGCTTCAACAACCAAGTCGTCTGTGCCTTCAAGCCCCTGCAGCATTTTTAGGTAGCCGTCAATAATTCTGGCCGCATATCTGACTTTTTGATAAGCTGGACTTACCTGAATTGCTATTAGGGCAAAATTTCCGTCAGGGCAACCCAGAGCTTCAAAAAAGAATTGTGCCACAAGCTTGTCGTCATCAAAAACACTGTAATTAAAATCAGTAGAATCACGGACGCAAAAATAAAACGCTGCTAATTCCTTGTCAAAAAACCTGTGGTTCTGACCTTGCCAAGTTTCTATTATTGCAAAGTCCTCTTTCGTCATTGGTTTAAAATCCAAATCGTTCAGCGTTATTTGTCTGGGTATTCTTTTAAAATATTTATCCATTCTGGTTTTGCTCCTTGAGTCTACTTGGACGGCACAGTCCTGTTCTGGGCTATTATCCCCTCGTTGTGCCTGGCAAGTGCCGGCGGAGTCCTATAATCCTTTAGCGGGATTTCAAAAGTGTCAATTGCATTGTTTCCCAATAAATCCATAATGTTTGTCATTTCAAATCCAAGGCTCAAAAGCGCCCGGCGGCTATACTCGTTGTTTTGGTTTGCCGATGCTCTGACACAAAAGCCTTCAAATGCCTCGTCCTGCTGCAGCATTTTTATAAACCCGTCTGTTATTCTGCTTGCGTATTTCTTGCCGGCAAACTGCGGATTTACCTTTATTGCAAGCCGTACATAATTGCATCCGCCCTCACAATAAAACTGCGCCGCAAGCCGCTCCATATCAAAAACACCATAGTTAAATCCATAGCTGTTGCTGCCCGAAAAGCACGCCTTTGAATAAGCTTCCGAAAAAAAGCCATTGCCGTCACCCCACGAAACAACTTCCTCCAAGTCCGCCTCTGTCATCGGCCTGAAATCTAAATTGTTTAGCGTCATGGCTTTTGGGATATGTTTATGCAGGTCTTCTATTAATATCATGTCCATATTCTATCATATAATAGACAATTGTCAATAGACTTGATATAATAAACGCATGAGTATAATACGATTTAACACCGACCTGACCGAAGCGTATTCGGGGGTAATTATTGAGGAAAGCCTTAAGAGCACAGCCGTGCTTAATCTGGTTAATATCTTAGGCACAAAGGCCTGTGTTGTAACTGCGGAACATAAAACACCATGGGTTAAAGAGTGGACTATGCATACGGTTGAAGTGCCGGTTGACAACGCCTTGCTTGCGGCCAGTATGCTGGCAAAAGCTCTCGATACGGAACACGGTCACGCCTGGTACGCCGACTTTAAAAACAAAGATGCGCATTACATAATCTTCAGCAATAAAATTTTTTGCGTAGACAGAAGAAGCACCAAGCTGTATGAAGAAGTTAAAAAATACGGGATTAAACTGGGCATACCCGCTCATCAGCTGGATTTTGATAAATAGATGTCACAACCCCCGTCGCCTGCGGCGACACCCCCTTTGCTAAAGGGGGAATTATATGTGAAGGAGTAGTTATGAAAAAATTAGAGCCTAAGCTGTATGACGCAATGTTTACGCGCAAGTCCACCCGCGCATTTTCAGGAGCCGAAGTGTCTGAAAAAACTTTGGAAAAGATTCGTGAGTTTTTAGCCAATGTTGTGCCAATAAACAACACCGTACGGTACAGTTTTGACATACAGAATTTAAAGGACGGCACATATAAGGTAAATGCATTTTACGACGACACCTTGCTCGGCAATGTAAATGTTGGGTTTTGCCTGCAGCAGCTGGATTTATACTTGCAAACGCTTGACCTGGGCAGCCTATGGCTGGGTATGAGCATGAAGCCCAAAAACAGCGAAGAATTTCTGCCGCTTAAATACAGCATATGTCTGGTATTCGGCATTGCTAAGGGCAGCCCGAAACGCGTGGTTACCGAGTTTGAGCGCAAGCCTATTGATAAAACCATTGATTCGCCCGAGATGTTTGAGGTGTTTGAGCCGGTGCGTCTGGCGCCCAGTGCGTGCAACGGCCAGCCGTGGTTTTTTGTTGCGGAAAACAACACAACGGTTCATGCGTATTGTGTTGAGCACGGCTTTGTTAAAAAGCGCTTGTTCGGCAAAATGAATCAGGTGGATATGGGCATTACTCTTTGTCACGCCGCACTTGCGCTGCAGCATACCGGCATGGAGTTTGATATTCATATACTGGGCAATGCTCCCAAAAAGGAAGGACATTATTATATTGCAACTTTAAAATTGATTTAAATTCATTTTACTTATTAAAAAATTAAGCATATAATGTTTACATTATTAAACAAAGGAGATTTTTGGAATGGCATTTGCTTTAAAAAAATACGGGGCTGAATTTATCGGGACTGCGCTTCTGGTACTGCTGGCCTGTGGTGCGGCGGCAATACTGGCGGTTGGCGGGGTAATTCCTGTTGCGTACGTTACACCGGTTGCGCTGGCGTTTGGTCTTGTGCTGTTATGTCTTATTTATATTATAGGAGGTACGTCCGGCTGTCATGTTAACCCGGCAGTAAGTTTGGGAATGCTGCTAGCAAAACGTATGAATGTGACCGACTTTGTGTTTTACGTTGCGGCACAGTTCTTAGGTGCAATAGCCGGAGCGGCTGCGCTGTACGGAATTTTCCAGCTTGGCAACTGGGGCGCAATTTTAAGTCTCGGCGCAAACGGTTACGGAGCGGCTTCCATGCTGGACATTAATGTTTGGGGCGCGCTGATTATTGAAACCATTCTTACCGCTGTGTTTGTTGGAACAATTCTTGCAGTAACTAAAGACAAAGACAAGGCAAAAATTGCACCGTTTGTTATAGCTCTGGCTTTGGTACTGGTTCACATTGTGGGAATTATGTTTACCGGCACAAGCGTTAACCCGGCAAGAAGCTTTGGCCCGGCGCTGTTTATGTGGATAAACGGTGACATACTTGCGCTGTCTCAATATTGGGTGTTTTTAGTTGCACCAATGGCGGGCGGTGCAATAGCAGGTATCTGTGCGGTGTGCTGCGGAAAGTGCTGCAAAAAAGAAGCGGCCGATGCTAAAGAATCTCCTGCGGTAACAACATATTCTGCCCCCGCAGAAGCCAATAAAAAACCAACCGCAAAGAAATAACCAGCATAAATAAAAACAGGCATATGCCTGTTTTTTTATTGTAATGCGTATTGCTGCTCGTTCTGTTCTTCTGTATCTTCCAAAAGCTCGGAGTTGTCCGGAGTTTTTGGTTTTCTGTTTTCTTCGTGCCTCATTTCGGTCATGGCTTTAGTTACACGCACCTGCAGGTCCTCAAGGCTGTCTTTCTGCAGCAGTTTTGTGTTTGGATATACCGGCTTGCCTATTTTAATTGTTATACATGGCCTCTTCTTTTTATATAGTTTAAATATGCCCTTAGGTTCTCTGTAGCATATAAGCAGCGGCAGCACGGGAGCGTTGGACAGTACTGCAAGGTGGAACGCTCCGCGTTTAAACTCGCGCAAATCAGAACTGTATTCGGACAAACTTCCTTCAGGGTAAAAGTGCACAACTTTTTTACTTGCTACACGCTTGCTCAGCTCATAATAGAATACCGAAGACTCAGACGGTGTGGTAGGCACAGGTACTCCGCCCAGCATCTTGGTTACTCTGCCGGTGGTAGGCAATGTTGTAAACAGAGCCTTTTTGGGCCATAGTGCTATGGCTGCCATAGACGAATCCAGCACATGAACATGATTGCTGACAGTAACCGCTCCGCCCTTTAGCAGCTCAAGATTCTTTCTCCCCTTTATTTTCAACCCCAGCGCAAGCCTGTTGGCTATATACAACACCGGCAGCATTATGCCGTAATACACAACAACGGAATATGCTTTTTTCAGCGGGTTCTTACTTGCAGTGCGTTTTTTCATTCTTTTGCCGGCAGTAGTTTTACGGTGAGAGGTTACGGTCTGGTGGTCTGCAATTGTCTGCTTGTAAAACTCTTCCGTCAGCTGCATTGTGCGTTCCATTCTGTAGTTGTCTGCGTTCTTTGCGTATTCAATGTTCATTCTTTTGCGTTCATCGGCATTTTCTATCCAATAGTCAATTTTTGCAGCCAGCTCCTTTACGTCCCCAAAGTTAAACAGGCTGCGCTCGTCCAGCGCAAACTGACCCGAAGCCGACTTCGGGCTGTTGGATATAATCGGAACAACTCCGCACGCCATCTGCTCAATTACGGTAATTGCTTCCAGGTCAATATCCGAAGCATGAACACATAAATCCATACTCTGCAAGGTGGAAACCAGGTCGGCCATTGGAACAAAGCCCATTTTTGCCGGATTTGGCAGAGTTGCGCCAAGTTTAGCCAGTTTATCGTCCAGCGGTCCCTTTCCTGCTATATGCAGCTGAATTTTATCTCTGTGCTTGCTTAAGTTAACCGCCTTAATAACCAGGTCTTTGCGTTTTTCGGGGGCGTTTCTGCCCAGCACCATAATATTGAACAATCCGTCTTTGTTTTCGGGTCTTACCTCCGGCAGCTTAAACTGCTCGCCTATGCCGTTTGAAATAACGTGCATTTTGGCTTTGTAGCCGTGATTTCTCAGCTCGTTTGCCACAAACTGGCTCGGACAATGGATGTTGTCTATGAATCTATAAAATCTCTTTTTAAAAAGCCAATAAATAAAATTGTTTACAAATTCAAATTTACCAAGGCCGATGTTCCATGTAATATTTTCCGGCTGGCAATGAAAAGCCGCGCAAACCGGCACGTTCAGCTTTTTGGCTATCTTGCGCGCACCGCGCTGTAATTTCCACGGCAGATACAAGTGCACCACATCTGCGCCCTGTATAGCCTTGGTTAATATCTTTTTATCGGGATTGCCCCAATATGTTTCGTATTTAGCCGATATTGGAGACACAATCGGTATGTAGTGCGCAGGCACGGCAAACATATCTTTGCCCTCAACACCAATAGCCACCACTCTTACAGTATGCCCTCTTGCCCTTAGGTTTTCCACAAATCTGACGGTTGTTGCCACTGTGCCGTTGCCGTTTGTTGTTGTGTTGTAGTTATCGGATATAATTGTAATAATCATTTGTCGCTCGCTTTTTGTAATATTATGATAGAACTAGTATAACCCAAAAAAGAAAATACTTCAAGTACTTAGTCATAAAAAACAAGAAAAACAGGCTTAAGCCTGTTTTTTCTCGTTAAATACCGGAATGTCGGACTTTTTATGCAAACTTAGTTTTGCACGTTCTTTTATTGCGGCATCTGCTTTTTTGTCTCCGCTGGTGCCCTTTAATACGAATTTGTCCAATTGGTCATAGGTGAATCCAAACTCTTTTTCATCGGTTTGCCCTACAAACTCGTCTGCGCTCGGAGCCTTATCTATAATGGCTTGCGGCACGCCAAGCTGAGCGGCCAATATCTTAATTTCACCTTTGGTCAGCATTCCAAGCGGATTAAAGTCGCTTGCACCGTCTCCCCACTTGGTGTAATAGCCGATAACAGTTTCGTCAAAATTGGTAGTGCCCGCAACAAGGCGGTTACTGTTTGTGGCCAGAGCGTATAGCAAACTCATGCGAATACGCGGACGCAAACCATACCTGGAAGCATCGCACAGTGCCTCGCCTGCGCCAAGCTCCAGCTGCTCACACGCATTTTTAATACTGAGCACCTTAAAGTCTAACTTAAACTTTGTAATAAGTTCTCTGGCATGCTCCAAGCCGCCGCTTGCAAACAGTTCGTCTTTATCCAGAATAACAACAACGGTCAGCGGAATGCCCGCCTCCTGAACCAGCCGAGCTACAACAGAGGAATCGAGCCCGCCCGACAGGCCCATAACAACACCGTCTTTTTTAGCCCCCGTTACATAATCTTTAATAAACTTAGCAATCTTTTTTGTGTATCCGGCAGCATTTTGCTTGGTTATTGTAAAATTCTTTTTATCCACGTCGGTTTAATTCCTTTAACGTTTTTATTACTTACACTTTATCATAATCCAGGCATGAAAAGCAAGTTATTTAAACAGATATCAAATGTCAGTTATCAAATATCAATTAAGGCGTAATTTCACTGGACATTACGCACAATAAACTCTATAATTATAAAAAATTTAGATTAGGAGACTCAATATGGCAAAGAAAAAGTCTGAACCGGCAGCAACTGAGGCAACCGAAGTAAAAGAGGTAAAGGTTATCAACCATCATTTCCGTCCGCTGTCATTGCTTTCAGGGCTTATTTGGCTGGCGGCGGCAATTCTATGCTTTGTGCTTGCCGTTATGGTTATGGGAATGGGGATTGGTGTCCTTGGTGACACTTCGGACCTGGCCGTACTTTTCTTTGGATGGGTTATAATATTGCTTTATCTTGGCGGGGCGGGCTTGTTGGGCTTGCTTGGTGTGGTGCTGATAATAATGGGTATATTACAGATTGTATTTTGTTTTTCTAAAAATGAAAAGTATAAAAGTCAGCGCGGCTTTTACATTGCAATAATGGTATTAGACGGACTGCTTGCGTTGCTGCTGGCACTTATTTTAATTGCAATGCTTGCAGCTGAAACAACGGCCGATAGCACTATAATCATGCTTGGCTGGATTACAATGGGCCTTGCGCTTATGTCTTTTGCCTGCTGCCTGGCCGACATTATAATATTTAACAAGAGAGTTAAGAAAGGCAGAATTGTATTGCCCCCGCCGCCTGTGCCGCTAATGATTCAGCGCCAGCAAAAGGCCAGCGAAGAGCAGATTGCTAAGATTGAAGAGCTTTACAACAACAAAACCATTACGGCAGAAGAGTATATAAAAATGCGCAACGAAGCAGAGGGAAAGAAATAAAAACAGGCTGATGCCTGTTTTTAATTTTTATCCCTTTTTTACTCTTCCCTCATCTACATGGTATACCTCATTGCACAACTCAATTAACTGCGGCTCTGCGCTGAATATTATTATGCTTCTCGTTTTACTGATTTTATCAAACGCATTGCGGATATGGTTATAATCTTTTGCATCCAAACTGCCTGGAAACTCGTATATCATAACGGCGCCGCTGCCCGCCAAAAACGCAACTGAAAGCCCAATTAAAAACCGCTTGGCTTCGGAAATCTTTTCCAGGTTCTTGTTTAGGTTTGTGTTGTATCCTTGCGGCAGTTTGGTTATAAAGTTGTGTATGCCAAGCAATTTGTTCATTTTAAATATTTCCTGTACATCGCCTTCAATGTTCTGAAAGTTTTTCAAAATAGTACCTTCAAAGAAAAACGGTTTACTGCTTGTATAGTTAACGCGGCTTTTATATATGCTTCTGTCAAAGTCGTATATATCTATATTGTCCAATGTAATCCTGCCCTTAGTAGGCAGCACAACACGACGCAGCAGATAAAATATTGCACGCTTGCCGCAGCCGCTTTTGCCCAAAAACAATGCGACCGTGCCTTTTTTTATTTTAAAGCTGACATCATGCAGTTTCCCGCTTGTTCCGTCAACTTCCTTGGTGGATTTTAAACTTACATTGCTAAAAGCCAGCTCGCCGGAATTAACTATCGTGTTAAGTCCGCCAAACTCCGGGCTTTTGTTGTCCTCAAAGTTTAATATAGTGTTAACCCTGTCTACCGCAACATTGGCATGTTTAATGTCTATTGTTAAGTTAAAGAAATCGTTGGTTCTGTCAATGCTGGTAACAAAGTACGGCACCAAAATCAGGTAAATGGCAAGCGAAATTGCGTCACCCGCAACAAGGTATACCAGGTACATACTCACCAGCATTAACACAAACTGCCAGAATACAAAATGCCATTGGCCTCTTGCCGATGTCCATACCGTATGTCTGTGCCTGGCTTTTAATAGCCGGTCGCCTCTCGCCTTATATTCGGCTTCAAGGTTCGGGTCCATGTAATAATCTTTAATATAGTTTCTGCCTGAAACAACCTCGGTAAGCTTTTCAAAAATGCCCTCATTTGCTTCAGCAAGATTTTTGTTTTCACGTGCAATTTTAGTATTTATCCAGTTAAGGATGAAAAAGTTTATAATTGCAACCGCAATAATAAGCAGGCCAACCAGATAACTGTTGATAAACACGATAATAATCGTAACAAAAATACGAATCAGTCTGGCCGTTTTAGTGGCAAAAATATCTCCCAGCGCAGATGCGGTAAAAATATCTGCTCCTACTATATTAATCAGCTTCTCGCGGGAGGTGTTTTTAAAGTTTTTTTCTTTTGCGTTTACAACCTTGTTAAAAACCTGTTTCTGAATGTTGGTATACGAGTATCCTACAAACCTGGTATATGACCTGAAGTTTATGTCCCACGAAATATTCCGGAGCAGAATCCCTAAAAACGCAATTGCAAGCCATATATACGCGGAGCGCCAATCACCCACCGTAAGCGCAACTATAACCTGAGCAGCAAAGATAGGCTCCAATATATGAAACACTTCCGAAAATACTGCGGTGCTGAGCTGACCAAAAAACCGCCCCTTATGCGGACGGGCCAACCTATACCATTTAGAAACCATGCTTGAAAGCTTTTCGGCCATTTTTCCCCTTTGGAAGTAGTCAGTTTAAGTATAGCAATAGTTTGTAAAAACTGCAAATGAAAACAGGCTTGTTCGCCTGTTTTCTACCACACCCCGGCACGAAGTGCCCCCCCCTCTTTTAGAGGGGAATTATTAGTGCGCCTGTTTATTTTTTAGTTGTTTTTGCCGCAGGTTTGGCCGGTGCTTTTTTTGCCGCAGGTTTAGCGGGCGCCTTTTTTGCGGTGGTTTTTGCCGCAGGCTTTTTTGCTGCTGCCGGAGCAGTGGTTTTGGCCGCTGCCGGTTTAGTAGCCGCAGGCTCCTCTTTATATAAGTTTTTCTTAGACGGTTCAAAGCCTTTAAGTTCAATTACCTTGGCTCCGGACATCACCTGCTGCTTAACCTTAGGGCTGTCGTCCTGCTTTGGTTTTGTTTCAAAATTTGCCGGATTAAGCTCATGCGCCCCAAATTTAACAAACGGAAACAGCATAGGCACGGTTTTGTAATATTCGTTAAAGCCTTTTCTGGCACATATTTTGCGCTCAACCAGCGGTATGCTTATAAACACAAACAGCAGGGTTATTGCAAGCGCTCCTACAAACGTCCACCATGCCGTGGGATATATAGCAAGCTGCATAAAGTATATGCCCCACCAGAACAATATCTGCCCCAGATAGTTGGGATGTCTGCACATCTTCCACAGCCCTTTATTGCAAATGCTTGGGTCTCCCTTGTTGGCACTGTTAAACTTACGCAGCTGCCAGTCGGCCCATCCCTCCAGCACAATTGCGCCCGCACAAACAACCGCACCAAACATTATAAACCAACTGAAGTCGGCGCCTTTAGCGGCTAATGTAATTGCAGGAAGCAGTCCCAGAAACACTAAAAGTGTCGGCATTAAATGTACGCCCAAAAGGTTTGATACAAACCATGTTTTCTGGCTCTTACGCAAGTCGGCATAGCGCCAGTCCTCATGCGACAGACCTTTCCAGCCCGAAGCCCAGTTATATGTAAGCCTGATACCAAACGCAAGAACCAGTGCAAACAAAATAATTTCCACTGCCCCAAACGACAAGCTCATTATAATTGCGGTAAGCACTACAAACGGAGGTATAACGCTCCAGTACGGGTCGTACATGCTTGAGTTTTTAAACACCAAGCCCATGCCCCAAACAAATAACGTAGCTACAATATCCGCAATAAGCAAGCTTAGGTAAAGCCCCAGTATCTGACTGTCAAACACATATGTATACAGTACCGGTGCGCCAAGCACAACTATGAATGCCGCAACAACGTAAATTGCAGCAACAATCAAAAGCGATTTTTCCTTTTCGGATTTACAAACCTTCTCCATAAAATCCCCCTAAAAATACCTTACGCATATTTTAATGTATTTCAGTTGTATTTGTCAAACAAAGTTTACTTCTTTTCAAAATATGCAATGCCTATTCCGCCGGGGCCTACATGGCTGCCCAGTGCCGGACCAAGTTCGTGTATCCCTTTAATTTCAACATCGTACCTTGCCTTTACCTGACGGGCAAACCCCTGCGCTCCGTCCAGCGCGTCCGAGTGCGCAATTACTGCGCCAAGAGCTGTGTCAATCGGGTGTTTTTCTATAAACCCGAAAATTTCCTGCACAGCTTTGGAGTAGCCCTTGGCTTTAGCTAGCGGCAGTACCTTGCCCTCAAACACCTGCACCAGCGGCTTGATATTAAGCATTGTACCTATAAGCGCCGCAGTACCCGAAATCCGCCCGCCCATTTTCAGATACTTTAATGTATCTACAACCGCAAATAATTTTACGCGGTTTTTCAGCTCGGACAGCCTCTCGTAAATGTCCCTTGCCGTCATTCCGGCATCCCGCAGCCTTACCGCCTCCAGCACCAAGAGGCCAAGCCCCACCGTTATGTTTTTTGTGTCCACAATATATATTTGCTGGCCGTCCAGCATATTGCGGGCCATTAGCGCGGACTGATGTGTGCCAGACAGTTCGCTGGACATAAACATACCTATTATCTCGTTGCTTTTACCCAGCCAATGCTTAAACTCCTCCTCCATACGGTAAGGATTAATCTGTGCGGTTTTGGGCGGAGCGCTTAACTTGGCTATTGTGGTATAAAAATCTTTATAACCGGCGCTGCCGTCATTAACATATTCTTTTTCTTCAATAAAAACAGGCACCTGCATAATAGTTATTCCAAGCTCTTTCTGCAATGAAATGGGCAGGTCGCTTGCGCTGTCTGTAATAATTCTTATTGCCATAAATCCCCCTGTCACAATTTGTAAGCAGTGTAGCAAACCCGCGTGCAGGTGTCAAATCTTTTGCTTGCTTTTTTACCGCAGTTGATGTACAATTGGATTTATCTTTGGAAAGGTGTCAGAGTGGTCGAATGTGCCTGTCTCGAAAACAGGTGTTGCGAAAGCAACCGGCGGTTCAAATCCGCCCCTTTCCGCCAATGGCGACAGAGTTTGAACACCCGGAGCGAAATGTTATACGTTTTCGTCAAGGGTGTTCCGGGCATAGTCGCAAACTACGCCGGATTAAAACCAAAAACGCAATCCCGCTATCTAACGCAAAAACGAGATGGGCTAGGAAACTTTTGTAAGTAAAAAGCCGTGCTTAAACAGCACGGCTTTTTGTGTTTATGAATGTATTATCCACCAGCCGTTTTGCTTGTTCTTTCTTGGGTTGTAATTTTGAGTAATATTCTTATGCGGCTTGTTAAAGTAAATAATCGAAATCCCGTGCAAGATTGGGTTTGCGTTTGTCATTTTTTACTCCTTTTGTAGAATAAAAAGACAGTAATTAACTGTCTTTTTCGTCCTTATAACCCGCTTTTCTCAATCATTAGGATTGTTGTTGATTCTCTCTTCTTGCGCCTGTTCGGCTTTTTGATTTGCTTGTGCAATGCGATAGCTTTTGGTTACAAAATATATTCTTATGGTTATTAATATACTGCCAACTATGAGAATCATCAAACTTATAAAAACGAATTCCAGTAAAATATAAAAGGCGGCCACATAAATTATCATGTACGGGAGAAGTTCTTTTAAAATATGACGAACAATGTTGACTTTGGAATAATCTGTTTTTTGAAGCGGCAAAATGGTTCCTGATATGTAGATTACACCAAAAGCCAAAATACTACCGCAAATCGGGTAACGCAGCAATGTGTCTTCTACATAAGAAAAAGCAAACGCTAAAGCCATGTAGAAAACAACAATCGATATAGTAATACCTACAATAATGACAATATCTTTTATTCTTTTAAAATGAACTCTCCGTTGAAAAACTACACCAGGAAGTTCAAATACGAAAAACAGTATGGCGCAAAACGAAACTATTATTAATACCAACCAAAAAGCAAACATCATTGTTTCTCCTTGTTTCTATTATCTAGGTAGACCAAAAATATAAAATATAGACAACTCCTTAAACGAACCTCGCGTTACCATTCCGTAGAGCGAGTTAATTGTGTTGACAAAACTAAGAACAAAGGTTGCTAAACCGCCCATAGTCATCGTAAACCCTACTCCTATCGTTAAACTAGTCGGTTCAGGCGCCAACATTAAGACTATGCCTCGGGCAATAACTGTCACACTTAATGCTACCCCTACAGTGTGGTGTAACACTCTAAGCCAGCCCCTTGTTCCTGAAAACTCTATTTCATAAACATGTGGGGCTAGCATTTCCATAACACTTTCTAGCGCTACTGCCGCATTGGATAGGAGGCTAGAAATGCCGCTAAATAGATTAGATAGCCAACTATAACCACTATAATCAACTCTCATCACCGGATTGTTTCCGCAATACGCATATAAATTCGCGCCCCCGCACATACCGGCGGTCAGGAAAAGCACTACAGGGTCGTCCGCATTGATAAATCGTCCAATTTCAGGGTCATAATACCTGCTATTTAGATAGTAGAACCCGGACTCTTGGTCTTGGTAATAACCTCTATATCTAAACGGATTCCAGTTGGCTACCCCAAGCGGGTCGGCCAGAATAGTTGTGTTTCCCCAAGCATCGTATTGGTAACTGCCGCCAAACGCTCCGTCAGCGCGCCAGATAGACACGATGTCTCCCAGAATATTTTTCTGGAAAATATAGTCCCATCCACCCATGTTAAAACCCGATATGCCGGATTCGTCGTATTTCACGAATATTGCAAGCATGAAAATAAGCACAAAATAATCTTCATTTTCATCAACCTGGCTTTCTGCCGAAACCGTCCGTTCGTATTGCTCGGCAGACACCCGCTGCCAGTCTTGCGCATTGAAAACAAACAGGCAGATGAGCGCCAAAAATACGGCCAGAAACGGTATTAAAATGTTGGTTTTAAGCTTTTGTGTCATTACTCCCGTCCCCCTGACCATGACCTCCGTCCCTTTGACCATTCTTTCTGTTTTTGTAAAATATGTCTGTTAAAAACCTAAACTCTATTTGCTCCAGTTGTGTTTTAATCTCCTCCACGGGACATAGCTCAATTAAGGTTTTTCTGATTTTATTGCTACAGTTAAAATAAAACATTTCTAAATTGCCGGTGTTTTTATTTTTTAAAATCAGTTTTAGGTTGCGCTTGTCAAATATGCTTATGTATTGTGAGTGCTTTCCAATAAGCTGTATCTCATCCCAACCAATGAATTTCAGTTGTTTTTTAAAAAACCTATGCTCTAAGCCTTGTTCTGATATGTAAATCTTGGATAACGACCTTTTCATGGCTACTACAAAGAGTAAAAACGACATGGTCAAGGGAATGATTAATACTGCAACAAACTCAATCAAAATAAACTTGCGGAAAAAGACGGCTGACATAACGCCAATTATTATTGGAATCATTGCAAAAACATACGCATTATCTATTCCATGTCTGTAAAATATGGTTTTCATTCCTTCTCCTTGCCTTGTTTGTTGGCTTGATTTTGCAGCTTATCATACTCCTGTTTGGTTATTTCACTATTTAAGTATAACTTTTCTATCTGTGCGGTTTTCTCAACCTCAGTGCGAAGTTTTGTGTATTCTGCTTCGGTTATGTCTTGGCTTTCATATAGTTTTTCAAGACGCTCTATTTGTTCTACTGTAGAGTTGTATGGTTTAAAAAACCCCGGATATTTTATTGAGAGAAAAACAGTCGGCACACCCATTACTCCTAATCCTGTCAACAATAATATTATTGCTATTGTTTCTATAATCGCACGCGCCGAAAATAAACTTGCCACCCCCATAAGCATGCCGCCTATTACCGTTATAAGCATACCAGCACCAAGTATCACTATAAAGATAATAAAAAGTTTTTTGCACTCCGCCTTTGTCAAATCGAATTTCCTAAACGCCATAACTCCTCCTTAATTGTTGTTAAGCATACTTAAAAAGCCAACTAAATCCAACACGGTATAATCCGCCGGCTGCGCTGAAGGCTATTTCATATCCCGGGAGGCGACCTGCAAACGCCTTAAAAATTCCTGCTGTCATGCCGCAAGCAACACCCATGTACACTGCCCTTTCCCAGTTTATTTTACTGCCGTCAAAATTATTGTTAAACAAATCATTTCCAACGCTTTGCAAAACAGATAATGCTCCTACAGCTATTCCTGTAGAAATCGGCCCCATTGGTGCAGATACTGCAAACCCTGTCCAGTATCCTATTTTGCCGTTAAAAGCAAGCTGCCACGGGTTAACGTAACCTTTATCGGTTAACTGTTCAAAAACACTTCCTCCCATACTGAACAATCCACCAACCCCTGCACCAACAAGGGTTTTACCTATCTCATTTATACCAGGTATTGGTAGTGTTCGTAAAACAAATCCTGTAGCTATACTAAGCCCACACTCTACGGCCACTAACGCCATAGTAGCCCAGCCAATGTATTCTTTTAAAAAGTCCCAGAACGGACTGCAACCGGTGCTATCTGTCAGCATAATCGGATTGTTCATACAATACGCAAAAAGGTTTGCTCCGCCGGGCATTGTTGCGGTCAAAAACAACATCACAGGTTCATCCGCATTAAGGAACCGCCCGATTTGTGGGTCATAGTATCTGCTCTGCAAAAAATAAAAATTTGTTTCTTGATCCCAGTAGTACCCTCTGTACCGCCACGGGTTTGCTGTCATTGCGTGCGGAGTGTATGGATTAATCACGCTGCCTGCAGCATCGTAAATAGTGTGGTTGCCCCATGCGTCATACACATATCTGCCAATAAGTACGCTGCTCTCTTTTTTAAATAAATTTTGATTCATCCTCGTCCTTAATTTTTTTAATTGGCTCTTTTCTTTTTGTTATTAGTTTGAAAATTAAAAATTGACACCCAATAAAAGCAAAAGCTAAATAGTAGAAGATTATCAAACCCAGAGAGTAGTTTAATAAAAAATTCTCTTCCGACACTAGAGTAAAGAATAAAAACCCTAAACCGCAAAAGCCCGCTCCGACCAGTGGCATTCCTACAAAAACAAGTAATATTTTGTCGCCAAGTTTTGACATTCTAGCAATATTTATAAACATAATTATGCCAACTATAAAACTACCAACTACTGGTATGCACCCCAAAAACATTTGCTTTTTTAAATTAATAAAATCCTCTCTCATATTTACCACCTAATTGTAAATATCAAACCTACCAGATATGACCCACCAATAGTTAAACTATTTTGTGTGAGCTTTAAATTCCAACCCATTGAGCCAAGCAAAATCCCTATATCAAAATTACTGCTACTATAGCCAAGTTCTAATATAGTTCCTTGCGCCGAAAGGCCAATTCCATCTATTGCAAAACCGGCAAAAACTGAAAAGTTTACGGCATTTAAATATATGTTGTTATTGTGATTGTTACTAGTATAAAGACTTAATGCAGCCCCCGTAAAATTCGCATCAGCTATTGTAAACCCCGTTACGCTTGCTTCTAAAAAAGAGTAATTATAGGTGAACATTTTCACCGAAGTAAATGATTGAAGCATATAACCTAAAGCATACATACCGGTTGCAAAAGGCGATGTTAACATTGACCCGACTGCACCTCCATATTGTTTAAGAAGTATCATTCCTGGGTCACCATGGAAAATAATATTTATTAAATCATTGCTCAAGTTTGGTCTAACAATTCTGTCATAACCAGTTCCGCTTCCACTACCACTCCATGCCGGTCCAATAGCAGGAACTGGCATTGTTCCAGTCCTGTCAACAAATTTTATAGGATTATTTAATGCGTAAGCATACAGGTTTGCTCCGCCCGGCATTCCCGCGGTTAAAAACAGCATCACAGGTTCATCTGCATTTATAAACCGGCAAATCTGTGGGTCGTAATAGCGGCTGTTAAGATAAAAAAATCCGGTTTCGCTGTCATAAAAATAGCCTCTGTACCGCCACGGGTTTGCTGTCATTGCGTGCGGAGTGTATGGATTAATCACGCTACCTGCAGCATCGTAAATAGTGTGATTTCCCCATGCGTCGTACACGTATCTGCCGGCTAGTGCGCCGCTAGTAGTCCATAGTGCTACCACGTCACCAAACATATTGCGCTCAAAGTAGTATTCACCGTACACGCTGCTCCACATTCCCTGGATTCCGTCTGCGTCATAGTAATACCATTTCATCTGGCCGTTTGTGGTTTCCATCCAGATGCGGCTGCCTTCAAGATAGTAATTGGTTGTTACGCCGTTAACTGTTTTGCTTGTTCGTATACTAGCATAGTCGTATTCATAACTAATGTTGCTGCCGTACGTAGCAAGCTGTCTGCCATTCTGCCAAGTTAGGTTATTGCCCTTATACAACGTTGGGTTGCCAACTTCGTCGTATGTTATGGCTTGGCCGTTATACGCCAGCAGTTGGTCTTTCCAAATACCGCTGTAAGTGTATGACCACATAGTCTCCCAATTGCCGTTAATGTCGTACTGGTGCTTTGCCAGTATATTTCCGCCGTTATCATAAATGTACTGGTATATTTTGCCGGCAGTAAAGTTGTATTCTATGGCAAGCCTGCCAAAGGCATCGTATTCGTAATGATTCAGATACACCCAATTGTTTGGGTAATACTTTCCGTCATAAACAGTTTGCAAAAGACCATTGTCATAGTATGAATAGATGTAATCGCTCTGCTTGGTCGTGTTTATTGTATATTGCTCTCTAAAAACTCTGTTGTTGTTGCCGTAGTATTCATAGCTGTTTTTGTAACTGTTTGCGCCAAGCGTAAGCGTTTTGCTGTCCGGCCTGCTCATGGGGTCGTAATTATATTGCGTATTCATATTTGCATTTCGGTAAGTGCCGGTTATCTGCCCGCGGCTGTTATAGGTGTGCTCGTAATAATCCATAAGAGAGTAGCCGCCCATGGGGTCTCCCAGGAAATAACTCTGAGTTTTGCCGGAATTGCTGTATTCCGCCCTGAAGGTATTACCGGCGTTGGTCATTTCATATGATGAAGCTGCATTTTGGCTATTAAACGCATAGTTATAATTAACACCGTTTGCATGTGAAACAGACGACAATTGGTTGTTGCTATAATTGAAATTGGCTATATTGTTCATTTCGTTTTCCATGCTGGTCAAGTATCCGTTTGCGTCATAATTATATTTTACGCTCTGCATTGCAAACGGGTCCAGGTTGGACCAGTTGGAATATTCAATAATATTTTGAGTATCCGAATAAGTATAGTTTACAAGCTGCTGACCTGCCACGCTAATGCTTTGCAGTCCGCCCTCTGAGTTGTAATTAAAACAGGTGGTAAAACCATTTTGGCTTATAGTTTCCAGTCCGCCCCAGCTATTGTAGCCAAAGTTGGTGGTTATGCCGCCTGTTGTTGTACTCAGCAGCGAGCCCGTGCCTTGCTGATACTGGTTTGTTGTGCTGGTGCCAGTCCCTAACAGCACATCCTCCAAAACAGTTGCGGTAATCGCACCGGTAAGCGGGTCATAATTGTATTCGGTAACCACATCGTTTTTGTCTGTGTATGAGGTTACACGGCCTGCATTGTCGTAACCGTAAACCGTTGTAAAGTATGGCGCACCGGAAGCAGACGAACTGCCGTATGTGGTGGTGCTTGTTAAAAACGAATAGGTTTTACCGCTGACAGTGTAAGGCGTATAACTGTAAACCACCTTGCTTACTTGTGTGGCTTGGCTTTGATATTGCGCTCTCGTAAGCGTTGCGCTTCCGGTGCGCTCGGTTATGCTAGTTAGCTGCCCGAGATAGTTTCCATTTGCGTTGCCGTACGTGTATTGATACGAAGTAATAGAGTTATCTGCAGCGTAATGAAAGCTAGCAATTGTCTGCCCGTTGGCATTACGGATAGGCGCCCACTCTTCCTTTTGGCTTTTTGTAAACCGCGGCAGTTGTATAAGCTGAATGGAGCGTATGTAAAAACCGGCGTTGCAGTCTATTGCTGCATTAAAAGAAGCAAGGTATCCTGGATTTTCAATTATGTAAACATAAAACTGCCAGTCTAATATGTTGGAGTTTATTGCATCCCGGTCGTATAGTCCAAACAGGTTGGCATTTGTGGATACAAGCAAATCTTCTTTTGCGCTGCCAATCTTTTTTACCCATACACCCATTGCGTAACTGTGCGTTCCCCAAATAGTATTAAAAGTTACCGGATGAATTAACGAACCGTTATAAACGGTGGATGAATTAAATTCGTGATAATAAATACTTTGAGCAGTTCCGTACGCTTCATTAAATGCCATGAAATTAACTTCGTTGGAATAAGCGCTGTATGGGATAAAACTGCCACCATCGTTTTTATAAGTGTAGTCCGATATCATTTTACTGCCCTTAAACGAAATATGTCTTATCAAATCACCCTGGGTTACAACAGTTGTTTTATCCATTGCCATTGTAGCAAGCAGCCCCAAAAACACCCTTGTAAAAGTTGTATACTGTATATTCGTTATAACAGGGCTACCGGTAAGATTGTTTGTGTTGGATGTTGCAACTGAACTTATTTTGTTAGCAGAATATGTGTATTGTACTTTGTCTCCGGTTGCGCTTGTTATGCCGGATATTTTATTTCCGTTGTAAGTTAGGGTCGTGTCGTATGCAACGGAAGTGAAAAACTTTTGTGCTATGTCAAGTTTGTTGCCGGTGTACCAGTATTGCGCTAGTGTTGTGAAAGAACCGTCCTCAATTTTAGTAAGATATCCGCCAGTATATGAGAAATGCAGCGTTGTAAAATTGTTGGTTATCTCAGAAATATTATTACCACTGTACGTCAAGACTATGCTTAGTGCGTCCAACGCAGCACCCGGTTTTGAGGGATATTGATGTATTTCCTTTAGGTTTCCGTTGTTGCTCATATCAAACAACATGGAGTTACCATGCAGGTCTATTATAAGCGCGGTAGAGCCGGAAAAATACAAGCGTAAGCCTAATTCCTTGTTCGTGTTCACTTGATTATAAAAAGCAAAATAGTATCGCTTGCCGGTGGCGCTTAAATAATAGTAATTAGAACCGTCATGTGCTACCTTTTGCTGGATATTCAACTTAAAGCCGTAGCCCACTTTGTAGGTGTCTGCAAAATCCTCGTTGTAAATGCGGTTGATTGAAATGGGCATATTGCAGTCCGTTGTTATAATGTCGTTGTATGTGTAACTTAAAGCCCCGGTGTTCAGATTTACCGCGCCCGCGCCGCTCTCACCCAAATCCTGAGTAAGGTTGTAGTCAGGGTTATCAAATTCATTATAGGTTATTGTTAGAACCGCACTTGAAAAATCGTTGCCTTTGTTGTTTTGACACCTTATAGATATGGTAGCTGCATCAAGTCGGTTGTTAACGTAATCTGTAACATTGACGGTGAGTCTTCTGGGATTTGAATTGTTGTCGGTGGTTGAACTTAGATTATGTATGAAATTTGCATTGTTATATAATTGACTGTAGTTTTTGGTGTTCATCAGCCTTGCCAGAAAGTTGGCGCCGGAATTAGCAAAATTTATGGACAGACTTGCCGAAGTAATATCCAATCTGCTGACCTTGCTCACAATTCTTTCCGTACCTAAATCCACATAAGCAAAATACCAGCCTCCGCCGATTCCCCAAAGTGGATAATGTACATAGAAATTCGTACGCACGGTTGTACCCACATCATGATGGCTGCCCACATTCATATGCTCTTGTTTCACAGTTATCGTCGGGTCAACTGTCACTGGAAACTGGGCGGTTTGGAAAAACTCCGGGCAGGCGGACACTATTAAGAACCAAGTGCTGCCGGTTTGCTCCAGTTCGTATTCAACGTCGTAGTTGTATGC
>Ga0123353_10000700_pt1 | contig 40978 bp, 30 predicted proteins | sample TergutLab28metaG_3_FD_92763 | JGI IMG/M metagenome (GOLD analysis project Ga0123353, IMG submission 92763) | Labiotermes labralis P3 segment gut microbial communities from Petit-Saut dam, French Guiana - Lab288 P3 | ecosystem: Host-associated > Arthropoda: Insects > Digestive system > Gut ... | reverse complement strand
GGGGGAGGAGAGAAAGGCAGTGGAGGCGGGGGAAAGAGAAAGCAGTGGAAGCGGGGGAAAGAGAAAGCAGTGGAGACGGGGGAAAGAGAAAGCAGTGGAGACGGGGGAAAGAGAAAGCAGTGGAGACGGGGGGAAGTGAAAGCAGGGAAAAAATTGGAGGGGGCAGTCAAAACGTCCAAGGGGCAGTAGGAGGCGGGAAAGAGAAGGCAGGGGAGGCAATAAAAAAACCGTCCCGAGAAAGGTCGGGACGGTTTTTTGAGGTGAGAAATTCTTAGAAGCGAATTCCAATTTTTAATTGGGGTAACGCAAAGAATTTGAAGGAGTGCGTATTTGCATTCCAGAGGAGTCCTTGAGAATACATTCTGCCAATGGTGTAGATGTAGTTAAAGGGACGTACTTCAAATGCAATGTTCAAACCGGGGAGGAGGTTGTATTCAACTCCCGCAGTTAGTGCTCCTGTAACGCCGAACACTTCGCCGGCGCGCGCATGTGCATAGAGATCGTCAGCCCACACGAAGTTGCCAAACTCCTCTCCCGTGTAGGGGAAAGTGGCTTGAATCCGTGCGTGCTGAAGACCACCCATAACTCCCAAGTAGGGAAAAATACGTCCATTACAATTGTTGAAGTAGTGATTGGTGCCAATTGCGGCCAACCAGTCGTTGGTTAGACGGCCCAATACATACTGATAACCGGCTATTTGAACTAACTGATCGCTATATCCATCGCCATAGGTCCGCTGAGGTTGTACGCCTATATCCATACTGAACATGGCGTTAACTTCCCATCTGTTTGTAATAAAGTATTTACCCTGAATTCCCGCTATATTGGCAATAGAGTTGTTGTTTAGACTCCCTATGTGGAACAATACAGCTGGATCTCCCGATTGGTTGGGGGTGTTTCCACCGGGCAAGCCTATGTCGTTATCAGCAAATTCACTTGATAACAGGTAGTTGGAGTTTTCGATTGGGAAAAAGAGCCCTCTACCTAAAACCAGACTGATTTGCCATTGGCCTGCACGGGGTGCAAACTGCGCACTTCCGGAGCGCTCTATGGGTTGCGCCCCAATGGACGCAACCGTAAGAACCGCTATTAGAAATATGCTGAGTTTTTTAGTCATTCTGAGTAATATTACTTATTTATTGATTGATTTGAATAGCCAAGATGATCGCTTTTTGATCTTCAAGGATGCCCAAGTCTCTTTCGATGTTAGCAAGTTTTTCTTCGCAAACTTTAATTTGCTCTGCAATTATTATACGCCAGTCGTTGATGATGTTCAAAGCGCCATCGGGGTCAACGCCTCCGTCTGTATATACATAGTAGGTGAGCCACATCTCCAAATTGGCCTGATGGTACTCCATACGCTCTAATGCATTGATATATGCATGGTAGGCATTGTCATATTCAGTTCCATAAGTGAAGCGTACCTGATTCCTCAAGTTATTGTACAAACCTTCCATAGCTTGCCAGGTAACCCATGCCAAGTCGGCTTCGTTCCTGAGGGCGTCAATTTCGTATTGTTTCAAGACTCTTGCAGCGGTGGCATCCATCCAATCTGTGCGAAGCTCATCAACCTTAAGCGTAAGGTCGGCAATCTTTGCTTTGATGTGGGTAATAAGGGCTTTGTAGCCGTCTTGCTGCTCATACCAGAAGTTATATTGCTGGTAGTTGCGCTCGGTTAAGAATACCCAGGGCAGTAAGGAAATATTGTTTGCATTGAGGGCACTCGGGCGGGTTGGCGCGGCTGTATAAGACGTGCTAAATTGCCAAGCCTCAGTAGCCTGCCAAAGAATAGGATCGCCTTGGTAGTTGCCCCAAGGAGCAGGCAGGTTGGGATTGCCTTCATAAACAATCTCATTCCATTGTACGCCGGTGAGCCAGGTGCGCTTGAGCGCGAGGCCCGGGTAGTAGCCTTGGAGGGGTCCAGGAATAATGGCGCCGTTTTGGGCAAAGTTGGTCCAATAGAGGTCAACGCCTTCAACCAAAGAGGGGAGCGTAGTGGCTGTGAGGGGATTGAAATAGACTATATGACCAGCAGGAGCAGCGGAGGTATTTGCAAGGGCGCCAACAGTGAGTACGGCATTGGCTCCTTCAGGAATCGGAATGGCAACCGCGCCGGAAGTGGTCTCGAGAATCCAGCGAGGAGTTGCATTATTACCTACTGGAATTGCAGTGGGGTTTTGGTGATTGGTAACAGTCCATGTTCTGACATACGGATTATATAAGTCACGCTCGCAGCCATTTAACGTGGTGGCGCCTGTGCTGGTGGCATCGCCTAACCTGGTGAAATAGGTGTACCATGCTGAAAGCAAAGCATTTTCCCTTGCAAGAACCGTACTGGCTCCGGCCAAAAGGTTCCTGTCGATGTTGGGGTTGAAAGTCAAATTGTTGATGGCGGCAATCCGCTGGCCGATGGTAATTTGTGTGGCGGTGGTACCGGCATAAGCAGGCGAACCCAAGCCGTTAAAGGTATATCTACCCGGGAAGTTGGTGCCGGTGCAACCGAGGAAATCTTCCCACAATTTGGTTGTTACATTGTCGTAGCCAATTTGGTTGATTGTAAGGATGTTATTACCAATGTTGACGGTGGTGCCTTCAAAGAGGAGGTAGATGAGGAACCAGGCATGGTACTCCCAAGTGCTGAAGGTGTATTTGTCGTTGACAATGTATTTATCGAAGAGGGGGCCATTGCCATAGTTGGCGGTACCTAAGAACCCTTTGAGGTTTTGATAGTACCCCGGCATACCGGCGTGGAGCAGGGTGATGAGGTCAAACGCGTTGGCAAGGTCCAAAGCGGTATCGACAATTTTCTTAAAGGTTTTGGCATTACCCGGACCAACCACCAGATCAAAGAGGGCGCCCGGAGAGAAGGTGATGCCGCCCAAAACGTCTGAAATCTCAAGTTCGGCAAGTTTCCAATCGTTTGTATTTTCGCCAATCAGCAAGGTCTTAACAAGATTTACATATTGCTCAATGATTGCTTTTTGCATATTGTAGATGAAGTTCACGGGAAGGTTGGCGATGAGGCCGGCCTTCACGTTGGGATCTTCTTCGGCAATCGCTTGGATGTAGCCCATGGCGCCGGGGATGGCACCATACTTGTTAGAGAGTTCAACCATATAGAGCATCAACTCCATAGGGTCGGTAATGGTAGCCATTTTTGCTACATCAGTAAGCAATCCGATGGGACTGAGGTCTGCATAAGAGGGGTCTCCATACCTTGTGTTGTACTTGGTATATTCTGTATTGAATGCAGCCCTCTTGTTTATCCAGTTCGTTCTGGTCATCAGGGAGTCATAACGTATCCTCCAGTCGCGAAGGGTATTGTTGTAGTTGGTTACTGCAGTATTTTTGGCAGATTCACGGTAGGTAAGCTGATCAAGAGAGAGGGTGCCACCGTTTCCGCTAAAGAGACGATGTCTTTCGATCCACAACAAATCGTTGGTCAATTGCTCGAGGGTATTGAGGTAACCTAAGTGAGATACCGCGCCTTGTTGGTCTAAAATGTTGACAACGGGGCTGTAGAAGTTGTAGGTGCCTTTATACACGCCGGTAAATACATTTTTGAAGACAGCAACTCCATTGGCGTCAAAGCCTGTTTGTACATTGATAGGGCCTCTGAATATATCGGTGGCGGTGGCAGAGGTGAATACGTTCTTCTTTTCGACGTTGGTTAAGGCGGTGTTCACTCCACTGAAGAAGTATTTATCTTGAGCCACTCTTTCGGCATCTTCAAGTTTTACCAATTCAAACTCTTCGGCAATAATCTGATTCCTGAGGGTCTTCTCTTTTTCTTTGATTTTCTGCATCTCGGGAACCATTTGATCGGCGTATGCTACATACTGCTCAAAAGCAAGTTCTTTGACGTCTGTCCAGAGGTCGAACATATACTTGTAGTGGGTTACCCTAAGCTCTTGCAGGTCGATGGCATGACGCAATTCACGTTCAATGGAAGGCATGTTAACCATTTCATAGAACATATCACGCGCTTTCCAGGCAATGAGGTCTTGGGTCCAAATAGCACGATCCAACATAAGGTCCCTGATTTTGGTAAAGATGGCATCCAAAGCGTCAATCTTGAGTTCCCAAAGGTTCCACTGCATCAGAATCAACTGTGCCAGATAGTCTTCTTCGTTGATCTTGGCAAGTTCCATAGCCCTGTACATCGCGGCTTTGGCAAACCACATTTGCCTTTCGTACACAGCATTTGCAGCATCGATTTTTGCCTGCAAAACGCCCTTCTCAAACTCATTTTGAATCTTTAGGGCTTCGGTCTGCTCACCAAGGTTGGCTGTGAGCGCATCCTGATACCTGGCCTGAGCTTCGATAAGTTTAGCTTGAGCCTCTGCAATCTTAATTTTGGCTCTTTCAAGTTCAGCCTGAGCCTCAGAGAATTTGGCGTATGCCTCATTCAATTTTACGTAGGCATCATTCAATCTTGCCAAGGACTCATTCACTTTCACTTGCGAGTCTATAAGCCTGATTTGAGCGTCAATAAGCTGCAACTTCTTATCCCGAAGTCTTTCGACGCTGTCCGGTACGGTGTTGTCAATACACCCGACTAATAGTGCGCCAATAAACACAAAGGTCGCACACAATGTTAAAAATTTTTTCATGCATTAAAAAATTTAAGTTAAACAATAATTTTAAGATTTTTAATAATTAGTTCTTTTTTAGATAGTTAATAATTTTGTTGCTTATGCTAATGTATATTCAGTGCAAAGATAATCCAATATTCGATACCACAAAAAAAAATGTTGAAAAAAAATGTAGAAAAAAATGTTCACACGATTTCTTTGTGGTTAAGATCAAGGCTCAGGGGGCGGTGGAGGAAGTGTCAAAATTTGTCCGCTCCGCTGGGGAAGGATATTTTGGGTCGGCTCCCAAAGATCCCAGTTTACGTGTTTGTACACGGCATCCGGAACCTCCCCGCTCAGGGAGTTGTTGTTTACCTTGAGTTTGGTCAGTGCAGAGAAGCAGGGAAGGCCGCCAAAGGTTCCACCCCACTCGGGAGGAATGTTTCGCCCTGTGGTGCTGTTGGAGAAGTTGCAACTTGAAAGATTTAACTCCCTCAGATACTTTAACTCACGTAACCTCGCAGGCAGCTCTCCGCTGATGCCGTAGTTGCCCGAAAGGTCAAGGTGCTGGAGGAAAATCAGCTCTTCGAAGGGAATCCTCGCAACAATGATACCTCCTTCTAACCTGCCCAACAAGCCGTTGGATGGCAGCGAGATTCCCGTAACAAGGCGTTCGCCCGGTTTTCCTATCCCATCCTCAGCCTTGATTACATCGGAAAGGGTGACACCAAACCACTGTGATACAGGCTCGCTCAAGTTCCATTGGTCGCGCCAAACCACGCCGCTTAATCCGGTATAGACCCTAATCAACACCAAACTATCTGCTGTAGAAATGGTTGCTCCTTTTTGCACCACCGTATATCTAAAATGGTACGTGCCATCTGTGCTCCTAAAGGAGAGTTCCGATGAGCGATACTCTTTGAAAGTGGTGGGCCTAATGGTAAAGGAGAAGCGCCTTCCGTCGGGATTTGCACCTTCATATACCACCCAGGCAGCATCCGCGCCCACGTATGCCACGGGGAAGTTGGCGTCTATAATCAGGGTGAGGTCGTCTCCCGTAGCCTGAATCACCCTTTTATTTTCGGACGGGGTGATGGTGTAGGCAGGAGAAGCGCCTGCTTGATAAATCGTTACCGTTTTTTGCACCGTTCCGTTGACCTGTTTGAGGGTGATGACGCCCTGACGCTCCACCAATGAGGTGTTCTTCTCCACTGTCACCAATACGGTGGAGTCGGAGAGGGGCGCTTTGGTTGCAGGCGCCCGTTTGACCTCAATCCACGAGACGTTTTTGGTGTGGTCCCAAAGGACGTTGGAGGTGACAGTGAGGGGCACGGTGGTCTCTTCGGCCGGCATCTCAAAGACGTCGTTCCATGGAATAATTTGAGCATCACCGGCTTCCTGAGTAATGGTCACCGTTTTGGTGATGGCTCCGCCAAAGATGGTGATGGTGGCGGAACGCGACACGCTGCCGGTGTTTGAGGGGGCCGAATATTTGATGTAATCGTTTACCACACCTCCGCTGGTAATGAAGCCGCGCTCTGCATAGAGCCACGATTGTTCCGCAGTGAACTCCCACGGAACATTGGCACTCACAAAGAGGTAGTCCTCTCCTCCGGCATTGTTGAGGGCAGCCGTTTGGAGGGGAAGAACGGTAATCCAAGGCTCAGAGCCTATTTGGGTAATGCTAAATGATTTAGAATAGGAACCATCGAGCCGTTTAAAGGTGATTTGCGTGGTGCGGTCCCCCAAATCAACATGGGCGCTCACTTTAAAGGAGCAGGTGGAGGTATCGTAGTCGATATCGGTAACCCACGAGGCGGTCTGGCTGTGGTCAACCGTCCATGCAAAGTTGGCTTCCACCTTAATGGAGAGTTTCTGGTTGGTGGCGGTTCCGGCGGCGGGAACTTCGTTATACGCCTCAGGGGTAAAGGAGATGGTGGGGGCGGCGGCCGCTTGCGTGATGGTGACGAGTCTGCTCGGTTCCGAAGCGCCATCCCTTGAGATAGATACGGTGGCTTCACGCGAAGTCGCCAGGGTGTTTTCGGCCACAGAAAAGAGGCACAGCGTGGTCTCCATCAATTTGGTCTGAACGCTTTGCACCCTCGTTACCCACGTTTTGTCTCCCTCTATCGTCACTTTCCAGGGGACGTTGGAGGTGACCTCCACGCCCTTGATTCCACCCTCCGCTTCAAAAGCAAGGGCATTGGGGGCGATGATAATTTCGGGCGTCTCTCCCGCCTGCGAAACGGTATATTCCTGCGACATCTGCCCGTTCTTGTGTTTAAACGTAATGGTTCCGGTGCGTGTAGTGAGCGCAAGATTTTGTTCAACCGTAAAGTAGTAACTGCTTTGAGACATCAGTTTGGTGGTAATCCGAGTGATCCATGGAACATTGGGGGTTATGTCAAGATCCACATTGGAGTCGAGAATCACCTCTATCTCTCCGCCCATTACGCCAATTGTTCTGCTGTTTTCACGTAAGATCAACGCCGGTTCCTCTCCCTGTTGTGTCACCTGAATCTCCTCCCGCACCTTTTCACCAACAATGAAGAAGCTGGTCTTTCGCATTTCAAGTGAGGTGTTGGGACTGGCTGAAACCAAAACTTTCTTGTCTCCGGATGCCTTTGAGGGCGAAAAGTTCAACCAGGTGGCAGAACATTCGATGGTCCAAATGAAGTTTGCTTCAATATAGAGTTCAAAAGGCTCCGACTGCACCGCGCTTATGTCAATGGAGTAGTTCCCTGACGAAATCACCAATTGTTCCTTGTCAGGTTTGATACACGTGAATAAACAGAGTGCAAGAATCGGTAAAAACAGCGTTTTTTTCCAATAAAATTTCATATTTTAAATATTTAAATCTCTATCGCGTAGGCCCCACATAGTAAACAACTATGCGGTTGCCGTCTGCAACAAAGAGGTGGTTATCTTTTAAGGCCATGCCTTTGGGGTGGTTCAATGTGCCATCAAGGGGGGTGAAACCGCGCACTTCATAGCTTGCATTCACCAATTGGGAAGTGAGGCCAACAATGGGAATGCGGGGCGAAGGAGGCGTAAAGTCGGGGTACTTGGTGGGCAGTGGCTCTGTCCAGCCGTTGTACCTGACCGACACGATGCGTCCTTTACCCGACAACCCGGCGCCGTCGTCAGAAGAGACGAGTACGCGCTGATTTGCTGCGTCATAGATTATGCCATTGCAGTTGTTCAAAAGGGTTGACCGAGGTACAATCGTGGGGTTTTGCCCCGAACTCGATACGGTAAGGAACCAACGGTTATTTACCATCCTCCAGGGAGAGAGGGGTCTTGGGTTGGCTACCGAGTAGGGATAGTCGTCTCTGTCAATCTCATACGAACCTTGATATGCGTTCATATCAATTCGTCTTGAATAGAGCATCCCGTTGTCCACCACCCATCCGGTGATGCCTCCTGCGCCGGCGTCACGCCCAAAGGCAATTCCGGTTGGGCTGTTGGGTGACTGGTACCACCAACCCTGTGCAGAGTTCACGCGGGGGATTTTGCTGGTGACCCATCCGGCAAGGGTTTCCCAAAGACCGGTTAAGCCCTCTGTAAATCCATCAATTGCTTGATAAATAGAGCCTAACATATCATGGTCAATAATCTGGCCTGCCTTAGTGCCGTTCAAAGGCAACCAATCGGGCAGGTCCCACCACGCTTCCAAAAGGCTTCTGAAGTCGATGGTAATGCCAAAGGCCATCATCAACTCTGCGAAGTCGTCGAGGGTGGCCATCAGGTCAAATTCCGAATTTTCGGCAATCTTCATCAGAAACTGAATGTAGGCCACAAGTTGCTCGTTTTGAATATTTCCGTTGTCTATTAACCGTTGCAGATTTAATACGTTCACCACATTTTTAATCTTGTCCAACATATCTCCGTTGCTGACGGCGTCCACAAATCTGTCGAGCTGGGCACGGTCTTCAATCAGGCTAAAGGAGCCTCCATTTCCATCCTGAAATTGAAGCAGATGGAGGGTAAGTCCCAATTTGATGTTGGAGGCGTTTTCAATCTCTTTGTCAAAATTGAGGGAGATGGGGTAGCCCAGTACGTAGGGACGCTGGGGAAGTACCGCCGGTTGGTCTTTATACGCTCCATTGAACGAAAGGATTGTGTTGGTGCCTGAGCCGCTGTATCGATAGGTGGATAGAAACCCGCTCAGGAAATCATTCAGACCTAAATTCAATATTTGCTGCCACCAATCACCGCCTAAAGCGCCAAACAGAAAACCGGCAATCTCATCGCCAATCATCGAATAGGGTATTAACAGTTCCAATCCCCACAATGTAACTAAATTAAGCCCCCATCGCGGGTTTAACAAAAGACTGCCCGGAATGGTGAAAATCGGTAAAATTGATGGGAACCCAAAGGGAGCGCCACCAAAATCAAGCCCTACAAATTCGTTCAGGTTGTTTACCGCCAAGTTCACGTAGTTGATCGATTTGTCTTCATTCAGCGCATTATTCAAATTAATCTTGAGTTTGAACAGATCGGCAACCGAAAAAATCTTATCGAGGTCTAAGTCGTCAAAATTGAGTCCGCCTAAGGCGAGTTGAACCAAAAAGTCAAGCTCTTCGGGGATTAAGTTTTTTACGGCATCTAAACTGTTTGTATATCTGTCGTTGCTAATCCCCATTCCCTCTAAGTTGTGCGTTCCGGCATAATAAAGCCCCCCTTCGTAACGATTGTTGGTGGTGGCAAGGGGGTCTTTATACCACGCGAGGGCGTCAAAACTTCCGCGAGGCGCCACAAAGAGTTTTTGTGCGGGGTTGCTCCGAAAACGGCTGTTCCACGATTCGCCGGTGTGGGCAAAGTAAATCACCTGATCGTTGGTCCATTTGTGGGAGGGGCGGTTGCCATTCCCGGGTGCGCCTGAGGAGCCGATATAGAGTCCGCCCCGGTCGTCAGCAGTGATTCCGCTTGCCCCCGGGACTGTTACATAAGGCACGGCGTTGGCCGTCAACGAGAGGCTACCCATATCGGAAATGTTTATGCGATAGACTTGATCCTTGGCAGGCGCGGTGGCGTAGAGGTAGTTCCCCGAAACGGCCAAGTTGTTTACTTCTACGCCCTGAGGCAGATAGATCACCTGAGGCGGAGCGCCCGGCAGAGGTGGGTCCGGAGGCGTCCCCGGATCGGGAGTGTCCATATTAGGGGTGCAGGCAAAGAGCAGAAAGGCTGCGGTTGCAACAAGGGAAAAAATATGTTTGAATATTGTTTTCATGGCGATTAGTGTGACTGAGCGGTGTAGATATAACATTTTAGGGTAGAGAGCGCCGGCGGAGCGGAGAGCGTTGCCTGATAATACTTTCTGTTTAAAGAGGGCGAGTTTGCTGAACTTGGCTGTATAATAACCGTGAACACAGAGGTAGCGGAGTCGGGAGGGGTATTGGTGGAGACGTTAAATGTCTGAATGGTACCACTTGCTAAGGAGTTGTACATAAGCCTCCATCCCGCTGTCTCCATGGCATAACCGCCTAACCATCCAACGAGCGTAACTGTTTGTGGTGGAGGTGGTTGAATATTAATAATACTGCCCGAATTTCCAATAAAATCTAAGGCAATAGTAGTCGTTAGCGCCGGATTAAAGGGAGGTTCCTGTCTTCCGGGCAAAGAGCCGCTCGGGAATTGCGAGTTACTCGTATAGACGGAGAAGTCAAGGTTTGGCGCCGGAAGAAAAGTATTGTCCCGATATCCCGTAACATTCTGAACGCCAATCCACCACCTCTTATCCTGATTCACCACAATTTCGATTTCGGAATCGTCATCGGTGTTGGTCACCAAAATGGAGCCGGAACGGGTAATATCCTCCTCATCATCGTTCTTTTGGGTATTATTTTGGGGGGTAATGGTCAACTCGCGTCCATTTTGAGACACCACAATCCACCCGTGAGAGACGTGGTAGGTAAATGGATAGGTATCGGGAACCGTCACTTTTTGCCCCACTGCGCCGGTACCGGCAAATTCGAGCGTGGTAAATATGGGAATAATCTGTTTATGAATCACGTGAATCACCACAGAGATGTGGCCGCAAGAGAGTTGATAGTGTGCCTCATTTTTGGTGTCATCACTGGTGTTTTCGGCGTATGGCCAGATGGTTATGGGAACAACTTTCACAAGGTTGTCGTGCGTGGCGGCCAAAGGCCCAAATTCAAAGAACTCAGTTCCACTGAGCGGGGTGATGCTCCAGGGATGGTTTGAACGAATTGCAGTAATCTGCTGACTGATTGAACCTGCCGCAGAGGAGGAGAAGATCTTGGATACCTGATCCCCGTCCGTCATGGCCACACCATCGATTTCGAGAACTAACGTCTTGGCAGGCTGAACAACCGTAAGGGTATAGTTGATGTCATCCGCACCCTCTCCGTTTCCGCTTGTAAAGGTAACGGTGGCTGTTCGGGAATTGGTCAAACTTGCGTTGGGTTGAATAAGGAAGGTGATGGGTTGGGTGACCTCCGTTTCTCCCGGGGCTATATGACTTGCAGCGGGATACATTGTGAGCCAGCCTGCGGCAGATGCGGAGAGCGTGGCGCTCCACATACGGTTGCTCGTGGAGCCGAGAACCACTTCAAACCGGTCGGATGAGCCGTTCGGATTGAGGTCAAAGAGCGTGAGAACGTCATCTATTAATGTATAGTCGGCCGGGGAGGCGGTTTTGTAGAGTGCAAACGAGGCGTGTGACGTCTGCTGCATCAGGGGAATCGTAATCACCTTTACCACTTCGCCGCCGGATAGGGCAGAGAGTTCGATTTCGGCATAGAGGGGGTAGAGTCCTCCATTGGGGGCGCATACCACTTTAATAATAGAGAGGCCGGATTCACCACAGGTCAACTGAAGATTCAATCCGTCCGGTTGGGCTATTAACGACAAATCGGGCACACTTGCTTCTGTAACCCAATTTCCTACATATTCTGACTTGTTGAAACCAACGGGACGGATGGTGAGCTGCCATGCCCTGTCGCTGTAGAGTTCAAAATAGAACTCCTGCCCACCGCTGCCAAGAGAGATGAGGCCGTTGTTCTCAAACCCGTCAATCACAGTGCCTCCGTCATGGTCGCCTACATAGAACTCTTCGTCCTTGATGTTTCGATAGATATGTATGGTTGCACACACATTGGGGTTTTGGGTGTGGCGGAGCACCAATTCAAATCTTTCGACAAAAGGGTGAAGGTTATCGCCCATATCTGTCAAAATAAGTAATTTATCCGATACAGACCTCGTTGGTTGTGCTCCGGACGGAACCGTTACCTGACACCACGCAGGAATTGAGTGGAAAGAAGTGTTGTCGATAAACCATTGGCTGTTGGCGTTCACATCCACAAAAAACTGCGACCCTTTGGCGCCGCTCAGGTAAACGCTTACCTCCGATGAATATTTACTGTCGGGAGCTCCATACTCTTTGACAAGTAGCCTGCTGTCGGGACCGTCAAAAACATCCCGCGAACAATTCCCCGTCCCCGATAGTAAGAACACTATCAAGGAGGCATTCAAAAATGTTAGAAATCTCATATAGCTATAAATTAAGTTTTCATATCTTAAAATCAGTTTACTTATAGACGCATTTTTTATTCAAAATGTTGCACGCAACAATAAAATGAGCCTACAAAGGTAGAATTTTTTTTTATTCTTTTAAAATTTCGGCTATCTTTGCACAAAATTAATTAAATTTATGAACGATGAAAAGTACAAAAATTTTTCTTTTATGTAGCGTGTGTGCGCTCTTTTTTGCCGTAACGGCAAATGCTCAGGATATAAATCAAGCCATTGAGTTTTACAACAAAGGCGCAGAAGCCGTTCTGGCTAAAGATTGGGCTACAGCCATTTCTCAGTACAATAAGGCGCTCACCGTTTTAGATGAATTAGGCGCAGAGGGAGGCGAAGAGGGTGAAGAAATGACTTTTAAGATTAAAGAGGTCATTCCCAATCTGCACTTGTTTTTGGGGAAGGATCTGGCTGTTGCCTCCAAAATTGAAGAGGCGATTGTAGAACTCAACAAGGCCATTGAGAAGGCCGAAGAGTACGACGACTTTGGCACTGCTGCGCTTGAAGCAAAAAAACTGATTGACCAGCTCAATTTTGCTACCGCCAAAGCACTTTTTGACGATAAAAACTATGAAGAGGCGATTTCCGCGTTCAACAAGGTGTTGGAGGCTGAACCCAATAACGGAACGGCCTATTTTATTATAGGTGCCTCTTACGCCGCACTTAACAATGAGACTCAGGCTATTGTGGCTTATGAAAAGGCCATTGAAATGGGGAACAAAGATGCCGCTTCGCGCTTGGCAAACATCTACCTGACTCAAGCCCAAAATGCTATGAAGGACCAAAAGTGGCAGAATATGTACGACCTCTCTACAAAAGCAGCGGTTATTGCCCCCGATAACGCCAATGTGGTTAAGTTTATTGGCATTGCGGCTTTTCAACTCAAAAAATACAACGAAGCCATTCCCGCTTTGGAGAAGACATTGGCCGCCAATCCTAACGCCGCCGACAAAAACGGCACCATTTACCGTTTAGCACAAGCATTCGAGGCGCAGAACAAAAACAGTCAGGCGTGCGGATACTACAAACAACTGTTGAACGACGCCAATTACAAACAGATGGCAGAGCACAAAATCAAGAATGTGCTCAAGTGCCCATAGCGACTTATCGCTTGAATTGTTGGCGCCTGCCCGTGACTTCGAGTGCGGAAAGGCGGCTGTGGACAGCGGTGCCGATGCGGTCTATATAGCCGGTCCCGCCTTTGGCGCCAGAGAGGCCGCCGGAAACGAGATGCGGGAGGTGGCGCGGTTGGTGCGCTACGGTCGGCGGTACGGGGTAAATGTCTATCTTACGCTGAATACTCTGCTCTATCCATCTGAAATTGAGGCAGCCCGCCAACTTGCCCTTGAGGCTTGGGAGGCGGGCTGCGCTGCGCTTATTATTCAGGATTCCCGTCTGTTGGAAGAGGGAGCGCTGCCCCCAATCCCCCTTATTGCCTCTACTCAGATGGACAACCGCACGGTGGAGCAGGTACAACAATTGGAGCGTCTGGGGTTTGCGCGTGTGATTCTGGCGCGTGAACTCTCTTTGCCACAGATTGCGAAAATCAGCGCCCACACCTCTGTGGCTTTGGAATTCTTTGTTCACGGAGCGCTGTGCGTCTGTTACAGCGGAAGATGTTACCTGAGCGAACACCTTACCCTTGCAGAACGAAGTGCAAACCGCGGCGCCTGCATTCAGGCCTGCCGCAATCGATACAATCTGGAAGATGCCTCCGGCCGCGTTTTAGTGCGCAACCAACACCTTCTGTCGCTGCGCGATCTGCGTCTTGACTCACACCTTGGGGCGCTCATCGACTCCGGCATCACCTCCTTTAAGATTGAGGGACGCCTCAAGAACAGCTCCTACGTAAAGAATATCGTTGCGCACTACCGCCAATGCTTAGACTCTGTGATTGCCGAACGGAACGCCGGATGCGGCGGGCGCGGCGTCGGCCGTGCCTCCGAGCCGAACGCCAAGCAGTGCGCCGAGCAGTGCGCCGAGTACGCACCCGAACAGAGCGCCGGATGTGCCGCCGAGCAGAACGCCGGCCGCGCCGCCGAGCAGAGCGCCGAGCACGCCTCCGAACAGTGCGCCGTGCAGTGCGCCGATTCCCCTGCCGCCTCTGCCGCCTCTGCTGCCAGATGGAGAAAGGCCTCTTTGGGTCGCATAGAGCTTGCTTTTTCCCCCAATCCTGAGCGCACCTTTTCGCGAGGGCATACCTTATATAACATATATAACAATCGGAGCCGCTGGGCTACCCTAACGCACGGAAAAGCGAGGGGGGAAGAAATCGGCGCTATTGCTCCGTTGAAAAAACAGGAAGCGTCATCAAGTCACCTCTTTACGGCGGCATCAGGTCACCTCTTTGCAGCGGCATCAGGTCACCTCTTTACGGCGGCATCAGATCATCTCTTTACGGCCTTGTTACATGACCATATAGCGCTGAGTGTGGGAGATGGCCTCTGCTGGCTCAATCCTCAGGGCGAATGGGTGGGCGGTGTGGTCAACGCAGCCTCTCCCACCTCTCTGCCCAATCAATGGATGATTGAACTTCAGACCTCCTACCCCATTGGCGCAGATAACACCCTCTACCGCACCTACGACCATCTCTTTGAAAAGGCGCTTGCGCATCCCCGCAGCGCACGGCGCATTATTGACGTGGAGGTAGAGGTAGAAATCGGGAAGCAAAGCGTAACTTTGCAGAATTGCGAACAACATTGCGCGACTTTGCAGAATTGGGAAGAACATTGCGTAACTTTGCAGAATTGCGAACAACATTGCGCGACTTTGCGGGCGGTTATTCCCGATGGGCCGAGCGTTCTCCTCTCTATTCCGGCAAATGGAACGCCTGCAAGAGATCCTGAGCAGGCAAACCTACAAATACGTAAACAGTTAGAAAAAACAGCCGAAAATCTCTACCTCTTTCATGTAACCTCGCTGAAGAACCATCCCCTCCTGTTCTTCCCCACTGCCCAAATCAACGAGTGGCGCCGCCGCTTAGGCGCCGCACTGCTCGAGACCGGAGAAGTACGAGAAGCCGGAGAGATTGAAGAGACGGGAGGAGCACAAGAGGCCGGAGAGGCCGGAAAGATTGAAGAGGCCGGAAAGGCCTCCAACACCCTGATGATTTGTAAATATTGCGTCAGATATGAAATGGGGCTATGCAAAAATAAACTGCCTCACGAACCGCTCTACCTTGTAAATCAGGGGAAAAAGTTTAAGCTCACCTTTGACTGTGAACGGTGCGAGATGCGGGTTTTGACGGCATGAGGTGCAGATTTTGACAGCATGAGGTGAAGGTTTTGACGGCATGAGGTGAAGGTTTTGACGGCATGAGGTGAAAAAATGGTAACAATATTTGTAGAATAGGAATTTTTGCTTTACTTTTGCTGGATAAGATTATGCTTTTCTCCTCCATACCCGGACATGCTCAGTTAAAGGAGCATCTGATTGAGATGGCCAACGCCAACCGCGTGGGTCATGCGCTTCTCTTTTGGGGGGATGAGGGGGTGGGCGCGTTGGCGTTGGCGCTGGCATTGGCGCAGCAGATGGTGTGTAGCGCCAAAAAGGAGAGGTTGGCGTGCGGTACGTGTCCTAAATGCAACAAGATGCAAAAGTTGATTCATCCCGACCTGCACTTTGCCGTGCCGGTGAACAGCGTGAAACCCTCCGATAAGAATCCCGTTACCAACCACTATGGCGATGTTTGGAGAAAGGCGCTGTCCGATAATCCCTATATGTCTGAACATCAATGGTACGATGCGCTTGGAATTGACAACAAAAGCGGGAACATCAGCGTACATGAAGCGGATGCTATTTTAAAGAAACTGAGCTATAAAGCCTTTGAGGGTGATTGTAAGTTTATGATTGTTTGGCTTCCGGAGCGAATGAATGTGCAGGCGGCCAACACTTTGTTAAAAATCCTTGAGGAGCCTTCTTTTGGAACGCATTTCTTTTTAGTAAGCGAGCATCCCGAACAGTTACTACCCACGATTCGTTCACGTTGTCAAAGCATTAGGGTAAATCCCATCCTCAAAGAGGAGATGGTCCCCGCTTTAGCAAAAGAACTCAATATCTCTGTGGAAGAGGCTGAGGTGGTGGCACGTCTTTCAGGTGGAAGTTGGGGTAGGGCGCGCTCCGTCTCCAATCTATCGGAGCAGCAAGAGGAGGTTGTGCGCTACGCCCACGCACTTATAAACTGTTGTGTCGAAAAAAGGTTGTTCACTGTCATTCAATGGAGTGAAGAGGCCGCAGGGTTTGGGCGGGAGCGACAACGACAATTGATTCAATATATTCTTGAACTGTTGCGCAACATCCATATCGAACACCTGAAGGTGCACCAAGTCAGTTGCGTTCCGCCTGCCGAAATCGCGCAACTTCGTCTCTGGGCAGCACGCCTCCCCAACTCCTTTTTTTCGGAAGCAGCCAATGCCCTCAACGAAGCGCTGGCCGACATCGACCGGAATGTAAACGCCAAAATGACCTTTTTTAGCGTTGCTTTGCGTCTTTTCTACGGATGTTTGTCCAACTAATTCGCATTTTTTGTACCTTTGGCAGATTATTCCTACTCTATTTTGACCCGCTATGCAACACGATACCGAATCTGATTCTAATCAAGAAGTTCTAAACTTCTTTCCCATTTATACCCCAACCGACAACGAGCCAAAACGCGATTGTATGCGTGGTTGTACCGTTGAACGCACCAATCAGGGAGAGTTGCTTTGCAACCTTAAAGATGGTTGTTGTAAATTGTCAACCTACAATTGGTTGGCAGACGTTCCGCGGTCGGAGCCGTTGAATGTTTTTGAAGTACGGTTTAAAAATACTCATAAAGCATTCTTTATCAACGCCTCCGGAACCAATTTGTATAAAGGAGATATTGTGGCCGTAGAGGCCGCCAATGGACACGATGTGGGCATCATCAGCACCGAAGGGCATATTGTGCTGAACCAACTGAAGCGTCACGAAATTGACCCCAACAGGTATGAGTTTCGAAAGATTTACCGTAAAGCCAAAACCATTGACCTTGAAAAGTGGCAGGAAGCCATTGCACGCGAGCACCATACGATGATTCGTGCACGCCAGATAGCCGCTTCATTAGAGCTTGATATGAAGATTGGGGATGTGGAGTTTCAGGGTGACGGCACAAAGGCGATTTTTTACTACATTGCCGATGAGCGGGTTGACTTCAGAAAATTGATTAAACTCTTTGCCGAAGAGTTCCGCATACGTATTGAAATGCGGCAGATTGGCGCCCGACAGGAGGCCGGCTTGATAGGTGGAATCGGGGTATGCGGGCAGGAACTTTGCTGCTCCAGATGGATGGTCAACTTTTTTTCCATCACAACACAGGCGGCTCGCTGTCAAGAACTTTCGCTTAATCCCCAAAAATTAACGGGTCAATGCGGCAAACTTAAATGTTGTATCAACTACGAAGCCGCCGCCTATATGGACGCCCAAAAAGGGTTGCCACAAGTGACGCAGCCTATTGAGGCTGAGGATGGAACGCTCTATCTGTTAAAAACCGATATTCTGCGCGGCCGGATGTGGTTTGGGTACGATCCTCAAGATCTGACAAAAATGTATGAACTCCCTACCCAAGTCGTTCGGGAGATGATCAGCATCAACCAAAGGGGAGGAAAAGCGCCCTCGCTTGCTTCTGTGCGAAGCGCTACCGACCACGAATCTGAATTTAGGAGCGCCGCCGGAGAGGGCAGTTTGACCCGATTTGATGAGCAGCGGAGAAACCTCAAGAAACGAAACAAATATAAGAATCGGAATAAACCGCACAGCAGTGAAACACCTAAACCGGCCGAATAGTCTGTGTCGGAGCTTGAATCTGAGCCGGAGCTTGAGTCTGAGTCGGAGCCTGAATCTGTGCCTGAATCTGAGCCGGAGCTTGAATCTGCGCCTGAATCTGAGCCTGCACTTTCTTCTTCCGTGCCTCTTTTTGTTGGCCTGCACGCCCACCGGACCCGGAAGTTATGCATCAACCCAACAGATTGCAAAGGAGGGATGGCCGAAACAGTATGCGCTTATCTGCGAGGTGCAAATAGAGGATACTATTTCTCTCTTTCATATTGATATCACAGGGCGAATCCGAAATACCTACCTCTTAGATTCGTTGTCGCTCATTGTGGAGGTGACGTCTCCTTTGGGATGCTCGTTTTGCGACACCCTCTCTTTTGGGCTGACAAACACCCGCAACCGCCTTTGGGAAGAGTTTCGCTTTCCCTATTGCAGTGATGTATGTTTTTCGGAAACAGGGAGATGGCAGTTCACATTCCGGCACAATATGGAGGATGAGGTGATAGAAGGAGTGATGTCGGCCGGCGTTTATATAAGAAGACTGAGGTGATGGAAAGAGTGATGTCGGCCGGCGTTTATATGAAAAGGAAAGAGTATGGGAAAAGATAAAGTTAAACGGTTTCAGGAGAATAAGCAGTTTGGGTGTTTGCATCAGCCGACTTTTGAGGCGATTTTCAGGAAGGATTACCATTTGAAGGGCGCTTGGAACTCGGTGGTTTTTGGACGGGAAGCGCCCATTTGTTTGGAGCTGGGGTGCGGCAAAGGAGAATATACGCTGGCTTTAGCGCGTAAATATCCTGAACGTCATTTTATTGGAATTGATATTAAGGGAGCGCGGCTATGGCGTGGCGCCAAGACAGCCACAGAGGAGGCGCTGCCCAACGTCTCCTTTCTTCGCACCCGAATTGAGTTTATCGAATCGTTCTTTACTTCAAACGAAGTGGATGAAATATGGATCACTTTCCCCGACCCCCAACTCAACAGAGAACGTAAACGCCTCACCCATCCCATGTTCTTGGAGAGGTACCGCACATTCCTGCGCCCCGGCGCCACCATCCACCTCAAAACCGACAGCCGTGAACTCCACGACTACACCTGCAAAGTGGCACACGCCCTCCACTACCCCATTCAACACGCCTGCACCGATGTCTATGCAATAGGGATGCAGCAAGACGCTCAGGGGTTGCAGCAAGACACTCAAGGGTTGCAGCAAGACACTCAAGGGTTGCAGCAGGACACTCAAGGGTTGCAGCAGGAGATAGACATTCTCTCTGTCCGTACTTTTTATGAGCAGCAATTTCTTTCAATGGGCAAACCCATCACCTACTTAGCCTTTTCGCTACCATAGCCCCCGTCCTTTAACTCCTTCAATGCCGTAATCCGCCGCCCTTCAATGCCGTAATCCCCCGCCCTTCAACTCCTTCAGCGCCACAGACTCCGCCCATTAACTCCTTCAATGCCGTAATCCCCAGCCCTTCAATGCCGTAATCCCCAGCCCTTTAACTCCTTCTCCCTGAAAGATAGGCCGCAACGTCAAAAAGATATTGTCGTGCAGGGCTTTCGGGACATTGAAGCCGTAATCCCACGCCGCGCTCGTTAACTCCTTCTCCCTGAAAGATAGGCCGCAACGTCAAAAAGATATTGTCGTGCAGGGCTTTCGGGACACTGAAGCAGCAGGGCTTTGGCCTCCTCCTCTTTTTGCTCGATTGCGTTTTGCGCACAATCAATGCCGTGGTATTCGTTGACAAAGTCCACGATGTTTGGGAGAACTTCGCGATTGGTCTCCAAGGCGTTCATCCATCCCTCCACCCCTTTGCGCACTTGGGGTGGCGCCTGCTCCAATGCACAGAGCAGAGGAAGTGTCATCTTCCCCTCCAAAATATCTTGACAGAAAGGCTTTCCGCTCTCCATTTGAGGAGAGTAGTCCAAAATGTCGTCCCGAATCTGGAACGCGACTCCCAAACAAAGGCCGGTCTGCTCGATCAGGGCGCACTGGGAGTCGTTTGCCCCTGCCGAGCGGGCACCGGCAGCCATACCCGCCGCCATAAGCGTGGCAGTCTTTTTGGTAATAATCTGATAATAATCGGGAATGGTTGTATTGAAATGTTTGGCTTTCTCCATCTGGTACAGTTCCCCCTCACTCATTTCGCGAATGATGCGGGCAAAGTAGTGGAGCAACGATTCGCCTTGATGATCCATCAAGAGTTGAAAGGCGCGTGCCAACCAGAAGTCGCCCAGCAACACTGAGGTCAAGGGGGAGTAGAGCTTTTGAACCGTTTGGGCGCCACGACGGGTATCCGATTGATCGGCAACATCATCGTGAAGCAAAGTGGCGGTGTGTACCATCTCGACAACTGCGGCAACCACCGTGCTCAGTTGGGCAGGAACCCCGAATATTTTGGCCGACAGCAACGCAAGCAAGGGGCGAATCTGCTTGCCGCGGTTGGATGTTATGTGGCTATTTATCTGAGTCAGCAAAGTGTATGGCGACTCGATGGCCGAAAAAAAGAGTTGCTGATAGCGCGTCCACTCCGGTTCGAGGAATGTGGTGATTTTACTAATTTCCATAGTTTTCGCTATCGTGGTAGTGGAGGAGGTCGGCATCCCAGGGCGGTTCCGCTTCAATAGCGGGCAAAATATCTTCTACATGGTTCACCACACGCCACGCAGTGCGCCCCTGCGCCATCATTCGCTCCGATCCCATTTTGTCAAAAAAATGGAGCAACGAGTCATAAAAGCCGTTCTGATTCAAGATGATGATGGGGTTATGATACCGTCCAAGTCGTTTGAGGCTGATGGCTTGGGTCAACTCCTCCAAGGTGCCAATGGCGCCCGGAAGAGAGACAATAGCGTCTGACCCTTTGATAAGCAGCTCCTTTCGCTCGCTCATCGTCTCCGCCACCGTTACGTGGGTAAGGCGTCTATCTGTCCATCCATAATCGTGCATAAACTTGGGCACAACGCCATCGATTCGCCCACCGGCCTCAATGGTGGCTCCAATCAGGGTGTCCATCAACCCCTTTGAAGTACCTCCGCACACGATATGGTGCCCCTGAACAACAGCAAGCCGTGCAAATTGCACGGCTGCTTCAACATAGTGGGGCGCGATCCGGTTACTCGAAGCGCAAAAGACGCAGATGCGTTTTCCCATAAAGTGATTTCAGTGTTAGAAAAGGAGCGCCAAAGAGAGTTGGAATCCCATTAAGGAGGAGTCGTTAAGCTCCCATTTGTCCTCTTTGATGTTCCCCAACTTGCCTAAACCCCAATTGTATTTGCCGGTAACCTGGATTTTCCAGAGATCGAGGCCAAAGCCCAGACCAAAGCCGTAGTCAAAGTTATTCAGTTTCTTATCCTTTTTCCACTTCGATGCTTCGCCGCCAACGCTCGTTAAGTAACTGATATAGGGAGACGCCATCACAAAGGGACGGAAAAGTATCATGTCTATTCCCCATTGAAGGTTCAGAGGAACCTCAACATAGCAAAGGTTAAATTTTGAATCTTTTGAGCCATAATTCTTTACAGAATATAACAATTCCGGCTGAAAGGCAAATCCAAGCGGAAGTTTGGCCAATGAAACAACTCCGACGTGCCAACCGGTGGCATTATCAATGGTTTCGCTTGACCACTTAACATCTTTTATGCTGTTAAAGTTTAGACCTCCTTTGATTCCGACACGAGGCTGTGCAGAGAGTCCAATGCACAGAAGAAGCGCCAAAAGGCTTAGTGTAATTTTCTTCATACGAAACAACTCTTTAAGTTATAGGAGAGATTCCACTTTTGCAACGATGGTTGCCTTGGTGGTAGCGCCCACAATTTTGTCTTTTACTTCCCCATTCTTAAAAAAGAGGAGGGCGGGAATGTTTCGAATACCATATTTGAGGGGTACTTCAGATGTGGTGTCCACATCGCACTTAGAAAAAACGGCTTTGCCTTCATACTCTACGGCCAGCTCTTCTACAATAGGGGCGATCATACGGCAAGGGCCGCACCATGGTGCAGTGAAATCGACAATAACAGGTATGTCGGAGTTGAGTACTGCATCTTTAAAATTTGCATCGGTGATTGCTAACATGATGTTGTTGAATTGTTTATTAAATATAATTGTATGAACTTTACACTTTATTTCGTGCAAATTTACGAAAAATTCATTAGACTCGCCAAACCTCCCTCGGCAGTTTCTTTATAAATGCGCGGTAAATCGTGTCCGGTGCGCTTCATGGCCTCAACAACCGAGTCAAAACTGACTAAGTGATGCCCGTCAGAGAGGAGCGCATACATATTGCAGTCTATAGCGCGACCGGCGGCAAAGGCGTTGCGCTCGATGCAGGGAATCTGAACTAACCCGTTGATCGGGTCGCAGGTAAGCCCCAGAAAGTGCTCCATGCCCATTGAGGCGGCATACTCAATTTGGGCGACACTGCCGCCAAAGAGCTGCACCGATGCGGCGGAAGCCATGGCGCAGGCCGAACCGATTTCGCCCTGACATCCCACCTCTGCACCTGAGATAGAGGCGTTGGTTTTGATGATGTTCCCAATGAGTCCCGCAGTGGCTAAGGCGCGGACAACCTGTTTATCGTTAAATTCGTATTGCTTTTGAGAGAGGAACATTACGGCGGGAAGAACGCCACACGATCCGCAGGTGGGCGCCGTAACTATGACGCCTCCCGAAGCGTTCTCCTCCGCCACAGCCAAGGCGTAGGAAAAGGTAATCGACCTTCGCTGCATGGAGCCTTGATAACCACGCGCTTTCACATGAAAGGAGGCGGCTTTGCGGGGAAGTTTCAGTCCGCCGGGAATCACCCCCTCATTCTCTATACCGCGCTTTACGGCACTTTTCATCACTTTCCACACTTCAGCCAGATAGTCAAAGAGATCGCTCTCTTCGTGCAACGCTGCATACTCCCAAAAGGTGGCCCCATTCTGGCGACACCACTTCAATATATTTGCCATGGACGATGCACCGTATCGTTTTGCCTTAGGCTCGCGTTTGCCGGTATCACTAATGTCACCGCCGCCAATGCTGAAGGTGGTCCACTCTTTTACGACATTTCCCTCACTATCAAGAGCATCGAACTTAATCCCATTGGGATGCGGCGGCAAAAAGGTTTGCGGCTCCCAGGTGATTTCCAACGGTTTGTGTCGTGCAGCAAAGACTTGCTCAATGGCAACATCGGTCAAGTGCCCTTTCCCCGTTGCCGCCATACTGCCATAGAGCGTTACCCTAAACGCCGCCGCCTGAGGATGCGCTTGCACAAACTTAGACGCCGCATTCTTCGGCCCCATCGTATGGCTGCTCGACGGCCCGTTTCCAATTTTGTAAATCTCTTTAATTGATTCCATCATAACACTATAAGGCTACTTCCGCGTCCCAAATAAATGCCCTCAACCCTTGCTGTTCCGCATTTTCGTTTAGGCGTTTGAGTGCATCTATCAGTTTCCCTGCTTTTTGCTCGTCTAAAAAGATAAGTAAAGAGCCGTTTTTGGTAGGCCAGGCGTGGGTGCCGTAGTGCGGTTCGCCATGTTCGCCGCCGCGTCCGTGCACCTCTTCCCAGCGTGTAAAACCGCGAATACTCAATTTGTCCAATAAATTTTCGACAGGCTCTTTGAGCGACTGTCCATATACGATAAATAACGCTTTCATATCCATTAACTAAATAACAATAAATCTCTATAAAACAATCACACTTCTATTCTGTTTGCAGCACGTCCCCGACCGCGAGCGCCAACGTTTATGGCGGAGTAGATGGCGGGAATTACCACAAGGGTCAATATGGTGGAGAAGGTCAATCCGCCAACTATGGCAATACCCATCGGTTGCCAGATTTCGGAGCCTTCGCCGGTGCCTATGGCTAAGGGGAGCATACCCAAAATGGTTGTGAGGGTGGTCATCAATACGGGACGGAGGCGCGACTTACCGGCAGTGATTACCGCTTCATTGAGTGAAAAACCGCGCTCACGTTGCAGGTTGGTAAAATCGACAATCACAATCCCATTTTTCACCACAATGCCCACAAGCATAATGGCGCCTATTAAAGCAATCATACTCAACGAAGTATTGGTCATCCAAAGCGCCAAAAAGACGCCGGTGAAGGCAAAGGGAATGGCAAGCATGATAATGAAGGGCATCTTAAACGACTCAAACTGTGTAGCCATCACAATATAAACCAACAGGATAATGAGCGCCAACAGGGTTAGCAGTTCGGAGAATGACTCTTTCTGATCCTCTACACTGCCGGCAATCACCACTTCTACGCCGGAAGGTATGGTCAATTGACTGATTTCGGCTTGGGTAGCGGCAGCAACATCACCCAGCGCCACGCCTGAGAAGGCTGCCGAAACGGTAACTACCCGTTGACGGTCTTCGCGTTCGATTCTTGGAGGGGTAAAACGCTCCACCACGTTAGCCACTTCGCTCAGGCGGATGGTGTTGGGGCGTCCGGTGGCGGCATCCACCCTGCCATTATAGAGGAGAATATTTTGAATATCTTCAATCGATTCGCGGAACTGCTCGTCATAACGAACCACAATGTCGTACTCTTCGCCGTTCTCACGGAAAAAGGAGGCGGTCATCCCGTTGATGCGGTTGCGCACAAAGGTGGCGGCGGTAACGGTATTCATTCCAAACTTAGCCAACTTCTCCCTATCGAAGTCCACCTGCAACTCCGTTTTCATATCTTCGCGGCTGACGGTAACCTCCCGCGTTCCCTCAATGGCTCTCATCCGTTGGGCTAACTCTTTGGCGATGGCAGTGGTTTGTTCAAAATCAAATCCAAACACCTTTACATCCACAGTATTGCCGCCAAACATACCTCCTCCCCCACCTCCTGTAGAAACAGAATATTTCACCACTTCGGGAAACTTGTCAATCTCTTTCCTCATCACTTCGCCCACCTCCTCTATACCGCGTTGTCCGCTCTTCTTTCTGTCTGCCAAATCGTTCAGTACCACCATATAACTAATAGCGTTGGTTCCGCTGTTGCCGAACAGCGCCGTAAAACCGGCTGCATCGCTGGCGCCTGAACTCACGGAGATGGTTTTGATTTCGGGACACTGCTCCAAAAACGCCCGTTCCAAACGATGGGCAATGGCGGTGGTTTGCGCTAAGTTTGCCCCAACAGGCAACTCTACCGAAACATTCACCTGTCCGCCGTCGGAACTTGGAAAGAAATCGGTGGGCACTAACCTGAGGAGCAGAAGGCTTGCCACAAAGATCAACGTGGTCACCCCAATGGTCAACGAGCGATGGCGAACGGTCCATGTGAGGATGACAGCGTATCCGTTGTCGATCATATCAAGCACTTTGTCAATGGGTTTAAAGATAATGCCCATTCCTCTGTAGGTGTGCGATTTTGTGAAGCGGAGCATCAGGGCGGTGAGCATGGGGGTCATGGTGATGGCACAAACGGTGGAGACTGTAATCACAATCGACACAATCCAACCCAACTGCTTGAACATAATGCCCGCTATGCCGCCTACCAAGGTGAGGGGCAAGAATACGGCCACCACAGTGAGGGTGGTGGCAATGACGGCCAACCACACTTCGTTGGTACCATATACGGCTGCGTCTTTGGGGCGCGAACCGCGCTCTATATGTTTGACGATGTTCTCAAGCACCACAATGGCGTCGTCCACCACCATCCCAATGGCTATCGAGAGGGAGCTAAGGGAGATGATGTTGATGGTTCCTCCTATGAACATCAGATAGATAAAGCCTGAGATCAACGATACGGGAATGGTCAGCGCCACAATAATGGTTGCACGCCAGCGTCCAAGAAAGAAGAGTACCACCAGCACTACAAAGAGAAAGGCGTACATCACCGTTTCGGTCAAACTGTTGATACTTCCTGTAATGTATTTGGAGGTGTCGAAGAGAATGTCTATCTCCACATCGGGCGGAAGGGTTTTGACCAATTCGGGCAACTTCGCCTTTACCGCTTTAGCAATGGCAACAGAGTTGGCGCCCGACTGCTTCTGAAGGATGATCCTGACGCCCAACTCGCCGTTGACCGTCTCTTCGATGGTCTTCTTTTTGACGGTATCTTTTACCGTAGCCACGTCCGAGAGTTTGATGTCGCGCCCTCCGTAGGAGGCCACGATAAGCTCTTTCATATCCATACTCTCTGCAAACTCGGCTTCGATACGTAGTGCAAAACGCTCAGATCCAACGTCCATGGCTCCGGCGGGGATGTTGGTGTTCTCCATGGCAATGATTTGCCCAATCTGCTCAATGGTGAGGTTGTAGGTCTCTAATTTTCGCGGATCTACATTCACCTGCACCTCGCGTTGGGGCGCACCGCTGATGCTCACCGCCCCCACGCCCTCAATGCGGTTGAGGGGGTTGGCAATCTTTTCGTCAAGCAGTTTGTACAACCCGTTGTAGCTCTCCTTGGCGGTAGCGTACATATACATGATGGGCATCATCGTGGAACTGAACTTGATGATCATGGGCTTGTCGGCATTATCGGGCAAATAGGCCTCTACCCGCCCCAAGGCATCCCGCACATCGTTGGAGGCTTCGTCCAAATTGCTACCCCACTCAAATTGAAGAATCACTACCGATATGTTGTCTTGCGAACGCGAAATGATCTTCTTTAAGTTTGATACCGTATTGAGGTTATTCTCCAACCGGCGCGTGATGTTCTGCTCGATGTCGGCAGCACCCGCCCCCGGGTAGGCGGTGATTACAGAGAGCATCGGAACTTCCACTTCGGGGTAGAGGTCAATGGAGAGGCGGTTGAGGGAGAAGATACCCAACACAATAGCCCCAATGAAAATGAGGATTGTAGAGATGGGCTTTCTTACTGCGGTTTCGTATATTTTCATGTTTTTTCCTTTTAATTCACAACAGAGACTAATGTTCCGTCAATGAGGCGACTCATGCCGGCGGTGACAACGCGGTCGCCGTCGTTCAAACCCGAGATGATTTCGTAGGTGCTCCCTATTCGCTGCCCCAACTCCACTTTTGTGTAACTAACGGTATTATCGTTGTTCAGGACATATACATAACGGTCGTTTACGCCTGTTTGACGAACCACTGCTACGTCAGGAACTACAATGTGCTCCTTCGTTCCAAAGTTAAACGTGACGCCGGCAAACATTCCCGGGCGAATGTTCAACTTGTTGTTGTTCACCAACAGTTCCACAGTAAAGGTGTGGGATATAGCGTCAATTGTGGGATAGATGAGGTTCACCTTTCCTTCAAAGACCTCGTCGGGATAACTCTTCTCAAGGTAAATATCTGCGGTCATACCTGTCTTTACCAACGGAAAGTATTGCTCCTGAATATGGATGGAGACCTTTAACGGATTCAATTGCTGCACCATCAGAATGGGCTGCCCGCCCGTCAAGTCGCCATTGTCAAAATTACGCATGGTAACGGTACCGTTTACAGGAGATTTCAAGAAGGTGTTCTTTTCAAGGTTGATGAGCGACTCCTGCGCCACATCCAACTGAACCTTTAACTGATCTAACTGCTGTTTAGATACCCCGCCGCTTTGGTAGAGCGCTTCGATGCGGTTGTAATCAACTTTCAGGTTCTCTATCTGCATTTTCGCCGATAAATAGTTTGATTCTTCCATCTTTACCAATAGTTGCCCTACCCGCACATTGTCGTTAACCTCCACCATAATCTTTTCGATGCGCATGGTAGCCTGATAGGAGGTAATCAGATTTCTTGAGTAGGGAGCAATGTTTCCGGTGTAGCGTTGAAGTTGCTCAACTGCTTGTTTATACACCGTCAGTACCTTTACTTGAGGAGTAACGCTCTCCACTGTTGTTGTTTGTTGTTCGCCACTGCTGCATCCTGCTGCCAACAGAGCGACTGATAACGCTAAAACGCTGTTCTTTTTCATATTATTAAACTTTTGATTATTTCATTATAAAACACCTATAAAACGCCGACCACTTTTTCGTAATCTGCCAAATTAAAACCCTATAAAACGCCGACCACTTTTTCGTAATCTGCCATAGCAGTCAAATAGTCAGAAATGGCCTGACTAAAGGCTAACTTTGCCTGAGTGACAGCCTGTGAAGAGGAGCGCAGTTCCAACATGGTGGCCATGCCGTTGTTGTACCGCTCCACCGAAATGTTGTAGCCTTTCTCTGCCAACTGAACGCCTTTTTTGGCTGACTCAATCTGTTTCATTGCCTTAGCCATATTGTCCAAAGCAGACGATACCAACAAATTGAGGTTGTCCTCGACATAGGCGCGTTGTATCTGCAATGTTCGGGTGGAGACTGCAATTTGCTTCTCTTTCATCTTGTTGGTAAATCCGCTGAAAATCGGAACATTCAGTTGCAACCCCACAATCATGCCGTTGCTGAACCAATCTTCCCTCGCCTCAATCTGCATGGGCATCCCGCCAAAGACAAGAGAGACATCTTTGGTGCCTGTCCCGCTAAAGCCGTACTGTCCAAACCCTACCAAGGTGGGGAGGCGCCTCGAACGCTGCAATTCTAACGACTTTTGAAGTTGCTTGAGTTGGAGGTCTAATTGCGCCAAATCGCTGTTGTTTGCCAATGAAACGGCGTGAGGGTCAACAACCCCCAACAAGAGGTGCTCAAAATCGGTCAACTTTCCCTCAACGCGCACAGGAATGGAGAGTTCAAGCCCCATCAGCACCTTTAACATAGATTTGGAGAGCGCAATTCCGTTCTCAATCTGTAAAATGGTGGGGGTCAGATTCTCCATCTGTACTTCGGCAAAGATGCAGTCGTACTCTGCTGCCAAACCGAGGTCGAAACGGCGCTTGGCCTCCACCCAATTCTGTTTGGCCACTTCATACCCTTCCCGTAACGTCCGGTACGAATCTTGCGCCAACAGAATCTGGTAATACGCCTTTACCACCTCATTTTTAAGGTTAATCTTTGAGGCACGCGCCTGCTCGTTGGCCATCTGCATTTGAAGTTCCGTCATTTGTATCGCTTTCCAAAGCGTCGGTACCACAAGGGGCAACGAGAGCGACAGAGAGGCCGTTACCGTATAATCGGTAGGCGAATCCATCACCGTCCCAAACATACTCATCTTGGCAGGAAGTGCATACTTTGCCGCTTGGGCCGAGGCGCTGAGCGATGGGATCAACCCATACCACACCTCTTTTCTGGAGTAATCAACCCTTATCAACTCCTGTTCAGCAATTTGAATTGTAGGATTGTCGCTCAAAGCCACCCTTATGGCCGTCTCCAAGTCAATCCTCAACGTGTCGGAACTTTGCCCCCATCCCGTTGTCGGGAGAAGCACAATTGGAAGCAGCAGCGCCACCGCCATCCATCCATTTTTTTTACATCTCATTATCATATTTTATTATATTAGCATCCAAATACCTGATTCCCTTTTCAGTCGAAATCCCTCTTATAAAACAAATGACCGAACAGCGGAAAAATTCGCCATACGAGTACTTCTGAATCAACGCCCCGCGGTTGTAGTGCACCAAATGGTACATCATTGCCTCAAACAACTCGTTAATCAAATCAATATTGATATCTCTCCTGAATAAGCCCTCCTCCTGCCCCCGCAACAGAAACGCCTTTGTCCTTTCCCGATGGTGTTCCCTTGACACAAGTATCGTATTTTTAAATACTTGCGGATAGTACTTTTTGATGTCGGAAACTAAATCAATGGAGAGTTGTACCATCTGCTCCGACTGAAAATGGTGAATCTTCAGTAAAATCTCCAAGGTGTTCAGGGTCGTTTTGGAGAACTCCTCCATCATATATTGCCCATTTTTTTCCCATCGCTGCATACAACACACCAAAAGTTCCTCCTTGTCGGAGAACTGCTCGTAGAGGGTACGCTTGGAAATGCCCGCCTCCGAAGCAATCTCATCCATCGTGACGCCCTTACATCCCCTTGAATAAAAGAGCGTCAGCGCATTTTCCAATATGTGTTCCCTAAGTTCCATCGTTGCGTCTTGTGTGCAAATTTCACGCCGCAAATATAGGAAAAAACTGAAAAAACAAAAAAAGTTTTCAGAATATCAAAAAGAGTACTTTAATCGGGCAAAGGAGAGCAGGACGTGCATCTTTCCGGAGGTATCGGTTGATGGCTTTCCGGAGATTTCGGCTGATGGCTTTCCGGAGGTATCGATTGATGGCTTTCCGGAGGTATCGGTTGGTGGCTTTCCGGAGATTTCGGCTGATTGTTTAAATGAGGTGAAATATTGTGCCACAACGGAAAAGTCGAGGTTTGTAGCCAATGAGCAGTCAATTGTGAAGCCGGCATAGATGGATTGGATATTCACAAAGTACATACTTGATACTGAGCCACTCAAGCGAGGAGTAAGGGGAAATGAGGCATTGGCAAAGAGGTTCCAGTTGCAAATCGACAATCGTTTTGCCGAAAGAGGCGCGGCGTAGAGGTCCATCAGCCCGCCCCCGGCGCCCATCACTTCGCCTCTCGTGCCAATCACTTCGCCTCCAGCACCCATCACTTCGCCTCTCGAGCGTCCGACATTGTTGTACATCACTTCGCCTCCAGCGCCCATCACTTCGCCTCTCGTGCCCATCACCTCACTTCCAGCGCCTCCGATATTGTTGTACATCATCTCGCCCCCAGCGCCCATCACTTCGCTTCTCGTGCCCATCATCATCTTGCCCCCAGCGCTCATTGCATCGCCTCTCGTGCCCATCACTTCGCCTCCAGCGCATCTGACATTGTTATACATCACTTCGCCTCTCGTACGTCCGACATTGTTGTACATCATCTCGCCCCCGGCGCCTCCGACATTGTTGTACAACACCTCTACCTGAAGCATCAGCGAATTGGAAAAGATGTAGTCGGCGCCCACAGAAAGAGCGACAATTCCTTTAGTATCCGCAGCGTTCCTGTTGGAGTGAACGGCAACGTTCTCGTTGGAGTGAGCGACTGAGTTCCTGATGGGGTGAAAATAGGCGCTTTCCGCTCTGAGGTTCAGCCCATTGAAATCACCGGTACATGCCCCTCCCACCACCAAGTCGGTTTGCGCCTGTTCGCCGATAATGATTTGGTAGTCAATCCCGTTCTTGTTCCAGCGATGCAATGCAGCGGCAGTGAGTTTTCCGTTGTGGTTGAGCGACAGCGCCAGCTCAGAAGATGAAGTGGCGTTGTGGTAGCAGGTGGTGCGCAGCGCGTCGCAACCCGGACGCTCCGGATAGTCGAAATCGAAAAAGGAGTAGGTGTTGAAGAGGTCGTTGGGGTTCCACACAAAAGTTTGCCCCCAATTGATGCGCTGCCTCCCCGCCTGCACCTTCCATTTTCCCTTTTCAAAGGTAAGGTTCAGCCTGTCGAAAGAGGAGTTCCCCACCAAAGAGGCGGAGCGTCCCATCCCCACAGTCGCCCAGTTCCACGACAAATCCACCCATCCTGTATCGTAACTGATACTTTGGGGGTTGAGCATCACATCGCTCCCTAAAATGAGCCTGTTCCGCACCCCGGCATCCATGCGTAAATAGTCGGCCATTTGCCACCCAAAGTTGAGGCGATTGTGCAGAGGCGTCTGCCACAACGTACCTCCCTCCGGCCATTGCACTACCACCGACTGCATCCCGCTGACGTAGCCCGAAAGTTGCACTACCCCCGACTGCATCCCGCTAATGTCGCCCAGCCGCTCCACTTCCTCCGACTGCATCCCGCTAATGTCGCCCGAAAGTTGCACTACCCCCAACTGCATCCCGCTAATGTCGCCCAGCCGCTCCACTTCCTCCGACTGCATCCCGCTAATGTCGCCCGAAAGTTGCACTACCCCCAACTGCATCCCGCTAATGTTGCCCGAAAATTCCTGAGCGGAGAGCATCGTCGAGGAGAGCAGGAGGCCTGTTGTGAGTGAAAAATATACTTTCAATAAAGCCATCACAATCAGGCGACGGCGGCAGTTGCGCCAATCTATTTGGAAATTACTCATCTTTCACCACGCGGCCGTCTTCGAGCGTGATTACCCGCTTCGCCTTGGCCACAATACGGGGGTCGTGGGTGGAGAAGATAAAGGTGATTCCCTCCTGTTTGTTGAGGCGCTCCATGATGTCTAAGAGGTTCTCGGCCGACTTGCTGTCCAAGTTGGCGGTAGGTTCGTCTGCAAGGACAAACTTGGGCATGGAAGCGAGCGCCCGTGCAACTGCCACACGTTGCTGCTGGCCGCCGGAGAGTTTGGCGGGACGGCTGTTCATGCGGTCACTCAGGCCAACTGCTTCCAACAGTTCGGTTGTTCTGCGCTCAACCTCCGCCCGCTTTCTGCCCTGCAACTCCATCACAAAAGAGACGTTCTCCTTTGCCGTCAACACCGGAATCAAGTTGTAGGCTTGGAACACAAACCCGATATGGTGCATCCGAAACAGTGTCATCTCTCTCTCTTTCAAGAGCGAAATCTCTTTTCCGTCCACAATCAGGCTCCCTGAAGTGGGGGCATCCAATCCGCCAATCAAGTTTAAGAGCGTGGTCTTTCCCGAGCCTGAAGGCCCCACAATGGCGGTAAATTCGCCCGCCGAGAAATTGAGCGTCACATGGTTCACCGCGCAAACCTCTTGCGCCGAATCCTTAAAAATCTTTACTAAATCCTTAATCTCAATTATCGTTTGCATATTATGTTCATTTAAAGAATTTTACATTTCATTCATCACTGTCGACCTCAACTTCGTTGCTCCAACGTCTTTAATTTCATCTACTTCATCGCCTCCAATGACTTTAATTTCAGCGCTTTTCTCGCCGGATAGATGGCCGATAATATTCCGGCAACGAATACCAGCAACACAATCTGCTTAAACATCTTCACATCAAGCACGGGATAGACCATTGAGCTGAATCCGTAATCTTCAAACTGGTCTGAGATGGCAAAACTGAGGTCTATTCCCGATTGAAGCGTGGGCAAAATGGTCACAACACCCAACACGATGCCCGCTATACCACCCAAAAAAGTCAGGTAAATGGTTTCGAGCATAATCATACTGAATATCTTCCTTTTGCTCATGCCGATTGCGCCCAACATGCCCAACTCGCGAGTCCGTTCGAGCACCGCCATCATCATGGTGTTGATGATGCCGAACGATAGTGCCAACAAAAAGATTCCAAGCAAGATGACTGCCATGTAATCGGTATATCCCATCATAAAGAGTAACGAGGGATTGAGTTCGCTCCACGTTTGTACGTCCAAATCGGGGAACAAACTTTTCAACTCAAGTGCAACGGTTGAACAATCATCCATATTGGGCAGACGAACGGCGGCTGTATGTACCGCGCCCTCAGGCAGACCGGTCGATTCAAACACATCGCTGTAACGGATAAAAACATTCCCTTCGTTGAACATCCCATTGGTAGTTTTGTAAATCCCGCCAACGCGGAACGCAATGCTTTGAATCTCTCCTGAGGCGTCCTGAAAGGAGAAGACGACCTTTGTCCGCAACTTTATATTCAACTTTTCGGCAATTTTCCGGCTGATGACAATGGCGTTACGGCTGTTGTCGTCAAAAAAGGTGCCTAAGGTGTCGGGAATGTGCTTCCAGATGTCCGTCACCAACCTCTCTTCCTCTTCCCATACGGCATTGGCAGTGATACCCACAGCGTTGTGCGGCGAGGAGAGCATCCCCGTTAGGTTTAACCTGTACGCCGTTTGCATTGAATGCCCTATCTTCTCTTCCACTTCTGCCCTGAGGAAATAGGCGTTGATGTCGTAATTTGCCAAAAAATCGGCGTGATGTATTTGAATATGGGATAGTTGTGTTTCAATGTCACTCTTTACCGACCCAATCATCCATCCGTTTAGGAAAGAGGTCAGAAAAGTGCCGGAAAAGAGTCCGATGGCAATAGCGCCAAGGATAACACCGCTACGCACTTTGTTCCGCCATATATTTTTCCAACTTAATTTTATTAACATCTTCTTTATATTTATCTGTTTCAAATTGGGTGAACAAAACTTTACCTCCTACATACGATTGCTTGCAATTTTCAATTTCATAATTTTCCTGACGGGATAGGTTAACGTGATGGCCACAATCACGAGAACTGCTGTGATTTGGTTGGTAAAAATGGAGGATTCAATTGACAAGGGCAAAATCGGCTCCATGCCATAGTCGATGAACATTTCGGCCATTTTTCCGGTAATTTCTATGGGGTGTGCATTAAACCAGATGGCAATCGGAAACGATACTCCAAAGGCAAATACCACTCCCATTAAGCTCATAATCAACAACTCAATAACAACCGTGATGGCCAATTTCAACCGAGTCATTCCCAGCGAAATCATCATGCAAAACTCGCGGCGGCGCTCGTTGGTGAGCATCACCACCGTTCCAAGGATGCCAAATCCTACAATCACGTACAATATGAAGATTACCACAACGCCAATCATTCTGTCCGACTTTTCGGTTTCAAGGAGGCGTTCCATAGTGAAGTGCCAAGAGAGGACTTCATAGTCAACATCATGGTAGTCAGATAGATGATTGAGGGAGGCGGATGATTGATGCGGGGAGGCGGAGGGTTGATTTTGGGAGGCAGATGATTGATGCGGGGAGGCGGATGGTTGATTGTGGGAGGCAGATGATTGATGCGGGGAGGCGGATGGTTGATTGTGGGAGGCGGATAGTTGATTTTTGATGGCTTCTGTTGTCTCGTTTAAACGTTTTCCGTCTGTGATGGAGATTAAAATTCCGCTGTAGCCGTCGGGCATATCTATAAACGATTGAGCTGCGCACCGCGTCAAGTATGCCAAACTGTTGTCCATCTCTTGTGTAATCAGTTTGACGATGCCGCGAATGGGGAAGAGTGCGGCGGCGCTCGAACCGTGATAACCCTGACCAATGAGGGCAAGGGTGTCGCCAACAGCAACACTCAGGTATCTGGCAACCCCTTCTCCAAGAAGGATGCCGTCATCCGTCTCTGCAAGGTAGGCGCCTTCTCGGATACGTGACGGGAGATTCGACTTCACGGCCTCCTTTTCGGGCGAAATTCCAATGAGGGCAATTCCCTTACTGTTTGCCTCAGAAGCAGCCATCGCAAAGGTTTCTAATCGCGGCGAAACATTTTCAATGTTTGGAATCTCTTCGAGCCGCAATAGGGTGGCCGCATCCATAAACATAAAGTTATCGGCACTCTTATCTTCCCAATATCCTTTTGCATGTATCTGGATGTGACCGGCCTGTGTCCTGAGTGTGTTGTCAATCATTTGGCCGAACGTTCCACTTTGAAAAGAAATCATCAGGATGCTGAAGAAGGCTGCAAAGAAGACGGACGCCATGGTAATCAAGGCTCTGCGGCGATTTCGCCAGATATTCCTCCAAGATAGCCTAAAGGTACGGTAATACGATGGTCTCATAGTAGTTCTGTTGTCCGATGGTCTCATAGTAGTTCTGTTGTCCGATGGTCTCATTGTGGTCTTGTAGTCCGATGGTCTCATAGTGGTTTATTATCGGCTCAATCGTTGCATATTTTGTTGCGAGAAGAAGCTCTCTTCGATGGCCAAGTCAAAGTCGTACTTCTCAACCGTCATCACCGTCTTTTGGTTGGGCTTATCTGCAGGGACAACTTCCATTCGGGACGGGAGGCGACGGGCGCCGTACTGCTTGATGTCGTAGGCGTTCATGGTGTTAATCAATTCGTCATCCTCGTCGTAAAACTCTGACTTGATGTCCACAAAATCGGTGGTGGAAATCCAAGTAATCACCTTGCCCCACACTACGGCGGCTTCTTCTTTGGGGGTGAGAATCACTTTGTAGCAATCATGCTCGCGCACCTTTTCGGTGCCTGCCAATTCGTGCGTATAGTCGTTGACGGTGGACGATTCGCGCACCATATCATCGTTGGTAAAGTCGCTTCCCATCCACGACTGTCCCATTACCGAAGAGGACATCTTAATCATCCGGTTGATGCTCGGCTGCCAATTCCACAGGTCTTTTTGACGTTTGAGGAACGCCTGACCCTTCTCCTTGGCTGGCGAGGTGATGAGTGTCAGGGAGTAGTCGTTCCCCTTTGCCCACGCTTTGAACCTAATGTCGCGCGTCCATGTGGGGCGCACAATGGTCATGGTGATTTCGGAGTAGGAGTTTTTTCCGCGGCGGTTGTCGTCAGCACGCCTTACAATTTCGGTGGCGGACAACGACTGCGGGGCGGCAGACGGCTGGACGGCGGACAACAGGGCGGCTGACGGCTGGACGGCGGGCAACAGGACGGCAGACGGCTGTGCGGCGGACAACGATTGCGGAGCGGCTGACGGCTGGACGGCGGACAACAGCGTGGCGGACAACAGCGTTAAGATATTGCTTGCTATCTTCATGGGTATAAATATTTTAGATTTTATAAGCGGGAGAGTACCAAGTAATCAAACAAAGGTATGAATTTTTTTTGATATAGCACTACTCACAACAACCTTTCCTCAACCGCAATCTTAACCAAATGCGCCGTGTTGTTCACCCGTAGTTTTGCAGTAAGGTTTTTGCGGTAACTGCGAATGGTTTCGTAGCCAAGGCACATCTTGTCTGCTATTTCCCTGCTTGTATAACCGGCCGATATCAGTTTTAAAAGTTCACGTTCCTGTCGGGTAAGGATGATTTTTTTGTTTCTCTCTTTTTTAAGTATCAACTCCGTTTCATCACACAAATAACGTTTACCGGAAGCCACGACCCTGATACCCTCCATAATCTCTTCCGATGTGGCGTTTTTCAATACATAACCCGAAGCGCCATTATTGAGCACGTGCGAAATCACCGCATATTCAGCAAAATTGGTCAGCATCAATATATTCATGGTAGGATACTTTGCTTTTAACAGGGGACAAACATCCATCCCGCTCCCATCAGGCAAACCAACGTCGAGCAAAAGCACATCGGGCTGTGATTGGGCAAGCATCGCCCAACAACCTGCAATGCTGTACGCCTTACCCGATAAACAGGCAACCCCCGATTCAATAATGTTTTTCTCAACACCATCAACCACCACCTGATGGTCATCCACAATGGCAACTGTTATCATATCTCCATTCTCCATTCTCAATTCTCAATTCTCTCCCCATTCTCAATTCTCAATTCTCAATTCAACATTCGTCTCCGTTCCCTCATTATCCGACACAATGTCCATAATACCGCCAAATGACGCAACGCGGGTGCGAATATTTTGTAATCCTGTGCCTTGCAAAACTGCTGAGGGGTCAAATCCACAGCCGTCATCCTGCACAGTAAAGGCTATACGATTGGGTTCCTGAATGATTTGCACAAGGATTTGCGAGGCGTGGGCATGTTTTAACGAGTTGTTCACCAATTCGTAGAGCGTGCGGTAAATCATCGCTTCCATTTTTTGCTCTAAGCGCGTATCGTTACCGTACCATGAAAAGCTTACGTTGGGTAAGACGTTGCAAAAATCGCCGATAGCCGTTTTGAGTCCAAAGCGGGCGAGCGAATCGGGCATCAGGTGGTGGGCAATGCGGCGAAGCTCCTTTGATGAATCGTTGAGCAGTTTAAGGGCATTGTTGCAGCTCGTTACATCCAATGTTCCATGAAGGAGGTCATTTTTTAGGGTTTCAACATTCATCTTACTGCCTGTGAGCATACTTCCCAATCCGTCATGCAGGTCGCGGGCGATGCGAGTGCGCTCCTGCACTTCGCCATCAAGAACAGCTTGCGTGGCAACCAACTGTTTTTCCTGTTCGAGTTGTTTCACCTGCTGTTCCGAAAGACGTTTTTTCTGGACTGTCCATCGCCAAAGCAGAAGCGCGACCATGAAGCCCAGAAGTAAAACAATTGCAACAGCCGCCAAAAACCTGTATTGCATATTTTGACGAAAGATAACATGTTGTTGGCGTTCTATTTCGAGTTGCTTTTTCTCGGTTTCGTATTTGGCAAACATCTCTTCGGAGGCGCGAATGGCCGTTTCTATATTTACGGCTTCTTCAGCCGTCCCAAATTTTTCCCAATATTGTATGTTTTCGCGATATTTGCGCTGCGCCACCGATAATTCGGACAAAATCATGTAGCAAACCCGTTGTTCTTTATACGCTTCAAATTCAATGGCAATTTGCAACGCTTCTTTGACGTACTCTTCAGATTTGACCCAATTTCCTTTCAACTGCTCTATTTTGCTTGATATAAGAATAGCCGGGAAACAGCCGACAGCGCCAAATTGTCCGCACATTTCCATCGTTTTCCGCGCATACGTTTCAGCCCTTTCCAAATCAAAAACCATCGTAGCGTTACTCGCCAAATGATAGTAAATCAAATTCATCAAGTAGTTATTGTTTTGTAATGCAGCAAGACGCAAGGCTTCCTCCAAATACTCTTTTTCTTTTTCATATTGAAGCAGGTTTAAATATGCCCGAGCCAGAATAAAAAGTGAAGCCGGGTCTTCACGCTCTAAGGCAACGGATTTTTCACCGTATTCAATGGCTTTTTCCGAGAGGCTAATGTTGACGTATATCTGAGCTATCTTATCATAAAGACTTTTGAGCGATGACGCTGAAAACTGCTTTTCGGCAAAAGGTAACACTTCAATATAATATGCTAAAGCCGTTTCATACCACTGTTTTACAAAATATGCAGTTCCTTTGCCAACACGCATTTCGTTTATCCACAATTCATTGTTAAGGCGCTTTGCCAATTCATCTCCGGCTTGAAGTATCACTAAAGCAGAGTCGGCCAATCCTTCGCGCATAAGCACCAGCGAAAAACCGGATGCATATAGAATACGACCCTTATGCCAGTCCAACTGTTCGCTGAGGTTTCCCAATTTTTGGTAATACGCTTTTGCCTGCTCAAAATCAATATTTTCATAAATATCCCCTATTTTATAATAGAGCAATGCAAGGGTTGTATCCGGCGGGGTTGTAGCGGCAAGTTGCAACAGGCTGTCTATCTGCATATTTCCTGTGGGCATCCACAACGTATCGGTCGCAGGGATGTGTTGGGGTTGCGCATGGTCGGGCTTGCCGGTGAAATGGTTACATGCGGCAAACAGAAATACGCCAAACAACAATACTTTACTAACTGTTTTTGTATCCATATTAATCTTTTTCTATTGATGTTTTTTCGATAATGTGTTTCAGTTCTTTTGTTGCAGATAAAAAGAGCGTTCCAACGGGTCGTCAATTTTGAGCAATTCTACAAAATGTGTCCAGCTCAATTTGTGCGGAAGTTCCGCAAGAATTGAGAATGTAAGATAAAACTGTCTCATTCTATATATGTTACTTACTCCAAACCCTTTTCCATGCAATAGTGAAAGGTCTTTTGAAAGCTGTTCGAGAAGTCTTTTACCGTATTCTGCTTTCCCGCTTCCGCTTTGTTCGAACTCTACAATGTATTGTCCTATTTTCCAATAAGTCTCTACTAAGTAGAAATTTACGGCAACAACGGCTTTTCGTTGCCCGTCTATAAAGGTTTCTGAAATTTGTGAAACCAACCCACTATACCCACCATTTTTTAACATCTCGCTTTTCATTCTCAATTTTCCATTAAAACTGTTACAAAGATAACTTTTTTTCCTGTTTAATCTTTGTCGATTTCATCACTGCTTTCTTCTATAAAATAGTTTATTTGCTTTTGTACGTTAGCGATTCCGAGCAATTTTCTACGTGCAATACGTTCTTTTGCCTCTGTCATAATTTCTTGTATTTTACTTTCAAACTGTTCTTTAGACGGTAGTTTTGTCCAATATTCCGCAACAGCAATGCCTGATTTATCAAGTTCCAATAGTTCTGCAACTTTTCTATTGGCATCTGTGCAGAGGATTACGCCAATAGGAGCTTCTTCACCGTCTCGTCTGTCATATTGATTAAGCCAATTCAAATACAACTCCATTTGTCCTTTATATGCCGGCTTAAATTTTCCAATCTTCAATTCTATCGCAACTAAACGCTTAATATCCCGATTATAAAACAAAAGGTCAATATGGTAATCGTCATTTTCTATTGAAATCCGTTTCTGGCGGGCAACGAATGTAAAACCAACGCCAAATTCTAAAATAAAGATTTCTATATCCCGCAAGATTGCCTGTTCAAGGTCGCCTTCCAAATAGTTGTCTTTCAGTCCAAGTGTGTCTAAAATAATAGGGTCTTTGAATGCGTTGAAAGGAATTTTGCTTTGTCGTGTGATTTGCAAATTGGCATTATTTCTTCGCAAAAATGCTTTACGGGCGATTAAATGCCGTAAATCTCTCACGCCCAGAAATCCTTTATTCACTTCTTCTACGTAGTAAAGTTTTTCTTCAATGGTTTTTAGTGGTAACAATTCCCGAATATGCGACCAACTCAATTGTGTCCACAGTGTGGACACTTTTTCAAAATCAGGAAACTGCGTGGCAAATTGCATCATTCGTCTTATATTACGCACATAATACTCGTTGCCATACTTTTGCTGTAATTGTGACGACACTGTTGACACAATCTTTTTCCCATATTCTGCACGCTCCATTCCCAAGATTACTGAGTTAATGTAGTTACCAATTTCCCAAAACATCAAAACAATCTGACTGTTCGCAGCCGATATGATATTGATTTTTCGGTTTTCAATGATTTGAACAACATTGAAAAACAAAATATTTTCAGGCTCCGTATTTGTGTGTTGAAGTTCGCTTTTCATTCTCAATTTTCCATTAAAACTGTTACAAAGATAACTTATTTTTCCTGTTCGTTTGATACCCTCATTTGAGTGTTTTTACTATGTCTTTACCAAAAACCCTCAAATGAGGGTTTTTTAAGATTTTTTCACCTCATACTTTTGCAGAAAATATTTTGATGAACCTATTACAAACCATTTAATTTTAAAAACATGAAAACAAAGAGATTAATTAAAAAAAGCATGGCGACTACAGTAGCCTGCTTCGCAGTATGTATGGCAATGATTTGCACCGGTTGTGGCAAGGACGGCGTCCTTAGCGGCGGAAAATCGGGTACGTTGTCGCCTCCTTCGTGGATTCAGGGAAGTTGGGGATACAACGAAGGGGGTGTCAAGGTTGTATTATTCAAGTTTACCTCCGACGACATTCTCTCCGCAGGCATCGTGAGCCTGAAAACGATTTGGAACGTCAGCGTAGCCGGGTCGAGCGTTTCGTTAAAAGAGAGCAAAAAGAACGATTCGCTCTACGAAATAACCGTCACAGGTAAATCAGGAGGAGAAAAGGC
>Ga0123353_10000699_pt1 | contig 41000 bp, 40 predicted proteins | sample TergutLab28metaG_3_FD_92763 | JGI IMG/M metagenome (GOLD analysis project Ga0123353, IMG submission 92763) | Labiotermes labralis P3 segment gut microbial communities from Petit-Saut dam, French Guiana - Lab288 P3 | ecosystem: Host-associated > Arthropoda: Insects > Digestive system > Gut ... | reverse complement strand
TATGCGCTGCCCATTCAATCACGCCTACTTCTTCCAAACCACCTACCAATATAAATAGTCCGGCAAAGAAAAAGATAACAGGCCATTCCACAGCTTCAAATACATGTTCCGGATCCGGCTGAGCAACCAAAAGCAACAAAGCAGCTCCGGCCAAGGCAACAGTGGCAGATTCCAGATGTAAAGATTGGTGAAGTACAAAACCAATAATTGTAAGGACTATAACTGTTAAGGATTTCTTTAATAGCCCGATGTCCTTCAGTTCGCTATATTCGTCCATCTCCATAATACGTTGTCTGCGTTCCTCTTTAATCACAAGCTGCTTTCTAAAAAGCCAAAACAGACAGAATAGCGTAATAGCTGAAATTACAACGATTACCGGTGTCAGATTTATTAAAAAGTCCATAAAACCAAGTCCTGTGGCTGAACCAATCATAATGTTCGGCGGATCACCGATTAATGTGGCCGTGCCGCCTACATTGGACATTATAATCTCTGCAAAAACAAAAGGAATTGGACTGATTTCTAATTTCTCCGCAATCGCAATGGTTACCGGAACAACAAGTAAAACGGTTGTTACGTTATCAAGAAATGCCGATAAAACAGCCGTTACAATCGACAAAGAAATCATTATAGAGATCGGTTTGCCTTTACTGAGCTTGGCAGATCGTATCGCAAGAAATTCAAAAAGACCCGAATGCCTCGCTATTCCGACAATAAGCATCATACCAATCAATAAACCGAGCGTATTAAAATCAATGTATCCTATCGCAGCATCCTGGCTTACAATGCCGAATGCAATAAGGATTACGGCTCCGAACAAGGCGATTATGGTTCGATGTATTTTTTCCGAAACAATAATGCCGTATGTGAGTAAAAATACTGTTACAGCAAATATAATCTGAGTGTTTCCTTCCATTTTTAGGTCCCTCCTTCAGGTTTGCCAACGTCTGTCGAAATACCAGTTTCTTTTTATTGTTCTTGGTATGATATCATCATATTGACACGCTAATATCAATGTCAAGCCCAACTCCATTCGGTTCTAGGATGCTTTTATATAGAACGGTAGCATCTTTTTGGCAATTTAAAAAGCGCAAGCCCAGCTCAATAAAAAACACTCGGGCTGGGCTTGCATTCGTTTCTAATGGCGGAGAGGGAGGGATTCGAACCCTCGGTAGAAGTTTCCCCCTACACTCGCTTAGCAGGCGAGCGCCTTCAGCCGACTCGGCCACCTCTCCGATTTTTTTAAAAAACGGAGTGCACACCGTACTTTAATTCACTTTAAAAAGCAACTTTTTACGTGCGAAAATGGCGGAGGGAGTAGGATTTGAACCCACGGAGCTGTTACACTCAACGGTTTTCAAGACCGCCGCCTTAAACCACTCGGCCATCCCTCCGTATGAGCCGACTTGTAGCAAAATCCATACGCAGGGTCAATCTTTTTCCGCCACATTTCTTATTAGAAATTAACTATCTCACATAGATACTGGTTGACAGATTTCTTATTATATGTTTCTAATAAAAAACTTCTTTTAGGGATTGAATTTTAAGGAATAAAAAATGCAACAAAAGTACCTTGTTTTTATAGACAAAGATAAAAAACATCTTTTAATTCAAGAATTTGCCACTATAGATAAAGATGTTATGGCATTTTTAAATGAAGAGTCTTACGATTTGGCGACAGTAAAAAAAGCGGCTAAAAATGATATAAAACATTTCATGGGCTGGCTTCGCACAGAGAACTTTTTTCCGCCTGATTTTTTCATGTCGGAAATCGCAGCAAAAGTACTGCAAGTCATTAAAAGTGGAAAAGAAGAAGAACTCTATTTTAATGATACAGACTTCATTTCTGTTCAGTCAATTATAAAAGAGGAAGAAGTTGATGAGCTAGATGAAATTTTAGAAGAAGAAATTGAAGAAGATTTCGAAGATAAAGATATTTTGGATTTGGATGCGATCTCGCTGGATGAAGAAGAATAACTTTTCTTTAAAAACAAAAAAGGGCCTTCGGTATAAAAACGGAAGGCCCTTTTTTATTTCGACAGTAAAGGCAAGAGAATATGAGTACATTTTGGGCAACATGGCACGAAATCCCGTATCACATTAATCCCATTTTTTATCAAATCGGAGGTCTTAAAATACATTATTACGGCATTATGTACCTGGTCGCCGTTTTGATTGTGTACGGATTGTCGTTATACCGAATTAAAACAGAAAGAAACTTACCTCTTAAGACAGCGGAACAACTGGCAGATGGGCTATTATATGCGTTGGTTGGAATGTTGGTTGGCTGCCGATTGGGATATGTTCTTTTCTATAATCTTTCCCATTATATGAATCATCCCCTTGAAATCTTCCTGCCCATTCAAACGATAAACGGGCAAATTCAATTTGTTGGATACGCGGGGATGTCGTATCACGGTGGAGTGATCGGAATTTTATTAAGTAGTTGGCTTTATGTCCGCAAGTGGAAGCTTTCCCTTTTACGAGTTGCAGACATGCTTATCCCCGCTGTACCGCTGGCATATATGTTCGGACGGATTGGAAATTTCATAAACGGAGAATTGTTCGGACGAATAACAACTGCAAATATTGGAATGTATTTCCCTCTTTCCCCTCAACATGTGCTGCGACATCCTTCTCAATTATATGAGGCTTTGGGCGAAGGGTTGTTGCTGTTTTTGATCTTATGGCCGTTGCGGAAAAAAAAGTTTGCGACAGGTACTCTTTTTGCTCTATATCTATTTGGCTACGGACTAATTCGTTTTTCTATCGAATTTGTTAGAGAGCCGGATGGAGTATGGGAATTTTTGTGGTTTCAGTTATCAACAGGACAGCTATTATGTATGGCAATGATGCTGGTCAGTGCCGGATTGTGGTTTTGGATCAAGCCAAGACGTTCTCGTCAAAAATAAAAAGCGTTTAAGATTATTTATTTCTTTGTTTTGTCTCTTGTAAAAAAATATTTGAACACAATGCTTTTTTTGTCGGTAGCTATTTTTTGCTCGATAATAACTTCCCAGCCAGATGAGCTTTGAATCAGTTCAATGGCTTGTGTAATTCGAAAAATCGCTTCGTAGGGATCCATCGCTTCAGCAGAAATAACTTCTGTTTCTTGAATAGTTACCACATCGTTTTCATGTGTTCCTTTCCCCAAACCAACTAATTTTGACCCTTCTCCGATATCTACTAGGGCTCGATTTGCAATGCCCACAAACTTGGGGGCAAATCCAACGACATCTCGATGAATGGTTTTAATAACGTCTTGTGCTTTCATAGTTTTCTCTGCTTATTGTTCTTTTTGCTTCGCCCATATATCTCGTAACGGTATCGTTCGGTTAAAAATGGGGTTTTGAGAAGTGGTATCTGGATCTAAACAAAAATACCCCAACCGTTCAAATTGATACGGCTCTTGAATTTTTGCTACAGACAAATACGGTTCTAGTTTACAGTAATGAAGTTCCTCCCGCGAGAGTGGAGATAGATGGTCCAAAAAAGTTTTCCCCTCTGGGGCATCGTTCGGATTTTCTACCAAAAATAATGGAGAATAAAGTCGAACCGTTGCATCCATTGCATGTTTTGCAGAAACCCAATGAATTGTGCTTTTTACTTTTCGTCCATCGGGAGAATTGCCGCCCTTTGTGGCGGGATCGTATGTGCAATGGATTTCAATGATATTTCCTTTGTCATCTTTAACTACATCGGTACAAGTAACATAATACGCATACCGAAGCCGAACTTCTCGACCCAAAGTAAGTCGATAAAACTGTTTCGGCGCATTTTCCATAAAATCATCTTGTTCGATGTATAGTTCCTTGGAAAAAGGTACAATGCGTGTGCCTTGTGCTAAATCTTCCGGATGATTCAGTGCGCTGATTTCTTCCGTTTGACTTTCCGGATAATTCGTTATCACTACTTTGAGAGGACGCAACACCCCCATTACCCGTGGTGCCGTTTTGTTTAGTTCTTCACGCACACAAAAATCCAAAAGAGCGTTATCAACTACGCTATCTCGTTTTGCGACACCAATTCTCTCGCAGAACTGACGAATGGCGATTGCTGGAACTCCGCGACGACGAAAACCAGAAATGGTAGGCATTCTAGGATCATCCCATCCGGAAACATATTTTTTTTCAACCAACTCAATTAATTTTCGCTTGCTGAGCACGGTATAAGAAAGATTTAATCGGGCAAACTCATACTGATGGCTTCTAAAGACACCTAACGTATCCAATATCCAGTCGTATAGCTCGCGATTGTTTTCGAATTCTAATGTACATAACGAATGTGTGATATTTTCCAGTGAATCAGATAGGCAATGAGCGAAGTCATACATTGGATAAATACACCATTGATCGCCCGTTCGATGATGAGAAACTCGGCGAATTCGGTATAAAACCGGATCGCGCATGACAATGTTGGGAGAAAACATGTTAATTTTCGCGCGAAGTACTTTTTCGCCATCGAGGAAAACGCCTTCGCGCATTTTTTGGAAAAGATCGATATTTTCTTCAATGGATCGATTGCGATAAGGGCTTTCTTTGCCAGGCTCTGTAAGAGTGCCACGATATTCCCGAATTTCTTCTAAAGACAAATCGTCTACATAGGCTTTGCCCATTTTAACCAGCGCCATCGCATAGTCAAAAAGCTGTTCAAAATAATCGGACGCAAAAAAAAGGCGATCTTTCCAATCAAAACCCAGCCACCGAACATCTTCTTGAATAGACTTTACATATTCCTCTTCTTCTTTGCTTGGATTGGTATCGTCCATTCGAAGATTACAGGTACCATGAAATTCTTTGGCAAGACCAAAACTCAAACAAATCGCTTTGGCATGACCAATATGAAGATATCCATTGGGTTCCGGCGGAAAACGGGTGGCAATACGACCATTCGTTCGATTTGCAGCCAAATCATCCAAAATAACATTTCGGATGAAATTTGAAGGGGCTGTGGATAAATCTGTTTCAACAAATGGGTTTGACATGAAAATTCCTTTTGTCTTTTTTCTCAAAGATATGGCTGAGGGACAAGGATTCGAACCTTGGCTAACGGGGTCAGAGCCCGGCGTCCTACCACTAGACGATCCCTCAACAAGGACGTTAACAGCAGACTCTATACACCATTTTCCTTAATGTACGCAACCGCTTGTTCCAGGCGACGCATTGTTTCTTCTTGCCCCAAAGCAAGAATTATTTCCGTAAGCCCCGGACTTTTTGTTTTTCCGGTAAGTGCCACTTGTACAGGAGAGGCAATTTGCTTCATTTTTAAATTGGTTTCTTCTGCAGTTTCTTTAAAGAGCATTTCTATTTTTTCCGAAGACAGATCCGATGTTTTTTTTAATTTAGACAAAAGTATCTCTAGTGGCAACATCGCTTCTTGTGAAAAAATTTTTGCTATGGCATCCGGGTCATACGAAATTTTTTCAGTAAAATAAAAAAGGCTATTTTCAGCCATTTCGACGAGAGTCTTACATCTTTCTTTCAAGGTTCGAACAACTTTGGTCAGATACGCCATGGCAGGACAAGCAATACCGATTCCTTCTAAAAAAGGACGCAAGCGATTTGCTAATTCTTCATCTGAAAGCATTTTAATGTGGGCGGCATTTAAAGATAAGAGTTTATCCACATCAAAAACGCCTGGTGAACGACCAATATTGTCTAGTGTAAATTTTTCAATTAATTCAGAAACCGTAAAAAATTCCTGATCGCCATACGACCAGCCCAAACGTACCAAATAATTGATCATAGCTTCGGGCAAAATCCCCATATCACGATATGCCGTGACGCTCATCGCGCCATGACGTTTGCTCAAGCGCGTCTTGTCGTTACCCAATACCATCGGCACATGTGCATACGTTGGCAAAGACTCATTTAGCGCATGATAAATAAGCATTTGCTTTGGCGTGTTCATTACATGATCGTCACCTCGGATGATCGTGTTAATGCCCATGGCAATATCATCGACAACCACAACCAAATGATAGGTCGGCATGCCACCTGTTCGAGCAATAACAAAATCATCTAATTCTTCATTTTGGAAAACGATGTCTCCCTTTACGAGATCGCACAACACTGTTGTTCCTGTTTGAGGTGCTTTTAGCCGAATAACGGACTCTTCTGATGCCGGTTTTTTCAGATCACGACACTTTCCGTTATAGCGAGGCCTTAAACCTTTCGCTATAGCCTCTTCTCTCATCTTTTCCACTTCATCCGGTGTACAGGTACAATAATATGCTGCTCCGGCATCAATTAAATTTCCGAGATATTCTTTATAAATTTCCAGACGCTGAGATTGAAAATAAGGACCTTCATTCCAATCAATCCCCAGCCATTCAAGAGATTCAATAATTGCGTCCACCGATTCTTGAGAAGATCGGGCCACATCCGTATCTTCAATCCGAAAAACAAATCGCCCTTGGGTATGTCGCGCATATAACCAATTAAAAAGAGCCGTCCGAGCTCCTCCGACATGTAAATATCCAGAAGGACTTGGCGGAAAACGAGTAGCAATTATAGTCATTTATATTCCCTTTAAATTCAACTAATTAATATATTAATTGACTAAATTATAGTAAATGAACAACCGATGTTGGTACAATTGCTTTTTTAGAAGAAATGAGTCAAACAAATCTGTTCTCCCTAAAAAGTTTTAATTTATTGTTTTTTTCAATATATCCTTTAGCTTACAATGGAAATCAAAGTATAACACATTCTTTTTATAAGCTCAATAATCATTCTTGTTTTCTTAAAAAAACCTTGACAACCCATTTTTTTTCAATTACTTATTTAGGCAACGATTTAAGTTATTTATAAAACAACTTTATGCAATATAATCAATGAATTAGGAGATTGCTCATGGCTGTTCCAAAAAGAAAAACCTCCAAATCCAAACGCGACATGGGTCGGGCTCATAAAAAAATTGATGGGATTACGATTGCCACATGTCCAAATTGCGGAGAACCGATCGTTCCCCATCAAGCCTGCAAGAACTGCGGTCAATACAAAGGGAAAACCATTCTGAAAATTGACGAGGAGTAAACATATATGTCTGCCTCTGTTTTAAAAGGGCTGGATCCCGAATACCGTGATATGGTGGTGGAAACGGTACGACAGCTCCGTAAGCGCCTTTTAACAAAAGAAAGAATTCTAGAGCTAGATAGAAAAGAACTTTTCCCGGAAGCCGAAATTCGAGAAATGTTAGGGCCGGATATTGGGCTTCAGCTTGTTTTCGTACCTGAAGAAATGGGTGGTATGGGCGGCGGAGCCAGAGATTGTTGTGCTGTAACAAAAGAATTGGCCAAAATTTGCCTGGGCGTTGCCACGGCTTTTTTTGCCATTCAGTTAGGTGCCGATCCGATTCTTGTAGGAGCAACCGATGAACAACAGCAAAAATGGTTGGGCAAAATTGCTTCCGGAGAATCTTTGGTGGCGTATGCCGTAACTGAACCGGGTGCCGGAAGTAACCTGGCCGCTCTTTCCACAAAAGCAGACCCTGTGGAAGAAAACGGAAAAATTATCGGTTACATTTTAAATGGAAACAAACAATTTATTTCTACAGGTGGATATGCTGACTTTGTTACCGTATTAGCAAAAACCCCTGAAGGACCAACTTTTTTCGTTGTAGAAAAAGATGCTACAGGATTTTCTCAAGGAAAAGGCGAAGAAAAAATGGGAATTCGGGCATCAAACACCTGCCCGTTAACTTTTACGGATGTTTTCGTGCCGATTGAAAACTTAATCGGAGAAAAACCCGGGGAAGGCTTAAAACAGGCTAACGCTGTTTTTGGATATACCCGCTTGATGGTAGCTTCTTTGGCGTTGGGTGCCGGCGAAGCGGCATTAGAAATTGCCGTAAATTATGCCAAAGAAAGAATTCAATTTGGCGGACCATTAAGCGACAAGCAAGGATATACCCATAAACTGATTGTACCGAACGTGGTAAAAACACAAGCCGCCAGTGCGTACATCGATGAAGTAGCAATTCGACTGGATAGCTCTGATGAAGAATTACAAGTAGAAGGCTCTATCGCTAAATTCTTTTCTTCTGAAATCGCAAATCAACTGGCGGACGACGCAATTCAAGCATTGGGTGGATATGGATACGTTACTGAGTTTGAAGTCGAAAAAATCAAACGAGACGTAAAAATTACCTGTATCTACGAAGGAACCAGCGAAATTCAGCAAAGCATTATTAGCGCCTTTCGCTGGAAAGTACATTGTAAAACAAAAGGTGCTTTTTATAATGATATTGCCGTTGAAATGGAAAAGCTAGAGGAAAAGTTTCCGGCAATTGGAGCTAAATATTTTGCTGCCGCAACAACTGCATTGGCGGATTTAATTGATCATGTTCATAATAAAAAACTAACTCGGGAACAACTTGTGATGTTTTCTTTGGCAGACACAATGACCTATGTGGAAGTGGGCGTTGCATTGGCTCGAAAGGCTGCAAAACATATCGAAAACAAGGAAATAGGCGCTGATTTTATTACAGCATGTGCCAGCGTATTTGCGGCTCAAGTAAGCGATCTGGTATTAAAAAATACACGATTGATTTTAAAAGGCACGGGCGTTTTTAATAAAGACGATATTAAAAATGCAAAAGCAAGCTCTTTGGCGCATGTACTTTCTGACAGCAATATCGGTTTGATCGAAAATATGACGAAAATTCGCGATTTTGTGTTTCAGGATAAATAAATGACAACTGAAAAAAGAATTATCTTAATAACAGGGGGGTCTCGCGGTATTGGCCGTGCTATTTGCGAAAGATTTGCCTCGCCTGATACAAAAATTTTTTTCAACTACAGTGCGCCGGATATGGATGGCAAAAAAAAGGCTGTGGCACAAGAAACAATTCAGGCTGTGGCTGCCAAAGGAGGACTTGCGACTGCTTTGAGTATCGATATTTCTAACGAAGAAAATGTTCAAAAGCTCGTTTGGACGGTAATGGAAGAAGCGGGTCGGATTGACGTGCTTGTAAATAATGCCGGAATCACGCGAGACGGATTGATGGTTCGTATGAAGCTGTCAGATTGGGATGATGTTCTAAATACCAATTTGAAAGGCGCGTTTATGTGTACACAGCTAGTTGCCAAAGAAATGATGTAACAACGAAGTGGTTCTATCATCAACATTACTTCGGTGGTAGGCGCAACAGGCAGTGCGGGTCAAACAAACTATGCATCGGCAAAAGCTGGCTTAATTGGATTTACCAAATCTGCTGCCAAAGAATTGGCCGGTCGACAAATTCGTGTAAACGCAGTAGCTCCCGGATTTATTGAAACGGACATGACCCACGTGTTACCAGAAAAAATCCGAGATTCGTTTGTTGCTTTAACGCCTCTGGGAAGACCAGGCACCACTCAGGAAGTGGCAAATGTAGTTTTCTTTTTAGCTTCAGAGGAAAGTTCATATATTACGGGTCAAGTTATTCATGTAAATGGCGGAATGTATGCCTAACACAAAAAAGGAGGATCCATGTCTATTGAGGATAAAGTAAAAAAAATTATTGCTGACAAATTGAGTGTGGACGAAAAAGATATCGTGCCAACCGCTTCTTTTGTAGAAGATTTAGGTGCGGACTCTTTGGATTTGGTAGAACTAATTATGTCCATGGAAGAAGAATTTGATATTGATATCGCTGACGAAGCCGCAGAAAAACTATCTACATATCAAGATGTTTTAGACTACATTAAATCTCAGTCCTAAAATCATATTTGGAGGGAATGCCGTTGGTACGCAGAGTTGTTATTACAGGATTAGGCCTGGTAACTCCGTTGGGAGTTGGTGTAGACACCACCTGGTCTGCCCTTGTGGCAGGGAAATCCGGTGTTGGACCCATTACTCTTTTTGATGCTTCTGAATGTTCCACCCAAATCGCCGGAGAGGTAAAGGGATTTCAGGCGGAAGATTTTGTTGATCCTAAAATGGCCAGACGAGTAGAGCTCTTTGTTGCTTTTGGAGTAGCCGCAGCAAAAATGGCTTTGAAAGATGCTAGATTTGAACTTACGCCCGAAGTTGCCGATCGCGTTGGCACATCTACGGGTTGTGGTCTGGGCGGATTGGAATTATTAGAAAAATCGTTCGAAACTCTTCGACTTAAAGGACCCAAAAAAGCAACTCCTTTTTTTATTCCGATGCTTATCAGCAACATGGTTGCCGGGATGATTTCGATTGAAACTGGAGCCAAAGGACCAAATTTTTCTACTTCTACAGCTTGTGCAGCAGGAAATCATGCAATTGGCGAAGCGTTTCGAATGATTAAATATGGAGACGCAGAGGCTATGCTTGCCGGCGGCTCAGAAGCTGTTATTTCTATGACATGTATTGCCGGCTTTAACGGCTTGCGGGCGCTTTCTACAAGAAATGATGAGCCTCAAAAAGCCTCTCGTCCTTTTGACCAAGATCGAGATGGTTTCGTTGTAGGAGAAGGCGCCGGAATGGTGTTTCTAGAAGAAAGAGAAGCTGCAATTAAACGAGGCGCGCATATTTATGCGGAAGTTATAGGTTTTGGTATGTCGGGAGATGCGTTTCATATTACGGCTCCGCCGCCGGATGCCAATGGCGCCGTGCGCTGTATGCAAGCCGCACTAAAAGATGCCGGCATTAATCCGCAACAAGACGGCGTTGGATACATTAACGCACACGGCACATCGACCGAGCTAAATGATGTGTATGAAACCCAGGCAATCAAAGAAGTTTTTGGGAAAAAAGCATACGATATTCCGATTAGCTCTACTAAATCCATGACGGGACATTTGTTAGGCGCTGCGGGCGGAATTGAAACAATATTCTGTGCATTGGCAATTAAAAATAACGTTATTCCTCCTACAATTAACCTGGACAATCCCGGAGAAGGATGTGATTTGGATTACGTGCCAAATATTGCTAGAAAAGCAAATGTTGAAACGGCCTTAAATAATTCCTTTGGTTTTGGAGGAACGAATGCATGTCTTATTTTAAAACGACATGATACATAATGAACATAGATCTAAAAAAAAGCGCACGAGAATTGCTCGTGCGCTTTTTTTCTTGCTTAATCAATAACTTGGTCGTATAAAAAGAGTTGCCATATACATACGAAACCTAGGGGACGATAATGGCAGACAAAATTATCATTGGATCAGATCACGCGGCGTTTCCTTTAAAAGAAGAATTAAAAAAATTTTTGGAAGAAAAAGGATTCGATGTAATAGATACAGGAACATTTAGCGAAGACTCTGTGCATTATCCCAACATCGCCGTAAAAGTAGCCCAAGCGATTTCTTCAGGAATGTTTACTCGCGGCATACTTTTATGTGGAACGGGTCAAGGAATGACAATGGTGGCAAATCGTTTTCCTCACGTTCGCGCCTCTTTGTGCAATGATTTATTCTCTGCCACGATGGCTAGACGACACAATAATGCCAACATTTTAACCATGGGTGGCAGAATGTTAGAAATATCTCTTGCTCAAGAAATTTTAGAGGCTTGGCTAAATACGCCCTTTGAAGGAGGGCGCCATGAAGAACGAATAAAAATGTTTGAAGGCCCGATAGGTTCATGCAAAATATAAAAAAAACAGGCAAGCGTCCTTCTTGGGACACGTATTTCATGGGCATTACTCAATTGGTAGCAAAGCGAACTACTTGTTGTCGCAGAACTGTGGGCGCAGTCATTGTACGAGACAAACGAATTTTGGCTACCGGATATAATGGTGCTCCGGCAGGACTTCCTCATTGTCTTGAAATCGGATGCTTGCGGGAGCAACAAAAAGTTCCTTCAGGCAAGCATCACGAACTATGTCGAGGGCTTCATGCAGAACAAAATGCAATTTTACAAGCGGCATATCACGGTTTTTCAGTTAAAGACACGGTCTTATTTTGTACCACACGACCTTGCTCTATTTGTACAAAACTTATAATTAACGCAGGAATTCGCAAAATAATATACATGGAGAATTACGAAGACCCCATGGCAACAGAAATGCTTTCTCAGGCAAAAATTTCTGTTGTTCAATTCACCCCTGATAGCGAGGAGCCCAATGAAATGCCCCTTTTGTAGTGAAACAGACAACAAAGTAATTGATTCTCGGCTAAGTAAAGAAAGTTCGGTCATTCGTCGAAGAAGAGAATGCTTGTCTTGTAGTCGACGCTTTACCACTTATGAACAGATAGAAGAAATCCCAATTATGATCATCAAAAAAGATGATCGACGGGAAGTTTTTAACCGTGAAAAACTACGAAATGGAATTCTTCGTGCCTGTGAAAAACGCCGGATCAGTATTCATTTAATTGACGCTTTTATCGACGACTTAGAGCGCGATTTAAAAGAAGCAGGGGAAAAAGAAGTTTCTTCCGTACTAATTGGCGAGCGAGTAATGCAAAAATTACACGAACTAGATGATGTTGCATATGTGCGTTTTGCATCGGTATATCGCGAGTTCAAAGACGTAAATGATTTTATTTCCGAACTAAAAGTATTGCTTACCGATCGATAGACAACAGCTAGAGGGGTTGTGAAACATTCGAAAACCGATATTCGCTTTATGGAAATGGCATTGGTCTTGGCAGAAACAGGGGCGGCAACCGTATCACCAAATCCGATTGTAGGAGCGATTATTGTTAAAGAAAATCGTGTGATTGGTAAAGGCGTACATTTGTTTGCGGGCGGATCACATGCAGAAATTGTCGCGCTGGAAAGCTGTACAGAATCTCCAGAAGGTGCTACTTTATATATTACCTTGGAGCCTTGCGACCATACGGGACTCACAGGGCCTTGTACAAAACAAATTATTGAAGCAAAAATACAACGGGTTGTAGTGGCAATGGAAGATCCGAACCCTCTTGTTCAAGGAAAAGGAATTCGGCGCCTTCGAGAAGCAGGAATTACCGTCGTTGAAAATGTTTGCTTGCCCAAAGCGTTACAACAAAACGAATCTTTTGTTCATTACATCACAACGCAGACTCCCTTTGTCATGTTAAAATGCGCCTCTACGCTAGATGGCTTTATTGCAACACGAACTGGGGATTCTAAATGGATTTCAAACACGGATTCGCGAAAAATGGCGCATTTGTTTCGACATAGGGCAGACGCTATTTTAGTGGGTAAAAATACGGCTCTTCAAGACAACCCGCTTTTAACAACGCGATTAGGATCTAAAAAAGACAAGCAGCCAATTCGTATTGTTTTAGATAATGACCTTTTTCTTGCAACAACAGATATTCATTTAACAACAACGGCCAAAGAAGCACCAACGTGGATTGTTTCTGGAAAAGAAAAAGAATCCTCTGAATTTATGTCTCGAAAAAAATCGTTGGAAGAAAAAGGCGTTCGTGTTGTTCGCTTGCCATATGGCACCGGGAAAGTAAGTTTTCCGGACTTGATGAAGTATTTAGGATCACAGAAAATTACTCGACTGCTAGTTGAAGGTGGCGGCGAAATTGCGCACAGTGCATTATGGTCTGGCGTAGTTCAAAAAATAATTTGGTTTTTGACGCCTCAAGTATTAGGCGGAAATAACGGTATTTCTGTATTCCAGGGAGACGGTGCTAAAACAATTTTAAACTGCCCGAAGTTATACCATGCTTCTTTTCTTCCGATAGAAGAAAATTGGATGGTTACGGCCTACACTTCTCCCCAATCATTTTTAAGGTAAAAATGCGATGTTCACAGGCATTATAGAAGACTTGGGAACGATAACAGAATTTCGGCCGACAGGAGAAAGTCGACGGATTGAAATTCAAACGACGAAATTGCCTTTAAAAGAAGTTCAAATTGGCGATAGTGTTAGTGCCAATGGAGCTTGTTTAACAGTTGTGGCAATAAGAAAAAATTCGTTTGAAGCTGATATTTCTCTAGAAACATTACAAAAAACAACGTTTAAAGATATAAAAACGGGAGTTCGGGTTAATTTAGAACGAGCTTTATTGGCGTCTAGTCGATTAAACGGACACATGGTTTCTGGTCATGTAGATGGAATAGGACAAATTTCTTCCATCCAAAAAAAAGGCAATATACTTTTGATTGATATTGAAGCGCCTTCTTTTCTTTGCGACACGATGATTCAAAAAGGTTCAGTTGCAGTGGATGGAATTAGCCTTACAATTAATGAATGTGATAACTCTTCTTTTTCCGTTTCAATTATTCCGCATACGGCAAAAGAAACAACTCTTAGTTTAAAAAAAAATGGAGACTGGATAAACATTGAAACAGATTTAGTTGGAAAATATATTTTTAAATTTATCTCTCAACAAAAAGAAATGCCCGGTGTTCGACACGCTGCTATTAATAAAGATTTTTTGATAAAAACGGGCTTTATATAAGTTTAGATAAAAGGATTTTTAGATGTCATTATTATCCATCCCGGAAGCAATTGAACAAATTCGTAATGGACGTCCTGTCGTTTTAGTAGATGATGAAAATCGAGAAAACGAAGGAGATCTTACGATTGCGGCAGAATTTATTACGCCTGAGTGGATTAATTTCATGGTAACTCACTGTAGGGGGTTAATTTGTTTAACGCTATCCAAAGAAATAGCCGATGCATTAGATTTGCCACCTCAAACAACTGCGAACACCGCCCAATTTCAAACCGCTTTTACTGTCTCTATTGAAGCTAAGCAAGGGGTTACAACCGGGATTTCTGCTTTCGATCGAGCTCATACCATTTTAACGGCCGTAGCGGACAACGCCAGACCCGAAGACCTGGCACGACCCGGACATATTTTTCCTATTCGCGCAAAAGAAGGAGGCGTAATGGTTCGGGCAGGCCAAACGGAAGGGTCTGTAGATTTGGCAAGGCTTGCCGGGCTAAAGTCTGCGAGTGTAATTTGTGAAATTATGAATTCTGATGGTTCTATGGCCAGAATGCCACAGTTGGAAGAATTTAATCGAAAACATAATATCGGAATTTGTACCATTGCGGATTTAATTGAATATCGACTAAAAACAGAATCATTTGTCCATCGTGTTGCCGAAGCAACTGTTCCGACAGCCATTGCAGGCGAATTTAAAGCCATTGTATATGAAAATGACGTGGATTCTTTGCTTCATTTTGTAATGATGAAAGGCGAAATTAATCCGGACGTTCCTACGCTTGTTCGTGTTCATTCTGAATGTTTGACGGGAGATATTTTTGGATCAGAACGATGCGATTGCGGAAACCAGCTTCACTGGTCTATGAAACAAATGGAAGCAGAAAATAGCGGGGTTTTGCTTTATTTGCGACAAGAAGGTCGAGGAATTGGCTTGGTAAATAAAATAAAAGCGTATGCCTTACAAGAGAAAGGACTAGATACTGTCGAAGCAAATATGGAATTAGGATTTAAAGCTGATTTGCGAAATTATGGAATCGGCGCACAAATTTTAGCAAATTTGGGTGTTCGAAAAATAAAGCTTTTGACGAACAATCCGAAAAAAATCGCAGGACTTACAGGGTATGGCCTTGAAATTGTAGAACAAATTCCAATTGAAATGCCAGCAACCGAACATAACAAAAATTATTTGTCGTGCAAGCAAGAAAAATTAGGACATCTGCTTCACGTTTTTTCCGACAAATAAAAATTTGATTGAATAAGAAAGGGGGAAAAATGCCAAACATTATTGAAGCCAATTTATCTGCTCAAGGAAAAAAATTTGGAATTGTCGTAAGCCGGTTTAACAATTTTATTACGGATCATTTGACAGGCGGTGCTTTGGATGCATTAACTCGCTCTGGAGCCGCAGATAAAGATATTGATGTGGTAAAAGTACCTGGCGCATTTGAAGTTCCGGCAATTGCTCAAAAAATGGCTCAAAACGGTCGTTATGACGCTATAATTTGTTTGGGAGCTGTAATTCGAGGAGCAACGCCACACTTTGAATATGTGTGCGCAGAAGTTTCCAAAGGCGTGGCAAAAGTGGCAATGAAAGCTTCTATTCCTGTCATTTTTGGCATTGTAACAACAGATTCTATCGAGCAAGCCATTGAGCGCGCAGGCGCAAAAACGGGAAACAAAGGCTGGGAAGCTGCAATTAGTGCTATTGAAATGTCGAATTTAATGAGTATAGTTCAAAAAAAGAAAGATTAGCACCTCTACTATGAATGTTCGACACAAAGCGCGAGAGCTTGCTTTGCAAGCCCTTTTCTATATGGATGCGTCCAAAAATTTTTCGCAAGAACAAATAGTACTTTTTTTTGAAAGCATGCCTTCGCCCGTAAAAATCAGGCCTTTTTTTACAAAGCTAACTGAAGGAATTTGTGCGCATTTGCCAGAAATAGATAATGAAATTTCTCGCTATGCAAAGAATTGGAAGCTTGAGCGTTTGCTAAATATAGATCGAAATATTTTGCGAATTGCTATTTTTGAACTTTTATATTGCGATGATATTCCGGGCAAAGTCACATTGAATGAAGCGATTGATCTGGCCAAAGCATTTGGCAGCAAAGATTCTCCCCGTTTTATAAACGGCATTTTAGACCGGATTTATGCTTCTCTTACAGAAAAAAAGGAGTAAAAAATATGTTTTTAACCTCTCTTTCCGTGGGCCCAATTGAAACAAACTGCTATATTCTGGCCTGTGACCAAACTAAAAAAGCCATTATTATTGATCCCGGAGATGAAGCTGAACGAATTTTAAATCTCTTACAGCAAAACAATTTAACACCTGTAACAATTGTTAATACGCACGGTCATTTTGATCATACGTCGGCAAATGCCGACTTAAAAAAAGCGACTGAAGCATCTTTATTGATTCACGAAAAAGATGCTTTCATGCTGCCAATTCTTTCAGAAACCGCAGCGATTTTTGGTTTAAGTGTACCCAACTCCCCAAACGCAGATGCCTTTCTTATCCCAGGCCAAACGATAGACATAGGAACCCTTCAACTAGAAATTCGACACGTGCCGGGACATACTCCGGGCAGTATTGCTTTATACGCAAAAGGATTTGTTTTTGTGGGAGATAGTTTGTTTGCAGGATCAATTGGTCGAACAGACTTGCCCGGCGGAAATCTAAAAGAATTGGTAGAAAGTATTCGAAAAGAACTTTTTACATTGCCTGCAGATACGGTTGTATATTCGGGTCACGGTCCTTCTACTACTATCGGAGAAGAAATAGCAACAAATCCATTTTTAACATAATATTTGTCCTTTTCATCCGTTTTCAACTTCAGCTCTTTGTTGGATCTGTTTCATTTTAATTCAAGATCTTTTGCAAAACCTTATTTCCATTGTGTTTTCTGCCTCTATTTGTTATTTTTAAACTCTGTTTAGTGGTAAAAAGGGAGGTGGAATGCCTGATTTTTCTCTTGCACGAAAAAAAACACGATCTGTTCAGTTGGGGTCTGTAAAAATAGGGGGTTTTGCGCCAATTTCTGTGCAGTCTATGACCAACACCAAAACAGAAGACATAGAAGCAACCGTAACTCAAATCCATGCCCTTGAACGTGTTTTTTGCGATGTCGTGCGTGTAGCCGTTCCTTCTATGGAGGCAATAGCAGCGATTAATAAAATAGTTCCTCGAATTTCAATTCCATTGGTTGCGGATATTCATTTTGACTATAAATTAGCAATTGGTGCTGCTTTGGCTGGTGCGAGCGGTTTGCGAATTAACCCCGGAAATATTGGTAGTCGTTCAAAAATAAAAGAAATTGTAGCTTGCGCAAAAGATAAAAAAATTCCTATCCGAATTGGCATAAACGCGGGGTCGTTAGAAAAAGACCTTTTATTAAAACATGCCAGCGCTACGGCCCAAGCAATGGCTGAAAGCGCTTTACGGCAACTTGAATTATTAACCGAGCTTGATTTTGAAGATATTAAAATTTCTTTAAAAGCTTCCGATGTGTCTCGTACAATAGATGCGTACCGGCTTCTTTCCGAAAAAACAGACTTTCCTTTGCATGTGGGGATTACAGAAGCAGGATCATTGTTGCCGGGACTTGTGAAGTCTTCTGTAGGAATCGGCTCTCTTTTAATGGATGGGATTGGAGATACAATTCGATTTTCTTTAACTGGCGATCCTATACCAGAGGTACAGGCTGGATTTGCTTTACTGAGATCGTTGGGTCTTCGACGGATAGGTCCAGAAATAATCTCATGTCCGACTTGCGGGCGTTGTGATATCGATTTATCAAGTATCGTTTCCGAAGTGGAAAAGTCAATTCAATATTTTCGAGAGCCTTTTCATATTGCAATTATGGGCTGTGCTGTGAACGGTCCGGGAGAAGCAAAAGAAGCTGATATTGGTATTGCTGGAGGAAAGGAGTTCGGAGCGTTGTTTCGAAAAGGGGAAATTATACGCAAGGTTCCACAAGAAAAGTTAGTAGAAGAATTGTTAAACGAAATAAAGAAATTACAGCTTTCTACGTAAGGCATCATATTTATTTTTTTGGAGTTTGCTTATGAGCGCAAAAAAACAAGAAAAAACCGCTATTTCTCCTACCCGACAAGAAGACTACCCCGAATGGTATCAGCAAGTTATAAAAGTATCAGATCTTGCGGAACGATCGGTTGTGCGGGGATGCATGGTAATAAAGCCATGGGGATATGCAGTATGGGAAAACATTACACGCACGCTAGATGACATGTTTAAAACCACGGGCGTAAAGAATGCATATTTCCCCTTGTTCATCCCTCTTTCCTTTTTAGAAAAAGAAGCTGAACATGTAGAAGGCTTTGCAAAAGAATGTGCCGTTGTTACACATCATCGCTTGGAAGCAAGCGAGCAAGGAGGGCTTGTTCCTGCAGGTCCTTTGGCAGAACCATTAGTTGTGCGGCCTACTTCGGAAACGATTATTGGAGATTCCTTTTCTAAATGGATAACAAGCTACCGTGACTTGCCTCTTTTAATTAATCAATGGGCAAACGTAGTGCGCTGGGAAATGCGATCTCGAATGTTTTTACGAACAAGTGAATTTTTATGGCAAGAAGGCCATACGGCGCATGCCTCTTCAAAAGAAGCAAAAAGTCGAACGCTTCAAATGTTGGATATATATGCCCGTTTTGCAGAAGAATTTTTAGCCATGCCTGTTATTAAAGGAGAAAAAACGGAAAGCGAACGATTCCCTGGTGCAGTTCAAACGTTTTCAATTGAAGCAATGATGCAAGATCGAAAAGCTTTGCAAGCAGGAACATCTCATTTCTTGGGTCAAAATTTTGCAAAAGCATCTGAAATTAAATTTCAAAATGCGGAAGAAAAAGAAGAATTCGCCTGGACAACTTCCTGGGGGGTTTCAACCCGTTTAATCGGAGGAATGATTATGGTTCACAGCGATGATGATGGCCTTGTTCTTCCTCCTAAAATTGCACCAGCACATATTGTGTTGCTGCCTATTTTCCGTACTGAAGAAGAGCGCGCGACCGTAATGACATTTACAGAAACGCTTGCAGCGAATTTATGTGATCAAAAATATAATGATAGGCCTCTGCAAATTGAAATTGACACGCGAGACATTGGTGGCGGTCGTGGGTGGGATTGGATTAAAAAAGGAATTCCGCTTCGTGTAGAAATTGGTCCTAGAGATATAGGAAATCAAAGTGTTTTCATTGCTCGAAGAGACAAGCCACATCAGGAAAAATTTGGCATGAAGGCGTCTGCCTTTGTGGAACAAGCCGTGTCGATTTTAGATGAAATTCAATTAAATTTGTACAATACGGCTTTAAAATATCAACGGGAAAATACGAAAAAAATAGACTCTAAAGAAGCCTTTTATGCTTTTTTTACACCGAAAAACACAGAAAAGCCCGAAATCCACGGAGGATTTGCCTTTTCTTCTTGGTGTGGAAGTGTTGCTTGTGAAGAAAATATAAAAAATGATTTAAAAGTAACTATTCGAAACATTCCTCTTTCGGCACCTATCAATCAAGATGTAGGGGCTTGTATATATTGTTCAAAACCTAGTTCAAAGTACGTTGTTTTTGCAAAATCGTATTAGCCGAGGCAAAAAATACATGATTCGCATTACGGATATCATTGATACGGTTCTATCGCACAATCCAAATGCAGATGTGGACATAATTAACCGAGCCTACCTTTTTTCTGCAAAAGTACATGAAGGCCAGACACGTCTTTCCGGAGAACCGTATTTGTCGCATCCGGTTGCTGTTGCGAACATTTTAGCCAATATGTATCTAGATACGGAAAGTATCGTTGCCGCCTTGCTTCATGATGTAATGGAAGATACGCAAGCCACTGAACAAGAGATTGAAGAGCTGTTTGGGTCTGTTGTTTTGCATCTGATTCAAGGAGTAACCAAACTAAGCATTCTTCCTTTTTCCGACCTGCAGGTTCGGCAGGCAGAAAGTTTGCGAAAAATGATTTTGGCCATGGCCAATGATATTCGCGTAATCTTAATCAAACTGGCAGACCGACTACACAATATGCGAACTCTGCATTTTCATCGCTCTGAAGAAAAGAAACAACAAATTGCTCGCGAAACAATCGATATCTATGCTCCTATTGCCGCTCGACTTGGGATGTATCGCTTAAAACAAGAGATTGAAGATCTTTCTTTTGCTATTTTATCCCCAGAAGAACTTGCCCAACTTCAGGAGTGGGTTGCTGTGGGACAAGAAGACCGTGAAAAATATATTGAAACTGTAAAAAAACTATTATCAGAAAAAATGGCAGCAGAAAATATTCCTTGCGAAGTGTTGGGACGATATAAAAACTTTTATAGTATCCACCGAAAAATGACGACACAAAATTTAAAATTTCAAGAAGTATATGATTTGATCGCATTTCGAATTATTGTAGATACAACTTCTCAGTGTTACGAAGCGTTAGGGCATATTCATTCTTTATGGAAACCTCTTTCGTATAAATTTAAAGACTACATCGCTATGCCAAAACCGAACATGTATCAGTCTCTTCATACAACGGTAATTGGATCTTTCGGAGAACGATTGGAAATACAAATCCGTACGCATGAAATGGATATAATCGCTAAAAGCGGTATTGCAGCGCATTGGGGATATAAAGAAAGAGCCTCGGTGGATGAACAAACGAGCAAAACTTTTGCTTGGCTACAAAGCTTGGTTGAAAACCAAGAAAATGTGAATAGTCCTGAAGAACTATTGGAAAACGTAAAGATTGATTTGTTTTCTGACGAAGTATACGTTTTTACGCCGAAGGGGGAAATTAAAACACTGCCTAGAGGTGCTACTCCCATTGATTTCGCTTTCTTAGTACATACAGAAGTAGGAATGCATTGCGCTGGGGCAAAAGTTAACGGGCGAATGGTGCCATTGCGCCATGTATTAGAAAATGGCGATATTGTTGAGGTCGTTACTGTTAAAACAGCTCGCCCTAGCAAAGACTGGTTAAATTCAACGGTAACAGTAAAAGCTCGAAGTCGTGTTCGCCAGTGGATTAAAGCGCAAGAAAACGAACGAAGTTTCGCTTTAGGAAAAGAAATGTGCGAGAAAGCTTTTCGAAAACATAAGCTTTCGTTCAACGTAAGCTTAAAAACAGATCGGGCGAAAGAAATTCCTGAAATGTTCGGTTTAAAAAATATGGATGAAGTAATTATTAGTATTGGGTACGGTAAAATTACACCGTTTCAATTGGTTCAAAAATTTACCACTTCGTTAGAAGACGATCGTTCAGAAAATTCCTTTTTTGGAAAAATATTTAACCGAGTGCTTAAGAAAAAAGCTTCTGACACAGGGGTTACTGTGCAAGGCTTGGATGATATTTTGGTACGATTTGGAAAATGTTGTCAGCCTGTTCAAGGAGACTCTATTGTAGGGCACATTACTCGCGGGGCGGGAATTACCATTCACCGTCGGAGTTGTGTAAATGCAATGAAAGTATCGCCAGATCGCCAAATTGAAGTTCAATGGAATAAAGACCCTGATCAAAAAACCAGTTATCCGGTAAAAATAAGGGTGATTTCGAAGGATCGAGTGGGATTATTGGCAGATATTGCGGCTAGTTTTAGTAAAGCTACCGCAAATATCGTAAGCTTGCATACAGAAACAAAGGAAGATCTTTCTGTGGAAAGTTATTTTACCGTTATGGTGGAAAACACTTCACACCTTCAGGAAATTATTCAAACCGTAAAAAAAGTTCCTTCAATACAAGATGTTCACCGAGTGACTACCTAGGTGCTTTTTCTACTTTCCCAGCGGAAATACAACTGGTACAAACTGTCATTTTCTTTACTTGTCCTTTCCAAACAGCTCGAACACTTTGAAGGTTTGGGTTAAAACGACGTTTGGTAATATTATGTGCATGGCTTACATTGTTTCCGGTAAGAGGCTTCTTGCCACAAATATCACAAATTTTAGACATTTTTTGATCTCCTTTTTTCAAATCTATAATAAAGCCTTACAGCGGAATGCTTTCTACACTAGCCTGCTTATATTGTAAAGTTTATTTATTTTTTGGATTTTTTCTTGGACTTTACTTCTTTTTTTTCTAGTTTTGCCTTAGCTTCTTTGCTTTTTACTAAAAATTCCAAAGCCTTAGCATGAATACCCACGTCGGGATAGTTCGCTAATACCCCTTCTAAACGATTGATCGCCGCATCATATTTTTGCGTGCGATAATAGAAAATACCGACATCTAATTCATGCGAAGAAATAAGCTTTTCACATGTTTTGATATGGGCTTGGGCTCGTCTGGCGTAAACAGACTCTGGATATTTCTGAATTAAGCGTTGAAACACATCCATAGCTTTTCGGGTGTTTCCCTGATCTCTATCAGAGGTGGAAGCTTGATCAAAATAGCACCGTCCAATTTGGTATTGTACATATGGAATAACTTCATTTTGAGGATGTAGGTTTTCAAATTCCTGATATGCGGCAGTCGCTTGGTCATATTCTGCCAGAGCATAGTGCGCATCTGCAATTTTGAGCTCCGCCAGCATAGAATATTTGCTAAACGGATATAGATCTTTTACTTGGTTAAAATTGTCTATAGCATCTTTATATCTCCCTATAGCGAAATGCTCTAGCCCATCCTCTACAAGCTGTTCCAAAGAATACTCTTTTGACGACTTAAACCATCTGCTAATGTTAAACCAAGATTCCGCAAAGACGAGAGAGGGTATGCTGGTTGAAGATATAAAAATCCCCAATAGGCTGAAAAGAATTATTTTTTTTGTTTTGTTTGCTCCCATGCTGCCTCTATGTCTATAGCGCTGCTTTAATCATTTCTTCTAATTTAACTTTGGTTACAACTCCCACAACTTGGTTTAAAATTTCACCATTTTTAAATAGAAAAATAGTGGGAATTGCCCGAACGCCATATTGGGTCGGAGAAGCAGGGTTTTCATCTACATTACATTTTGCAAATTTGATTTGTCCCGCATATGTTTTTGCCAGTTCTTCAAAAATAGGTGCAATTGCACGGCAAGGGCCACACCAAGGAGCCCAAAAATCTAATAAAACAGGGATATCAGATTTTAATACCTCTGTTTCAAACCCTTCATCGCTAATTTCCATAATTCCTTCTGCCATGGCTCTTTCCTTTCCGTTAATAAGTATCGAGAATCTTCGCAAATATAGTGCTTTCTCTCTTCAATGTCAAGGTGATTGAAACCTGTTGACTTTTAAGTTTATTTTAGAGAACAATACCTTTATTCATGGACAAAATGCAGTAAAAAGGCCGATATATGAAAACGAAAATGCGGATAGGAGTTCTTGTCTCCGGCTCCGGCACAAACTTAGAAGCTATTACAAATGCTTGTAATAATAATGAAATAAATGGTGAAATTGTGCTAGTGGGTGCGGACCGTCCTTTGGCAGGCGGTCTGGAAAAAGCCAAAAAAGCAGGGATTGACACTTTTGTCGTAGATTATGCACAAATCTTTGCTGCGGTACAAAAAAAGCCTAAAGACTTTGAAACAACTCACGATTTCTTAGCAAAAACATACCACCTGCAAAAAAAGATGATTCCTAAAGAAAGCTCAAATCGTTTTTTAGCTCGTCTGGTCGCGGAAAGAAAGTTGCTATCGACCCTATCTCCTTTACGGTTGGATCTTTTGGTTTTAGCCGGATTTATGCGACGCCTGACCCCTTCTTTTGTAGAAACATTTAGCCCTGAGACTCAATTCCCGCGCATTATGAATATACATCCTTCGATATTGCCTGCATTTCCTGGAACAGACGGATATGGCGACAGCTTTCGGTTCGGATGTAAGGTCGCCGGATGTACCGTTCATTTTGTAGACCATGATGTGGACACAGGACCTATTATAGCCCAAGAATCTTTCCACATTGAAGAAGCCGATACTCTTCAGTCCGTTCGAGAAAAGGGCTTACAAATTGAATGGAAATTATATCCTCGATGTATTGGCTGGTACACAAAGGGAAAAATCCAAATTGAACTTATTCAAAACAAAAAACATGTCAAAATTATTTGACCTTTCGTGGTGGTCTCTCGTGAAAAAAATATTTATTTCTATTTTGTACTTAATCACCTTCTTTTTTGTGTTTATACATTTCTCTGTAGCCACATCGTTATTTCCGCAAGATACAATTTTTGACAGAATTTGTTCTGAATTAGAAAGTTCTACTATAGAGGGCCCTGTACCTTCTTCGTTGGCTGTTTTATCAGAAGATCAGCTTCCTTCTTTTACAGACGATTTGCCGATCACATCTCTTCGGGAAGCAATTTCATTTTCGCTATCATACTTACAAAAAATTCCAGCTTCACGAACTTTTTCAATAGGCTCTGATGCATATACCGCTTCTCACCTAAAACTTTCCTTAGAAAAATTTGATACTTTTCTAAAAACAAAACCAACTTCTGAGGCATGCGCTCAATTCATTATAGAAAATTATCGAGTATATGGCGTAATTTCTGATGTTGTAAAAACACCTGTTTTGTTTACCGGTTATTATGAGCCTCTTTTGCCTGGAAGCCTTATACCAACGGAAGAATATTGTGTACCAATTTTACCACCGCCGGCAGATTTAATAAAAAAAGAAAATAAAGTAGGTCGAATTGAAAATGGTCGGTTTATGCCTTATTACACACGGGCGGAAATTATTGAACGAACTCAAAATATAAATCCAAACCAGGTGTTGGTGTGGACAAAAGATCAAAAAGATTTATTCTTTCTTCAAATTCAAGGCTCCGGAAGAGTCCGTCTAACAGACGGCAACACTCTCTTTTTGCGATATGCTTCTACCAATGGTCGAGCGTACCGTAGTATTGGTAGATATTTAATTGATGAAGGGAAAATCCCGAAAGAAGAAATGTCTATGCAGCGTTTAAAGCAATATTTAAACGAGCATCCGGATGAAGAAGATCGTATTTTAAATCATAATCCCAGTTATGTTTTTTTCCATAAAGCAAACGGCGGACCCTATGGAGCGCTAGGCGTGCAACTGACTCCCGGAAGGTCTATCGCTTTGGATCGAAGTATGTATCCGCTAGGAACGCTTGCCTTTATGCAATGCGTAGCCCCGATTGAATCCGATCGTGGCTTGGTATGGGCAAAATTTTCACGATTTGCTCTTCCTCAAGATACAGGCGGTGCTATTAAAGGGTTAAATCGCGTAGATATTTTTTATGGACATGGTTCTTATGCGGAAATTGCCGCGGGCTATACACAACATCGCGGAAATTTGTTTATTTTGGTGTTAAAGCCGGAAAAAACCGCTATGCCTTGACCCTGCTATAGAGATATAGTATGAGCTAAATTCTACTTTTGTCTCATGAGGAGGCCTCCATGTTTGGAATAGGGATTACTGAACTTATAGTTATATTGATAATTGCCCTTTTAGTCGTAGGACCTAAAAAATTGCCCGATATGGCTAAGGGGCTGGGTCGTGCTATGGGAGAATTTAAAAAAGCCACGTCTGAGTTTAAAGAAAGTATTGAAACTGAAACCAGTATCGCTGATATAAAGAAAACTCTAAATGAAATTTCTGTGTCTGTAAACGATGTAACATCTGATATGGCTGAAGCAACACGTCGGGTTGCTTCTTTAGATTATGAAATAGAGGAAAAAATATTGTCTTCGTTTGATATTGAAGAAACAGACACGCCAGTGCCTCAAGAATCTAGAACGGAGCCCACATAAAAATGGCCAAAAATACAAACCTCTCTCTGGTTGGGCATCTAGACGAGCTCAGAAGGCGATTGTTTTATTCCGTCTTAAGTGTTTTAGTTGGGTTTTTGGTTTGTTATGGATTTAAAGAAAAACTCTTTGATATCCTTACAATGCCGATTGTTCAGGCGATGGCAAAATTACCTGAGACGATTCACGGAACCATGATTTTTATTGCGCCTGCTGAACCCTTTTTTGTATATTTAAAAGCCGCGTTTATTGCGGGAATATTGATTTCGGCACCTGTTTGGCTATACCAGTTTTGGCTGTTTGTATCGCCCGGTCTATATGACAAAGAAAAACGATTGATTTTGCCAATTGTTTTTCTTTCTTCTTTCTTTTTTATTGGCGGTGCGTTGTTTGGCTATTTTGTGGTCTTCCCGTTTGCCTTTGACTTTTTCATGGAGTATGCTACGCCTAGCTTGTTGCCTCAAATTTCCATGAAAGTTTATTTAGACTTTGCGTCAAAACTACTGTTGGCTTTTGGGTTTGTTTTTGAGCTTCCTCTTGTTTTGACATTTTTAGCATTTTTGGGCATTATAGACGTCAAGTTTTTGACTAAAAATCGAAAATATGCGGTATTGGCTTGTTTTATTATTGGTGCCATTTTAACACCGCCAGACGTTATTACGCAGGTGTTAATGGCTATTCCGATGATGGTGCTATACGAATTTGGCATTATCGGAGCAAAAATTTTTGGAAAGAAAAAAACAAACGGCTTTGCCGAAGAAACAAAAGAATCTGTTTAAATTTTTATCTTAGAAGGTGGGATTGAATGGGACGAAAAGCAATTATGCTTATCTGTTTAAGTGTTCTAGGTCTTATGGTGCTTTCTATAAGCTCTTTTGCAGGAACCAAAGTATCAGATGTGGTGGAAATGAAAAGCTCTATCTATAAAGCTCATGCTCAAAAACTGGTTCTTTTTTCACATCAAAAACATGCCACAACATATAAAATAGCCTGTTCAACATGTCATCATGATGAAAGCGGCAAGCCTTTGGCGAATTTGAAAGCTGGAGACAACGTACAGTCTTGTACGTTTTGCCACAACATTCCGGGAGATCCGCCCAAGCGGGCAACTTTAAACCCAAAAAGTAATCGCATGCCAAAACAGCTTACAAAAGCAGAGCAATTAAAATATTACACATATACGATTCATAAATCATGTAAAGATTGTCATGCGGAATACAATGTGAAGAACAACACAAAAACAGCCCCGATAACTTGTGCTGGATGCCATACAAAATAAGAAGCTATAAAACAAAAAAGGTTCTTTGTTCTTTTAAAAAGGAGCCTTTTTTATTTTTCAACTCGCATTAAGGAATGATATTCTCGTGCTTTTTGAACAAAAGCGGGAGCCCATTCAGAAAAACCTGCCGCATGAATATGAGAGTGTGTGGCAAGGACGTTTTTATAACAGAAACCATCCCATCCGTTATAAATTCCTTTTCCTCGTTTCATTTGAAAAACAAAAGAAGTCGTATCTCCATTAAAATCGCAAACAGAAGAATAATGAAATTCATGTGCTTTTGCTTTGGTTCCTATGGGCAGGTATGGGTTTTTGCGAACAACCTCGTAGTGTGTATAGCCGTGCCCTTGAGGCTTTTTCAAAAAAGTAAAAGTAAAAGGCAAGACGTCACACATAGGATATTGTTGGTTTCCCAGCAAAAGTTCTTTCCCCAAATACATAAATCCACCAGATTCCGCATAAATTGGAAGTCCTTTTTCGGCATGAAGCCGAATGCTCTCGCGATAAGAATTGTTTTTGGATAAAAGCTGTGCCTGTGTTTCCGGAAAACCGCCTCCGATATATAAAGCATCCATGTCCGGGAGAACTGTTTCGTTTTGGGGGCTTGTAAAAATCAGCGTTGCGCCTTCTTTTTCCAAAGCAGTTAGGTTTTCCGGATAATAAAACTGAAACACGCTATCTTTTAAAATACCGATTTTAACTGGTTGGTTAATTTTTGAAACGATTTCTGTTCTTTCTTTTGATTTTTTCTCCAACGGAAGAGCTCTTGTAGCGATCTGTAAAATATGATCAACATCTACATATGTAGCAACAATCTCGCCAAGTTTTTGAATTGTTTCAATGGGCAGTTGAAGCTCAGCTGGAGAAACAAGTCCCATATATCGTTCTGGAACTAAGATCTGTAGTTTCGGAATAGCTCCCAAGACAGGAACCTTACAGTAGTGTTCGATATTTTTTCGAAGAACAGCTTCATGTCGAGAATTCGCTACACGATTTAAAACAACCCCTTCGATTTGAACATCAGGATCAAAATGAATGCATCCTAAAACGACAGCGGCAAGTGTGCGGGAAATTTTTGAGGCATCTAAAGATAAAATAACAGGGGTTTTGAGAAGCTTGGAAAGCTCTGCAGAGCTCGTATCGCCTTGAAGGTCTATGCCGTCGTACAGGCCTCGATTCCCTTCGATAATAGCAATGTCTCCTTCGGGTGTGGCTTCTGAAAATAAAGAAAGAATTTTACTTGGCGAAATAAGATATGTATCGAGATTGCTACATGGCCGACCTGCTGCAAGAGCAAGCCAGCCTGCATCAATATAATCAGGCCCTTTTTTAAACGGAAGAACCCGCTTATGGTATTTTTGATCTAATGCCGAGACTAAGCCTGTGGTTAGAATGGTTTTCCCTTCTCCGCCTCGAACAGCAGAAATCATAATGCGAGGAATAGCCATTTGTCCACCTTCAGATCATGCTAAAATTAATCTTCGTGTTCTGCTGCAGCTTGTTTTCCAGTTCCCGGCATACCGTACATCGTTGTGCTACCGCTGGACCAATATTCTAGAACACCTTCTTCTACCATTTTATTGATTAATTTTTTAGCATCGCGCGGTTTTTCGTCTAAAATTTTAGCAAGATCGTTAAAGTAAAATTTGGATTTAGATTTTAATTTTTTAGTAAGCTCTTCAACGATCAAATTTTTGGCGGCTTCATATTCCATTTTACACTCCTTTACGTTTTAGGGGACAACACTGTGATGCTGCCCCCCAAAGACTTTTACGAACTTCTATTGCTCATCCCAATCTTAGAATTTGAAATGAGTGCTTTGACGCCATGTATGGTAAGCAGCATCACGGAAGTCATCAATTAGATGATAAGAGAATTCCAATTCGCATTTTTCGAAGAATCTTTCCCAGCCAATACGTTCAGCCCAGTCACCTAGGCGTTCGTACTTTCTGGCACCTTCTGCATAAACTTCAACCATTCTTTGAATAATTGCGGTCGTGGTTGGCCAGCGTGGCGGTTCGTTTTCAATAAATGCTACAACTACTTTAGAGAATTTGGGTTGACTAATGCGGTTGGATACCTTTCCGCCAGCCATCAAAACAATCCCATCCCCTTCAGTATCTGCCAGAGGCAATGCCGCGCACATAGTATAACAGTTACCACAGAACATACAACGATCGTTATTAATTGCTACACTATTTACAGTAGCTCCATCCTCCAAAGTTACCTTTGACGGCTTGATTGCCGCTGTCGGACAAGAAGCAATAGCTAATGGGATTTCACAAATTTTATCTAAAAATTCATTATCGATCATTGGCGGTTTGCGATGGTATCCCAAAATTGCTATATCAGAACAGTGTACGGCACCGCACATGTTTAGACAGCAAGCCAAAGATACGCGAAGTTTTGCCGGTAGTCTCATAGACTGGAAATCTTCAAACAATACGTCCATGGCCGCTTTAACAGGACCCGATGCATCAGTTGCCGGCGTATGACAGTGAAGCCAGCCTTGAGTATGAACAATATTGGAAATACCAGCCCCAGTACCGCCTATAGGAAACTTGTAGCCTCCTCCAGGTTGTTTGCGACTAATTAAGTCATCAACCAGTGGCTGTACTTTAGACTCGTCATCTACCATGAATTCGATGTTGTTACGGGTTGTCCAACGAACATGCCCATCACAATGTTTGTCAGCGATTTCACAAATTTCGCGGATGTGAGAAACACTCATTAATCGGCAGCCGCCTACACGAATCGTAAAACATTTATCGCCTGTTTCGGAAACGTGAACCAAAATACCTGGCTTTAAAATTTCGTGATACAGCCATTTCCCTTTATTTTTTTTGATTACTTCGGGGTAGAACTCTTCGTAGTGTCTAGGCCCGATATCTGTAATCCGGTTCTCCATAGGTTTGTCCGGATTATATCCTGAAGAAATAAAAGCCATTTGAAGCCTCCCTTATATTATCTCTGATGATATTTTCTAAATTCGTTAACATCACGGTCCCAGCCGCCCGGCACTTCATCTTCTTTCCAGAAGATATACGGGTTTGTTCTGGGGAACTCTACCATCCGTGGATCAGGGTCGAGGCCTGTAGCTTCTAGAAGCTTCGCGAAGCCTTGGCGAATCATTAATTCACCCACTCGTTCACGGTTTTTGCCTTCTTCCATCCACCAATCCCAAATAGCTTCAATTACTTCCTTTAATTCGTCATATGGTGGTTCAACTTTAATAAACGGAACCAATAATGAGCCCATTTGTGCACCGTCTATGATAGGTGCTTTTGCACCGACCAAAATAGAACAACCTGTATCCTTACCAATACGAAGAGCTCTTGGCATAGTTGCGATACAATGCATACAATGGTTACATTCTTTATCGTCGATTTTCAGTTTGCCGTTTTCCATCCACATACATTCGGTAGGACATAAATCAAGCACTTCTTTTTGAATATCGAACTTGCCCCAATCACGACTGGAGAAAGCGCCTGCATTTGGCGCAATTTCACCATTCATATAAGCCTGAACCGCTTCTTGATCAATTCGGATTTCATCTCTCCATGTGCCGATAAAAGACATATCAGAACGAGCGATAGAACAAACACAGCCTATTGGACAGCCGTCAAATTTAAACTTAAATTTATACGGAAATGCCGGTCGATGAAGTTCGTCTTGATAATCTTGTGTTAGTTGATAACAAACATCGTTGGTATCATAACAAGCGTATTCACAGCGAGAAGAGCCCAAACAGTCTGCTGGAGTTCTTAGGTTAGAGCCAGAACCGCCCAAATCTTGATCCATATTGTGAGTAAATTCAAAGAAAACTTCTTCTAGCTGCGGAGTTGTTGTCCCCAACAAAATAATATCTCCCGTAGAACCATGCATATTGGTAAGACCACTACCCCGAAGATCCCAAATATCACAAAGCTGTCTTAAATATTCGGTGGTGTAGTATTTGGCAGAAGGTTGCGCAATACGAATGGTATGGAAGTGCGCAATTCCTGGAAACATTTCTGGCTGGTCACAATAGCGTCCAATAATCCCGCCACCATAACCAAAAACACCCACGATACCGCCATGTTTCCAGTGGGTTCTTTTGTGTTTATAAGAAAGCTCCATCAAGCCTAAGAGGTCTTCACAAACATCTTGTGGAATTTGATAATCCAGATTGTTTTCGTTCGTTGCTCTGGCTTGAGCTTCCCGCTTAATGTCGGAAACAAAACTAGGCCAAGGCCCCGTTTCGAGCTGATCCAACATAGGGGTTTCATGTTTCATATCCTACCTCCATCTAAGTTAAGTAAAACGTATCGAAGTTTTTAAGTTTAATTTTAAAGACGGTTGCATATAAAATGCAAAATAATATTTATATGTACAGCATATGCTTGTACAAGATCTTACCCAAGATTGTCAATAAAAATTCTATATGAATTTGAGAATAGCTTTGCTCTTTGGGTTAAAACATCCAAGACAGGTGAAATACTATACATTTTGTGGTTCCCATTTTAAACATTCTAGATATAGTACCCTAAAATAAGTTTCCAAAAAAGTGGTGGACTTGAGAAAAGAACGATCTGTGAAATTAAGGCGAAAAGGAACTTTTTGGGCTGTTTCATTCCAGGTTTTTTCATTTTTCAACAAAAATGCTTGAAAAAGAAACACAAGGGGTGTGTCGTGGTGAGAAAGCTTTTTCGCTTGAAGTGCCTGAAAAAATCCTTCCACAATTTGAGGGAGAATTTCGTGTCCGACAAACACCAGGTCTCCCACGCCGTCATATCGATCTAGTCCCATTTTTACGGCCATCGTTTGTAAGAAACACGTGAGAGCTATAAAAACTTGAAAAAGATTCGTGAATTGGATTTCTGATTCAAAAAGAGGCCCGTATCGCCTGACCGAAATAAGTTTTACAAATATGCCGTCTTCTTTTTTACAAATAACAAAATCTCCTGCTGCATGATGCCAGGGGAAAATTTCCAGACAAGAAAAAGGATCATAAAAAACGCAAAGAATGTATGAACACTGCCGATACAGCTCTTTCTTTTCTTTTTCGGTTAAAAGAAAATTTTTCCCTTTAGGGCTCCAAACAAGAATGGAAGCAAGGCCTTGTTTTGACAAAGAAGTAACATGAAATTCGTAAAAATCGACAAGCCATTCGGCTAAAAAAAGAGCGATAGATTGGTTTTTAATAACGGCTGAGCCCATGCCATAGTATTTGGGGAGAAATGTCGATTCGGAAAAATTCCCCAGAGACTGAAGTGTTTCGGCTTCTGCCGAAAGCTGCCCTAATCCTGTTTTTTGACAAGCGACATTTGCAACAAAATTCTTTTCTTGACCATCCGCCAGGCGAATAACAATTCGTGCTGGATGATAAAAGGCACCATGTTTCTCCAGCTGAATACAAACTTCTTTTATCGTCACGTAAAGTTTTTGGGCATCAACTGAAAGTGCTTTTTGAAGAAGCTGAAAATTATTTTGTTCTAAAATTGTTTGAACAGACTGAAAATATGTGCCGTACGAAACGAAATGGTCTTGAGAAGAAGCGTGTCCTTGCCGATTTTCCGGAATAGGCTCATTCCAAATACTAGAAACAGGCGTAACGATCGTTTGATTGCTTATTTTATATGTAATAGGAAAAAGAGACATGGAACATTTTTCTCTACAGTGCTTCAATTTCTTTTTTAAGCTCCGGAGAAACTTCGTAGCCCAATTCAATTGCTTTTTGAAGATGTTCCTTTGCTAGATCATGTTCTCCGTTTTCCATATAGGCTATGGCCAAATTATTATGGGCAATGGCGAATAATGGCTCTTGCTCTAATACAATTTTATTTTCTAAAATACTTTCGGTAATTTCTCCTTGTAATAAATACGCATTAGCAAGGTTCGCCCTCGCTTGTGTAAACTTAGGGTTCCATTTTAAAGCTTTTTTAAGTGCAAACACTGCTTCGTCCATCTTGCCCAATTGTAAATTAACAAACCCGATATTCCCGTACCCTTCCGCAAAACCAGCTCGTGCATTTACAGCTCGTTTGTTCCAAGACAAACATCCTTCTAAATCTCCTCGATACAAACAAATACCGCCAAGTTGTACATACGCTTCAGCTAAAGAAGGACTATTTTCAATAGCCAAAATTAATTCGCGTTCTGCTTCATCGTACAAACGAGCACCCAATAACCCAACGGCCAGGTTGTAATGAGAGGTGCCACACTCTGGATTTTGGGCAATTGCCATTCGATATTTTGCCAGATATTCTTGGATATTTTTTGGTTTCGTCATATTTCTCCCTTGTGATAAAAATTTCAAAACATGCTAGAATTACTACCGACACCTTCTGGTGCTTGTCAAGCAAAAAGCCTTTGCGAGTCTTCCTTGTTAAGAGCTTGTTCTTGACAAGCACCTAAAGGCTCAATATGTTAATAAATTCGATTGTCTTATATCTTTGTCAAACTATTTTTTCACAACTTTTGTGGAGGCACTATGATCGCTGGATGTTATACCGCTTTGGTTACCCCATTTACAGGAGACGATGTAGACCTAAATGGACTACGGCAGTTGGTAGCATTTCAGATAAAAAACGACATTTCTGGAATATTGGCGGCAGGAACAACTGGGGAAAGTCCGACGCTTTCGTGGCAAGAGCATCTAACAGTGATTGAAACAATTGTAACTCTGGCCAAAGGAAAATGCGCTACGCTTGCGGGTACTGGTAGCAATAACACGAAAGAAGCTATTCAAGCTTCCAAACACGCTGCTGAAGTCGGAGCAGATGCAGTATTGTTGGTAGATCCGTACTATAATGGCCCTAGCTCGCTGGAGATTCGGCAAGAATATATTGCGCCCATCGCAAAAGCCGTGTCTGAGATTGAAGTGGTTCCATATATTATTCCAGGCCGGACAGGATGCCAGCTTTTACCACAAGATATGGCTATATTACATCAGCAATATCCAAACATAAAAGCGGTAAAAGAAGCAACTGGAAATGTGGAAAATATGCGTCTAACCCGGAAGTACGCGGGAGAAAAATTACAGATTTTATCCGGAGACGACGGCTTAACTCTGCAAATAATGACAGACCCTTTGATTAAGGCTTCTGGTGTTATTTCTGTGGTTTCAAATATCGTACCCAAATTTGTGACCAAAGCGGTACAGCTGGCTTATAAAGGCAAGTTGCCGGAAGCAACTGTTCTTTTTAAGAAATTGGCACCATTATTTAACTTGGTAACCGTTATAACGACCGAAGAATCTGGTTTTGGGCCAGTGTCCTGCAAGGCCAGAAACCCGCTTGCAATTAAAACCCTGATGGCTATTTTAGGAATGCCTGTCGGTGTTTGTAGACAACCATTAGGGAAAATGACTCAAAGTGGAATTGATGTTGTTTTAAAAGTCGCAAAAGAAATTCAGGAAAATTCGCCAGAATTTTTTCTTCCAATTGCCGAATTTTTTAATGTAGACATTGAAAAACGATTGAATGATTCTAAAAACTGGCAAAATTTATTTTATGCCCATTATGTAGGGTAGTTTTTGTGTAATAAGGATTTAGTTATGGAATTAGTGTTAACCCCTTCTAAAAATTTAAAACCTCTGCCAGAGCCTACAACATTAGGTTTTGGAAGGTATTTTTCTGACCACATGTTTAACATGGAGTTCAAAGAAGAACTTGGGTGGATAAATCCACGAATTGAAGAATACCAACCCTTTACATTAGACCCTTCAACGCTGGTATTTCACTATAGCCAGACGATCTTTGAGGGAATGAAGGCGTATCGAACCAAAGAAAATCGTATTCAATTGTTCCGGCCGATGGATAATTTTATTCGAATGAATAAATCAGCTAGATCTTTATGTATGCCAGAATTTGATTCAGGCTTTGTCTTAAATGCACTAAAAGAGCTTTTAAAAACAGATCAAAAATGGGTTCCAGGACTAGAAGGAACTTCTTTATATATTCGACCAACAATGATTGCCACAGAAAATACGTTAGGAGTAAAGGTTTCTAATGAATATAAATTTTTTATTATTCTTTCTCCAGTAAGCTCTTATTATGTAGAAGGGTTTAATCCAATTAAAATTTGGGTCTCACCTCAATATGTTCGAGCTGTTCCTGGAGGGGTTGGTGAGGTTAAAACGGGTGGAAACTACGCGGCAAGTCTTTATGCAGGAGAGTTAGCCCACAAGAAGGGTTTTTCCCAAGTTTTATGGTTAGATGGAATTGAGCATCGATATATTGAAGAAGTAGGATCTATGAATATTTTCTTTGTTATTAACGATGAGATTATTACGCCAAAACTAGTAGGTAGTATTTTGCCAGGAATTACACGGGATTCTGTCTTAAAGCTGACTAAAAGCTGGGGAATGAAGGTTTTTGAGCGGCAAATTAGCCTAGAAGAAGTGGTTAAAAGCGTCCAAGACGGCTCTTTAACTGAGATGTTTGGGTCTGGAACTGCGGCGGCAATTTCCCCTGTAGGTGAATTTTGTGTGGAAAACGAAAGTTATAAAGTTAATAAAGGGCTTTTGGGGCCTGTTTCAAATCGTCTTTTTCAAACATTAACAGATATTCAATATGGAAGAACAACGGATTCTTTTAATTGGATCGAGCCTGTTTAATAAAAGTTCTTTTTTATAAAAAACCCAAGAAAAGAAACCGCCTTTTCTTGGGTTTTTTATAGTTCTATTTCGACAAATAACTTGTGAAAATCGTTAAAACAAGCTATAATTAGTATAATAAGTTTCTTCCATCACAATATATAGAATATTTATCAAGTTTTATAGATATTGATGAGTATATGATTTGGTCTTAAATTTTATTGAGAATATCGGGTACAATAAAATTCAATTATCTTGTTTATAAAAACCAACTTTTAAACAGTTTATTATTTATTATGCAAAACCCTCTAATTATAAACAATAAATAACGGTTTTATAAACAAGTATGGTTTACAATAATTAATTAAAATAATTAAATTTAATTTTACTTTAAAGATATTAACAACGATAAATAATCATATATATACTTTGAAAGGAATATAGAAGGTGAAATTTATAATTCAGAAAAATATAATTTTAGATGTTCTTTCAAAGTTGCAAGGAATTACTGGTAGAAAAACAAATCTAACCGCAACTGAAAACATTTATATTAAAGCTCAAAAAGATTCGATTAGTTTAGTAGCAACAGATTTAGAATCAGGATTTGTTGGAGAATATCCGGCAACGGTAGAAAAAACAGGCATAGTTCTAATTAATTCAAGAAAATTTTATGAAATTGTACGAGATTATCCAACAACGTCTATTCAAATAATGAGAGAAAAAGGACAAAATATCCACATTGGTAGTGATAAGGTTGTATATAATTTAGTAACCGGTGATGTTGAAGATTTTCCAGAAATACCTATTATTGAAAATATAGCTTTAGCTTCTTTGAAAGCCAAAGATTTATCTGAAATGATTGAAAAGACGATTATTATCGGCGGGATTAGTCATGATAAGCGAGCTCATATAAATGGAATTTTATTTGAAAAAGATACTCCAGGGGAAGTTTCTTTTTTGCGATTGGTTTCAACCGACGGAAGTCGTCTTTCTTTAGTAGAAAAGCCAATTTTAAAAGGAGCTGATAATTTAAGTAATACTGGATTTATCGTTCCTAAAAAAGGTTTAGGAGAGGTTTTAAAATTTCTAGATGGAGATGAAATAGTTCAGATAGGTTTAAAGAATGGGAAATTAATCGTTAAAAAAGAAACAGAGACAATTTTGATTCAGATTTTAGATGGAGAGTTTCCAAAATATTCTGGAATTATTAATAAAAAAGAAGACTATAAAATAACTTTAGACCATAAACTTTTTCTTATGTTGTTAAAAAGAATGTCTATTTTATCTTCTGAAACATATAAAGGGGTTCATTTTAAGTTTGAAGAAAATAAATTAATCGCCACTATTACTAACCCGGAATATGGTGAATCAGAAGAAGAAATGGCAATTAATTATAAAAGAATGCCAATATCTGTGGCGTTTAATCCTAAATATTTTATAGATGTTTTAAATGTAATGATGGATGATTCTATAAATTTATACTTAGTGGATGGGGAAAAACCTTGTTTATTAACAAGTGTTGAGACAACTGAATTTATCAGCGTAATTATGCCAATGAGAATATGAATACACAAACCTATAATGAAGACAATATTAAAATTTTAGAGGGCCTTGAGGCTGTTCGAAAAAGACCTTCCATGTATATTGGAAATGTGGATGTGGAGGGGCTACACCACCTGGTTTATGAAGTGGTGGATAATAGTATCGATGAAGCTATGGCCGGAGTTTGTACAAATATTTCCGTAATAATTCATATAGACAATAGTATTAGTGTGGAAGATAATGGTCGAGGAATTCCAGTAGGAATTCATAAGACAGAAGGAGTTCCTGCGGTTGAAGTTGTTATGACAAAACTACACGCTGGTGGTAAATTTGACAACGATTCTTATAAGGTTTCTGGCGGGCTTCATGGAGTGGGGGTTTCGGTTGTGAATGCCTTATCAGCAGAATTAAATGTGGAAATATATCAAGAAGGTCAAATTTATACCCAAAAATATCAGCGAGGAAACAAAGCAACCGAATTAAAAAACTTAGGGACAACAGACAAGAGAGGAACGAAAGTTCATTTCAAACCAGATTTAGAAATTTTTAATACAACGGTTTATCAATACGATATTTTATCCCGCCGCTTGAAAGAATTAGCTTTTTTAAACAAAGGTGTTCGAATTTTTTTAGAAGATGAACGGTCTGATCAAAAAGAAGAGTTTTGTTATGATGGGGGTATTGTTTCATTTGTAGAATATATTAATCGCCGAAACACACCACTTCATGAAGTTGTTTTTATTGAAGGAGATAAAAACGATGTTCATGTAGAAGTTGCATTTCAATATAATGAGACATATACCGAAAAAATGTTTTCATTTGCCAACAATATCAACACACACGAAGGCGGTTTTCACTTAATTGGGTTTAAAGCCGCGCTAACCAGATCGATTAATCAATATGCTTCTTCGGATAAAACTGCGAAAGCGTTAAAAGATAGTAAGGTTAGTGGAGAAGATGTCCGAGAAGGATTAACAGCGGTTGTTAGTATTCGAATTAAAAATCCGCAGTTTGAAGGACAAACAAAGACAAAGCTTGGAAATAGTGAGGTAAAAGGAATTGTTGAATCGTTTGTAAATAATTATTTAACGCAATTTTTGGAAGAAAACCCCAGTGTTGGAAAGAAAATTGTCGAAAAAGTAGTTGATGCTGCCAGGGCTAGAGACGCCGCAAGACGAGCAAGGGACCTAGCAAGATCAAAAGGATCTATTGGAGATTCTTCGTTGCCCGGGAAATTAGCAGATTGTCAATCTTCTATTCCCGCAGAAAGAGAACTCTTTTTAGTGGAAGGGGATTCCGCAGGAGGTAGCGCCAAACAAGGGCGCGATCGAAAATTCCAGGCAATTTTGCCATTACGCGGAAAAATTTTAAACGTTGAAAAAGCACGTTTTGATAAAATTTTAAAAAGTGAGGAAATTAAAAACATTATCACAGCACTTGGAACTGGTGTGGGAAGGGAAGAGTATGACATTGAAAAAGCGAGATATCATAAAGTCGTTATTATGACTGATGCAGATGTAGATGGGTCGCATATTCGAACGTTGTTATTAACTTTTTTTTATCGCCAAATGCCTGAGTTGTTAGAAAAAGGATTTTTATATATTGCCCAACCACCCCTACTAAAGGTAGGAAAGGGGAAAAAGAACGATTTATATTTAAAAGACGAATCTGAGCTAATAGGACATGTGATTAAGCAAGCTTCTGAAGGAAAGATTTTAATAACCTCATCTGGAATCCAATTTTCAGATGCGAAGCTATTTACTGTATTGGGGGATTTAGCTTCGCTTTATAGTATTATTTCAAAAATGAAACTACGAGGTTTTTCAGAAGAATTAATAAACTTATTAATTAAGACCTATATAAACGATCCAATATTTTTACAAGAAAAAGAAAAAATGGAACAACTAGCAGAACAATTACCACATATTGGATATAAAAAAGTAGATTTGATCTTTCATGAAGATCGAAACACACACCAAATGATTATAGAAACAACGTCCGATCTAGCTGGAATCCAGTTGTCAAGTCGTATAAGCGTTGGCCGCTTACTTGTCTTTTCTCCGGAGTTTCAAAAATGTGTTGCCTGCGAAAAAGAGCTTCTTAAAATTGGAGAGGCTCCTTTTATTGTGGTCTCTTCTGAAAATACTACTGAAAAAATAGAAATTAAAACCAGACGAGAATTGTTTGATTATTTTATAGAAGAAGGTAAAAAAGGGATGGTGGTTCAACGCTATAAAGGGCTGGGAGAAATGAATCCGGTTCAGCTATGGGAAACCACCATGAATCCTGAAAACAGAACACTTCTACAGGTGAAAGTAGAAGATGCGGTATATGCAGATGAAATATTCTCAATTCTAATGGGAGATGATGTAGAGCCTAGACGAGAATTTATTCAAAATAACGCTTTAGAAGTAAATGTATTAGATATTTAAAACACAACAACCCTCATGAAATATCTGCATGGCGTCAATATTGACGCCATGTTTCTTTTTGTCACTTTATCCTAATTATTTATAAACAAAAAAATCCTTCGGCATTGTATTTTTTAAAGCATTCAGATACATTATTTTAATTGTAAGTATAAGGCCTTTGTGTTTATGAGAGATCAGCTCCTTCAAATATTGCCTCACGTAACAAAGCCAAGCCAATATCTAGGATCAGAAAAAAACCGGGTATATAAATCAGTTTCTGATGTAGATGTTCATATCGCATTGGTATTTCCGGATTTGTATGAAATAGGTATGAGCTCTTTTGGTATTCAGATTTTGTACGATATATTAAATCGCCAGTCGGATGTTTATGCTGAAGAGGTTTTTGCACCAGCACCTGATTTTGAAAAAGAATTATACAAACAAAACCTTCCTTTATGTAGCCTAGAAACAAAAACACCTTTAACCCAATTTGATATTCTTGGGTTTAGTTTGTTGTATGAACTAAATTATACAAATATCTTAACCATACTACATCTTTCAAAAATTCCTTTTTATGCAAAAGAACGAGACTTAACCCATCCTATTTTAATTGCAGGAGGACCTGTCGTATTAAATCCGGAACCTGTCGCAGAACTATTTGATGCGATCGTGGTTGGAGATGGTGAAAGAGTTGTGCTGGATATGATAAAAGAATTTAAGGTGTGGAAAAAGAAAAACGAAACAAAAAAAGAATTATTTAAAAAGTGGGCAAAAATAGAAGGGGTATATATTCCTTCGTTTTTTGAGCCAATATATAAAAAAGAAGAATTTATAGGAATAAAACCGTTACTTCCGGAATATCGTCGTGTAAAACGAGCAATTATTCCGGATTTAAATAAAATTCCATTTCCGGAACATCCAATTGTTCCATATGGAAAACCAGTCCATGATCGATTGCGACTAGAAATTTCTCGAGGCTGCACAAGGGGTTGCCGATTTTGTCAAGCAGGCATGATTTATCGTCCGGTGCGAGAAAGAACCCAAACAGAAATTATTCGATTAGCACAAGCACTATATAAAAATACGGGCTGTAATGAAATGTCTTTTTTATCGTTGAGTGTCGGAGATTATTCTAGGCTGGTTCCGACTCTTCGTGGTGTGAATCAAAAACTAAAACAACATCAAGTAGGAATTTCTTTTC
>Ga0123353_10000697_pt1 | contig 41033 bp, 27 predicted proteins | sample TergutLab28metaG_3_FD_92763 | JGI IMG/M metagenome (GOLD analysis project Ga0123353, IMG submission 92763) | Labiotermes labralis P3 segment gut microbial communities from Petit-Saut dam, French Guiana - Lab288 P3 | ecosystem: Host-associated > Arthropoda: Insects > Digestive system > Gut ... | reverse complement strand
CTGTACGGTATTAACGCGTGCTTGTCATACTTAAAGAAATTGCTGTACCACGTCCATATCATCGCCAGCTTTATCGGTATATTATCTTCATAGTCTGCCTCTGCAAAATGCCGGTCCATCACATTCGCCCCTTGCAGCATTTCAAAGTAATTATCAAATCCTATTGAACATACCAAAGGCATTCCTATCGCTGACCACAATGAGAATCTGCCGCCCACAAAATCCCAGAATTCAAACATATTGTTTTCAGCGTCTATTCCGAATTTTGAGACCTTTTCTTTCGCTGTTGATACGGCTATAAAATGTTTTGATATTATGTCTGATTCAGACGCTTTGCCTTTTAACTTGTCTAACATCATTTTTCTTACCGCATTCGCGTTCTCCATTGTTTCCTGCGTGGTAAATGTCTTTGATTCTACTATCACCATTGTTGTTTCAGGATCTAAATCCGCCATCGCTAACTGCGCTGCTCTCGGATCTACGTTTGATATAAACCTTACTTCTATTCCTTCTCTCTTATACTTTTCTAACGCCGCAGCAGCCATTTTAGGACCTAAGTCCGAACCGCCTATTCCTATGCTTACCACCGTCTTTATCTTTTTACCTGTCGAACCTGTCATTGCTCCGCTTTCCAGCTTTTTATCAAATTCCTGCATCTTTGATAACACTTCTACTATTTCAGGCATTACGTCTTTGCCGTCTACATATACAGGCCCGAGACTTATTATATTTCCTTGCGCGTCTTTTGTTACATTTCTTAACGCCGTATGTAATACCGCTCTTCCTTCTGCTTCATTTATCTTTTCCCCTGTCATCATCTTTTTTATCCAGCCTTTTACGTCTCTCTTTTTAGCCAGATTTAATAATAGTTTCATTGTTTTACCGTCAATATTGTTAAATGATGTGTCTATTGTCAATTCAGTATCTTTGCCTTTCAGCTTTGCTATATATGCTTTTTGCAATGCTTTTTTGTTTTTCCTGTCGGGGTCTGAGGCAAATAATTCTTTGACTGTTGTATTTTTAATTTTCTCATAATGGGATTGTAAAGCTTTCCACTGTTTGCTTTCCGTAAGATAGCCTGATGTTTTAGAGAAAATTGATTTTGCCGACCATGCAAAATTGCTTATTACCAAAGAAATCCAATATGTAACATTCTTAGGCAAAATTGAACCTGTAAACTTATCTATCCAATAATTAGTGCTTGCGCTAAACCCTTCGGGCATAGGTTCGCCGGTAATCATGGATTTCTGCAGTTTTTGAGCCAATTTTTTACCTAATTCAACGCCCCACTGGTCAAACGCATTTATGTTCCATACAAACGACTGTACCGCAACCACATGCTCGTACAATGATATCAGCATTCCTAAACTTTCAGGCGTCTGTTTATCAAAGGTTATTAAATTCGAAGGTCTGTTGCCGTCAAATGACTTTTGCAGTCTTAATTTCTCATATCTTTCCATCTCTTTTTCTATGTCTGCCGCGCTTGCGTTATTGGCTTCCATTTCTTTTCTTATATTCGCCATTACCTTATTTATTTCTTCATCTACTTCTTCCTGATTCTTGCCCATTGCGAACGCTTCTCTCTGCGCTAATACATTCGATATGAATATCGCGTGTCTTCTTTCTATGTCTTCTCTTTCTTCTTTACTCATATCAGCTCTTATCGCCGGCGGCTCTAAGTATGTTATGAAATCTATCGGCACTATTCCCGTTCCCTGATGGAATAACTGGAAGAACGAATGCTGCGAATCTGTTCCCGCTTCTCCGTATATTTCTACTCCGGTTGTGTAATCCGTTATCTTCTTGCCGTCTTTGTCCGTACTCTTGCCTAAACTTTCCATATACAGCTGCTGAGTGTATTTCGGGAACATTCTTAAATCTTCGCTGTACGGTATTAACGCGTGCTTGTCATACTTAAAGAAATTACTGTACCAGGTCCATATCATCGCCAGCTTTATCGGTATATTATCTTCATAATCAGCTTCCGCGAAATGTTTGTCCATTTCATTCGCGCCTTGAAGCATTTCAAAATAATTGTCAAATCCTATTGAACATACCAAAGGCATTCCTATCGCTGACCACAATGAAAATCTGCCGCCCACAAAATCCCAGAACTCAAACATATTGTTTTCTGCGTCTATTCCAAATGCAGATACCTTTTCTTTCGCTGTTGATACCGCTATAAAATGTTTGGATATTATATCCGCTTCCGACGCTTTACCTTTTAACTTGTCTAACATCATCTTTCTTACTGCGTTGGCGTTTTCCATTGTTTCCTGCGTGGTAAACGTTTTTGATTCTACTATTACCATCGTTGTTTCAGGGTCTAAATCCTGCATTGCCAGCTGCGCCGCTCTCGGGTCTACATTAGATATAAACCTTACCTCTATTCCTTCTCTCTTATACTTTTCTAACGCCGCAGCAGCCATTTTAGGACCTAAGTCAGAACCGCCTATTCCTATGCTTACTACCGTCTTTATCTTTTTGCCTGTTGAACCTGTCATTGCTCCGCTTTCCAGCTTTTTATCAAATTCCTGCATCTTTGATAACACTTCTACTATTTCAGGCATTACATCCTTGCCGTCTACATATATAGGCCCGAGGCTTACTATGTTTCCTTGCGAGTCTTTTGTTACATTTCTTAATGCCGTATGTAATACTGCTCTTCCTTCAGCTTCATTTATCTTTTCGCCTGTCATCATCTTTTTTATCCAGCCTTTTACATCTCTTCTTTTGGCCAGATTCAACAGCAGTTTCATCGTTTTGCCGTCAATATTGTTAAATGACGTATCTATTGTCATTTCCGTATTTTTGCCTTTCAGCTTTGCTATATAGGCTTTTCTTAACGCTTCTTTGTTTTTCCTGTCGGGATCTGAGGCAAATAAATCTTTAATGGTTTTCTTTGAGATTTCTTTATGCTGCTCATCCAACTGTTTCCATTCTTTTGTTTCCGTCATAGGAAAAATTTCATCAACTCTGTCTGTAATTGTACCCGAAATTACTTTTGACGCGAATTTTCCTGTTGTTTTTTCAATATCGTCCGCGTTAAATACTACCAATCTGCCGTATTCCAGATAATATTCTGCAGTGGGTACGACTAATCTTTCATGTGTAGCCAATCTTGCCAAAATTTGGAATAAACTCTTATCATCAATGCGTATTTTTGCGGTTTTATCGCCTGCAGCTTGTTTTTCTAATGTTTCATTAACGCGGCTGATACGTCTTTCATTTAAAGATTCCTTTGAAACCTCAAAAGAAAGAAGAGATATTTCAATTCCTAATTCTTCTGTAAATTCGTCAAATGCTTCAGCCTGTTCTACGGTTCTCGGAAAACCTTCAAGAATAAAACCATCCTTGTATTTTTCCCAATTATTGCGCAGCTCGTCAAAAAGCATGTCATTTGTTATCTCATCGGGGATAAAGTAGCCTCCGTCATAAACATACTTAATTGATTCCCAGTGAAGAATAAATTTTTCATCTTCAGACAATTGCAATTCCTGCCATAATTGTCCCTGTATTCTTTTTATTTCTTCCGCATCCGGCTTTCTTTCTATTACCGTCATATTGCCTAAACGTTCGTGAAGATTCTTCAATATATCGTCCAGTCTTTCCTTCGTAATATTTTCTTCAAGCCTTGCCAGTTTTTTAAAGCCCTCGCGATACATTTCACCTGTAGAAAGATGAGGTATTCCGAGTTTCTCCGCCACTTTATCGGCGACTGTTCCTTTTCCGCTGGCAGGAGCGCCTAAAATCACAAAATTTTTATTTTTGATTTTTTTTGCGTGCCACGCCAAAGATTCAACAAGCAAATTTTCATCGACATAGGAAGTAAATCCAAAACTAAAATTTGCGGTTTGCCCCGGGTTCAAAGTCATCGCGTTTTTGCGGTCTTCGCCGACAAAAATCTCTCCCGCGTAAGACGGCTCAATGCATATAAAACTATTTCCGTTTTTGTCTTTTAATCCGTTAGACCAGATTTCGAATTTACTGAGATTAGTGTTTTCCGTAAATTCAATAACGTTATATCCTATTTCCACTTTAGTAATATTGTCAACATATTTTGTTGCATTGTTAAGACTTCCAAGGTCATCCACCGGTATAACCATTTTTTCATTATTGCCGTAATAAACGGTAATAACTTCAATTCCAGGAGCTACATTAAAAAACGGATGATACGCAGGCGCGATTTCAACCGCTTCTTTGCCGTTATTTTTGACCGTAAGCTCCTGCCTGAAACTGTTTCCCGAAGGTAAAGAAACTTTATTTTTTGCGGAAACATTCTTCCATTCGCCCTGTTTTTCGGAATCCGGCAAAGCAAAGCTGATTTCTTTGCCGTCCCGGCTTTTACTTTCAACCTGCCACTTTGAATTTCTGCCAAAACCGTGCTGCGGCATTCCTTCCTCGGCAGGTCCAAAGTACGGATAACATAAGAATGAACCGCCGCGATTTTTCGAATCGCCTACCGGCTCCGTAGTATTAAAAAGTACAGGACGCCCGTCAATCTCGTACGATAAAACATATCCGTCATCCGGATTTGTTAAAATTTTTGATTTATCATTTTTTAACGGTACAGAAGTAAGAATTCTTCTGCCGATATCCACAATTTGTTTAGTTAAAGCCTCACTGCCGCTTTCGGCATATACTTCTATCGCATATCCGGCGCCGACAGATCTCATCTCTATTACAACTTCAGGATTATCGGTAATAATTTGAATACCTTCAAAAGATTTGCCGCCGATTTTTTCGATTTTCATAATATTGAAATCTTTTTTCAACGCTTCAAACGCTCTTATAAATTCTAACTGTAAATCTTCATGCTTTCCTATAAAAACTTTTTCGTCTTCGTTATCCGTAAGCTTCTTTAAATATTCTGTTTGTTTTTTTAACTCAGCGGATGAAAAGCGGACTTTTTCACTTATTTTATATGCATTTTCCCAGTTTATCGAACGCGATGTTTCATTACTTTTGACAATTTCTTTAAACCTTTTTGCCACGGATTTTGCTACGGACAAAGCCGGATCTTTGCTTTGTTCATCTTTTTCTATAGTCGTAAGATTAAACTGCGCCAAAGAACCGCCGTAGTAATCCAAAAGAGGCTGAATTTCAGCGGCATATTGCTTATGGCTTAATTCGGCTCTGTCTATAGCGCTTTGAGATTTAAGCTCTTCAAACATCTGCTCCCTGCCTATTTCGAAAAACACAGGTGAAACGGAAACATTTCTTTTTTCTAAAAATCCGTCTAATCTTTTAGCCAGACTTACCGAACCATGACCATGATACCAGTACAGAATAAATCCGTCCTTGCAATCCTGCCCGCTTAATCTTTTTGAAACCAATTCTGCAATAATGTCATCACTGGGTTTAGGCGAATCGCTGCGTTTAATCCATGTCAAAACAGAACCGTATTTTTCCAAATACTCTCTTTCATCTTCGGTATTTACACCTTTTTGAATCATCATTTCCTGATAATCCGCCTCAATCTCCAAAAGTTTTTGAACATTAATATACGGAACTCCGGTTTTTTGGGCGATTTTTTCACATACCTGCTGCTTTTGGGCATCAGGATGAGCCATAACAAGCATGTACTTTGAAGATATTTTTCCGGATTGCTCTTCGGTAATCTTAGTGGTTTTTACAAAAAAGTCCTTAATCGCGGAGACAATTCTGTCAGCAAGAGAAGAGGCTGCCGGATACAAAAGCGATAATGTCAGATTTCTTTTTTTTCCGTCGGCTCCGGACAACTGCGGATTATCAATGAAAGCATATTCTTTGCTAAGAATGAAAGCATATTCTCTGCTAAGTCTGTTGCGTTCCATTTCTTCCATATAATACGCATAAAAATCGCCTCTTAAATTTACGGGAGATTTTTTTATGCGTTTTGTATCGCCCACCATATTTGCCACGGGAATCCCTTTTGGAATCCATTTTTTTACGTCTCCGCTTAAATTCTTGGCATAAGCCATATAACCGGTCTTTTTGAAAGCGATCAATACGCCGCTTATAAGCCCCAGAGTATAACTGTAAGTCGCGTCAAACCATGACGCTTTTGCCGCATTAGGACCGTATCCTGCGCTGTCTTTTTGAAGTTCGGTATTTCCGTTATATTTGCCGGCTTCCTTTCTTGCTCTTAATTCAACAGCAACCATATCTTCAATAAGTTTGGTCGTTTCTATCTTTGTATATCTCAATCTTCCGCTATCTGATTCTCTCTGGAAAAACAGATTAGACCTAAACCATGGAGGAAGGCTTAAGGCAAGCCCTTTTTCGTATTCGGGCAGACTGTCTAAAACTTCAGACATAATGCTTTCGGCGTGAATTTCATCTATATTTTTGTCGTTCTTTTTGTAATCTTCATATATTAAATCAAACTGATTTATCAATTTTTCCATTTCAGGTATTCCGGGAATTAATCCTTCAGGAAGCAGATAAAGCCCAAAATTTATGCCATTTTGCGAGCGTTCCACAATAATATCGGTATAATAATTTATTACATCTTTCAGCGTCATATTTTTTTCAAGCACTTCCTCGCTTAATACGGCGCCGTTGGCATTTGTTCTCACGGCAAGTTCTGCCGTAAGATTAGATGTTTCCCTGCCCATGACTTCCACAAACCAGGACTGTTTCGCGGAAGAAATCATATTATTTACAAGACTGCCAAGCGAAACAGCGGCAGCTTTTATAAAAGTATCAAAGCCGAAAGTGGCTTCAAGTTCATCGTTTAAAAAATCCGCGTCAATTGTTTTAGGAACGCTTACCACGGTAATATCTATATTATTTGCTTTCATATGTTCGGAAAACTTAGCCGCAAAAGTATTTGTGCCGTCCCCGCCTACAACTACAAGAGAAGTTATTCCGCGGTTTTGCAGATTATCAACAAGCGAATCAAAAGTGTCTTCTTTTGACCCTCTCCCGGTGCGTAGCGCCCCAAAACCGCCGGTATTTTTTACTAACTCTATAAAATGAGGAGTAAGCCTCATAAAAGTACCTTTGGCAAATCCTCTTGGCCCGTCCATTATTCCGTAAATTTTAGATCTGGAATTAAACTTTTTAAGCATATCAAACAAGCCGACTATTACATTATGACCGCCGGAAGCGGTTCCGCCGTAAAATACTATTGCCGCGTTTTCTTGCTCCCTGCTCATCTCGAAAGAGCCGTCTTTCTTCTTGGAAAAAAGTTTTACAATCTCAACAACAGGTTTGCCGTAAGTATTGGGATAGGCTTGTTCGACCGAAAATCCGCCGGCGAGTTTAGAATCGGACTCTTTTAATCCAAAAACTTTAAGCAGGTTTTTAAAAGCTTTCGGAACCGAAGGCGTAAACTTATTTCTGACGGAAATATCACCTTTCATGGAAGAGAATATACCCTTAATATCGTTTATTCTTTCAATTAATGCCGGATATATTTGTTCAGTAAGATTTTCCAAGCCTAGTTCGTCCTCGTCAAATCTTACATAATCAAAATAATCATTATTTCTTTCGCCGTATTTTAGGAATTTATAATATCTGGCAACCATAGCCGTACTGTTTGCGTAAACTTTAAGTTTATTTTCAAATCTGGCATTAATTTCCCCGCCTGACGCTAATTGCCTGTCCCGTATGGTTTGCGAGTCCGCGGCGAGCTCAATAACCGATAATCTTTTCCCTCTTTTTATCAAAAATTTATTTAAGGCATGGGCAGATCTCATTTCACTCGGAAACCCGTCAATAATGAAACCGTCTTTGTATACGTCTTTTTCTAATTCTTCAAAAACTATTTTTACAAGAATACGATAAGGAACAAGTTTTCCGGCATTGACTTTTTTCTCGACTGCGCCGTATTTTTTTAAATTTACTCTGTCCTCGGCTGTAAGGTTGGATTTCTTTTTTTCACGAATTTCTTGAACCTGTTTCGCTTTAGCCTTTAAAAAAGTTCCTATAGTCAATACGGGCAATCCCGTATCTTCGGATATTTTATTTCCCATTCCGGTTTTTCCGGAATTTGTAGGTCCTATTAAAGCTATATTAGTAGAGTCTATATCAAAAGGATTAAAAGACTCTTTGACATACCAATCCGAATCAAAATCGTTTATCTGTGATTTATCAATATCCAAATGTGAAAATAACGCAGCCTTTATACTTGGAATTATTAAGGATTTATTATAATCTCTGTGCATATTTGCTATTACTTTGTCTATCTCGTCCTGCGAAGCTCCGTCATCATTCATTGCTTGTATAATTTTAAAAATATCTTCAAGAGCGTTTCTCAGCTGCGCTTTTCCGAAATTCTCATAATTATGAGAATTAACAAAGGCTTCAAGCATGCTTTCATTTCCCGACAGTTTTGCGGCTAAGGCTTCGGAAAGATTGCGTAATTCTGCAACCGGTGCGCCTAACTTCGAACGAGATACGGATATGACAGACAATGCTATAGCGCGCCTGACGCTTGATTTGCCTTCTTTATTCCTTTTACTGCTCTCGTAAAGCCATTTTATAAAAGGATGTTTTGATATATAATTTTTTACGGTTTCATCAGTTGTCATAAAAGAAGAATCAATATTTGCGGATTCGCCTTGAGCTATACGTTTTCCGATTTCTATCAGATGACCGCTCATATTTTTATCATAACTTTCGGAATAGATTCTCATTGTATTTTCGCTGCCGGAAGCTCTCATCAAAAGCCAGATAATATCTCCGGTTTCCAAATTGCCTGCTTTAGGATTTTTTGAAGAAAATCCGGAATTTATTCTGCGGGTCTCGTCATTTGAAATACCGATATAAAGCCCGTCATCGTTTTTTACTGTTTCAATTCTTGCGTTTTTGCCGAATATTGATTCATCGCTTACGTCCATAAGACTTTCTATGTCTTTTTTCGTCGCGCGTTTAAAAAAATCCAGAGAAGAATCTTTCGTTTTACTTTCAAGGTTGAGTTTATCTTCGGCAGAGTAAGGCGTATAGCCTATTTTTTCATAAATTTCTTTGAAAATTCCGGAATAATTTTCTCCTGTTATAACGGGAATCAAATACATCAGCAAATTAACCATTATTCCGTCTTTATTGCGTATCCAGTCATTAAGAAATATAGTTCCGGAGCTTTCCATACCTAATAAAACATTATTATCTTTATCGGCAAATTCTTTAGATATGTGTTTCGCGCCTACCGGCACGGATATTGTTCTGACGCCGAATGAAGCCGCCAAATAATCCAGAATATGTCCGGAAGGAAGTGAGCGGACAATAGCGTCTTTACCGGAAAATTCCGCTTTGCTTTTTAGAATAGCGTAAGCTATGATAAGAGCGGTATCGTTAGGAGTAAGAACCTTTATTTCCCCGTTTTCGCTGTACATAAGAGTTCCTATTCTGTCAGCGTCGGCATCTGTGGAACCGGCAAAAATTAAACCCTTTAACTTTTCAAGATATTTTCTCAAATTTGTAAGATTGCGCTCATTCGGTTCGGGAGATCCCCTGTCTTCATCATACATGAGACCAAAACCTACGTCTCTTCCCGGATGACGCACTTCAACATTCTCACTTTTTATGCCGAATACATCCAAAACCTCGCCTAAAAGCGCAGGAGCCGTTCCGTTATTTGCTTCAAAAAGAAAGAAAGGAGATTTACCCTGTCTTTCTTCAATAATGTCCAACAATTCTTTTTCTGTTTTATTAAAAAATCCCGCAAGCATTGATAATAAAGACTGCGCGTATTCAAACGCGCCGTCTTTGGAGCTTTCTATTGAATATTTTCCTTCCGGATTTACGTAAAGAACTTCTTCATTGCCTGCTTTTTCCGCATCGACAATTCTTGTTATTTCTTCGGTCAGACTGTTAAGATATGCTCTGGGAACCATTGCTCCGTCTATGGTGAATTTATAACCGTTATCATTTCCTTTATTGTGGCTTGCCGTAATATTTACGACTATATCTTTCTGAAAAGAACCGAAAGGAGTAGGCATATTGCTGTCAAATACCATGACATTAAAACCGTTGGCAAGAAAAACTCCTGCAGCAGCTTTCACAAATTCATTTCCGCCGTATCTTGTATCGCTTATTATGGTAACATTCAAAGGTCTGTTTTCTCTTTTTGCAAGATTCGCGTGAGCCTGCGACAATATTTGCACCGAAGTCAGGCTCATAATTTCGCCTATATTTCCTCTCGCTTTCACAACGCCGAGCTCTATAAGGTCATTCAGATCGCTTTTATCATATTCAAGTCTTTTACCTTTTCTTAGAGCATTTGCCTCTTCGCTTATAACTGAAACCATATTACCCGGAAAACTCTCATACATCATAAGAGTATCGTGGCTTACAGGCAAAATTTCGCTTAACAGATTGGCGGCAAATAAAGCTTGCCGCCAATTGCTGCTGCTATAATCCTGTTTTTTGATCAATTGCAGCATTACCGCGTTTTGCCATTGTTCAGGATATTTGGCGACTCTGGGATTTTTTGAAAGAATTTCTTTATCAAGAGCATAAATTTCCGCCATTCTGAAAGAAACTCCGTTTACTTTGCTTATGTCCAAAAATATATTGTTCTTTACCGCCCAGTCAACTACGGACACGCTCAAATAATATACCGACGGAGCAAACAAATCAAAACCATAGTTTAGCGTGCCGGTTTTAAATGTTTTGGCAAAATTATCCATAAACTCCGACATCTGCACTTTATCAAGAATTTTGCCGTGACTTTTAAGAAGTATTTTATCTTGCGCGGAGCTTGAATATGTATTATTAATTAACATATTTCCGGCGGCATTTTGCGAGATTTTTATAAAACTTTCGGAAAATTTTCCGTCCGCCGAAGCAAAACTTACTTCTCCGGTATTCTTATCATAAGAAAATTTAAAATCTTTCCCTACTGCCTCATTTAAATTTCCGATCAGTCTGTTCACATTTTCATCGTTATGAGGCATTTTTTCAAGAGTTCTTGCAGCAGTCGTAAAAAGTTTTGCGGCAAAACCGTAACTTCCGGGATTATCATTGGAAACCGAATAAGAAATAACCTGTGAAAATAAAGATAATGCCAAAGCCTGTGAAAATATTTTAGCCTGTTCAACAGCCAGCGCTTCGTAATTTTGCAAAGCGGCAGAAATATCGCCGCTGATGCTCGGAGTAATTACCGCGTAAGAAATATTTTTTCCGGCAAGCAGCTCCGATAACCCCTTACTGTGATAACCGCCGGTAATACAGACTATTACATTACTTTTACCGCTGATAATATCTTCCGCTTTTTTGTTTAACACGGAGTTTGAAGCATTTTTATTTTTCATATCAAAATGTTTAGACAATTCTGATATAAAAATTTCGTTTCTTTTATCGTTTACCGAATAGTATTCGCTCAAAACGGCAAAATCGGCTTCAAGCTGCGGCAAAACATTATAAAATGAATATTTAACCCACATATTTTTGAACTTATCAAACCTGTTTTCAAAATATTCATGATCATCGGCGGCAATTGATGTTGTCATATAATCTTCAAAATACAAAAAGAAATCGCTTAAAAAAGAAACTTCCAGCTCATTTTTATTTAAAGATAAAGCTATTCTGATATTTTCGACAAGTTTTCTTTCTTCCTTTATAAGTTCAACCGGATTGATAACATGAAAAACAGATGTAATCTCTATAAAACTTTTAATATCTCTTGTAAAATATTTTGTTTTAAATTCTTCCGGGAGATTATTTAAATGCGAAATAAGAGCTGTTGTATCTTTAAAATTATCCGTGGAATATAAAAGTTTTTGATATTGCGTATAACTTAGTTCTCCCCTTAACGCTAAAACTATTTTTTGCAGATCAGACGATACTTTTGAATTATTTAAAGAACGTTTCAGCTTATCTGAACGCAAAAACAGCAAAATATTCGGATAATCGTTCAAATCCAAAGGCATTATCGTGCCGTAAGAACCTTCCGACTGCTCCGAATTTTTTTGTAAATAAGATAAAAGGGTTCTGTAATATTTATGAGAAGCTGTTTTTCCGCTTTTATGGTCTTTTACAAGTCTGGAAAGTTTTTTGTTCGCGGGATTAAAATATTTTTTCTGTAAAAATATTAAATCATTGTTCATTTGGGAAAGAGTTTTTTTATAAAAATCTTTCTTTTCTATAAGCTCCGCCATTCTTTTTATATTAGCCTGATGTACCTGTTCGTTTTCAATACCGTATATGAAATTCTCTTTATTATTAAGCGCGGCATAATATTCGCTTCCGGTAAAAATACCGTCTTTTAAGAGCTCTTCGGCAATTATACTTCTTAATTCCGCGTCTTTTATGTTAAAAAACCAATCGAGGCTTACTTTACCGTAAGCTCCTTCCGTAAAAACCTTTTCAATGCCGTAATTTGTTTCCAAAACATCTATAACGGCAGCTATGTTTCTTTGTACTTCAGGATGCATATGAAAATCCTGAATATTTAAAACTACCGTATTGCCGCCAAAATCTTCGGAAGATGTAACCCTTGCAAAATTTTTAAACAGCCCGGCAACATCATTTGCCGGCATATTAGCGGTCTGGAAATTTACCGGAGCCGGCGCGACGCCTTGAGCATATAATAAATTCGGCGAAACAGCCGTCCAAATAAAAACAGCCGCCAGTAACGTTGAAAAAATCTTTTTTAAGTTCATAATCCTCTCCAAATAAAAAAGACGGTATTTTCATATACCGTCTTTCTTTTATTTTATATATTTGTATGTAAAATTTGAGTAAGGCAGACTGCTCTTATGCAATGCCGACAAAAACAGCATAAAAACAGACGCGGCAAATACCGGCAAATACTTTGATTTCAAAATTTTATTATCAATTTCCGGAAAATCGATAAAATACCGGGAAACCGCAAAAAACGCGTTCTTTTTAGCTGTTACAACCGCTTCGCTGAAATAACCCGCAAAATTTATTGATTTATGAAAATCTTTTAAAGCTGCTGTTCCGAAATTATTATATTGGGTCAAAAATAAATCATCTTGTAAAGCCGCGTAAACTTTTACGCAGACATTAAACATATCTTTTGAAATCTGGACAAAAGAAGAGTGTTTTACAATACCGGCAGAACTTTCGGCTGTTTGAACAACGGTTTGATTGGTAAAGTTTACATAAGATATGTGTGCGGCAGAAGCATTAGCAGAAAACACGCTAAAAACAATAAAAAAGCTTAAGATAAAAATCTTAATCCGTATTATCATGGTTATATAGTAAACAAATATAAAGTTATTGTCAATAAAACTGTAAAAAATTCACAATTTTTTCACTAATAGAATTTTTCGAAAAAACTATAAAAACAAAAGATGTTTCCGTTTTCCGTTATTCTTTGTTATTTGTATTTTGTTAATTGTTAATTTTAACGACTCATTCCGGTGCGCTCACATCTCGCGCCCGTTCGTGACTCGTGCTCCTTATTCGTCGCACACTCACCCTCTCGGATGGAACTTTTTGTGCTGCTGTTTAATCCGGTCTTTATCAAGGTGTGTGTATATTTGCGTGGTTGAAATTGAGCTGTGACCCAGCATTTCCTGCACAAAACGGATATCCGCTCCGCCGGAAAGCAAATGGCTCGCAAAGGAATGCCTTAAAGTATGAGGGGTTATATTTTTACTTATTCCGGCATTTTTTGCGATATTCTTAAGCTGACGCCAAAATTCCACGCGGGAAATCTTTTTGCCTAGCCGCGTAATAAAAAAAGCGTCTTCTTCGGATATTTTAGGTTTTCTTTTATTCAAATATATTTTAAGAAAATCCCCTGATTTTTTTCCGAAAGGAATAAGTCTTTCTTTAGAGCCTTTGCCTATAACCCTTAAAAAGCGTTCATTTATGTTTATATTTGAAAATTTAAGACTTATCAGTTCGGAAACCCTTAAGCCCGTGGCGTATAAAAGCTCAAGCATTGCCCTGTTTCTTACATGCATTTCATCAACGCCGCTTACGGAGTTCAAAAGCAGAGTAACTTCGTCAAAACTAAGCATGCCGGGAAGATTTTCAGGGATTTTAGGAGTTGCCAGATAAGTCGTAGGATTATTTTCAATAATATCTTCAGCGTTTAAAAACTTGTAAAACTGCCTAAGTGATTCCATAATCCTGTATATAGAACGCGGCTTGAGCCCTTTTACTTTCATTTCCCAAAGAAAATCCGTTATGTCGTGATGTTTGAATTGATCAGCGGGAATATTTTTTTCAGTACAGAAATCGGAAAATTTATCCAAATCAGCTCTGTATGCCAATGCGGTATTTTTAGCTAAACCTTTTTCAATAACTATGTAAGATATAAAATCGTCTAAAATTTTCTTTAAATCAATCATTTTTTACTCATTATTTTCGTAATTCGTAATTGCCTTTTAAATACGGGTTATGTCTCAATTCGTTTGCCAGCGTTGTCTGGCTTGCGTGGCCGGGATAAATTACTAACGATGGTTTCAGATTTTTTATCTTTTCTAAAGATTTCATCATTTCACCGTAGTTTCCGCCTGGAAAATCAGTTCTGCCTATTGTACCCGCGAACAATGTGTCGCCTGTTATTATAAAATCATCAAACAACAGGCATATTCCGCCTTTCGTGTGTCCCGGCGTGTGAATAACCTTAAAAGAAGCGAATGAAAGTTTGACTTCCTGATTATCTTCAAGAATTATTTCCGGCGCTGAAACGGACAGCGAATAGCCTAATATGCCCGAAGCATTGCGGTTAGGGTCGGAAAGCATTTCAACTTCGTCTTTATGAGCGGCAAGCGGAATATTGAATTTTTTTCTGATTTGTTCGTCGGATAATATATGGTCAAAATGCCCGTGCGTGTTTATAAGCATTTCAGGTTTAAAACCGTTTTCTTCCACGGTTTTTATGACTTTATCGCCGTCTTCTCCCGGATCGACTATTACGGCATGTAAAGTTTCCGAATCATAAACTATATAACAGTTGATTTCCAACCGTCCTGAAATAATTTTTTTTACTTTTATCATTTTATGAAAATATGCAAAGCTTGAAGTATTATATTTGCGAAAAGTCCGGCGAGAATATCATCGGCGGTTATGCCAAAGCCGCCTTTAATCTTTTGTGACTTTCTTATAAACCACGGTTTTTTTATATCAAAAAATCTGAAAAGAATAAATCCCAAACCTAAAAACAAAACAGTTTTAGGCAAAAATGCTACGGCAACCCATATCCCCGCGACTTCATCTATAACTATCCGCTGATCGTCCTTTTTAGAATAAATTTTTTCCGCCGCGGACGATAAAAATACTGAAACTATAAATATACTTATTATTGCTAATAAATGAAGCGTGTAATTATCCGGTATAAAAAGCACCCATAGTAAAAGACCCGCGAGAGTCCCGAAAGTTCCAGGCGCGTATTTTATATAGCCGGTTCCAAATACCGATGAAAAGAATAATACTAGTTTGTTCATTTATTTAAAAAGCTCCCTGTGTTTCCACATATAGCTAAAACCAGAATATATAGTAAGAATTGTAGCGACAAGAACAGCCCAAAAAGGAGTTTTCTGCATTATTAACGCAAGCATTCTGTAAGAACCTTTATCAAAAGTCATAAGCATTTCTGGCGTAACGCCGTAGAATTTGAAAAATGTTTCATGAATTATAAGAATAATCAAAATCAAAATAATAACGACTATCTGCGAAGTAGTTTTAAATTTCCCCGCTTTGTCAGCCGGAATTATAACATTTTTAGAAACTGCGATAGTACGAAGTCCGGTAATAAGAAATTCCCGTGAAATAATCGCTATAACCATCCATGCGGGAATATGAAGATATGAAATATCTACAAAACATATAAAAGCCGCAGAAATAAGAAGCTTGTCCGCAAGAGGGTCTAAAAAAATTCCCAGAGGAGTTATCATATTATTTCTTCTGGCAATTTCTCCGTCAAGCAAATCGGTGATGGAAGCAGTTACAAAAACCAGCAAAGCCAATATAGACGCCCAAAATCCGCTTATTTCTATAAACAAAATTAAAAACGGCACCATAAATATTCTGGCTACAGTAAGTTTATTTGCTAAATTCATTACTTTTTCCTTTAAAATCACTATCAGGCGCTTCGCCCTGAACCCGAATTACTTTTTGCACAAGCGCAAAAAGTAACCAAAAACGCCCGCCGCCAAAGCGCATTCGCTCCTATTTTTTAGGCAGCTGCGAAACTCGCTTCGCTCAAACAGTCCTCGCTGACTACTCCTAAAAAGTACTCGCTCATAGACGCGCTAACGCGGCAACTTCTAACAGCAAAAACATTATTTTATTTTTGCCATTATATCATATCCGTTGTTTCCGTCAACTTCGGCAAAATAAAAATCCCCTATATTAACCGGATTTTTTGAACGTATTATCATATTTCCGTCAATTTCCGGAGCCTGAAAAAAACTTCTGCCGGATACAATATATCTTCTGCCGTCTTTTCTGCAGCTTTCGGCAATAAATTCTATTTTTTTGTTTTTAAGGACTTCTGCTTTTTTCTTAAAAACTTCGTATTGCGCGTTTTCCAGCAATATTCTTCTTTCTTTTGCTTTTTTTGAAACAACTTTATTTTTTAATTTAGAAGAAACCGCCTCTTTTTGGTCTGAATACTCAAAAATGCCCGCGTACTGAAAATACCCTTGTTTGATAAAATGTTCAAGCTCTTTTATATCACGGTCAGTTTCACCGGGAAAGCCGGTTATAAGCGATGTTCTTAAAACAATACCGGGAACACGTTTGCTTATTTTCTCTATAATTTTTACCGTATTCAAAGGACGCTTCATATTAGCAAGAACATTTTTGCTCACATGCTGTATCGGAATGTCAATGTACTTGCATATATTGTCATGCTCTTTTATCACATCAAGAAGCCCGTCTGTCACGCTTGACGGATAAGCATACATAAGTCTTATAAACTTCAGGTCTTTAATTTTTGCTAATTTAGCGAAAAGCTTGTCTAAAGCAAAACGATTGTATAAATCTTTCCCGAAAGACGTAGTATCCTGCGCAATTAAAATCAACTCTTTTATACCGGAATCCGCCAAGGCTTTTGCCTCGTCAGCCAGCGATGAAATCGTTCTGCTTGTATATTTTCCCCTAAGCGAAGGAATTATACAAAAACTGCAGCTGTGATTGCATCCTTCAGCAATTTTTAAATAAGCGACCGGCAAATGCGATGACAATACCCTGAATCTGGAATCGTTTAATCCGCCGGGTTTAAGAAAACTTTTATCCGCTTTATTTTCACAGGAGATCAATTGCGGAATTTTAGAAAAATCTCCTGTTCCGGTAAATCCGTCAACGCCGGGAAAAATATCCGCAAACTTTTCTTTTAAAAGCTGCGGCAAACATCCTGAAACATATACTTTCAGCGCTTTTTCGGATTTAAGTTCTAAAATTTTCTTAATACAGTTTTCGGACTCTTCTCTGGCGTCTCTGATAAAAGAACAAGTATGTATTACGGCAATATCTGCTTCCTGCATATTATTTGTAAGAATATATCCCTTATTTTGCAAAATACCTAATAGATATTCCGCTTCAACCGTGTTTTTCGGACAGCCTAAAGTAATTACGGCAACTTTTTGCATTTTACTGCCTTTTTATTGTAACCGTATTTACATCCTGAACCGAACCGGACACAACATCGACTTCTTTTCCGTCTAAAAATACTTTGACGCCCTTGGCATAACCTATTCTCAAAACAAAGTCATTATATGCCTGCCAGGTTCTTTCTTCATCTTTTAACAATGTTCCCTGAAACAACGGTTTATTATCTCCGTCAAGTCTTATCCAAACATTTTCAACTGCACGTATAAGCAAATTCTGTTTCTGGGGAATTACAGGTTTTGTTTCAGGCTGAACCACTATTTCCTCAATTACTACAGATTGAATATTATTTTGTACTTCATTTTTTACAACCTGATGCTTATGCTCAACCGCGGAAGCATCTTCGGAAACTATATTTGAAATATTTTTATTCAGATACAAAAATGCCGCGAGCAGACAAGCGGCAATCAAAATTGTCACTATCGCTTTTTTATAGCTTACCGTTCTCACCGCGCTTCTTGTTTTTCTGATTATACCTTCTTCTTTCTCGGCAGCCTGTTCTTTCGACGCTTTTCTCGCGTCATACCCGCTTATAAGCTCAGCCGGATCCAAGCCGAGATACTTTGCGTAAGATTTTAAAAAGCTTTTATAATAAACTTCGGCGGAAAAAACTTTTTCATCGCCTTCTTCAAGAGCTTCAAGATGTTTTATCTGTACTCTTGTCGCTTGATGAGCCTGTTCTAAAGTCAATCCTTCGCTTTCACGTTTTTCTTTCAATAATTTTCCGATTTCTTTCATTTATTTATACCGCCTAATTAAGTTTTATTATTTCTACGCCTTCCGGAGCATTAAATTTAAAAAAATCTTTTTTGAAATCTAAATTTGTTTTATAACTGGTTAAATCAACGCTTATTATAATTCCGTCGGAGTCAACCAAGGCTTTCTGGGGATAAAACGTTTTTTTGGAAACAAACATTTTCATGTTCCAGTCTCTCTTTGATTTAGGAGCGACAAGAAGAATATAATTATTTTCGTCTTCTCCTATCAGAGAAATATCGTTATCTTTACTTATATTTTTCCAATTGCTGCCAAAGCTGACCATAGCGGCGGGCGCAAAATCCCCGTTAACGACATTTTTCCAGTTATCTATAATTGCCTGGGAGTTCTCTGGAGTATACATCGTTATTTTTTTGCCGTCAATATATATTCTCTGCTCCTGCGGAGTTTTCTGGACGACAAAAATGTTTGAAGGTTTTTTATATTTAAGATTACCTGTTATTTTTTGTTTTTCATTTGTAAATTCGTAAATAACTTCCTGAACATAATCGACTTCCAAAGTGTTCACTTTTTTGTCGGCTTCTTCCATATTTTTAAGAACATAATCAAGATTATTGCCGCCGGACTGGGCAAAAGCGGCAGCGCAAAAGCAAGTTATAAAAAATACCGTAAATATTATCTTTTTCATTTTAATTTTCTCTGCCGTCAAGTTCCTCTTCTATTTTATCATAATTAATCTGCCATTTATTTGTGCCTTCAGGCTTTGATATAAAACCTTTGACATTAAGCAGGCTTAATATATTTGTCGCTCTCGCGGAACCGCCAAAGTTTGCTTTAAGCAAATCCTGTGAAATACTTCTGCGTTCCCTTATAAGCTTTAACGCAGGAATCAGATCTTTTATTGCCTTTTCATCGGCAGTAAAACCGGATTGGACTTCAACCTCGACGACAGGCGGCTCATAAAGCCGCGGGAAATTCTGGTCATTTATAAAAGATATTATCTTTTGCGCGTCTTTTAAAGAAACGTAAGCGCCCTGTAAACGGACAGGTCTGGATTCGCCTTTAGGTAAAATCAGCATATCGCCTTTACCCATTAAATCTTCCGCGCCAAGCATATCCAGAATAACTCTGGAATCTATTTTTGAGGTTGTCTGAAACGACATTCTCGCCGGAAAATTAGCTTTAATTATACCCGTAATAACATTGACTGACGGTCTTTGCGTGGCAAGTATTAAATGTATTCCTACGGCTCTTGCCATCTGCGCAAGTCTTTGTATTGAATCTTCAATTTCTTTCTGCACGACAAGCATCAAGTCGGCAAGCTCGTCTATAATTACAACTATATAATACTCTTTTTCTCCGCCGGTTTCAGCCATTTTATTATTATAATCTTCAATATTTCTGACCATTTCTTTGGCAAACTTGGTATATCTGTCTTCCATAACAGTTACAAGTTTTCTCAAAGAAGAAGCTGCCTCACGGGGATTTGTAATTATATCAGCATCCGCTGCGGATGATGACGGATTATACATATGCGGAATATCTTTATATATGGGCATTTCAACGCGCTTAGGATCTATAAGCATAAACTTAACTTCATCCGGACGCGCCTTATATAATATGGAAAGTATTATTGTGTGAAGCCCGACGCTTTTCCCCGAGCCTGTTGCACCGGCTATCAAAAGATGTGGCATCTCGGCAAGATCCGACACATAACCGGAGCCGTCCGTAGTTTTTCCCAAAGCAAGAGAAAGAAGAGATTTGGATTTTTCAAAAGCGCGGCTTTCAAGTATTCCTCTAAGCCCTACCATTACGCTGTTGGGATTTGGAACCTCTACCCCTACGACAGCCTTTTCCGGTATCGGAACAATTCTTATTGAAGATGTCCTCATCGCCAAAGAAATATTATCAATAATATTTGAAACTGTCTGTATTTTTGTTCCTGGTGCCAAAACCAAATCGTAACGAGTTACGACCGGTCCGGGAATAATGTCCTGCACTTCGGCGGCTATGCCAAAATCCGCCAAAGTAGTCTTTAAAAGCTCCGCTCTCTGCAACAATTCTTCTTTATTTGTGTCAAAACTTGTTGTCGCGTCTTTAGGAAGCAAATCCGCGGGAGGAAGCGTATACGCAAAAGTTTTACTGTCAACCTTTTCAGATTTTTCGCTCTTAGTTTTTTCAGTTTCAGCCGATTTTTCCTTAACCGATTTTTCTTCTTTTTCGATTTTATTTACAATATTGGGTTTTATCGGTTCAAGCTTTTTCGGTTCAGGCTCCGCAATAGGTTTAACATCCTGTTTTTTTTCCGCGATATTAGGTTTTTGCAAAACCTCTTTGTCGGATTTCATGCTTTGAACATCTTCTTTAAGGCCTTTTAAAAAATTGTATATTGATGAACTTATTGAAATCCTAAATAACCTCGTCATACAAAAAACAAATATTACCAGAATAATTGAAAAGGCAAGCCATACTCCAAACAGCCTTTCAAAGAAAGGATAAAGCTGTTCGCCTATCCATCCGCCTTTGGCGTTTAACTGAAACAACAAAAGACAAAAAGAAGATAAAACCGCTCCGGAAACAAGCGCTGACACTGACCATAAAAAATCGATTTTTTCTTTTAATTGTACTGATTTTCTGATATGAATAATGAAATACCAAAGCAAAATTACAGGAAGCAGATACGCAGCAGAACCGAACATCTGAAACATAACATTACTAAAAGCATTGCCCGCAATGCCGGACTTTTCAGGAATAATAAGCGCATAGGCGCTTATAAATGCCGCCAAAGCAAAAAACAGGGATATAACTTCCCTGTTTCTTTCCGGATTTTTTTTATTCTGTTTTTTGCTTTTAGCTTTCTTTTTTCCCACTGATAAGACCCTCTGAGGATCTGCTATTGGTCATTGCGAGCTCTGAAAGAGCGTGGCAATCTAGAGGTTATACTGTAGTTAGAACCCTGAGCAAAGAGCCCGCAGGGTTAGCTTTCTGGATTGCGTCATCTCTTCACGCCTCACAATGACAGCGCAAATTTTATTTCAACGAAATTTTATAACTATACTCAAACTGTACTATATTCACTTTATCTTCTCTGGCGAGCCATCCCAAAGCAAGATAAAGCATTGTATTCGACAAACCTAAATTCGCTTTTATTTTTATCGGAGTAGATTCGCCGTTTTCCGACAAATATCTCCATATTTCCCCTGCCGCATATCCTACTCTGTCTGTAATTTCCGACATATCTTCCCTCGTATTTTTAGAAGATGGGAAGGTGAGATGTTGGGAGGTTGAGCAAAGACTTTGCCCTTTCCCACCTTCTCATCCTCTCATCATCTTATCTTCTACTATTATGCTTTTTCAACTTCAAACAAATCCTGTCCTGAATTTACCGGCTTTCCGTTTTCTGCTAAAACTTTTACAATTTTTGCTTTAAAAGTCGCTTTTATTTCATTCATAACTTTCATCGCTTCTATTATGCACAGAGTTTTACCGGTTTCTACGATGTCTCCTTCTTTCGCAAAAACAGGAGATGCCGGAGAAGGCGACTGATAAAAAACACCCATTATAGGAGATTTTATTGTTTCGCCGGAAGTTTTAGACTCAGGGCTTGCAGCTTGAGCTTCTTCGGACTTTACGGCAACAGGTTTTACCGCAGTTTTTTGCGCAGGAATTACCATCATGCCTTCATTAGGGTCTTTACGTTTAATAGTAACGCTATAATCTTTGGAATTGACTTCCAATTCATTAATTTTTTCATCTTTCATTATTTCGTAAAGAGATTTTACCTTGCTTTTAATGTCATTGTTTGGCATTTCTAAACCCTTTGATTAAGACAATTTCAAATTACTAATTACAAATTACGAATCAACGACAACAACTATATTATAATTTTATTCGTAATTCGTAATTTTGAATTCGTAATTGCCGTTATTTAGCTGCTTTTATGCTTAAATTTACTCTGCCTTTTTCGTCTATTTTCAAAACTTTAACGGTAACTTCGTCGCCTACTTTCACGACGTCTTCAACCTTTTTCACATGGCTGTCAGCAAGCTGAGAAATGTGCACCATACCGTCTTTCCCGGGAAGTATTTCTACAAACGCGCCGATTTCAATAATCCTTACTACTTTGCCGTGGTATATTTTGCCTACTTCTACTTCTGCCGTAAAAGCTTCAATAATGTCTCTGGCTTTGTTTACTTTTTCGGAATCCATACCAGATATAGACACCTTGCCGCTTTCTTCTATATCTACTTTCACTTCGTTTTCTTCCTGAATTTTCTTTATGTTCTTTCCTCCGGGACCGATAAGTTCGCCGATTTTTTTCGGAGGAATCATAACAGTTGCCATTTTAGGGGCATAATCCGAAAGAGTGTTGCTTGGAACAGAAATTGCCGCGTCCATTTTATCTAAAATAAAAAATCTTCCGCGTTTTGCCTGATCTAAAGCCTGCGCTAAAATTTCCGTTGTAAGTCCTGAAATTTTTATATCCATTTGCAAAGCTGTTATGCCTTTTCTTGTTCCGGCGACTTTAAAATCCATATCGCCCAAATGGTCTTCCATTCCCATAATATCAGTCAAAACAACATAATTATCGCTTTCTTTCATAAGACCCATAGCAACACCCGCGCAGCTTGCTTTTACGGGCACTCCCGCGTTAAACAACGCAAGCGAACCGCCGCAAACCGACGCCATTGACGATGAACCGTTAGATTCTAATATTTCTGAAACTATTCTTATTGTATAACCGAAATCTTCTTCGGAAGGAAGTATCCCTCTCAAAGCTCTTTTTGCTAAAGCTCCGTGACCGATTTCTCTTCTGCTGGTTGAACGCTCGCCTTTTGCTTCGCCGGTAGCAAAACCCGGAAAATTATAATGAAGCATAAAACGTTCTTTATATTCGCCGGCAAGCTCGTCCATAATCTGCATATCGCCCGGCGTGCCAAGCGTTACTGTTGCCAAAGCCTGCGTCTGGCCTCTTGTAAAAAGAGCCGAACCGTGAAGTCTGGGCAAAAGCGCCGTTTCAATAGAAATAGATCTGATATCTTCCAAACCTCTTCCGTCTGTACGAACTCTTTTGTTTAAAACAAGTTCTCTGGCTTTAACGTAAAATATATTTTCAAGAATCGCATCAATCCTGCTTTTTAATTCTTCAGGATATTTTTCAAGCATTCTTTTTGTGATGTCTTTTTTAAAATCAGACCAAAATGCATCTCTTTCGCCTTTTTCTGCAATTGTTACGCCCTGCTCGGCTTTCGCGATTGCTTCAGCTTCAATATCCGCTTTCATAGCCGCGTTATATTGAGGTTCCGCAACCTGAATTTTTTCTTTTTTCGGAAGTTCTTTTTGGAAAGCGCAGATTCCTTTTATGGTTTCTCTGGCAAGATTTAAAGCCGTAAGCATTTCTTCTTCGGAAAGTTCCAAAGCGCCCGCTTCAACCATTGTCAAAGCTTCTTCGGTTCCGCTTACAACCAAATCCAAATCGCTCGCGTCTTGCTCGGCTAATGTGGGATTTATTATAAACTCGCCGTTTATTCTGCCGATTCTTACAGCTCCTATCGGCGTGTAAAAAGGCAGGTTAGATATCATAAGAGCTACTGAGGTTCCTATAATACTTGCGACTTCCGCGTCATTTTCCCCGTCATGAGAAAGCACTATAGACGAAATCTGTGTATCGTTTCTCCAGAATTCCGGAAAAAGAGGTCTTATACTTCTGTCTATAAGTCTGCTGACAAGAATTTCGCTGTCTCTTGGTTTTGCTTCTCTTTTAAAAAAGCCGCCGGGAATTCTTCCCGCGGCATACGTTCTTTCTCTGTAATCAACTGTCAAAGGCATAAAATCTATGCCTTCTTTAGGGTCTTTTGAAGCTACGGCGTTAACTAAAACCGTAGTTTCTCCGATTGTTACAGTACACGAACCGCTGGCTTGTTTTGCAAGCTTTCCCGATTCAATAATAAATTTTTTTCCTGCTACTTCAACTTCTTTTTTAAAATACTCCACTTTTACGCTCCATTTCCCCGGTTCGCCGCGCAAAAGATCCAAACAAACACATTTTTACAATATTCGTAATTCGTAATTTTGAATTCGTAATTGTCGTTAACGGTGTTTCTTTGCATCCTTTGAGCAGACCGGGATTTTTTATTTGACTCAGATTACTTTCTGAGATCTAAACTTTTAATCAACGTTGAATAGCTGTCTTTATTGTGCTTCTTTAAATAATCGAGCAATCTTCTTCTTTGTCCTATCATTTTAAGAAAGCCTACTCTTGAACCGAAATCTTTCGGAAATTTCTGGAAATGATCTGAAAGATATTTAATTCTCGTAGTAAGCAACGCAACCTGAACCTCGGGTGAACCAGTATCGGTAGCGTGCGTTTTAAACTGTTCTACTACTGCTTTTTTTACAAATGCCATTTTTGCGACTCCTTATTTTTGATTATGTTTTTTGTTTTAACAACTTTAGAATTGTATCAAATTCCAATATAAATGTAAACTTTTTGCGTCATTATCTTTAATTATAAATGTTCATTCCGATAAAAACTTTTGAACGCAAAAGGTAAGATACTGCGAGGCTTTCGGCAAAGCGGATTCATCAATATTAAAATTGCTGTGATGCCACGGGTAAGAAGTGGCTTTGTTTTTAGATGTGCCTATATACATAAAATTCCCGGGAACTTTTTCAAGATATTCCGGAAAATCTTCCCCCCCCATTGACGGTTTTTCCAAAATTACGACATTTTCTTTACCGTAAAATTCTTTCGCGGCTTTCCTGCATTTTTCCGTAATTACTTTGTCATTAACTAAAGCGTTGCCCACAGCCAGATAATGAACTTTAGATTTAACCCCGTAAGCAATTTCAACGGCTTTCAATTTCTTTAAAATACTTTCTTTTATAAGTTTTCTGGTTTTAGCGTTTAAACTTCTGACCGTACCGTCAAGCGTTATATTTTCGCATATTATGTTGTAACCGTCTCCGCCTTTAATTTTACCAAACGTTATAACCGCCGGATCAACGGGGTTTACTTCTCTGGAAATTATGGTTTGAACGGAATTTATAAAAGCGGAAGCAGCGACTAACGCGTCCTTTCCCAAATGAGGATAAGCGCCATGGGCTATTTCACCCTCAAATTCTATATTAAGTTTATCCACAGCAGCCATCATAGCGCCGTATTTCAAACCGATTTTGCCTGACTCTATCCACGGACAGACATGAACGCCCAGAATAACATCAACTTTCGGATTTTCCAAAACTTTGCCGTCAACCATGCTTTTCGCGCCCGCGGAAGTTTCTTCGCTAGGCTGAAAAATAAATTTTACATTCCCGTTTAAAGCAGCTTTATTGCGGCTTAACAGTTTTGCCGCGCCTAACACTACAGCCATATGAGCGTCGTGTCCGCAAGAGTGCATAATTCCTGCGTTTTTAGATTTATATTCAACAGAGTTATCTTCCTGAACAGACAACGCATCCATGTCCGCTCTTAACGCAACAGTTTTTCCAGGCTTAACGCCTTTAATAATTCCTAAAACTCCTGTTTTACCAATACGTTTATACGGAATTTTATACTCTTTTAATTTAGATTCTATAAATTTTGCAGTATTCAATTCACAGCCGCTGAGTTCCGGGTATTTATGAAAATATCTTCTTATTTGGATTATTTCTTTTTCAGTAGTCATTTATTTCCTCCTCTTAGCGCGTAAGGAATATTTTCAATAATATCGCTTGCGATAACTCCTATTCCTTTGTCTTTTTCCGCTATTTCACCTGCCAAACCGTGAATATATACCGCAAACTTAGATATTTCAAATAAATCTTCGCAGGTATTATACAAAGCCGCTGTCATACCGCTTAAAACATCCCCGCTTCCTGCGGTAGCCATTGCGGGCGTTCCAGAATTATTTTTATATAATCTTTTCCCATCTGAAACAAGAGTTTTATTCCCTTTTAAAATACAGATCAGCGAGTTTTCTTTGGCAAAATTTTCAGTTAATTTCTCTCGGTTTTCTTTAACATAAGAAACGGTTTTACCTAAAAGCTTAGCAAACTCGCCTTCATGAGGAGTAATAATAATACGGGCTTTTGATTTTTTTAAAAATTCAAAATTCTCGTTAAGACAGGAAATCGCGCCTGCGTCTAAAATAACGGGAATCTCAATTGAACAAATAATTCTTTTTACAAATTTATAAAGAAATTCACTTTTTTCAAGACCGGGACCTATTACAACAGATGAAACTTTTCTTTCGGAAATAAATTTTAAAATATCATCCGCGTCTTTGTAAACAAAATACATTGTTTCGGGCTTAGAAAGCGAGTAAACAGCATTTAAAGAATCGCTTTTTACGGCATGTGTTACAAGACCTGCTCCCGTACGCATCGCCGCGTTGCAACATAAAATCCCCGCCCCGGGCATATATTTTGAACCTGCTATAACCAAAACATGTCCATAGTCATATTTGTTACTGTCAGGTTTTCTTTTTAGTTTTAAATAGAATTCAGAAAAGTTTGCTTTCATTTTTTATCTTTCCGACACCCTGGATTGCCACGCCTGCTTTGCAGGCTCGCAATGACGACAATAATTTTTTCGTAATTCGTAATTTGGAATTCGTAATTGCCGTTAAAAGACTACTGCCGCCGCAACAACATATTTGTCCGTATGCGAAAGAGAAACATCTATTTTTTTATACCGCTTATTTTTGATATATACCTCAGGTTTCCCTGACTGCGTATTTTTTATTGATATGTCTGTTACAACGAGGTTTTTATTCTTTGCGCTCAAAGCTTTCCAAACTGCCTCTTTTGCGGCAAAGCGCGCCGCCAAATGCTGGGCAGGCCGTTTTTTAGGCATACAGTAAGATATTTCTTCATCGGCAAACACACGTTCAAGATAAATCTTATCTTTCACGTATTTTTCAAATCTTTTAACTTCTTCAATGTCTACGCCAATATACATAAAACCTCTTTAACGAAAATTTAATAATTAGCAATTAATAGTTAATAATTTATGTATTTTCGCTTCGCGAAAACTTATAATAAGTTTCGGCAACGCCGACACTCAACAATTATTAATTATTCATTATTAATTGTCGTTATAGCAGTTTTGCGGCTGCTTCATCCAAAATTACTGTTACGTCGGGATGCAGATTTAAAAATGTGACCGGCATTTCTGTAGTGACAACTCCGGAAAAAAGTTTTTTTGCTACTAAAGCTTTATTTTCGCCGGTAATCATCAGAAGAATCGATTTTGCTTTCATAATCGTTCCCATGCCCATGGTAAGAGCTCTGGTCGGAACGTCTTCAATATTTTTAAAAAAACGAGCATTAGCTTCTATAGTGCTGCGTGTAAGAGAAACCAGATGCGTTGCAAGCTTAAGATCGTTTTCCGGTTCATTGAAGCCTATATGACCGTTAATACCAACCCCTAACAATTGTATGTCCGCGCCGCCGGCTTGCGCCAGCATTTTTTCATAAGCAATGCATTCCTTTTCAGGATCAGCGCTTTCGCCGTTTGGTATATGCACATTTTCTTTCTTAATATTAATATGGGAAATCAAATTATCACGCATAAAAAAATCATAACTCTGGTCATTGCTCTTTTTTATCGGATAGTATTCGTCCAGATTAAACGTTTGAATACCGGAAAAATCAAGACCGTCTTTCTTGTGCATATCTACCAATTCTTTATACATTCCCACAGGAGTAGAACCGGTTGCCAGACCCAGTATGCTTTTCGGATTTTCTTTAATCCGTTTTGCTAAAATGCTTGCACCCAAAAGCGACACTTCATCATAATTTTTGCATACAATCTTTTCCATACTTTATCCTTTTGTCTAGTTTCTACAACACTACTGTTTCAGAAAATTTAACTGCATATTTTGAAGCATAATACTTTTTTAATTTAGAGGACAAAATTTTATTTTTGAAATATTTGTGAGGCTGATGAACCATAAAGCCGTGTCTTTTGTATTTATCCTGAAACAAAAGATATTTTATAAAAGCATTTTGCATTTCAACAACTTTTTCCGGCGGAAGATATTTATTAATAATATCTTTATTGTAATCCGATAACGGAACAAAGTTTTCCGCCAGTTCTTCAAACATATTTTTGCAATTTTGTCCGTAAAATCCTATATGCTGGACCAAAGATTTTTTTGCCGCCAAAAGACGAATCTTTGAAGTAATAAAATATTCCGACATTTTAAAGTCAAGAGCATTAGCCGGTTTATCGTATTTTTTTACAAACAGTTCAAGAAGTTTTCTCGATACGCATATACCGGCAAAACCTACATCCCTTTTATATACAAAATCTTCATCATAACATAAATCTTCATGCAGGCGGGAATTGTAAAGACTCAAAAAACCGTCAGTTTTAGGAAAATTATTTAAAATATAGTCTATTGTATCAGGCCGCAGCAATAAATCCGAATCGCAAATAAATAAAACGTCTCCATCCGAAGCTAAAAAATCGTGTAATATATAATATGTATTTGCGTCCGCTCTTAAATTCTTTTCTCTGTTTATGATTTCGACATCATATTTATCAAACAAATTTTTAAGATACGCGCCGTCAAACTCCGTAGAGCAGTCATTAAAAACCATAATTTTGGCTTTATCAACATTATTACATTCGTAAAGGGAACGTTTAGTTATTTCCAATATTTCTTTTCTGTTATATACGGGAATAGCGACTGTAAGTTTCATAATACCTTCTTGTTTATAAGCTCTTTCATATCGAAAACAGCCTTTTCAAGACCCGTAAATACGGCTCTTGATATTATGGAAAAGCCTATATTAAATTCATTCATTTCATTTATAGAACATATTTTTTCAACATTGTCATAATCAAGACCGTGCCCGGCATTGACAATAAGCCCTTTGGAAGCGGCAAGCAAAGCCGAGTCAGTAATTTTTTTTAACTCATTTTTAAATTCCTGCGAACTTTTTCCGGACTCTTTAAAAAGACGAGCATAGTTTCCCGTATGTATTTCTATTGCATCAGCGGATATTTCCGAACACACGTTCACTTGATTTATATCTGAGTCTATAAACATACTTACGGTTATTCCGGCTTCTTTAAGCCTTGCGATAATGTCTTTAAGTTTTTCTTTTTGTCCTGCAACATCAAGCCCGCCTTCGGTTGTAAGTTCCTGACGTTTTTCCGGAACAAGACATACAAAATGAGGTTTCACGTCTAAAGCTATTTTGACCATTTCCTCGCTTGCCGCCATTTCAAGGTTGAGTTTTGTACGCAGCGTTTCTTTCAAACCGTAAACATCTTTGTCCTGTATATGCCGTCTGTCTTCCCTGAGATGAACTGTTATACCGTCAGCGCCCGCTTTTTCGCAAGCCGCCGCCGCGTCTATAATACTCGGAAAACCTTCTTTCCTTGCTTCCCTTATTGTGGCAATATGGTCTATGTTAACGCCCAGTTTTATCATTTATTTCCCCGCATATAAAATCAGCTGTTTTCTCGGCAATTTCTTTTATTCTGTTCTTGTCTTTTCCTTCAAGCATAACGCGCAAAAGATTTTCAGTTCCCGAATAACGTACAAGTATCTGACCGTCTCCTGAAAGTTCTTTTTTATAATTCTCAATAAGTTTTTGTGACTCCGGCAGTTTTTCAATAGGAATTTTTTCGGATACTTTTTTGTTGATTAAAATCTGAGGATATTTTTCAATACCTGAAACGAACTCAGATAAAGTCTTTTTTTCGTCATTTAACGCCTTAAGCAGCTGAACAGCGCTTAAAAGTCCGTCGCCGGTCTGTAAAATATCATTAAAAATAAAATGTCCCGATTGTTCTCCGCCAAGCGACGCTTTATACTTTTTCATATCTTCCAAAACATATCTGTCGCCGACTTTAGAAGCGACAACTTTAATACTTTCCTCTTTCATAGCTTTAAAAAGTCCTGTATTTGCCATAACGGTAGATACCAGGATATTATTTTTTAATTTCTTGTTTTTTTTCAAATGTTTCGCCATGGACGAAAGAAAAAAATCACCGTCTCTTGTTTCGCCGTTTTCATCTATACATATAAGCCTGTCCGCGTCTCCGTCAAAAGCAAAACCGCAGAACGCTTTATATTTTTTTACAGCTTTTGCGGCATTTTCAGGATGCAGCGCTCCGCAATTTAAATTTATATTTTTTCCGTTAGGCTTTGTATTTAAGGCAATTACTTTAGCGCCGAGTTTTTTTAACACTTCGGACGCGCATTTATAAGAAGCGCCGTTTGCGCAGTCGGCAACTATAGTTTTTCCTTTAAGCGAAATTTTACCAGCGCCTTTTATTATAAAATTTTCATACTCTTTTAAAAGAAACTTATCTTCTTTCACTGTTATGGAAACAGAGTCAATGCGGGAGTCTGAAAGATATTTTTGTATTTTATTTTCAATTTTATTTTCAACAGCGTCAGCCAGTTTTGAGCCTTTTGAATTGAATATTTTTATACCGTTATCATTATACGGATTATGCGAGGCGGATATCACTATCGCCGCGCAGTATTTTTCTTTTTTAACCAAAAATGAAGCCGCAGGCGTAGGCATAACTCCGCCAAAAACGGTTTTCACTCCGGAAGACAATATGCCTTTTGCCAAATGTCTTTGTATTCTTTTTCCGGATTCTCTCGTATCTCGGATTATAAGAATTTTTGAAGCGGAACTTTTTAATATTTCCGCGACAGATTTACCTATTATAAAAAGAGTTTTGTTGTCAAAAGGAAATTTTGAAGAATCTCCCCTTATTCCGTCAGTTCCGAAAAGTTTCATTTGTTTTACCTGTAAATGGCAAGCATCCAAACAACAACAGCAAGCCCGAAAGCTAAAAGTTTAAGATGCCAGTTTCTTTTAATTTTATTGAATAATTTTTTCATTTTTGTTCCAATACCTGACCGTTAGAGTTTATTATTTCGGCTAATTTCTGAACGGTTATATTGCCTCTGAGTCTTCCTTTATAAGCTACGGAAATCTGTCCTGTTTCCTCGGAAACCACTACTACTATAGCGTCGGTTATTTCACTTAAGCCCAATGCCGCTCTGTGCCTGGTTCCGAATATTTTAACGTTCATATCGTTGCTTAACGGAAGAAGACATCCTGCCGCCACAAGCTTATCATGGCTTATTATTACAGCCCCGTCATGAAGCGGCGCCGACTTGTTTTTGAAAATCGAAAGCAGAAGCTCTTTAGAAACATTAGCGTTAAGCGCCACGCCGGTTTCGGCAAAATTTCTTAAGCCTACGTCATTTTCAATCGCTATAAGAGCGCCCGTCATAGCGACGCTTAAATCTTCGCTTGCCTCGACTATTTCCTGAGCGTTCCTGTCTTTAATTCCCGTTCCCGTTCCGCGGACATGACCGCCTATCTGCGCTAAAAAATTTCTTATTTCCGTCTGAAAAACTACGGTAAAAATAATAACGGCGGCAAACCAAAAATTATTTAAAAGAAGACTTAACGCCTTTAAATGCAAAACGTCTCTGGCGATAACGGTCAAAGCCAAAATAACCAAAATCCCTAGGATTATTTGTATAGCTTTAGTGCCCTTAATAAATAAAATAGCTTTATAAAACAAAAACGTAAGGATAAGTATGTCTAAAATATTGACGATATAAGAACTGTAAATGTCTCTAAACGCTTCCATCTTAGTTATAATCTCCTTATATTTGATTTAGTAAATTTAAAACGGCAGCCGTATCTTTTACGTCGTGCGCTCTTATGATATCGGCTCCGCGGCAAGCAGCAAGAAAATTAGCCGCGACAAATGAAGCTTGTTTTTCGCCTGAAAGAATCCTTAAAAATTTTTTACGAGACACTCCCGCGACTACTGCGCCTAAAGAAGAAAAAACATCCATATTTTTTATAAGTTCAATATTGTGTGCAAGCGTTTTGCCAAAACCTATTCCCGGATCAACCGCTATAAAATCACTTTTTATGCCGAAACTCTCTGCGTATTTTTTTTGTTCTTCCAAAAATTCAAAAACTTCTGAGGTGCAGTTTTCATATTTCGGACTTTTCTGCATATTTTCTGGCGTTCCTTTCATATGCATAAGTATAAAGCCGGCTTTCTTGTCCGCTATAAGCTTTGCTAGTTTTTCTTTTCCATGCCTTAAAGCGTAAATATCGTTTATTATATCGGCGCCTTCGGAAAGGACGGCTTTTGCTGTTTCGTATTTATAAGTGTCAACCGAAACCGGAATTTTAACGGCTTTTTTTATTTTCTTTAAAACCGGAATAAGCCGTTGTATCTCTGTTTTTGCGTCAACCGGCTTAACGCCCGGTCTTGAGGACTCTGCGCCTATATCTATTATTTGCGCGCCGTCTTTTTCAAATTCCACTGCCTGTTTAAGAGCGTCTTCAGAATTTGTAAGCCCGTCGCCCGAAAAAGAATCCGGATCCATGTTTATTATGCCCATTACCGCCGGATTTCCAAAAGTAATTTTTGAATTTTTAAATCTGAACATTCTTTCGCTGGCAGAAATATTTAAAATAACAGCGTTTAGCTTTTCCGAAATTTCTTTTAACCCGAAAGGCTGCAGGCTAAACTTATTTTTTAAAATTTCCAGCTGCTTTATTGTCGCAAACAAAACAATATCCGAAAAACCTTTCTTAAACCTGCTGACATTTTCGTTTACCGCGGCGTCAGCTCCGCAGGCAAGCGCTTCCTGCTTTAAAATATTTGCAGCCCTGTTATCCAGTTTTTCGATTATAACAGGATTTAACACCGCTTTTTTTGCAAGCAATTTATAAACGCGCGCGTCACAGCCGGTCTTTTTAACAAGATTTAATGCGTCATCAAAATTGTCTATAACGGCTTTTCTAACAAGCATTCTATTTCCTTAGACTATTGTCTCATAAGAGATAAAGCTTCGCTTCTGGTTCGCACATCTTTTAAGAATGCTCCCCGCACCGCGGAAGTAAGCACTTTTGAGCCCGGCTTTTTAACGCCGCGCATTGTCATGCAAAGATGTTCAGCTTCCATTACAACCATAACGCCGTGAGGCATAACAGACTTCATTACCGTATCGGCAATCTGCTTTGTAAGCCTTTCCTGCAACTGCAGCCTGTTTGCGAAAACTTCAACAAGCTTTATAAGCTTTGAAACGCCTATTATCTTATCTTTTTTTGGGATATAAGCTATGTGAGTTTTACCGAAAAACGGCAAAAGATGATGTTCGCAAAGAGAATAAAAAGGTATATCCTTTACCAAAACAATTTCTTCATGATCTTCAGTGGCATAATGAACGGAAACAAGTTTTAAAGGGTCAATGTTATTTCCGGACAAAGCTTCTTTATAAAATTCAGCCACTCTTTCGGGCGTACGGCGTATGCCTTCCCTGTTTAAATCTTCTCCGAAAGATTCAAGCAGCATTTTTACGGCTTTCTTTGCTTTTTGTTCGTCAAATTTATATTTTTTCACTTGTCGTGTCCTCAATAATTTCCGCTTCTTTTTTAGGCTCATCGGTTTTCACTTCTGCGCTTTCCAAAGGAGGCAAAGGTTCCTCTTTTACTATTTTGTCAATATCGTCGGAATTAAGCGTTTCTCTCTCCAAAAGATAAGTCACCATAGTGTCAAGAATTTTTCTATTTTTTGAGAGAATATCGGTAGCGGTCTTAAGTCCGCCGTCAACTATCCTTTTAATTTCGGAATCTATCATCTCTGACATTTTTTCGGAAAGATGAACTTGTCTTGAAATATCGCGGCCGAGAAAAACTTCCTCGCTGCTTCCCTGATCAAGAGCAATCGGTCCTATTTTTTCGCTCATTCCAAACTCTATAACCATTCTTTTAGCAAGCTTGGTAGCCTGCGAAATATCGTTTGAAGCGCCGGTCGTAAGTTCGTTAAAAACTATTTCTTCCGCGGCGCGTCCGCCGAATAATATGGCGATTCTGTTTAACGCCTCTGTTTTTGAAAGCATATGTTTATCTTTTTCCGGAAGCTGAAGCGTATGTCCCAAAGAAGCGCCTCTCGGGATTATGGTGACTTTATGAACCGGATCCGTTTCCGGTAAAAATTTCGCGACCAATGTATGTCCCGCTTCGTGATAAGCGGTTTTTTTCAATTCTTCTTTAGACCTTACCATAGATTTTCTTTCGGGACCTGAAAAAACGCGGTCTATGGCTTCCTCAAGATTTTTCATACTGATGGCTTCCTGATTATTTCTTGCGGCAAGCAGCGCAGCTTCGTTTATAACGTTTGCCAAATCCGCTCCTACAAAACCGGGCGTTCTTCTGGCAATTATTTTTAAATCAACGTCTTTCCCGAGCTTAACTTTTTTCGCGTGAACAGCCAATATCTGTTCTCTGTCCTTTAACTCGGGGCTGGGCACAACAATCTGCCTGTCAAATCTGCCGGGACGAAGCAGCGCAGGGTCTAAAACGTCTGCTCGGTTAGTAGCGGCAATTAAAATAATTCCTTCTTTTGTATTAAAGCCGTCCATTTCAACTAAAAGCTGATTTAAAGTCTGCTCTCTTTCATCGTGTCCGCCGCCTATACCGGCAAATCTGTGTCTGCCGACAGCGTCTATTTCATCTATAAAAAGAAGACAAGGCGCGGATTTTCTGCCCTGGTCAAATAAATCTCTTACTCTTGACGCGCCTACGCCTACAAACATTTCAACAAACTCCGAACCGCTCGCGGAAAAAAACGGAACTCCCGCTTCCCCAGCCACAGCTTTGGCTAATAAAGTTTTTCCGGTTCCCGGAGCGCCGAAAAGAAGCACGCCTTTAGGAATTTTTCCTCCGAGCTTTTGAAACTTTCTCGGATCTCTTAAAAATTCGACTATTTCCTGCAATTCCTCTTTGGCTTCATCGCATCCGGCAACATCCTTAAAAGTTACTTTTCCACCTGTCGCGATTTTAGCTTTTGTTTTTCCGAAAGCCATTGCCTGTTTGCCGCCGCCCGCCATGCCGCGCATAATCCAAAGCCAGAAAAGGATTAAAAGCATTACCGGACCCCAGTTAAAAAGAATGGGAACAAACCAGCCTCTTTTTGCTCCTGAAAATTCAAGAACCTTATTTTCTTCCATATCTTTAACCAGATTCGGATCGTCCATAGGAATAGTTTTAAATTTCTTTAAAGTTCCGTCCGAATCTCTAAATTGTCCGCTTATTTCGCTCTGGGAAACGACTACCTTAGAAACATTGCCGGCTTTTATATTCTGTTTAAACTGCGAATAGTCAAGCTCTACTTCCTGATTCCTTTGCTTGGCATTATTCATAAGCATAAATATAATGATAAACAAGGTTATCCAAAAAAAGATAAACCACGGGCTTTTCTGCTTCATTACTTTCCTCTCTTTTTAGCTTTAACGCTTTTTAATATTCCGATATACGATAGATTTCTGTAAAAACCTTTATAATCCAAACCATATCCGACAACAAACTCTTTTCCTACTTCAAAGCAGGAATATTCAACCGGAACTTCTTTAATTCTTGCGGGCTTTTTATCAAGAAGCACGCAGGTTTTAACGCTTTTCGGTTTCTGCAAAAGCAGCTGCTGAAGCAAAAAATCCAGAGTTATTCCTGTATCGACAATATCTTCAACTATTATAATGTCCCTGTTTTTTACTCGTTCTTTCAGGTTTGCTATAAGTTTAACCTTACCTCCGGATGAAGTTCCACAGTAAGAACTCAATGTTATAAAATCAACCTGACAGTCAAACTTCAATTTTCTTATCAGATCCGCGCAAAAAATAAAACTGCCTTTGAGAACGCCTATAACAAGAGGTTTTTTGCCCTCATATTCGCAAGAGATAAGTTTTGCGATTTCAGACACTCTTTTGCTTATTAAGTTTTCGGAAAAAAGGACTTCTATTATACGTTTATTCTCTTTTGTCATTTAACCCTGCCGGGTCCATGTCATTCCGTTGAAAAACGGAATCCATTTTTATAATTTCTATTTTATAAATTTGAAAACAACGTGGATACCGGCTTTCGCCAGTATGACAAACATATTTTTTAGAAACAACTATTTTCAGATTTTTACATTTTCAAATACGGCTTTATTCTGTTTTATACTAAAAACCCAGTCCGAAGAAAGTCTGTAAAGCGACTTGTCCGCAGCCAGAATTTTGTCCATTATAAGGTTTATTTGGAAACTATACTTTTTTTCCGGCAAAATCAGCTTTAAAACCCTGAAACGAATTGCTTCATTATACCGTAAAAACGTTGTTAAATCAAGCAAAATCTTGTTTTTTGCAGTCTTAACGCATTTTTTTAAGAAACGCTCTGAAATTTCCTGCAAAAACGCGTCTTCCCTTGCCTGTATTCTGCTTAGCGAAAAAATATGCTCAACTGCCATAGGATTGATTTTTTCAAAAGACGGCACAATCGTATGCCTTATTTTATTTCTGGTATATTCATGGGAAAAGTTCGATTTGTCTATACAAAACGGCAGTTTCTGCCCGTTCGGTAATTTTTGTCCTTTTACATAAGCTTCAATATCTTTTCTTTTTACCGCAAGCAGCGGACGTATAATCTCAATATTTTTTTCCGCTTTTCGCGTATAAGGAATACCGGAAAAACTCCCGCTTCCCCTTAAAAGCCACATTAAAACGGTTTCGGCATTATCGTTGGCATTGTGCGCCGTGGCAATTTTATTACACTTATTTTCTTTTGCGATTTTTAAAAGCCGCGAATATCTTAAATCTCTTCCGGCAGTTTCAATAGAAATGTTATTATCTTCCGCGTATTTTTCTACGTCGAGTTTTTCGGTTATAAACTTTACTTTCAAATTTTCCGACAAACGCCGGACAATTTCGCTCTCTTTTTTTGACTCTTTTCTCAAACCGTGGTCAAAGTTAGCGATAACAATTTCCGTGTTCATTTTTTTGGAAAACCGCCAAAACAAATGCGTCATACATACGGAATCCGGTCCGCCGGACACGGCAAGCAGAATTTTATCTCCGCTTTTAACAAGCTCCCCTGAACAGATTTCTTTATAAAAAATTTCCCAAGCTTTCATTTTTTAATAAACCTTCTGAAAAATTGCCTTAATTGCAATGTTTCTTTTTTGGGAGAAATAAGCTCCGCAAAATCTTTCAAAAACATTATTATGTACTTATCGGGATGAACGGCAATATACTTGTCATGCCACTGCGGAGAAAACTTATTCTTAAATTCTCTTAAAAACTTTTCGTCATGCTCGAATTGCTCGGAAAAAGCAAACATTTTTGAAAACTGTTTTACCAATTCGTTATTGTCTTCTTCGGATTCTACAAAAGCCAATCCGAGGTCAAACCATTTATACCCGTTTTCTTTAGCCCATAGAACGTTTTTAAACATCATATAAGTAAACTCTTCTTTCGCGCAGTCTTTATGCCGGACAACGCCGGTTGAAATTTCATTTTTATTTTTAGTCGCAGAAAAAACCGAGAAAGCGCATACTTCATCGTCTTTTACAAGTATGCTAAAATTCATATCTTTCATATAAGATTCATCGTATTTTCCAGGTATAAAATTTCTTTCTATATAGCCGTGTTTATCCGACCAAGTCTTATTGATTTGCGCGAAAACGCTTTTGTACTTTTCAAAATTTTCCGGTTTAACGATTTCATATTTTAAACCCTGCGATTCAACATTTTTCGTTATTTCCGTAAAATTTTCAATTTCTTTGCCTTCCGAGTTAAACTCTTCTAAAAATATTTTCGCTTCCTCTCCTATTTTAAAAACATCCAGCCCTATATCTTCATACACCTGTATATACTTTCCGTCTATGCCTATGAAGGCCGGGCGGACATATGCCTCATCGGTAATTTCTTTAAATTTCCACAAAGTTTCGCTTATCTGGCTTTCTTCCCCCACGGGGTCGCTTAAAGCAATCCAGCTGTTTCCTGACGGGGCATACATAACAAAAGAATTTTTTTCGTCGTTCATTATATATTTTTTATCTGCGGCCAAAGCATCTAAAGCGTAAGCGTAATCAGAAGAATCGACTATATTCTTAATATCATTTTTATCAAAAGTTAACGGCTTTCTTACGAAATTTCTGAATATCTGTTCCGCCAAAACAATAATAAATATAAACGACATTCCCACAGTGGCTCGTAAAAACCTCGCAGCGTCGCTTGTATCCATTATGTTTTCAAAAAGAGCCTGAAGCCGTATCCACGAAAAAATATCCTCTCTGTTGACAAAAAAACCAATCCATATCGACAAGACAAAAACCCCGCCTATGGCGGAAAACCACCAGGTGCTAAAACGCGTATTAAGTACGGGAATATCTCTGTAAAAATATCTTTTAGAGAGCAGCAGCACCACAAAAAGAATTAAGAAACCCGCAAGAATAAACATCGGAACGCCGGTTATAAGGACAAGAGCTATTATAAAACCGAAAACAACGCATGTCCATGTATGCGCATTTTTTACCCTTAATTGCAAAGGTCTTGTAAGAAACAAAAGCGCAACTGCTGCCGCGCTTAAAAGAAAATGCGATAAGTCCGCCAGCCACCACGGAATTAAATTTAAGACTGTTTTAAGCTGATCAATATCAAAAGGAGTTGACGCTGAAAAAAGCGCTATCATACCGGCAAGAAAAGTTGAAACGGTTAAAATCTGTACTACCGTTGAAGACAGGGTTTGTCCGAATATTTTCATATGATCGTTAAATTTTTTCACAAATCTTGACGATTCGTAAAAACCCAGCATTGAAAGGGCTATCGCTAAAGGAAAGAAATAAAATATCGCTCTGTAAGCAAGCAATCCGCCGATTACGCCCGGATTATCCATTGCGGTCGGCAGAAGAAATGCGATTGAAGCTTCAAAAACTCCCATCCCTCCGGGAACCTGGCTTAATATTCCCAAAAGCTGCGCAACTAAAAAAACCTTCAAAAGCATAAAATAAGGAATTTCCCCAGCGGGCATTAAAACATAAAGCGTGAGCGAAGCTATAACCCAATCCGCGGTAGCTAAAATTATTTGCGCGGAAACTATTTTTATATTAGGAAAATTAACCTTCCATTTAAATATTTTTATGGTTTTATAATTAAAAAAACTTAAAATGATGTATGCGGAAAGTATCACAAGAAACGCAATTCCAATCCATAATGTCGAAATATCGAATTTTATTACTCCCGAAAGAGATACAGGAGACGCAACAAAAACAATACCGCCTACAACTAATAGACCAAGCCATATAGTCACGGCTGAAAAAAATAAAACCTTAGTAACATCCATCACCGAAATATTATATATCGAATAAAGCCTATAACGTACAGAACCGCCAAAAAGCATTGAATATCCGGTATTTACTCCTAAAACATTGCTGACAAAACACGTAAAAAGTATATCCTTTGGTTTAATCGAAGCCTTAGGATTGATATATTTAAAAGCGACTATATCGTAACCGCCTAAAATAATATAATAAGAAAGCGCTAAAAATAAAGCGAGTATAATTTTTAAAAACGGTATAGCCTGTAAGGCATAAATAACGTCGGCATAACTTAAATTTTTTATCTGATTATGCAAAAGTATAAGCGCGCCGACAAAAATTAAAAAACCTAAAGGTACAAGAATAAATTTCAGCCATTTCTTCATATATATTCCTTAATTTTTAACAAGCATAACAATTCCAGAAATTTTACCATACTGTAATGAATTATTCAATCAAAAAACAACAATAGGTCTGTCATTCCGGTTGCGAAGCAGGCCTATCCCTTAAGGTCGAAATCCATTCCTTAATCTAAGCTGTCACCCTGAACTTGTTTCAGGGTCTATGTATTTTTAACGACAAGATGCTGAAACAAGTTCAGCATGACCCTCTTTAAAATAAATCCGAAATAACATTCTGTCACAGATAAAACCTGATATTTAACTACAAAAAAAACAACGGCAACAAATTTATTTTTGTTGCCGCCGTTCTTTGTTATTTGTACTTTGTTATTTGCCGTTGATTCGTAATTAGTAACCCTCACCTCTATCCTCTCCCTAGTCAGGGAGAGGGCAGGGTGAGGGTGAGCTGTTACTCTACTACTATCTCAACTCTTCTGTTTAAAGCTCTTCCTTCTTCTGTTTCGTTTGTCGCTTTAGGTCTGGTTTTTCCAAACCACTGCTTTTCAAACATATCACTTTCTATTCCCAAATCCACCAGCTTCTTATGCACCGTAGTCGCTCTGTTCTTTGACAGCCATTCATTATACTTTATATCTCCCTCATCGTCCGTATGTCCCTCTATCGTTATCTTAACACTATCATCAAGCTTTTTTAACTCTTTCAACATTACCGCTATTTCTTCTACTCCTCTTCTGGCTTCAGGGTTCAAATTAAATCTGTCAAATTCAAACTGTATTCTTGTCAAATTTATCTTCTTTTTCAATTCCGCTATTCTTGCAACTCTCTCCGCTGCCTCTCTTTTTTCGTTGTTGTCATTATTTGTTATTTGTTCTTTATTATTTGTTAATTGCTCTTTGCTCTTTGTCTTTCCAAATCTATACCCGATTCCCGTTTCCCCCGTTACCTGCCAGAATCTTTCCGCTTTCTCATACGAGCCCATCGCGAATACTTCTAAACCTTTCCATATATCTGCGCTAAACCCTAGCTCTGCTTTCCCGGACAATAAATTGTTTCCTGCCCCGAATATTGTCATTTCTTCAGGAATGTTGTTTAACTTGGCTGTAAATGTCCCTTTGCTTCCTCTCAAATTATATCTCGCCCCGATTTCCCCGTACCATCTCAATATTCCCACTTCTTTTTCTGCTCTCAATCCCGCTACCGCGTTCAATATCTCAAACTGATTGTCTTTTACCGTAAGTACCGCTGCCGCATTATCTAACCCTTTTTCCCTGAATCCGCTTGTCTTTATAAAACTTCCGTCCAAT
>Ga0123353_10000696_pt1 | contig 41041 bp, 40 predicted proteins | sample TergutLab28metaG_3_FD_92763 | JGI IMG/M metagenome (GOLD analysis project Ga0123353, IMG submission 92763) | Labiotermes labralis P3 segment gut microbial communities from Petit-Saut dam, French Guiana - Lab288 P3 | ecosystem: Host-associated > Arthropoda: Insects > Digestive system > Gut ... | reverse complement strand
TGATCACAGCCGTCAGCGACATCAACGAGGCGAGCAAAAACATCAGCAAGATAATCAAGACCATCGACGATATTGCCTTCCAGACCAACATCCTCGCGCTCAACGCCGCAGTGGAAGCCGCCCGTGCCGGACAGCATGGCAAAGGTTTTGCGGTCGTGGCGGAGGAAGTACGTAATCTTGCGTCCAAGAGCGCGGAAGCCGCTAAAGATACCGGCAACATGATCCAGAACTCTATGGATAAAGCGGAGCTCGGGTCCCGCATAGCCGGTGATACTGCCGACAGCCTTACGGAAATCGTAACCGGCATAAATGAATCAAACCAACTCATTGCGGAAATAGCCAGTGCCTCAGAGCAACAGTCATTGGGCATAGAACAAATCAATATCGGCATCGACCAAGTGGCACAGGTGGTACAACAAAACAGCGCGACAGCAGAAGAAAGTGCAGCCGCTTCGGAGGAAATGAGCGGTCAGTCAGATATGTTACAACAGCTTATCGCTCAATTCAGGCTGAAAGAAAGTGGTGCAATGTACCGCAGTTTGCCGTCAGCACAGAAACGGCTCACTATGCCAGAGAAAACGGAATATACTCCGACAGGCAAAAGCGGGGATTTTGGCAAGTATTAACTGAGTTAGGAAAAAAGCCTGTTGGGACTAATTATATCCCAACAGGCTTTTTATCATTTATTTTAATAAACTGACACAAACCCCCTTGACAGCAGTTGTTCCATAAATACACGGAAGAACATATACTTCAACCACGAAATCACAGAAACATTCCAAGATAAGCTCCTGAGGGTTATGCTTGCCGACTTGCCGTTGGCGGCAAACCAATAACCGGGATAATCACACTAACGATGACGCAGAGCGGCATTTCGCCGCTCTGTGCATTGTGCTTATTATCGCTGTATTACCGTGTTTAGTTCATCCATCAGAGATTCCGGGTTGATAATTCTGTACATCCCGGTATTCACAGCCTCATATCGGACAGAATCCTTTCCCAGGACAATATGTACTGGCTTGAAATCTTGTATGAGGTCTATCTGCCATACCATATCCGCTTGTGGATACGGAAACGGATTGGAGCCTCTTCTGCATTCGTATCTGCTCAGTATTCTGACGAATTGCTCTATATCTATCCTATCTGTAACATCAGTGCCATTGTAGTAAACATCAGATACAACGGTATCAGATTTTGAATACTCTTCACTTCCGTTTACAACCGTATTAGGCGATGCTATAAGCGGTACCGGTCTGAAGAAAATGAGTCCGGCTACAGCTAGGACAACGACAAGGCAAATTATTATCACAATGATTAATGTTCTCTTTTTCATGTACTTACCCCACTATAATTATAAGATATCTAATCCTTGAAAGCTTTGAAAATATAAATTAACCCGTGTGTCCGTCACGCGGCGGCTTTTCTGTCCGGACGTATCGGCGCAGGAACGAAACAACAAAGCGGCGCGATGTTGTGAGGGTACGGCGGCTTTCATCTTGTCTAAATCGTTGTTCTGCTTTAGTTTGTAGCGCACGAAGAAGTAGATGAGTAGGTATACTACTGTCGGGATATTAGATATTAGAAACCATCTTAAATATTGCCAAAACGGTGCGCCGCCTGTGAGAATAAGTCCTATAACCGAACTAAGTAGTAAATATACAACAGGGATTATCAGACCTATTATCGGGTTTTTTTTACGCGACAGGCGGCGTTGTACGAATATCAACACTATCGTAACAGCTAAAACCGCTATCGCTATGAGCAAGGCTACCGGATGCATTATTCTTTCCTCACTTTCTTGTATTCAGCTATCAAGATTTTTGCTGTGTCGAAATCAGGACTTCGTTGAAGATACGGACTAAACGAAGATAGCGGGAAAGCGAGTATCAAAACGAGCCATATCATTGCTCATTAGTAGACCTTAACAGGGCATCCAAACTAATTATCGCACAGCCTTTGCTTTCATAGTAATGCAGCATTTCGTCAATTTTCTTTTTATCATAACTCGTAATGCAATCTGATAAGACATAGACTCCATAATTTTCTTTACGCAAGTTGTAACAGGTTGATTTAACACAAGCTACACATCTGCACCTGTTATGTAGAAATCGCATATTTCATTTTTGCTGATAAAGCCCGCGAACTCCTCACTGGTTAATGCGTTTCCTTTGTATTTTGTAAAGACATTATCCGACACTATTTTCAAATCTAAAGCTAATTCAGCCCCGTGTGTATTGGGTTTGAAAGTCCTTGTGCCGGCCGATAAGTTTTCATGCCTTATATAAACAACATGAATATCGTTATCAACTGCCCAATCTATAGATTTGTTGATATTATCAATTATATCCTTGTAATTCTTTGTTATATCATTTTGAATATCAATTACTGCCAAAGCCTTTTTCAACATGGAATTTCCCCCTGTAAACTCAAGTTCATGCGATTGCCCATACACGGCAAGTTTCTATGCGCTTACCGTTATCACCCTGCTCCTTGTCATAGGCAAACTCATTTAGCAATTCACAGGGAAAATCGGCACATAGACCGCAATGGTCGAGTTTTCGCCCCTCACAACATGATTTAACCGGGCAGGATTCGCCCCAAAAGGGCTTGCTTATTTTGGTACAGCCTCCGCAATTCATCTGTTCCCTGTATTCGCATTGGCTGCAAAGGCAGCCGCACCTTGATTCAAACATATTCAACACCCTCGCTTTTTTGATTTATCGTAACACGCACAACACGACAACAGTATGTCTTGTTATAAATAGAGAGATAAAATATTTTTTGCGATAGCTTGGATCTCTGTTGCGATTTCTATCGGCTCCAACACCTTCACTTTATCGCCAAAACCATCAGAGTTAGCCCCCAGTTTATCTAAGGTTCGTTCAATGCGCGATTGCTCCGAAACGCTCCCAATGCCTTTCAGGGCAGAGATTATGCCGGACAGTTCATCTGTGGTCAACACGCTCTTGTCGAGTTTGAATCCATCAGCTATGGAAATGCCGCCGCCTGTGCCTTGATGGGTGATGATTGGAATCCCCGCTTGGCAAAGAGCGTCAATATCCCTGCCGATGGTACGGCGGTTAACTTCAAATTTATCGGCTAAATATGGCGCGGTCACGCGGTCATTTTGTAGCAATACGGTAAGTATACCCAACAAGCGGTCAAGTTTCAAAGGACAAATCCCCCCCCGGCTCTCGCCATTACAGCTATATCATATCAATAATAACACAACAGCAGTATGTCGTGTTTGTTTTTACACAAATATTTTTAGAGGAGGTCTAATTCTGCCAAGCAAATATCAGCGTTTGGCGGTGCATTATCAAGCGAGCCGACAGAGCAGTTATCGCTGTCAATGTAATCCTGAATACAATTTAAATCAATATAGCTAATGCATACATTGTCTATATGGTAAAAACAGAATATCCGAATTACGATTGAAAATACTACATTCTTTCGTAAAATATTGATGACATCCCTATACAATAAAAAAATGACGGTCCAAAAATGGAAACCGTCATTGTTTTTTTATTCTGTTAAAGGTTTAGGCGATTGTAATTATTCAAGCTCAATCATTACGGAATCAGCAGGAACGGAATCGCCTTGCTTAACATGAATGGCAGTAACTGTGCCTGCTTCTGGCGCAACGATGTCATTTTCCATCTTCATTGCTTCTAATACCAGAACTACCTCATTTTGAGCGACCTTCTGACCTTCTTTGACTTTTAAGTCCAAAACAACACCTGGGATGGGAGCCGTTATTTTACTCATAGTTTCTTTCTCCTTTTTCGATCGTTAATAATGTATTTATTTACAAACATAATTTTACACTTAAAATTACATTTTGTAAAGCTGAATTTGTAGAAACAAAAAAAATCGGGCGGTAAAACCGACTTTTGTTTTAGAGACGTTCAAAAATATTCAAATTTTCATAACCGATATCGGCATATTTTAATTCGATTACATATGAAGGCAACGCAGGGTCTCCCAGATATTCTGCGATAATTGATTCATAATTGACGCAAAAACCCACAAACTTATCTGCCGCATCCTTCGCGTGAACCGCTGCATCTATGTTTCTCCGGTATCCGCTTTCTTCGAGCAACTGCTGATTAGCTTCCAGTTTATTGAAAACGACTGTTTCAAGAATTTTCTCAGCATCCGCCTCTTTGTAAAAGACATCTCTGATGCGTGTGGGTTCATCGCTTCCCATGCGATAACACCTGAGCGTTTGGCGCGAATCAAGTAGATAAAAGGTGTTTGTTTTGTCCGAATAAATGTCTGCGTTCTCATAAATTCGAACATTAATGAAATCCTGTACCCGACTGGTATTTACGTTCTTGCTATAATTCGCGTTTACCTCTTGATTTGCTATGCCCTTTAAAACTTGTTTCATCTGGTCAATCAACTTGCCATTCGCAGCTTCTTCCTCTTTGATTGCCTGCTGCATTTGCGCGGGGAATTCTTTTTGATAACTTCCGCGTAAATAAAAATCGATGCCTTCTTCGGTGTACTGCTTCTCCCAGCCTTCCTCTTCGCCGACATATGTCAGGAGCGTTTTCTTCCCTTCCTGATCGTTCGAATAAATGCTCTTGCCTGGGTCATAGAACCGTTCCGTAACAGCAAAATTTTCATCAAAATTTAAAGTGATCGTTTCTTCAATCCCATCCCTGACACCTCTGGCTTCGAGCATCGAATTGTGCAGCGCAAACTGCGGTTCCGCCAGATTGATCATTTTGCCGTAATCCACATTGTCGGCAAACACTTCTTTGAGGCTGATTTCCGCTCCCGTATTGAGATCAACATTATACGTTTTGGTTTTTTCGTAATAACCTTGATACGACGGGGCTCTTTCGCCGAAAAGCTCACCGAACTTCCATGTATAGCTCGCGCTGACCGAGAGAACGTTGTTAAAATTTCCGCAGCATATAAGCCTGATATCCTGCTCGGCACATTCCAAGTCGCTATACTTTTCTTTCGCTTCTGGTGGAACTTCTCCCGGTTGATACTCCTCGTACATGTTCCTCAGGTCTTCGTTTATCTTGTCTGCCACCTGCCGGTCATTGAGTCCGCTGATTTGAGGATACTTGCCTGTGAACACCATGCGGTCAAACTGATCATTTTCTTCCACCTCGGAAAACGTAAGCGGATTTTGGACAATGTATCTAATATCAACCGGAGCGTCGATCTTCTCACTTCCGTTTCCGCCCCCGCAGCCAGATAAAAAAAGTACACAGCATAAAATTGTGTACAAGACAGCATATCGTTTATTCCTTTTACGTTTCATCCCTAACTCCTTTTTATCTCCAAACGTTACATTTAATTCCATAAAGTTCAATGTGAAATGATTACACAGCTCTTGCAGGTATTACCATTTGGATCATCGCGCGAACATTTAAGATACCGCCTGTCGATACTTTACAATCCAAAGAAGGCAGCCTGGTAACGCTTGATAAAATAATCTCTTTTATCTCCAGTGCGGTTAGATCAGGCATATATCCCTTTAATAGAGCTGCCGCTCCGGCTACATGCGGCGCAGCCATAGAGGTTCCATTCATAAAAGTATATCTGCCCTTTAAATCGGTACTCAAAATTTCAGCGCCGGGCGCGGCAACATCGACGCTCTTGGCTCCAAAATTTGAAAAAGAAGCCAAAACATTATCTCGGTTAAGCGCCGCAACTGAGATAATATGATCGCTGTCATAAGAAGCCGGGTATGTTGGAATCAAGTCATTGTCCATGCCATCGTTACCTGCGGCCGCTATAAACAATCCGTCATATTGATCGATCACGTATTTTAAAGCCTGTGAATAGCCCCTGCCGCCCCAACTGTTGTTCAGAATAGGTATGTTGTTTTCGTCGGCATATTGGATCGCTTCGATCGCTGCCACAACATCGACTCTTCTTGAGTTGCCTCCGATTTTTAACGCCGCCATTTTTACATTCCAACATACGCCCGTTACACCGATGAAATTATTTCCTATTGCTCCAATTGTTCCGGCAACGTGCGTTCCATGTCCGGTCTGATCCATAGGACAATTGTTATTGGAGTAAAAATCAAAGCCATGGACGCTTCGCGGGTTGGGCGCTGTCCACATATTGCAATTGATGTCCGGATGGTTATAATCAATGCCGCTGTCAATAACACCCACAACAACATCGCAACTTCCGGTAAAACAATTCCATGCGGCAGGGGCATTAATCTTTCTCATGCCCCAAAGATATCTGTAATATTGATCGTTCGGAGAGATCAGCATCTCCATATAAAAATCAGGTTCCGCAAAGATCACACATGGATTTCCCTCGAGTTTTTGAATCGCGCTCACTACCGCTTGTTTTGTCTGGGATTTTAAATAAACAAGCAGGATAACGCCAATGTTGTCAATATCCTTTGAGTTTTTCTTACCGTATAATACTTCAACTTTTTCGATATCAATTCCATCAAAAATTGAATCAGGGTATGTACAATCTCTCGCTATAGCTACAATTATTTTGCCGGGTGCGAAATCATTCTCACGATAATTATTATTAATTTAAATCTCCCCCTCATCTTTCATAGATAGTTTAATTATATGTCTAAAACATTGAAAGGGTTAAAAAATATTTATTCAAACATCAAACTCCAGGTCTATGACCCGTATCCTGTTTGCTTCAAAATCATTTCCTTCACTTTCATCAGCCTTGTAATATTCCCGCGTTCATTTTCGTCCAATTTCATCGTAATATATTTGGTGGTTTCTTCAAGCTGGGGAATCATTACATGCTCAAGCGCGTTGACACGGCGACGAGTTTTCTCGATTTCACAGGCCAGAAGCTGCAGACTTTTTTCGAGCTGAGCAAGATTTATCATTTCTTTAAACGTTTCGTCCAAAAGCAATAGAGCGTCGTCAAGTTCTCCGGAAGTCATCGCGAACCCATATGTGTATATTTCGCCCGGCTCATCGTTATTCGTCTTTAAATCGTAAACCGGAACACTCACGCTCATAATATTCTTAAAGCCCATTTCAATAGAAACGCTTTGCCTGGGATAAACAAGAGCCTGTTCCAGCATTTGAGGCGACATGATGGCCGACGCGGTGGTAAACGATGCGTGCGCCCGTTCAAACGCCGCTTCGACTTTGATTCTGAGGTCGCGGCTGCTTCGCATAATTTCAAGAAATTGCTTCATCAATTCATCGCGCTTATCTTTTAGAAGTTTGTGACCCCGGCGAGCGGTACGTAATCTGTTTTTAAGCCTTGTTAACTCCATGCGGGTCGGGTTGACATGTAACAATGCCATAATCGATCACTCCTTTATCGGCCAATATTTATCGATCAGCTCCGGTTTTATCCTCTTAAGTTCAGATTTGGGCAGCAACGTTAAAAGTTCCCAACCAATATCGAGGGTTTCTTCAATAGAGCGGTCTTCATCATAACCCTGCGACACATAACGCTTTTCAAACTCGTCGGCAAACCGGGCATAGTACTTGTCGGTTTCGGACAGCGCCGCTTCACCAAGGACGGTCATTAACTCTTTACATTCTTTTCCTCGGGCATAGGCAGCGAAAAGCTGGTTCATCGTGTCGGCATGGTCCTCACGGGTCTTGCCGCTGCCCGTCCCCTTGTCTTTAAGGCGGGACAGTGACGGCAGCACGTCAACGGGCGGCAAGATATTGCGCTTGTAAAGTTCACGCGACAGTATAATCTGACCTTCGGTAATGTAACCTGTAAGGTCGGGTATAGGGTGGGTTTTGTCATCCTCGGGCATGGACAGGATTGGTATCATGGTAATAGATCCTTCGCTTCCTCTTTGACGCCCGGCGCGCTCGTACATCGTTGCAAGGTCGGTATAAAGATACCCTGGATAACCCCTCCGCCCAGGAACTTCCTTGCGCGCCGCTGAAACTTCGCGCAAAGCCTCAGCGTAATTGGTGATGTCGGTTATGATAACCAAAACGTGCATACCTTTCTTAAACGCGAGATATTCTGCAGCTGTAAGCGCCATTCGCGGTGTGGATATACGCTCAATAGCCGGGTCGGACGCCAGATTAATGAATAATACAGTTCGGTCTATCGCCCCGGTCCGTTTGAAGTCTGAAATGAAGAAATCCGCTTCCTCGAATGTAATCCCTACAGCGGCGAACACAACGGCGAAGTTGGCGTCTTCCGACAGCACTTTGGCCTGACGGGCAATCTGGGCCGCCAGCTGTGCGTGGGGCAAGCCTGATCCCGAGAAGATCGGCAGCTTTTGTCCGCGGACAAGCGTATTCAGGCCATCGATTGACGACACGCCCGTCTGGATAAATTCGGAAGGGTAATTGCGTGCCGCAGGGTTCATCGGCAGGCCGTTTATATCCATCCTCGCGTCGGGAAGTATTTCAGGCCCATTGTCAAGCGGGCGCCCGAGGCCGTCAAAAACACGGCCCATCATATCGGGGGAAACCGAAAGCTCCAAACTGTGTCCAAGAAATCGCACCTTGGACTGCGCCAGATTGATGCCGGCGGAATTCTCGAAAAGCTGAACAAGCACATCCGAACCGCTTACTTCAAGTACCTTACAGCGGCGAATCTCGCCGTTTTGAACCATGATCTCCCCCAGCTCATTATAGGTCACGCCTTCAACTGATTTGACCAGCATAAGGGGGCCCGCGATCTCCTGAATGGTGCGGTACTCTTTAATCATTTTCATCCACCTCCTCGGCAATTACGGCTTCGATTTGCTCCTCCATTTCTCTTTGTATATCAATATAAGTGTCTTTGTATTCATCTTCCGGCACGCTCTTTGCCCGCCCTAACCGTTCGCGTACCGGTATATCAAAGAGCTGCTGCAGTGGAACTTGTTTAGCGATTGCACTGCGGCACAATTCGTCATACATGAGTATCAGACCGAGAAGCTTATCCTGACGGTCAAAGGAAGAGAAGGAATCATTGCCAGAAAACGCATTTTGTTGCAAAAAGTCCTCGCGTATCATACGAGCTGATTCCAGTGTCAACCGATCCTGCGGTGAAAGCGAATCCTGCCCGACAAGGCGGACGATTTCTTCAAGGCTCGCTTCTTCTTGGAGCAGGATCATGGCTTTATCGCGCTGCCTGGCAAAAGAACGGCCTATCATTTCATCAAACCAAGGTTTAAGGTTGTCTTGATACAGTGAATAACTATTGAGCCAGTTTATCGCGGGGAAATGTCTGCGGTAAGCAAGGGAGCTGTCAAGCCCCCAAAAAACCTTGACGATACGCATAGTTGACTGGGAAACAGGCTCGGAAAGATCTCCGCCCTGCGGCGACACAGCGCCGATGGCGGTAAGTGATCCTATCCGTGTTGCACTGGAGCATGCGCAATACACGCGCCCTGCGCGTTCATAGAATTGCGCGATCCGCGTCCCAAGGTAAGCAGGATATCCTTCTTCACCCGGCATTTCTTCAAGTCGCCCCGACATTTCACGCAGCGCTTCAGCCCAGCGTGACGTCGAATCGGCAATAACGGCTACATCATAACCCATATCGCGAAAATACTCAGCAATCGTAATCCCTGTATAAACCGAGGCCTCTCGTGCCGCTACAGGCATATCGGACGTATTCGCGATCAGCACGGTACGCTTCATCAGACTCTCACCCGAGCGCGGATCCTTGAGCTGAGGAAACTCATGCAAAACATCTGTCATTTCGTTGCCTCGCTCGCCGCAGCCAACATAGATGACTATATCGACATCAGACCATTTGGCAATCTGATGCTGCACGACAGTCTTGCCGCTTCCGAAAGGGCCGGGAACACATGCCGTCCCCCCCTTAGCCAGTGTAAACATTGTATCGATTACGCGCTGCCCTGTGCCGAGAGGGATATGCGGGGGTATTTTTCCCTTATAAGGGCGCCCAACCCGGACAGGCCATTTTTGTATCATGGTTAGTTCAGTATTCTTACCGTCGTCTGACTTTATGACCGCGATGACGTCGGTAACAACATACTCCCCTTCGGCAGCTACACTTTCTATCGTTCCAGAAATCCCGTTAGGCGCCATGATTTTATGCAGCACGACAGACGTTTCCGGTACACTGCCGATGATATCGCCGGCGGCTACCTTGTCCCCCTTTTGAACGGTTGGCGTAAATTTCCATTTTTTAACGCGGGAAAGCGCAGGCGCTTCAACCCCTCGATCAATATTCGCACCGCTTATTTCCATAATTTCAACCAAAGGCCGTTGAATTCCGTCATATATAGTTTCAATCAAACCCGGCCCGAGTTCTACGGAAAGCGGGTTTCCGGTCGTCTCCACCAATGTGTCAGGGCCAAGGCCTGAAGTCTCCTCATAGACCTGGATTGACGCTCTGTCGCCATGTATCTCTATAATCTCACCAATCAGGCGCTGATTTCCGACTCGGACCACGTCGAACATATTCGCGTCATACATCCCCTGCGCGACAACGAGCGGGCCCGATATTTTGACAATTTTTCCAGTGCTCATCTAATTAATCCTTTCGATATATTCCTGTTATGTGTCTAATATGTTCGCCCCGACGGCGCGCTCAACCGCGTGCTTAAGGTTCATCATGCCCAGCCCCATCGGCCCCCCTTTTCCGGGTATTATGATGATTGCCGGGGTAATACTGTCTTTGTAAGACTCGATTTCTTCCTCTATTCCGCGCGCGATATGTTCCGTGACATAGATTACCGCATATCCTTCCCTCGCGATCCGGCGCAAAACCGGACGCGCAAGATTTGCGTCGTCAACGATAAAGGTTTCAATGCCAAGAACCTTAAACCCGAGGACGCTTTCTTTGTCTCCCAAAACTCCAACCTTATACATAAGCCTCTCTCAACCTTTCTCGAATTACTTCGTGTGGGACGCCTGCCCTGCGTCCTGACATAATCGTGCGTATTGAAATCATTTCGTTTTCCTTGGCAGCGATAAAGGCGACGAGCGGCTGTTCTCCGAATGCCACAAATTTTGCAGATTTCATATATTTTATAAGTGCGTCTTCGCCCATCCTCTCAAATACGGCAAGCGAGGTTTCACCGCGCATCGCGGGCATCCCTGCTGCCGCTGTTTCTTCGAGCAATTTTCCAGAATAAATTTTTGATAGTGGCGTGTCTGAAGCGACAGCTGAAATAAGGCGCTCTTTATCTATGTCTCCGCCATCCATCAAAGCAGCGCGCAGGAATTCAGTTCCACGGCCTATGCGCAGGGAACGGATAGCGGTGCTCAGATTGACCACGTCGATATACAGTCTTACATAACCTTGCAAAAACTCGCTTTGCGATGCAGCCGCTATTGAACGTACTTCTTCAAAATAGGCTCGGTCCAAAACCATGTCGGACTGCTGCGGATCCCCGGTGTGCGCCAGCAAGTCTCGCGCTTTAAGGGCGGCCTTGCGCATTACAAGGGGCAGACCTTTCATATCATCATCCTGCAATACCATGTCGATGAGCAGCTCAGGCTTGATACGGCCTGAATTAATCATCAGCGGTTCCGCTTCAAGCGACATGGCCCCTGATTTCAAAATGGCCTTTAAATTGTGATAATCATATTTAACACGAAACACATCGATCAGCGCATGCTGGGGGGCGACTGCTTTTAGAAAGGCAAAAACTCTGACATGCTCCGTCAAAAGTACCCGCTCCAAGTCTTCGGCTGATGGCCCCGGCGCCTCCGCGTACCCGCATTCAAGCAGCACATTGGCGGCCTCCTCATCCGAATTGGCCTCAAGCATCCGTTCCATGCGCTCGCGGTTTAAGAGCTTGCATTCGAGTGAACGTATACGCGCTGTGATATATAAATAATCGGTGTCAATTATTTTGCTTTTTTTCAATTATTGCCTCCATTGTCTACTGTTAGTTAAACAATATCTCGGCGACTTCTCCGGAAATCCTATCTCGCATAAACCGCAAGATTGTTCCTATCGCGCAGTTTACTTCCACGTTCCCATCCTTAAGGATCAGTCCGCCATCGATTTCAACGGCCAAGCCAAGAGAGAGGTCCGCGGGCTTTCCTGCGGCGGCAAGCGCCGCGTTGGCGTCTGACAAAACTTTTTCGCCGTATCCGTTGCTTAGATCCCTTTTCGAAAGTAAAATCTGTTCCATGCCCGTACGCGAGTGCTGTACGGCTAGTTTGGATAAAAACTCTATATATTTTTCTTTCGGAAAAGCGGCGATAAATTCTGCTGCCCTGTTAAACGCAGCGTTGATCAGTTCCTGTTTGGTTGCCAAAAGGTTTTTATCCGCTTCAAGTTCGGCTACTCCCTCAAGGCGCCGAAGCCATTGGTCCGCTTGCGCTGCGCCGTGGCGTATCGTCTCGTCAACCTGTTTTTTGATTTCTTCATCATAGTGTTTTATCATTTCTTCCGCTTCGCGTTTGGCTTTAGCAAGCACTGCTGCCGATTCGTTGTCGGCGTCGCTTTTGATGCGTGCGGTTATCCTATCGATACCATCCATACTCTTTACTCCGGATTAAAATGGTAATGAAATGATCAACATTATCGAGACAAGAAGCCCGATAATGGTGAAAAACTCTACCATAACAGCGATAAGTATACCTTTACCCAGATCTTCCGGACGTTTCGCTATTACGCCTACAACACCCGCAACAATGCGCGCCTGCACGATTGCCGCTAAATAGCCGACTATGGCGATAGGCAAGCAGGCAACAAGTACCAAAGCCCCTTGACTGTAATCGAGCCAAATGATTTCGCTGCCGAAAAGGTTTAGTTTTACCATAACGAGCATTGCCGCCACAAAACCGTAAATACCGTTGGTACTGGGGATAATTTCTAAAATCAGTATCTGAGGGAATTTTCCCGGATCTTCGGTCATAAGCCCCGCGCCGGCTTCGCCGACGATGCCGATACCTTTAGCGGAACCGACGCAGCATAGGACTATGGCTAGAAAAATCCCGATAAATGCCAGAGTTTGGCCTGAAAATACTGCTAATAGCCAATCAATCATATTATTATTCCTCCTATTAAATTAGTTCGTCTTATTAACATCTACAAAACGCGTTTTAACCGTAAAGGGCCTGAACGGTTTTCCGCCGCTCTCGTAAAAACGGTTGAAATATTCCAGATACTGGAGACGCGCTCCGTGAACGTATGTGCTGATTAAGTTTACACCCATATTAAACACATGGCCTAATAGAAACACCATAGCAAATAGGATGACGCCAATAAAAGAGGCGCCTCCGACAAGTGAAGCCAAAATATTGAAAACCATGCCTATGACATAGGATGCCAGCGCCAGTGCCATAAGACGTGAATATGATAAAATGTCAGACATGTACTGAATGATTTTGTAAAGGCTCCCCAAACCTCCTACCAACTTGCCTCCTACGCTCTTTGATGCGCGTCCCTGCGTAAGCAGGAGGGCCAGAACTCCACATATGACAACCGTATATCCATAGCCTGCCGCGAAAAGCCCAATGCCCGCGAATGTCAGCCACCAGCTGCCTATATCCATGAGCGCGTCAAAAGGCCGTCCGTCGCGGATAAGCAGATATGCTTTTATAGCCATGCCGGTTAAAATATGGACCGCGCCGATACCTAGAGCTATTATCATCGCTTTAAGCGGATCTGTCAAGAGGTCCAGCATGCCAAAAACAGGAACACCGCCGACGCTGATTTTCAGCTCATACGTTTCTGGCATACCGAAAAATGTTTTGGCTATAGCCGGTATACCGTCTCCGAAAAAAGTTCCATAAATAATACCAAAAATCATCGTGGTAACGCCGCATACCCTCAAAAGGCGAAACATCTGACCGACAACCCCTCTCGGCTTTATTTTGACGGTCACAAATATGCCCATTGCCAGCAAAATCAGGCCGTAAGCCACGTCGCCGAACATGATGCCAAAGAACATGGCAAAAAACGGCGCGATAAGCGGATTAGGGTCAATATTTGAATATTGTGGAAGCCCGTACATTTCAGTGACCATATTAAAGGGCTCTATCATTTTGTTATTGCGCAACTTGACCGGAACGTCGTCGCCTGTTTGCGGGTCTGTCAGTTCATACCAACAGTCGTATTTTTTTAGCAAATCTTCGAGCTTTGTTATCTCTGGCGCAAGAGTCCAGCCCTCCAGTAAAAAAGTCTGATGTGTAGCAATAAGGTTTTCGCGCGCCTGTTCTTTAATTAGTTTCTGCCCGATACGATCAGCGCATCGTTTTAATTTTGCACGCTTATCTGAATACAAAACAATTTTTTGCTTTATACTTTCGCGTTCCGATAGTATTATTTCTTTTTTATTTTCCACATCCTCTATGCATTCGGCGGCAGTTCCGTCAACGTCTTTAAAAACCACTCGGGAAAATCCGGCGTGCCTGATTGTCGCCATCGCTGCATTATAATCAGATTTATGGCAGATAAGTAAAAGATAGTGCTCATCTTTGTCTGAGCTGACAAGAAAAATCTGGCTTAGCGGTGCGTCTTCTTCAAGCGATGTAGTTAAAGTTTCTATGGGCACCGAAGACGAGCAGACGCCCGTAAGCACAATTACATCTTTGTATGGCATAGCATTGAAAGGCAAATCAAGTTCCCGCCACGGCATCAGGGCGGCCCATTTATTGTTGAGTCCACTTTCCTCTGCATAACCATGAATGATTTGTTTGGCAAGCTCATTGATTTCAGCCGCGAGCGCAAGCACAGCCTGAATGTGCTGAGTATCAAACAGCTCATCTATTTGAATAGTTGGGCGTGGTGTGAAAATACTTTTCTCTTCTGGGACATATTTTTCCAATATATCAAGCGCCTCGTTGATTTCTGCCACCTGTGCCTTGAGGATCGAAACACTTGATTTATCGCGGCCTGCGATTTTCGCCCATTCCGGTTCTTTAAGATGCCCCGCGGCCTCGGTTATTTCGACTGTTCCAAGGCGCATAAGCTCTTCAAACATAGCCGGCCGATCCAAAGTCATAGCAATGAGTTTTAAGCGCTTCATTTTTACAATCGACATTAAGTTACCACAATCCTTTCCAAAATAAACGCCGCAGCCTCATCAAGTTTGCCTGATACCTGCTTCTTGAGGGCTTTGCATTCCAATCTGGATTGTTCCATTATCTGGTTTGCGCGCAGGCCGGCTTTTTGTTCCGCCTCTTCCATTAGGCGTTCATTTTCCTTGAGCGCGTAGCTCAAAGCAGTCTCAAGCCTTTCACGCCCTTCGCGTTCACCATCGGATTTGATTTTCCTGATCTGAGCCTGAGTTTCTGTGCGAATGTCCTGAGCATATTGTTCCGCCTCCGAAACCATTTTAATTGCTTCAAGTGACACTGTGTTTCACCTCGTTCTATAATTATTGGCTCGGGCGCAAAAGCTGAAATTGAGTAAAATCGGATCAAATGAATGTTGAAATCAAGCCACTTTCAAATGCCAATTTCCTCTAAAACAGGCTTTTGACACCCGAACCATTTTTATAAATTATTATAATTTTTAATACTGAATAAGAGATAAAAGAATAAAGATGTAAAAGAAAAAAAATCACTAAATCTTAAAAATATTATAAATAATAAATATACTTTTGTCTACAAAAATCATGTAAAATCACTGCAAAAAAGGCTTATCTAACTGATAGTCGCGCTCTTTGCATTGACAGGACAGAATCTTTTATGCGGTTATAATAGCTTTCAATTCCCAGAGAGCTAAGTACTAACTTGTCAAATGCTTCCCTGTCCGCCGAAGCTAATTCATCTTCAACTGAAAGTACATTTCTGCTTTTCATTTTCTCAAACGCCTCAATTATTAATCTTGCGTTCTCTTCTGATATTCGCTCTGGATTTAATATATAGGTTCTCTCAAAATTGTCCTTGCTAATATCAAGGGCCCCAAGGCCTCTCCCAAATCCCAACCCTTCAATGCAAAACATCTCGAATACAGCATTGAGTAATGCGTGAACTAATTCCTTATTTCCTTTTTTTAAGCGTAAACCAATTAAACGCTGATTGATAAACGATGATTCTGCCAACTTGGCAAAAAACAGTCTTCGATCCGGATTAAGTGATGTAACAAAGTCGGCACGGGCAGTATCCTTCATTTCGTACCATTGACAATTTGAACGTTTTAAAACTTCCGGCAATGGTTTACCTGTACCGTTGTTGATTCGAGTGAATTTATTAATCCACGTAATTGTGCCCCGATGATTTAGTCTATGCAAATCGTCCAATGAGCGCCAACAACAAAAAGCATCTCCATCGGCTACAGCTTCGTAACCTACAATATTTCTCGAGCTTTTCAGTACAGGCGTAATATACTCATTTTCAATTCCGTGTCCCACCGCTGGATAAAACATTGCATCCCATCCTCGCCGCTCCCCTCGAATCACGGTTAAATAGTCTTTAACAGGACATAGTACATCTGATATCTCTTCCAGCCATTTGGCATCATGGAACAATGCGTTAATACATATACCCTTATTTTGTATTGCCGTAACATCAGATATTGTATAGTCATTGGTAATAAGGCTATCTCCTGCATAATTTTCGTCCAGTACAATACTACTGATGATCTTGTTGCTCTCTTTATCGTTTATCTGCTCCATGTCATAATTCAGCAAATGAAAAAAAGTCTTTTCCTTTCCTTCCGGCCTTCCAACCTGCTTTTTCTCCAATATTATGACTGTTGTTACTACGTTAGCATTTTTAAACCAACGTCCTTGTCCACTTAACACAACTGTTTTAACATTGTAATAATAAGTGAGCGCATTATAAAAATTTCGCCCCGCATCGGTACCAAGCCATGCGTTGGAAACTATGATACCCAAACGTCCCGCATCATCAAGAATTTCGTGTATTTTAAAAGGTAGTGCCATATACAAATCCATCCGGCCCGTATTAATCGAAAGCTCAGTTTTCTCAACAACACTCTCAAAGACACTTGTCATTCCAACCATATCTTCTGCGCTAATATTCGCTGACGCAATAAAAGGCAAATTCGACATCACCGCTTTTACAGGTGGGTATTTTTTGTGAACATCCGAGCCATCAATTGGACTTTTTATGATAATCTCCTTTCCAACAAACAAATTAAAGATGTTTTCTTGGAAAAGGTTAATTGGAATATTGATTGCATCTATATTTGTCAATGCAATATTCGCTATTTGAATTGGATAAGCATATTTATCTGATACCCATGTCGTCTCAATATTTTCGCGCACATTATAACGCCTTCTATTCTTGTTATCCACAATCGCTTTGGCAATTGTTCCTGTTCCGGCACAGGGATCGGCACAATTCCCTGTCCAGTCAATTGTGGTTATCTGGCAAAGAAAGTCTGCCAACCATTTCGGTGTTGCGAATTGACCACGAACTTCCCGTTTTGCTATATTAACTGTACTTTCCAACACATTCTGTAAGGTACTTTGATCAATTTCATTTATGCTGTTTTCATTAAGGAATTGGTTAAAATCAACAATATCAATCCATACATCATCTGGCAACAAATCATCAAATGGCAATCCATTAAATATATTGTAATAATCACCTTATTTAATAATACGCTCCATTATACCATTTGCAGCCGAAGGAGAACAGTCATAATCAATCTCTCGCACTTGATTTGCACTGCCATGATATTTTTTGACAACATTTGCGAAGACAATTCTATTCGCCCAATTCAGCAACACATTTTTTGCGTATGCTGTATATAAGTCAGGTTCATCATTCGTATACTCATCTTTGTAATCATTCCACCAAACTTTGATTTTTTGCTCGATTCGCATATCCCGAGAAGCTTGACATTGATAATTTTTAGCCAACGAGGCTTTGTTTCTTTCAATAATTGTCGTAATAATATTGCTGGAAAGAACATCAACAACAGATGTCACCGCTATCTGCCCTGAAATCAAAAACTGATTTACATCGAGGATAATTTCTTCAAGAATAGGTTTCCAGTAGTTCTGATATCGTTCAACATCATCTCTGGTTTTGATATCAGGCAAATTCCATACAAGCATTTCTGTGAAATCACCATCTCCATCCTTTATGTATAATTTCCCATATGTAAAATTCCAAATAATAAAACTATTGAGTGATAATACTCCAGCCTTTCTTTTCGCATCATCAATAAATGCCTGGTCCGTAATTGAAACATCAGGCATTTTTAATTCCCACCCTTGAAGTATTGAGGAACGAACTTCATCTGAATACAAAAGCACATCAGGAAACATACTTTTATTATCCGACGATAATGTATTCTCGCCACCAGCGCGTTTAATCATTAAATCTCGTCGCTGAAGTAAAAGATTTATTTCAGATATGATTTCAATCGCCCAACTTCGCTCATTTTGTCTTATTTTAGTAGCCACTAAATTTTCTCCTCGAAATCTGTGATAATGTTTGCCTTTACAATGTGCTTTTTTTCAATAGAGTCAAGTTTATCCCAAGCTAGAAATAATCTCCGTTTTGCAACATCTATATAGTTGATAGTTTCTTTTTTGAAAAGCTCGACATCTTCATTTTTTTCAATGCCAATGAAGTTTCGTCCTTCCATAAGCGCAGCGACTAAAAATGATCCACTGCCAAAAGTGTTATCTAACACTATTTCACCTTTATTGGTATATGTCCTTATTAAGTATCGACCTAACTCAACCGGTTTCTGCGTAGGGTGAATCACTTCACCTTCACATTCAGCCGTTTTCACATATAAAATATCTGTTGGATATCTCTCGCCTTGGCTTGAAACATGGACAGGCTCAAAATCACCATAGTTCCCACATAGCTGATCTTTCCGAATTCCTTTATCATATGGAATACCTTGAGTCATTTGAGGGTTATACGTTGGTTGTTTTCGATAAAAAATGCATACATCTTCATGTTTTCTCAAAGGTTGTTTTTTTGCGTTCAGAAAATTGGTTGGCTTTGACTTCTCCCAAACCCATTTGTATTTGAACGATTTTGGTTGACTCATTATAAGCATAGCCGTAAAAACACCATGTGAAGTCAGGGCAATAACACCGTTTGTTTTTACAATTCGATTGTATTCTTTCCAAAGGCTGTCCAGTGGAATATAGCAATCCCATTTATTTTGCGTTATACCATAGGGCAGATCACAGAGAACCATGTCAATACTTCCATCGGGAATACTTTTCATACATTCCAAGCAATCACCTTCAATAAGGCTATTTATTATCTTGTCTAATCTTTCAACGGTAGCCACTCTTTTACTCATTTCACTTTCCCATCTACATTATTTGATATGGTTCACGAATTGAACCTCTCACGACTAAAGCCACGAAATTCTTGCTTCAACGAGCAACTGGTCTCTCTTATGAGGTCTTACACACTCTCCAAAAGCATATATTCGGGCCGTTCCAGCCCTATTGGCCTATATCTGTGCGCTATCGACCGCGAACTTTTTTAATCCAAGGTCAAGCCCGATTGCTGATTACGACTTTAAATATATGTTCGCTTCTGTTAATTTCATTATAGAACAAACGTTCTTATTTGTCAAGTCAGGTATGATATTTCTTTTATCCCAATACTTGATATCCCGGCATGAACGGAATTGAGCTTGCCCGGCAGATTCACGCAAAAAAGCCGCACAATTCCGAAAAGTGCTTAGAATCCGGAATGAACGGGCATATAGGGAAACCGATGGATTTTGATAAATTGTTTACTTTGCTAAAAATGTATCTTTAGTTTCGCTTTCTGTTACCTCTACAACGCCCGCTTCAAGTTTATAACTGTTAAATGCAGCCATACCAGCACAGTAACATATATGTCTAAAATTAAGATGACCGCGATGATCTTCGCCACTTTTGCATTTTGCGCGGGAGACAGCATGTTACTCTTTTGAGGCTTTATCCTTCTTACATTTGAGCGTTAAATAAGCTCTCTAATTTATAAATTACATCGTCTGTTTCGGCGTTAATGCTTGCCGCTTCATTTATATTTGACAGATTTTGCAAAACGCTTATATTTGCATTATAGCCAATGGTATAAATGGGGATTTTAAGATTGCGAAGTATTCCCTCTACATCATTAAGCGTGTTGCCTCTGTTTGTTTCGCCATCAGTCAAAACGAACAACATCAGTTTGGTATTTGGATTTTGCGCCTGCGCGTCCGCCAGCATTTTTGTCGCGACAATAATTGCATCGAACATCGCCGTGCCGCCGCCCGCTTGCATATCTTTGACGGCGCCTGTGAAATATGAACGCTGATTAAGGTCAAACTTTGCGATTGGCAAAGCAATATTTACATTGTCCGAGAATGTAACTAAGCCTACGTGGGTCTCGGGAACGATATATTTTGCAGCGCTATCCAAACTCTCTTTTAATTTGATAAGCGGCTCGCCATCCATACTACCTGAAACGTCTGCAACGAAAACAGCGGTTAAATCTCTCGTCCCGCTCTTTTCTTTTTTCCAAATTTGCTGCGCCTCCGAAATGGTTGCTCCGTCGGCTTTCGTAAACTCATAAACATAATTGTCCATACCGTTAAAGCCTTTATCGCTCGCTAATTTTTGCATTGCAGGTGTTTTGCAATAATCAATAAATCTGCGGGTAATTTCTTTTTTTATTTCGCTTAGCTCGCCCACCTCATAAACAGGTTGGTCGTGCCGGACGCCAAAAGGGGTGAAAACGTAAGCTGACTTTATATCAGGCGAATTGATATATGTTTGATATTCAAGTACAAATCCATCCAAACTTCCGCTCTTTGCTGATTCTTTCATCTGCATGGTGTTATAAGCGACGTACGGGATGTTATCCTGGAACTTTTGAAGCTGGGCAATAGAATCATCCCCAAGCGGATCATTGCTGTCTAACGTGTATAGTGTAGTCAAAAGGAAATTCAGCCCTGTTGAACTTACGAACGGATTAGTATAACCCATTGCAATTTTACCGTTTAGCACAGCTTCAACTATAACTCCTGAATTTATAAAGCCGTACTCTTTAATCAATTCATCATTCTTTTTCTTGGAAAGAACGATTCCCGCGACATTCCCTGCTATACGTTTTTCAACCAAATTAACATTCACGCCTTTGTTAATAAGCATATCGCCCCAAAGTTCGGTCGACGGAGCGAAAACATCAGGCTTATATTTGCCTGAAACGATGTAATCAACACCTAATCCGCTTGAAATGTTGCGAACCGCAACGGAAACAAGCTTACCATTTACAGTAACGCCGCTTTTATTAAAGTTATCCGCGACATCAATAAGCCAGCTCTCGTAGCTTGCCCCGGCTTTTTCGGGCGAGGAATAAATTTCGATATAATCAGGAGTTGTAGGTTCTGCGACAAAAGGATACATAGAAATATCAGGCAAGCTCGCGCTCAAATTAACGCCGGATAAATCAACATTATCTTTACGGGGAGTGAGCGTTTTAACGTCAAGTTTGTTGTAAAGCCTTGAAAGCGCTTTGAGTGCTGACTCTGTGCTTACCGTGTCCTTGCTCTTGCCCCAATTCTGCGTAATCGAAACAATGCCGAAAATAAGTCCGAAAACAACGACCGCGATTATTCCGAGCTTTACGATATTTTTTATCTTCATCTTTCATCCCCCTGGTCTATTTATATAAATTCGCGTTCTTAATCAACTCATCCATTTCAATAATCGCCGGAAGCTTTTTCACATCTCCATCTTCCAAACTGTTATAGCGTGAAATTTCGAGCAGCATTTTATCCATTTTTAGCAAAATATCTTCGTTTGTTTGGGTTGCGTCGTTCACAAAAACAATATATTCATTGTAAATAGCCATTTTTTCTTCCGAAAACTTGTTGGCTTTAAACCCTTTTTTGTGCATCGTCTCATATTCTTCAACATCGAAAGCAGAAATCTTATTGAGAATACTACGCATATTCGCATAGATAACATCCCCAACATCATGCAGGACACTGCTAAACTTTTGAAAACTCATTTCACCGGCAGAAAATTTTTGCAGCAATATATCGTTAATAGTGTCATGCTTTCGCTTAAAACGCTTAATCTGATCAATATTTTTTAAGATATTTTTATCAAAAACATCGCCTTTATGGATTGCTTCCTGAAAAACGGGGATACAATCATTTAACGAACGTATGTCTTGCATGAGATGGCGCGTTTCCTTTTGCTCCAAGATCAGGGAATTGCCTTTAAAAAATGCTATGACACTCACGATAATGGCAGTCCACGCCAAGCTAATGGTAAGGGGCGTCCCGTCAAATAAGGATAAACCCAAAAGAGCTTTGGAAAACAACGCTATGTTTACTAAAACAATGACGGCGTTGAGTATAATCAAATGTTTTCTTTTTTTAGGGCTCATCTGCGTCGTCTCCTTTCTTTATTCGTAGTGCGTCCACATCATGATTATTTTGACGGTTTTCCCGTCCTCCACAACTTGATATACAAGCCTGTGCTGAATGTTGATTCTGCGCGACAATGCGCCGCTTAAATCTCCTTTGAGTTTTTCAAAGGTAGGCGGCGATTGATATGGGTTTTTTCTCAGAAGGTCGATAAGGCTTTTCGCTTTGCTGTCCAATCCAGCCGCTGTTAGCTTCGCAATATCGGATTTAGCCCTTTTTGAATACACGATTGAGTACATTACCAATTTATCTCACTTTCTGGAATGTACTCGGATATCGGCGTTTTCAACCCTTCGATAATTGCTTTTTTCACTTCTGGCATAGACGACAGATACAAGGTTTCCATCAGCCCGTTATAGTCTTCCTCGCTAAGCACAACGGCGTTTCCGTCCTTTGTGCTTATATTGATAGGCTCATTAAATCTTATGGTTTGCTCTAAAAGTTTGAACATATCTTTTCTGAAACTGGTTGCATTGGTATTTAGCATGAAACCCACCTCACTTGTGAGAGTTAATAGCGTACACGTTACCGCACATGTACATTATAGCGTACATTGTTTGTTTTGTCAAATAGTAAATCACACACCTTTCTGAGATGTTGGAGTTCAAAAATGTCACTCAGAAAAATGGGGAAAGCTCATGGCCTTTCAAACACTTCGAAAAAAGATAAGGCAACGTTTTATAACCGATAATATTTCAAACAGCGTCCGCAATGCACCCTATTGCATAAAGCGGAAGATTGAGCAGCCAGCCCTCCTGTTTGTAGTTCGACATCGAGGTACGGACTGACAAGCCCGGATGATACTTCTCGGCAAAAGCTTTCAAACTCTTGCTTTGCAGATGGACTTCAGCCTTCACTTCAAGCGGAACAACAGAGTTCCCCATATCAAGCAGAAAATCACATCTCCTTTGCTTAATTCTAATAACTCTTGTTAACTATTTTCATTTGTACTACCTTATCATATCTTTGGAGTTCAAGGAGCGATTCCAAGAACAACTAATGGAACTGCCGTTGTATTTCTGCCAGTCGTATCACATCGTATATTTCCCCTTTCCAGCCTTATCTCCCTTGGGGCAGTGTATTAAGTATACGCTCTCCAAGAATAGCCAATCTCGTTTTTCTCGTCTCACATTCCCAAATAACCATTACATTCCATCCCAATTGTTCTAAGGCAGTCACATTACTCTTGTCGCGCTTCAGAGTGCGGTTCAGTTTCTTATCCCAATATTCCGCATTAGCGACAGGTCGGATTTTTGCGTGTTGGCAAGTCGGGCAGCCATGCCAAAAACATCCGTGGACAAAAATAACTGTTTTGTACTTTGGTAATACTATATCTGGGTTCCCCGGTAAGTCTCGCCTGTGCAAGCGAAAACGATAACCTAAACTGTGAAGCAATTTTCGCACACGGATTTCTGGCGTGGTGTTGGAGCTATGCACTTTTGCCATTATTTCACTTCGCTTCTGTGTGTCAAACATATCCGGCATAGCAACTACTTCGCCTCAAACTCAATCCTCAAGCTTGGATCAGTTTCCACTTCATCAATAATCTTATTGTATTTTTCGATAATATCTGCCAATTTTGTATTCCTTGCCGTACCATCAAACATACTATGTTCGCTTATGTTGGTAGAAATAAATTGTTGTATATCCCATACTTCAATACGTCCGTTTAAATCAACATCGGTTGCCAAATCAATCGCCGTTTTAACGCGGTCAAAAATCGTAATAATAACAGGTAAACATCCGGCGCTAATATTTGCTCTGCATTTCTGTATTAGAGGTTCACCCGGAGCTGTTGTGCAATGAATAATAGTATTATTGATTACAAAATCCCCGCTGCGCTCTGTAGGTGTATCTGCAACCGATGCTCCATGGATTTGAAATTGACCCTGTGGCAATATTAACGAAAGTTTCGCGCCGACAAGGTGCTGCATGACTGCTCCCAGATACTGTGTCCCAAGGTTCTGCTTTTGGCGGTTTCTCACTGAAATGCTCTTAATCGACTGTAGGTGCTGTTGTTTTCCATAAGCCGCCTCCGCTAATTTTATAAGAAATGATTGCCCCACAAATTTCGCTACAGGTAACGCTACAGCATCTCCCATAGCTTTATAACCATCATTACCATGTTCAGGTAAAATAAAACTGTCTGGCGCTCCCATCAATCGTGCTGCTTCGCGAGATGATATAAGTCTGGCATTTAGTTTTCCGTTCTGCTTTACGATTAAAAACTGCTTGCTGCTGCCACCATCCGGCGTTCTAAGGCAGCCTGCCACACCATCAAAGCGTAATTCTAAGCATTGCTTTCCTTGTCGCGTCCTGCGGTAGCCTGTCACCACAGCATTTTTCATGCTATCAAGTTTTTCTTTATGGTTTGAAGGAATTAATTTCAATACATCGTTCTTATCATAAGGTATAGAGAAATCAATTACATCATTTAAAGACTCATTGCGCCCCGGTGGCTTTTCAGCTTTCCACCATATCCAACACGGCAAAACTTTTCCCAAATCAGACGCCGCTTTGTTATGTAACCAGTTCGGTTGCTTATCTTGTAACTCCTGCGGTATTTTAATATCATTCCTAACAGCAATGACAAACACTCGCGGTCTTGACTGTGGAACGAAATTAACTGCGTCAAGCAATATGGCGCCGCTTTTATATCCTAACTCCAACAAAGCATAATGCAGTTTCATATAATTCTTTCCTTTATTGGCAGATAGTAATCCCACAACATTTTCAATAAGCAAAATTGCGGGACGCTCCGGCATTTCTTTCAAAATTCTCAACCATTCCCATACAAGCCCACTGCGCGACGCATTTTAGTTCCTTTCACCTGACTGATTGCGTTCAATTCCTTATCTATATCTATAAAACTATAACAGTATACCATATATTGTGGCTAATTCAAAGGAAGAAATCAATATCTATAATTAATTGTATCAGCCATCATAGTAATAGTCAAGAACAATTGTGAACTAATGTTCTAATGTTCTTTTGTTGTAAGTTTATATACTCCCCAACAAAACATAATCGTAAATCTGAACCTCTTTTCCCATCGTATAACCTACACAATCGTCCTGCATACTGCTGAATTGTCCCTTTCCACGATACAGACATAGTAAGAAAAAGTGTATCTAAGCGTGGCATATCGAAACCTTCGCCTACATATTTGTCAGTTGCAACAAGGACAAATGGTTCATCTGCTGGAATATTGGCAACGGCTTCAAATAAATCTCGGTTTGCCTTTTGCGTTCCGCCACCTGTTAAGGCAATTACATTTTTGATGGTCGAAACAAGCTAAGTAGCGAGATATTCTACATGCTTTGTGCGTTCGGTATGTGGAAATATATCATCGCTCCCAGCTGGTGAATAACTCAACAGCTTGCCTGCGCAAATCTCAAAGGCTCTAATATACCCTGTCTCTGTAGCTATCTGTCTGGTACGCTGCATCCAGTCCAAGGAACCGCCTATCTTTATATGTTTGATATGCTCAACGCTTGGAGGCGTGAAGCTGAGAAACCCAAAAACGCAAAAAACTCCCGTCCAAACTTAGCGTTCAGACGAGAGTTATAACTCTATCTAAATATTATTGTGGGATATCAGATAGTCTCAAATCAGTATCAAAACCAAGCCCTAACCGCTCATCGTCGTCTGGTCTTTTAAGATGACATCGTGCGCGCCGCCTTCGACGATGCTCGTAGCCGATACGAGCGTTACTCTTGATTTGTTTTGAAGCTCCGGGATGGTAAGGACGCCGCAATTGCACATCGTCGACTTTACCTTGTTCAGTGAAAGTGTTACGTTGTCTTTGAGCCCTCCGGCATAAGGCACATACGAATCGACGCCTTCCTCAAAGGAGAGCTTGCTATCTCCGCCTATGTCATAACGCTGCCAGTTTCTCGCTCTGTTGGAGCCTTCTCCCCAGTATTCTTTGACATAGTTGCCGTTAATTGTCAATTTGTTCGTCGGGCTTTCATCAAAACGCGCGAAATATCTTCCCAGCATGATAAAGTCAGCGCCCATTGCCAAAGCCAGCGTCATGTGGTAATCGTAAACGATTCCGCCATCTGAGCAAATCGGCACATAAATACCCGTTTCTTTAAAGTAGTCATTGCGCGCTTGCGCCACTTCGATCACAGCCGTGGCCTGGCCTCTGCCTATCCCCTTTTGTTCTCTCGTGATGCAGATGGAGCCCCCGCCAATACCGACTTTCACAAAATCGGCGCCTGCTTTCGCCAGATACAGGAATCCTTCAGCGTCTACCACATTGCCTGCTCCAATTTTCACCTGATCTCCATAATGGTTTCTGACAAATTGGATTGTATCCATCTGCCATTCCGAAAAACCTTCAGACGAATCGATGCAAAGCACATCCACACCCGCTTCGATCAAGGCTGGAATTCTTTCGGCATAATCTCTTGTGTTGACGCCCGCGCCTACCATATATCGTTTATGTTCATCCAGAATTTCATTGGGATTTGCTTTATGTGAATCGTAATCCTTACGGAATACAAAATGGGTCAATCTTTGGTTTTCATCGATGATCGGCAGCGCGTTGAGCTTGTTATCCCAGAGCATATCGTTGGCTTCCGACAGCGATATCCCTTCGCGGGCGAAGATCAATGAAGAAAAAGGAGTCATAAACTCTGATACTTTCGTATCAAGCGGCGTTCTGCTGGCTCGATAATCTCTACCGGTAACGATGCCCAGAATCTTTCCTTCAGATGTTCCGTCATTGGTGATCGCTACAGTTGAGTGGCCAGATCGTGCTCTCAGCTCCAAAACATCGGCAAGCGTCTGATCCGGCCTGATATTGGAATCACTTTTGACAAAGCCGGCCTTATGACTTTTAACTCTTCCTACCATCGCTGCCTGGCTTTCGATGCTTTGAGATGCAAAAATAAATGAAATGCCTCCTTCTTTCGCAAGCGCGATCGCCATCTTATCATCTGAAACAGATTGCATGATCGCAGATACAAGCGGAATCTTCATCTGAATAGAGGCCTGCTCACCTTTCTTGTATTTTACGACAGGTGTAGATAGATCCACGTTTTCAACCTTACATTCTTTCGATGAATACCCCGGAACCAGCAAATACTCATTAAAAGTTCTAGAGGGTTCTGTAAAAAATTCTGCCATTTCATACCTCCTATTTTCATTTTGCAAAAATGCTTCCTATCTAATTAAAAAGCTGCAAATATTCTTCTAGTGTAATCTCATGTTCCCTTATATACTCCGCGGCAGGAATACCGACATACCGAATATGCCACGGCTCAAACATATAACCTGTCATTTCCTCTTTATCCTTGGAATAGCGTAAGATAAAACCAAAGCGGCCGGCATTCTCCGACAGCCATTTGCCCTCGCTGGTATTTTCAAATTCCGTTACAAGCTGGTAATCTACCGAGGAAGCGCTTACATCCGCCGCAAGCCCCGTCTGATGTTCACTTTTTCCGGGCTGCGCGCTGTATTTGTCGGCCTCAGCTTGTCCGTCTTTTTCTACATAGTTGTTGTAAAGAATCGACTGAAAACCATACGAGCGATAGCCTGTAGTCAATACCAGCTCAATATTCTGCTTGGCGGCTTCATTGACAAGATCGTGAAACGCGTCGGCTGCGGCTTCCCTCAGATAACGTCCTTCTGGGCTACGATCGGGCGCGTAATAAAGAATCTCCTTCAGGTCGGATGGTTTGTACTCTTTTTCAAGCGCGTTTTCTTTGTTTACAAGGATTAAATACCCTGCGTCCACATCCGCAGAGAGCGCATCGCTCCACTTAGGCATGTCTGGCTCTGTGTCTCTTTCCTTGTAAAAGAGATTTGGTCCAGTCATCGCTGGAGCCAAAATCCATACATAAATTCCGGTCAATATGAGACCTATAAGAATAAATCTCCTAATTTGATTTGCGCTTTTCATTTCTTTATTCTATACCAAAAGTTCAATTTTTACAACATGAAAACGGAAAGACATATGTTGAGGCTATTTTCCCCCGATGTTAAGGCTACTTTTCCCCAATTCTAACCACATTAGCAATAAATTCCGCGGCATTTGCGCGGTCTGCGATTGCTGTCGGATTAATTGCGTTTTTCGTAAAAACTCCTGTTTCCGTGAAGTACGCAATCGCTTGTCTTGCGTAATCGGCAATTTGGTTTCCATCGGTGTAAGTTTCCAATATGCTCTCATCAGCTTCTTTATATACACTTCCCATTTGATTTAATGCTCTGTATGCCATAACATAGAGATCCTGGTTTGTTATATTAGCAATGGGCGCGAAGTTGACGCCGTCGATCCCATTGACCAAAGCTCTCTCTTTTGCCGTTGCGATTTCGTTATAATAGTACACCCCTAATCCGACATCGGCAAAGTTTGGAAGCCCCTGCTTTATCGGCAAGTCAAACATTCTCGTAAGCATCAGAACGAAGTCGCCGCGCCTGATGTTTTCAAACGGGTAGAATCTCCCATCGTCAAAGCCTTTGATGATTCCGAGGCTTGCTACATATTCAATGCTTTCTTTCTGCGGAATCACTGTGATATCAGGGAAAACGGAACCCGGCGCGCTACTATTCGGAGTGTTGATTTCTTTTAGTAAGTTTTTGAGTACAGGCTCTTTTATAAAAGAGTTATATGTAAACATACAATAACCTGAAACGCTGCTCTCTTTTCTGTTCATGTCAACTTGCCGCCTGATTTCCGTTCCGCCATGCCACTCGCTTCCCGCTTTGGCATCGACTGCCCTGTAGGCGGCTTGTCCTATGTAAAGTTTCACGTTGGCGCCTGAAACGACATCGGTCCACCAAGTGAGCAACTTTTGATAATCAGCAGCTTGAAAGCCGATATTCCAGTAAATCTGTGGCATAATATAATCGAGATAACCTTCTTTTACCCAAAGCCTCGTGTCCGCAAACATTCTGAAATAAGATTCGTTTCCGCTTGTGTCACTGCCCAGAGGGGTACTTGCTCTATTTGCCCAAATGCCGAAAGGGCTTACGCCGAAAGCCGCGGATGGTTTAACTTCTTTCATCTTTGCCTGGATCCCTTTAATCAGTTCTGTGTTGTTGTTTCTGCGCCAGTCTGCAATATTGTTAAAGCTTCCGCAATATTTATGAAATGTCTCCTGATCTGCAAAGTCGCCGCTTGGATAGAAATAGTCGTCTAAATGTATCCCGTCGACGTCATAGTTCCGAAGGATTTCCTCTATGCCATCTATGATAAGCTGTCTTGCGGCGGGCTCTCCCGGATTAAAATAGATCTTTCCATCTGTATGTAATACTGTAAGCTCAGGGTACTTCAGCGCCGGATTGTTTGGCGACAGCTTGGCATTGTCTTCAGAAACCGCCGTTACACGGTACGGATTAACCCACGCATGAAGCTGTAGCCCACGCTTGTGCGCTTCGGAAGTAAAATAAGCGAGAGGGTCAAAACCACTTGCCGGCGCTGTGCCCTGTGTTCCCGTTAAGTATTGAGACCACGGAAATATGTTTGATTTATACAGTGCGTCCGAGCAGGGCCTGACTTGCAAGAATACAGCATTAAACCCCATCTCCTTTATATTATCTAAAACCTTTGTTGCCTCGTTTCGAAGCGCCAGATCGTCGGTTGTCGCTTTTGACGGATAGTCGATTCCGAAGACACTTGCTACCCAAACGCCCCTTAATTCGTCTCTTTCGTCCGCATAAGCGTCAGAAACGGCTAGTATGGAAGAAAATCCTGCAAACAATAATGTAAGGCATAGCAAAGAGATAGCGAATGTTTTTTTCCATGAATTATTCATATATATCTTACCCCTTATAATTTTAACTATATTTTACCTTACCATTATTCTACATTAAAAGTACAAATCCGACAATATGAATTTTATTCTACACAATTCATACCATCACATCCTTTCGGATTCAAGATATGAATTGATCTTCAAAAATGTGAAACCGCTAAAATGCTCTGCGCGATATAAAAAAGCTGCCGCAATTCTATTTCGCAACAGCTCTTTCTTTATATTTGATTTGATTAAGGTTTAAGGCAAAATTACATCATGCCGCCCATGCCGGCCATGGTAGGCATTGCTGGTTCGTCTTTACGGATTTCACATACTCCTGCTTCTGTTGTCAGCAGCATCGCGGATGCTGAAGCAGCGTTTTGCAGAGCTGATCTTGTAACCTTCGCCGGGTCAACGATTCCCGCACTGATCATATCCATATATTGTTCAGTTGATGCGTTAAATCCGGTCCCTGCTTTGCTGTTCTTAACTTTTGATACCACAACAGACCCCTCGAATCCTGCGTTTTCCGCAATCTGTCTAATTGGCTCTTCAAGCGCTCTCATGATAATTGATGCGCCCGTTTTTTCGTCCCCAGCAAGCGTCTTTACATATTTCGCAACTGAATGAACTGCGTTAACAAACGCAACGCCGCCGCCCGATACGATACCTTCTTCAACCGCTGCTTTTGTTGCGTGCAAAGCGTCTTCGATTCTCAGTTTTCTTTCTTTAAGTTCAGTTTCTGTCGCTGCTCCGACTTTGATAACTGCTACGCCGCCTGCAAGTTTCGCTTGTCTTTCCTGTAATTTTTCTCTATCAAATTCCATCGTAGCCTCTTCAAGCTGCACTTTGATTTGGCTGATTCTTGCTTTGATTTGCTCATGATCACCAGCGCCGTTAACGATAACGGTGTTGTCTTTGGTAACTTTTACAGAAGAAGCTGTTCCCAGCATATCAAGCGTTGCTTCTTTCAGATCTAATCCAACTTCTTCAGAGATTACGGATCCGCCTGTCAGTATAGCAATATCTTCAAGTATAGCTTTTTTCCTGTCTCCGAAGCCTGGCGCCTTGACTGCTACGCAATCAAAAGTACCTCTCAGCTTGTTGACAATAATCGTTGCCAGCGCTTCGCCTTCCACATCCTCTGCGATGATCAGAAGCTTTCTTCCCTGCTGAACAATCTGTTCTAAAATCGGAAGGACTTCCTGTATATTAGCAATCTTTTTATCGGTAATCAAAATATATGGATCCTGAATGACTGCTTCCATCTTTTCTGGATCGTTTACCATATATGCGGATAAATATCCTCTGTCAAACTCTAATCCTTCAACGACCTCAAGAGTTGTTCCCATGGATTTTGACTCTTCAACCGTAATGACGCCGTCTTTTCCGACTTTTTCCATCGCTTCGGCAATCAATTCACCGATTTCATGGTCTGCCGCGGAAACCGCTGCAACCTGTACGATGCTCTCTTTGCTCTCAACTTCTCTGGAAAGGTTTTTTATTTCCTCAACAGCTACATCTACAGCGCCCTGAATACCCCTTTTGAGAATCATCGGGTTTGCGCCCGCAGCTACATTTTTAAATCCTTCTTTTATGATAATCTGCGCAAGCAAGGTCGCCGTTGTTGTTCCGTCTCCGGCAACGTCGTTTGTTTTTGTAGCAACTTCCTTAACAAGTTGTGCTCCCATGTTTTCAAGCGGGTCTTCAAGTTCGATTTCTCTGGCGATGGTTACGCCGTCATTTGTAATAAGAGGTGAACCAAATTTTTTCTCAAGTAAAACGTTTCTGCCTTTTGGTCCTAATGTGATCTTCACTGTATCAGCCAGCTTATCAACGCCTGTCTGCAGTTTTCTTCTAGCTTCTTCACTAAAATGTATATCTTTTGCCATTTTTCCTTAACCTCTCTCTTATTTATTTATCTTCTCTTATTTATTTATCTACTGTTGCCAAAATGTCCTTTTGGCTTATAATGATATAATCTTCACCTTCATATTTAATCTCTGTTCCAGCATATTTTGCATATACGACCATATTTCCCACTTGTAATTCCATCGCGTTTTCACTTGTTCCAGGGCCTACCGCAACGACTTCCGCCATTTGTGGCTGTTCCTTAGCTTGTCCTGGTAATACGATGCCGCTTTGTGTTTTTTCTTCAGCTACCAGCCTCTTGATAACTACTCTTTCTCCTAAAGGCTTAATTCCAAAACTCATTTGAAGCTCCTTTCTGTTTCTTGATTTTATTTATTTTATTCTTATCGCATTGTTAGCACTCTATCGAATTGAGTGCTAGGTATAATTTAAACCCTTATGCCAAAATTGTCAAGACCTTTTCTCATTTTTTCCGTAAAAATCCGTAAAAATATCAGAAAATCATATTTTCAACCGCAATAATGATCCAAGGCATGAAGATAGCCGGAATCATGTTCGCGATTTTGATCTCTTTGATCCCCATAAAGTTAAATCCGATGGCTGCGATCAGAAGGCTGCCGACTGCAGACATTTCCGTAATGATTTCAGGCGTAAACCAATCTTTCATAAAAGAAGCGCCAAGTGTTATGACGCCTTCATAAATGAATACGGGAATAGCAGAAAACATGACCCCAAGTCCCATCTGAGAAGCGAATATAACAGATGTCACGCCATCCAAAACTGATTTGGCAAAGAGTGTCTGATGGACGCCTGTAAGGCCGCTTTCAAGTGAACCAACGATGGCCATAGAGCCTGTACAAAACAAAATAGAAGCGGTCATAAACCCTTTGGTAAACTTTCCTTCTTCTTTTAATTTCATCATTTTTTCCGCCCACATCCCCACACTGTTCATGCCTTTATCAATGTTGAGCATTTCTCCGATCACGGATCCGAAAATCATACTGCAGATCAGCAGCAAAACACGTTGATTTTGCATCGCGCCCGAAATACCCAGATAGATCAGCGAAATTCCGATCGCCTGCATGATTATTTTTTCAAAACGTTCCGGAATGTTTCGAATGATAAATTTTCCCGCCAGCGCACATACGATGATCGCGACTGCGTTTACGGCTGGTCCTAACATATCGTGTTCTCCCTTAATGGCGCTGCTTAAATAGCAGGGCGATTTGCAAGCAGGCCTTATTTAATATAAAAATTATAATGATTTAATGTAGTAGAAAAGATACTGCTGCGCAAATCCACCATATGGCCCAAAATGGTCTTTCGCGTACTGCGCCATCGCTTTTAAATCTTTTTTATCAAAACCATAAAATGTGCTCATGGCTTGTTTGACCCAAACATCGATGGGAAAACTGCCATATTTACCCATCGAGAAAAGCATGATACAGTTTGCCACCTTAGGCCCGACGCCGCAGAGGCCTGTTAAATATGTAAAAGCTTCTTCCTCATCTGTCTGTTCTATCTGCGCGAAGGCCTCTCTGCGGTCTTCACTGACTTGTCTGGCTGCCTCAATCAAATATTTCGCCCTGTAGCCGAGCCTGCAATCCGCGAGGTCTTCTTCTGTCAGAGAAGCCAACTTTTCTGGCGCCGGTATCCGATAATACGCTTTACCTTGGTAGACGCCTGCCGGTTGCCCAAACCGTTCGCATAGTGAAGCGATACATCCCTTAATTCTGCCCATATTATTGTTCTGAGAAATGAGAAACGAGAGAGTCGTTTCCCATTTTTCCTGTTTCAGTATGCGCAAGCCTTGTCCAAAATCAACCGCTTTTGTCATGGTCTCGTCGCCCTCGCACAGCTTTCGTTTTATCTTACTATAATCGCGGCCCAAGTCCAAGTAATCTTTCCAAAAATTTTCAAAATCTTCTTCCGGCGCGTTATCGATTTCGAGCCTGCCGCTAAAGGTTTCTCCCTCATCCCGGATAAAAGCAATGTTTACAGGAGGCCTTCCTTCGGCAATGCCCGTATAGCTCCCATCCTGCTGTCTGTTCCACCTGAAACACTGCCCACAATCGAAGATATGATCCAGGTGAAAATCTCGTATATTTTCTTTGATAATCATACTTTTTTTATTTTAGCCCTCTGATTTCTATGTCGACGCGATCGACGTTAAACGCGGTCATATGCTCCACCTGAAACGCTATCTTTTCCTGAAAACTTCTGGCATTCTCAATGATCTTTGTGCCAAACCTTGCAAAGGTTAAAACGGTAATCAAAATTCCACTTTTTGAATTCTCCGTATGCACTCTGATTACGCTGAAATTATTGCCGGAATTTTTTGCGACACAATTGATGATATCCCCGATCACCTTGTCCGATATGAGATAATCCCCCATATAGCTGTATGTAGGCCTTACCACCGATTTCTCAGCAAATTTCCTCTTTCCGCTTTTGCCCCTTCTGAAGATGCGGAGCGGGTCCACAAAATAACCGGAAAATTCTCTTTTAATCTGGAAGGTCGGAACCGGTATTACATGCTTTCCAAGATCGTGCCTTTGTCTTTTCGCGATTTCACGCTCGTTCTCAGTTGTTATGTTTTCAATATATATAGTTTTTCCAATCTTCAGCAGGTCGAGCCTCTCCACTATTTTTTTTACCATGCCATCGGAAGTTCCTATAATCAGAATGCTGTCCGGATTGATCTCCCGTATTTTCTCTACGACAGAATTCTTATGATCTTCGTCGGTGAATAGTGCCGTTTTGATGGCTCCAATTTTCGTGTTTTGCCGTTTGGCAGACGTACCGGCAACGATTCCGTTTCCAATGATAAAAAGTCCGTCATCAATAATTCCGGTAATGTTTTTATCTTTGCAAAGGTTCATTGCCTGATAACTTTTTCCTGTCCCGCTTTTTCCGACCAAGGCATAAACTTTCATCTTTACTTCTCCATTTTATTCTGTTATAATCACTTTAGGTTTTTAACAATATGGTAAGGAGGATCTCACGATGGCATATGTAATTAATGACGCCTGCATCAATTGTGGCGCTTGTGAAGCTGAATGCCCAACAGACGCAATCTCAGCTGGTGACGGTATCTATGTAATTGATGCTGACAAATGTATCGATTGCGGTGCTTGCGTAAACGCATGTCCGGTTGACGCACCTGTAGAAGTTTAATCAATTCTATAATACATAGAAGGGAGTGTTGTAACGTGCAACACTTCTTTTTTTATTCAGTAGGAAAAGGTTGTTCTTGATTTTTTCGTTTGTTGATATGATAGGCCAGAGAATGCAGACTGTCGCTCAGATGAACGTTTTCCATAGCCACTTCTTCCGGGGCCTGAAGGTCGATTGGAGCAAAATTCCATATTCCTTTTACTCCTGCTTCAGAAAGCCTGTCTGAAACCTCCTGAGCATTGTCCATTGTCGTACAGATAATGCCGATATCGGTCTTCTGCTCGCGGACGTATTCTGAAAGATATTCATAATCTAAAACTTCAATATCATTGATTTTAATCCCGATCAATCTTGGGTTGATCTCAAAAATGCCGGTAACAACAAATCCGGACTTATAGTAATGGGTATAATTCGCGATGGCCTGACCCAAGTTTCCCGCGCCAACGATAACCATTTTGTATTCTTTGTCCAATCCCAGAATAGAATTGATCTCATTGTATAATGCGGTTACATTGTATCCGTAACCCTGCTGTCCAAATCCACCAAAATTATTAAAATCCTGTCTGATCTGTGATGCTGTATATCCAATTAAGCTGCTGAACTCTCCCGAGGATATTTTGTCAACTCCTTTTTTCCGCAAATCCTTGAGATACCTTCTATATCTCGGCATCCTTTTAATGACGGCACTTGATATTTTCGAATTTTCTTTCATGTACACCTCCGTTCAGCATTTTTGTTTTTCGAAAACCCGCCAGACTGGCGGGTTTTCAATAATCTCGACTCAATCAGCCAACTTTTTCTTCAACATACTTGACTATATCACCGATGTTTTGAAACTTCTCTGCATCTTCATCCGGAACCTCAATATCGAACTCATCTTCGATCGCCATGATGATCTCAACAGCATCTAGAGAATCAGCCTCTAAATCCTTCATCAGATGGGTGTCCATTGTAACCGCGGATTCTTCCACGCTCAATTGCTCAACAATTATGCTTCTAATTTTTTCAAAACTCATAAAACCTCCGTTAAATGGCAAGCCTCAACCTGCCTATGATTCCGTGTAATATCATTTGCCGGGATTGTCTGTCATAAATGCTAACATTCCCAATAACTAAAAGTATTATAGATTACCCAAGTAAGATATGCAACATAATTTTATTTTTTTTTTCGCTCTTTTACTCACCCTGATCATCTTCATGTAACTCCAGCCACTCTTCGTACTTTTGGGACAGGTATTCTTTCAATCCATCGACTTCTTTACTGTACTGGGCTAGTTTGATGTGATCGGAAAGGTTTTCTTCATTGCACATCTCCTGCTCAAGCTCTTCGATCTTTGTTTCTGTCTTATGAATCTCGGATTCAAGGCTGTTTTTTAGCCTTTCTGTTCTTCGAAGCGCGGTTTCTTTTGCTTTACTCTGTCTTCTTAATTCATTACCACTTATGGAATCGCCTGGGTCATCTCCTTTGGTATTATTGGGCTTTGAATCTAATTCTTCTATATATTTCTTACCTGAAGTGATGGCTTGTTTCTTTTCTGCGTAGTAATTATATGAACCTAAATATGTAGTTATTCCGTCCGCTTCAAGCTCAAATATCCTGTCCGGTATTTTATTCAGAAAGTACCTGTCATGAGAGACGGCGATAACCGTTCCCGGAAATTCCTTCAGCGCGTCTTCAAATACCTCCTTAGAGGCGATATCAAGGTGGTTCGTCGGTTCATCCAAAATCAAGACATTAGCGCCGGAAAGCATGAGTTTTACCAGTGTCAGCCTTGCCTTCTCTCCTCCGGACAACGCCCGTATATCGAGGAAAACCTTATCGTTTTTGAAAAGGAAACGCCCCAAAATACTGCGCATTTCCGTATCTGAATAAAGCCTGTAGGACTCTTTCAGCTCTTCCAGGACGGTATTGCTTTCCGTAAGAAGCTGTTGATTCTGATCGTAATAACCAAAAAGAACATTGTGTCCCACTTTTAAATAGCCCATATTCGAATCTATCGCGCCCATCATCATTTTCAGAAGCGTCGTTTTGCCGATCCCGTTCGCTCCGACAATACAGATTTTTTCTCCGCGCTTAATGTCAAAGCTTACGCCCTCAAAAAGTTTCCTCTTTGTTTGTCCTGATCCAAAACTTTTTGAAAGATCCTCACCCAGAAGAACATCATTTCCACTCTTATACTCCTGCTTAAAATGAATTTTCATCTTTCCAACTTCAGCATCAGGCCTTTCCATGAGCTCCATTTGTTCCAGTCTTTTTTCCCGTGAAATAGCCCGTTTAGCAAGCTTCTCAGTGCCGTGCTGCTTGAATCTCCTGATGATTTCTTCTTGCCTTCCCACTTCCTTTTGCTGCTGCTCATATTTGCGCAGCTCCTCTTCGCGCCTTTCCCGCTTTTGATCCGCGTAGGAACTGTAACTGCCCTCGTAGACGGACAGTTTATGGTTTTCGATTTCAAATACTCTATTAACGGTCTGATCCAGGAAATATCGGTCATGAGAAATCAGAACTATTGTTCCCGAGTAGGATTTCAAATACTGCTCGAGCCATTTAAGCATGCCAATGTCCAGATGATTGGTGGGCTCATCGAGGAACAAAAGATCAGGTTTTTTCAAAAGCAGGCATGCCAGCGCCAATCTTGTCCGCTCGCCTCCGGAAAGGGTTCCGATTTTTTTATTGTACGTGTCTTCCCCGAACGCCATGCTTCCTAGTATCCCTGTAATTTCACTTTTATACCGGTACCCATCCCGGCGGATCATTTCCTCCTGCAGCATATCATATCTACGGATAAGGCCCGCAACATCCTCTCCCTCCAAAGAGCGGTTGGAAATTTCTGACGATATTGTTTCTATCTCTGATTCCATGTTTTGTATATGAGAAAACAGCACATTTACTTCTTCGAATACCGTTCTGTCTGAATCGAATTGATCCTTTTGTCTGAGAAAACCGATGGTTCTGCCTTGGGACACAAAAAACTCACCGGACGAGGCGGGAGTGTCTCCGGCTAAAATATTGAGCAGCGTCGTCTTTCCGGCGCCGTTATTTCCGATGATCCCAACTCTGTCTCCAACGTTTATATGAAAGGAAACGCCCTTTAAGATTTCATCGATTCCATATGTTTTTGTCAGATTATTTGCTGAAAGTACAATCATAGTTCTAAATTCGCGTATGCGTCCAGGGACAGATCATCCGTGATACCTTCTTTGTATTTGTAATAGGCGGCGCAGCCTATCATAGCCGCGTTGTCTGTGCATAAAATCGGCGAAGGGTAGAAAAGCTCGAGTCCATGTTTGATGCACTCTGCCGAGAGCATTTTGCGAAGCAGACTGTTTGCAGCTACACCACCCGCCATCGCCAGCTGATTTATGTTCATGCATTTTGCAGCGCTGATGGTCTTGGCGACAATTACTTCCATGATCGCCATTTGAAAACTGGCCGCTACATCTGCCGTATGAATTTCCCTTCCGGCTTGTTTTTCAGAGTTAAGATAATTAAGGACGCCTGTCTTTATACCGCTGAAACTGAAATCAAGGCTGTCCTTTTCTAAATAGACGCGTTTAAAGTGGATTGCTTCTGGGTTGCCTTCTTTTGCGATTTGATCGATCAAGGGGCCTCCCGGATACCCAAGCCCTAAAACCCTGGCAACTTTATCATATGCCTCACCGGCCGCATCGTCTCTTGTCATTCCAAGAATGCGAAACTTGTTGTAACCAGATACATAAACGAGGCTCGTATGGCCCCCTGAAATGACCAGTGCGATAAACGGCGGCTCGAGGTTTTTGTGTTCTATGTAATTGGCGCTAATATGTCCCTGAATATGATGTACGCCTACAAGCGGCTTGTTTTTCGCGTATGCGAACGTTTTTGCAGTTGCAAGGCCAACAAGCAGCGCTCCGATTAGCCCCGGGCCATAGGTTACGCCGATCAAATCCACATCGGAAAGGCTCGCTCCTGCCTCATCAAACGCCTGCCGAGCCACCCGATTTATCTGATCCAAGTGATGTCTGGACGCAATTTCCGGAACGACGCCCCCAAAAGCCTTATGCACCTCGATTTGAGACGAGATTATATTTGAAAGCACTTCTCTTCCGTCTGCGACCAACGCGGCAGAAGTTTCATCGCAGCTAGTTTCTATTGCCAATGTTAGCATTTTCTTCATTAAATTTCCTCTATTTATTCGCTACTTAAAATTCCTCATTGAAAACTCACCGGAAAACTCCTTGAAGGTGGCATCATTTTCGCCAGACACTGATCATCCGCTGTGTTGTGCCTGCAGTTTTCACAGCTCATATAATCGGACATATTAAATACGTTCAGATCGTTTCTCCGTGAGAATCGGCTGCAATGACTCAAGCTTACATCGAGCATTCCATTCCCGCCATAACTTTTCATTTCATTTCCCTCCATACCAAAATTTTTAGTGCAGTAGCTTTCACCAAATCAACGAAGCTGTGCTCCTTCAATTCGCTTTCGCGAATTGCTGTCCGTTTTGCCGACCAAGCAAGCTTGGGGCAAAAAGGCAAAGATTTGGGAAATCCTTGCATAAGGCCTGCTTACAAATCACTTCGCATAAGGTCTGCCTGCAAATCACTTTGTGATTTGAGCAGAACCATTATGAGCAGCGCCATTACTAGTATTTCAACGGAAATGAAATTTTATTCTAAATCTTCAGAATAGGTTATTGCTTATTGTTTTTCCACATGATCAGTGCATCCTCATTGTTGTCCTCATAATAGGCTTTTCGAACGCCGCATTCCTGAAAAGCGAACTTTTTGTAAAGCGAAATCGCGGACAAGTTGGATACTCGCACTTCAAGTGTATAGGAGACGATTCCTTCCTCAGTCGTATGATCAAGCAGCGCTTTGATCAGAGCTGAGGCGATTCCTTTCCTTCTGAATTCAGGTTTTACTGCGACATTTGTTATGTGCCCCTCACAAACGATTTTCCAAAGGCCCGCGTACCCGACAATTTGATCATCAATTACAGCAACGAGATAAACCGCGATCGGGTTTTTTGTTACTTCTTCAAAAAACGACTGCTCGCTCCACGGCTTTGCAAAACAAATCTGATCCAAAGCTGTGATCTCTTTTACATCGGCAAGCTCCGCGCTTCGGATCCTAAGCAGCTTTCGTTCCGCCTCCGCCTTTCTCATGTAAACCGGTTTCAGATGTTCAAAATCCCGTGCTGCTCCTTTTTCATAAAGCTTACGCGCCAGCCTTGCAACGGAAGACGCTTTTTGTAAGTTTATATCGCTCTGTGCAAAATCAACTCGTATATCGTCATTTAACGATGAACGTTGCCATTGCTCGATTTGCCGCCTGTAGCTCTCGACGCCGTCTCCAAAAAATAGAATTGTTTTTTTATCGTTATGATCGATTTCCTGCTTCAAAAGATCCAAAAACTCGTCGAGCTTATATGCACCGGATGTAACCGTTTCCATGATTTTACCATCACCACTCCAGCGAAAACCGCCCCCGTAAATCTGATTTCTTCTCGCATCAAAAATCGGGCAGATCAGATGGCCGCTGTCTGGCGCGTTGTACGCAAATGCCTTTAATGTAGGAACGCTGATCACCGGAATTTCAAGCGCCTGGGCCAGCGCTCTGGCCGTAGACACGCCGATTCGGATGCCTGTAAAGGATCCCGGCCCTGCGGACGCCGCGACGCAGGTCAGTTCTTTTGCTGAAATACCGATTTTGGCGAGAAGCTTGTCCGTCATCGGAATAAGCTTTTGAAGGTGACTCAAGCTTTCTTCTGAAGTTTCTTCATACACAGTCCCCTGACTGTCTATACACGCGACTGAGGCGTGTTTGCCTGTGGTTTCTATTGCTAGAATATACATGATTCTCTCTTTTCCGAATCATTGACCTCATAGATTCTTTCGAATTCATTACTGCCATGCGTTATACGGATAACAATGTTTCTTTCAGGGAGAAGCTTTTTGATTTTATCTGCCCATTCGATTACAGTAACACCATTTCCGTAAAGGTATTCTTCATATCCAAGTTCATACATTTCT
>Ga0123353_10000695_pt1 | contig 41092 bp, 32 predicted proteins | sample TergutLab28metaG_3_FD_92763 | JGI IMG/M metagenome (GOLD analysis project Ga0123353, IMG submission 92763) | Labiotermes labralis P3 segment gut microbial communities from Petit-Saut dam, French Guiana - Lab288 P3 | ecosystem: Host-associated > Arthropoda: Insects > Digestive system > Gut ... | reverse complement strand
GAACCGCATCATTGACCTTGTCGATGTTTCCATGACCTACGGTAAGCAAACCGTGCTTAACCATGTGGATTTGTACATAAACCAAAACGAATTCCTTACGTTGCTGGGCCCCAGCGGCTGCGGCAAGACCACAACCCTGCGTATTATCGGCGGCTTCGAGCAGCCGACCACGGGCGACGTGCTGTTTAACGGCACGTCCATTTTGCATACGCCGCCGCATAAAAGGCCCCTCAATACGATCTTCCAGCGGTACGCGCTGTTCCCGCATTTGGACGTTGCGGGCAACGTGGCGTTCGGTTTAAAAATCAAGAAAAAGCCCCGTGAGGTTATCAATAAAAAAATCGCCGACATGCTGCGGCTCGTTAACCTCGAGGGGTATGAAAGCCGCAGTACCCTGTCCCTTTCGGGCGGCCAACAGCAGCGCGTAGCCATCGCGCGCGCCTTGGCAAACGAACCGCAGGTACTTTTGTTGGACGAGCCGTTGGGCGCGCTGGACTTGCAACTGCGTAAGGAAATGCAGGTCGAGCTTAAGAACATGCAGCGCGAATTGGGCATTACCTTCGTTTTCGTCACCCACGACCAAGAGGAAGCCCTCACCATGTCGGACACGATCGCCGTCATGAACGAAGGGCGGATTTTGCAAATCGGCAAACCCGAGGATATCTACAATGAACCGAAAAATGCCTTCGTCGCGCGGTTTATCGGCGAAAGCAACATACTCGAAGGCATCATGCGGGAGGACTTCCGCGTGTCCTTTGCGAACGCGGAGTTCGTTTGTATCGACAAGGGCTTCTCGCAGAACGAGGCCGTTGATATCGTCGTGCGCCCCGAGGACGTACGTATTTGCGCGCAGAACGAAGGGCGTGTAAAAGGCCGCGTCACGCAGGTTATCTTCAAGGGCGTACACTACGAAATGCACGTGGAAGCGCAAGGCTTCCTGTGGAAGATACATTCCACCGTACAAGCCCCCGCGGGCGAGGAAGTGGGGCTCGACATCGCGCCTGATCTAATCCACGTTATGAAGAGGTCGGATCGTTGAAGCGGCTGTTCGCCTATCCCTATATTTTATGGATGGGGATATTTATCGTCGTGCCGCTTTTGCTGGTGGTGTATTACAGCGTTACGGCCACGGGGCCGGACGGTAATACCGTATTTACATTTGACCATTTCCGCCGTTTCTTTGCGCCCATCACCCCGGGGATGGACCAACCCCTGCGTGAGCGGATATTCGTAAGCGTGGCGTTGCGCAGCATCCGGCTGGCGTTGCAAAGCACGGGGATTTGCCTTTTACTGGGTTATCCCGTGGCGTACATTATGACCCGCAAGGAATACAGCGAAAAGTCAGTCCTGCTTTTCATGCTGCTCGTACCCATGTGGATGAACTTTTTGCTGCGTACCTACGCGTGGCTTACGATATTGGAACGCAACGGCTTGGTTAACCAGCTCCTGACCCGTTTGGGCCTGCCCATGATCGACATCCTGTACACCGATGCCGCCGTACTGCTGGGTATGGTGTATAACTTCCTGCCGTTTATGATCCTTCCTATTTATACATCGCTTAAGAAGATGGACCCCCGCTTGATCGAAGCCGCGCAGGACTTGGGCGCGGGGGGTGTGTCGGTATTCATGCGTGTTGTGTTCCCGCTCAGCCTGCCGGGGGTTATCTCCGGTATTACGATGGTTTTTATGCCGGGCGCGGCGACGTTTATTATTTCCAACCTGTTGGGCGGGCAGCAATATTTCCTGCTGGGCAACTTGGTGGAAATGCAGTTCCTCAACGTGGGGGATTGGCATTTCGGTTCGGCCATCGCCGTAATTATGATGTTGCTGATGGTGGCGAGTATGGTCATCCTTTCCCTATTCGATAAAGGCGAAAACCAGGGAAGGAGTACGATCATATGAGCCTGCACAAAGCCGTAAAGAAGCTCTACCTCGGGCTTATCCTCTTCTTCCTGTACGCGCCCATATTGGTTTTGATGGTCTTTTCGTTTAACGCCTCCCGCTCGCGCGCCAATTGGGAAGGCTTTACGCTGGATTGGTACCGCGTACTTTTCAACGACCCGCAAATCGCGCTTGCGTTACGCAATACGTTGTTGATCGGCGTATTCTCCACGGTAATCGCCACGGCGATCGGGACGCTTGCTGCCGTGGGTATCGATAAAATGAAGCGCCGCCCGAAGGCCGTGGTAATGGGCATCAGCCGTATCCCCGTCATGATGCCGGACATCGTAACGGGTTTAAGCCTGATGGTTTTATACCTCTTCGTAATCCGTACGTTGGGTATCGGGCGCATGGGCTTTACCACGCTTTTGCTTTCCCACGTAATGTTTAACGTGCCGTATGTAATCCTTTCGGTTATACCCAAGCTGCGCCAAATCGACGCCAACCTCTACGAAGCCGCCCTCGACCTCGGCGCGACGCCCCTGCGCGCGTTCGTGCAGGTCATTTTGCCCGAAATATGGCCCGGCGTTATCACCGGCGCGATGCTGGCGTTTACGCTTTCGATAGACGATTTTATGGTCAGCTTCTTTACGACGGGCGCGGGCGTGCAGAATTTGTCGATCCTCATCTTCTCGATGGCGCGGCGCGGCGTACAGCCGCAAATCAACGCGCTCTCCACGCTTATGTTTTTGGTGATATTGGCAATGCTGTTTATAATCCATAAAAGAGACCAACGGCAGGCAAAGAAAATAAAGGTTTAATACGAAAGGATGGAGCAAGTATGAAAAAGGTTTTACTCCTCACGATCGCGGTTATCGCCATCGCAACCATGGCCGCGTGCGGCAACCGCGACCAAGTCACCCTGCGCGTATTTAATTGGGGCGAATACAACCACCCCGATATCCCGCGCCTGTTCGAAGAGGAAACCGGCATCGCCGTCTTTTTGGACACGTTCGTCACCAACCAAGCCATGTATTCCCGCATCGTGGACCAAGGCGCGGAATTCGACGTGCTGTTCCCTTCCGATTATATGATCGAGCGGCTCATCCTTGAAGGGCGTCTCGCGCCCCTTAACTTCGATAACATCCCCAACGCGCGATACCTGCACCACTACTTCTTCGACCTGCCCTACGACCCCGAGGGACGCTACTCCATGCCGTACATGTGGGGGATGTTCGGCATCCTGTACAATACAACGATGGTGCAAGAGCCCGTATATTCGTGGGAAATCCTATGGAACGAGCAATACGCCCGCCAAATCTATATGTACGCCGCCGCGCGTGATACGCTGGGCGTAGCGTTAAAATTGCTGGGCTATTCGCACAACACGCGCGACATCACCCAACTCCACGCCGCGCGTGACCTGCTCATCGCCCAGCGGCCGCTGGTACGCGCCTACCAAGGCGACCTGATACGCGATTCCATGATCGCAAACGGCGCCGCGCTCGCGCCGATCTTCTCCGGCTGCGCGTGGTACACCATGGGCGAAAACGAAGACCTGAACTTCGTCGTACCCATCGAGGGGACGCAGTTCTTCGTGGACGCGATGGTTATCCCCGTTACGTCCCGCCGACAAGCAGAAGCCGAACAATTCATCAACTTTATGATGCGCCCCGATATCGCCCTCATGAACGCCGAATGGATCGGCTACTCCACCACCAACACCGCTGCGCTCGAAATGCTGCCCGATGATTGGCGCGAATCGCAAATCTACTGGCCGACCGACGAAATATTGGCCCGCGGCGAAATGTTCAGGGATTTGGGCGACTTCCGCCAAGAGTTCTACGACGCGTGGATGATGGTGCTGGTAGGGGCCGGGGGTTGAGGACCGCGTGGAATGATACTATTGTAACGCCTGACAAACTGTGTTATCCTTCTTTCGAGCCGGTCGCGGCGTAGAAACGTAACAATCAAACAACGCAAGGTTCATGTTGGGTGTAGAAGCACCCCGCATGAAGAGTGTAGATGATCAACACCATCACCTACAAACCGGGGCATAAACCCCGCCATTGCGCATTCGCAGTATACAGATTTTTTCAACTTCCCACAAGGCGGTTGCATCTGTTAGTGTGTATGCGGTGGATGTTCTGTATGGACGTGTAGATGCTAATATACACGGGCGCGCAGGTGATGATGGGATTTTCCATCGTCGTCTGCGCGCCCTTTACGTTTCGGCCGGCTTTATTATCCCGTAAGGATGGAACCGACATGAATGATTGGACAAAACTCATAAAAAGACACATAGCCGTAGTCACCGGCCAAAATATACGTAAGGTACGTGAAGCGAAGGGGATAACCATCGAGGGTTTGGCCGAAAAGCTGGGAATGACCGTTGCCGGCATAAACGCTATCGAAAAAGGCAGGCGGGGCTTATACGCATCGACGCTCGTTAAGCTCGCGGCGGCTATGGACGTGCACGCCCATTATTTCTTCACTGAACCGATGGAGCCGTCCAAATATATCGACCTTACACCCGAGGAACGCCCCCCCATGGAAACCCTGAACGTTTCGCACAAGATGGTTAATGTATACCATGAGATCATGAACGTCCTGTCGTTTGTCCTTAAGGAAATCACCGCAATCCAAAACCCTTATCGCGGTTGGTTCCCATCCCCTGAGCGATAAATTAACGCTTCCATATCATCCGGTGCGGCGCGGTTAACTTTTCCGCGCCGCATTTTTACATTGGAAAAATATTTTACACAATACCTTGCATATGATTATACCATGTGATAATATATACCTATCAATATGAAAGGAGGTGCCGGACCTTGAGCATCCAACTCAAAAAAGGCACGCTGGAGTTATGCGTTTTGAGCCTGCTTTCGGACGCCGACCGCTACGGCTTCGAACTGGTGGGGAAGATATCCGCGGAAATCGAAATTTCCGAGGGTACGATCTATCCTTTACTCAAGCGCATCAAGGACGAAGGTTATGTCAGCACGTATCTGCAGGAGTCCTCCGAAGGGCCGCCGCGCAAGTATTACAAAATCACCGATTACGGGCGCGAAACCCTGCGGACGCTGATAACCGAATGGCGCGCCATCGTGAATGGCATCGAAAACATCCTAAAAATGAAAACAACGCATTCATAAATGAACGCGTGAATGGAGGCAGCAATGAAAAAACAGGAATTTATCGGTGAATTAAGGCGCGAGCTGGCGCCCGCACCCGCGCACATCCGCGAGGAAATCCTCGCCGACATCAGCGAACACTTTACCGAAGGCATCGCCCGCGGCATGACCGAGGAGGAAGTATGCCGCAACCTCGGGCAGCCCGGCACGATCGCGGCGCAGGTATTGGAGGAATACGGCGAAGCGAAGCACGAAAGGCGCGGCGATTCCGGCGGCTTTGAGCAAGTGCTGGAAGGCATCGGGCAAACCATCGGGCAATCTTTCAACGACTTTACCCAACAATTTACCGGCAGGGGACATAATGAAGAAATCGAAATCGATAAAACCTTCGCCCGCATTCGGGATATCAATGTAAAGATGCGCGACGCGAAAATTCGCTTCGTCCCGTCCGACGACGGCAATTGCCGCGTTATCATCCGCGGCAGGTCACGTTACGACAAATTTACCGTGGCCGATGAAGACGGCACGCTGGTCGTCGCCGAAAATTCACCCTTCTTTAAATTTGAAATCTTCGGCTTCAAATCAACGTTGGTCACGACGATATATGTACCCTCCCAATTCCCGGGGAGTATCAAGGCGCGCTCATCGGTGGGTAATATCACCGCCGGGGACATAAACGGGCAGCTCGACTTCAAGACCGCCGCGGGCAACATAACCGTGGAAAACCACCGCGGCGCACGGATTCGTATCAATTCTGCCGCGGGTAATACCGTATACCATTCCCAAAGCGGTCGCGCGGACGAAGTGGAGATTTCAACCGCCGCGGGCAACGCCAAAATCACCGCACGGGAAACGGGGCGCCTTTCACTTACTTCCGCCGCGGGTAACGTGAACGCGGAAATCGGGCGCCTCAGCGGCGACACGGATATCTCGACCGCCGCGGGCTCCGTAAAAATCATCGCCCACGAAGTGGCGGGCAACATCGACATTTCGACCGCCGCGGGCAGCGCGAAAATTTATCTCCCCTTAAACGCGGATATCCGCATCGACGCAAAAAAGCCCGTCATGGGCTCGATAACCAACGAGTTGACGGGCAACCCGAACTCGCCGTACGTGCTTAGGGCTTCAAGCTCGGTGGGGTCGATAAAAATTAAGGCTATTTGAGCGTCACCACCGTGACACCCGTTTCACCCTCACCGTATTTCCCCAAGCGGAAATCCTTAACGTGAGGGTGTTTTTTTAACCATATGTGGATGGCGTTGCGTAACGCGCCCGTACCCTTACCGTGGATGATATACACGCTGGAAAGGCTGGAGAGGAACGCGTCGTCCAAGTATTTTTCGGCCTTTTCCACGGCTTCCTCGGGGGTCATGCCGCGTAAATCCACTTCCGTGGTGATGCTGCGGGACTTGCCCAATTGCGAACCGGATGACGAAGCGGAGCCGGAGCGGGTGATTTTGGATTTAACGGTTCCTTGGCTTGGTTCCGCGAGCGAAAGGTCGGACAAGGGTACCTTTATTTGCATAATACCCGCTTGGAGCATCACTTCATTTGAAGCATTCGGTAACGCGATGACCGTCCCTTCTTGATTGAGGGAATGGATATGCACCTTGTCCCCCTTGCGCAGGTTGGCGGGTGGGGTGCGGTGGGGTTTTTCCGTGACACCCAATGAAGCGGCGATGTCCGATTCCATGTTTCCGAGGGTATCGCGCATGTTTTGCCTTGCGGATTCGAGGTCCTTGGCGGACGTGACGTTCCTGCGTAATTCGGACATCAACTTTTCCGCGTCCATCTTCGCTTTGCGTACGGTTTCCAACGCTTCCGCGCGGGCGGCGGAGAGGATTTTTTCGCGTTGGGTATTTAACTTTTCCTGTTGCCGCTCGGTGTCGGCGCGCAGTCTCTCCGCTTCGCGGCGGTAGCCTTCGGCGCGTTCCTGCTCCACGATGGCGAGTTTTTTGCCGGCTTCCAAATCGGTGATCAAATCCTCGAAACGGACGTCCTTTTGCGAAAGCACTTCCTTTGCGCCATCGATAATATCCGCTTGCAAACCCAAGCGTGAAGCGATGGCAAACGCGTTCGACTTACCCGGTATGCCGATCAACAATCGGTACGTGGGGCGGAGGGTCTCCACATCGAATTCGCAGCTCGCGTTTTCCACCCCCGACGTGGAGAGGGCGTACAGCTTCAACTCGCTGTAGTGCGTGGTGATGACCGTGCGTACACCGTAACTTTGCAAGTATTGCAATATCGCGATGGCCAACGCCGCGCCTTCGGTGGGGTCGGTGCCTGCGCCGAGTTCGTCGAGCAGTACCAGCGCGTTCATGGCGCGCGCTTTCGTGATCTGCGCGAGTATACCCACGATGTTTGACATATGCGACGAAAACGTGCTTAAGCTCTGCTCGATACTTTGCTCGTCGCCGATATCGGCAAAAACCTCGTCGAACACCGCCAACTCCGAATTGTCGAACGCGGGGATGTGCAGCCCCGCCTGTCCCATACAGGTAAACAGGCCGATTGTTTTAAGCGTTACGGTTTTGCCGCCGGTATTGGGGCCCGTGATAAGCAGCATCGTAAAGTCCTTGCCCAAGTAAATGTCGGTCGGGACGACCTTGTCCGGGTTAAGCAGGGGATGGCGACCTTTGCGGATGTGTACGTAACCGTCGTTGTTGAACCGCGGTTCGCCGGCCTTCATGGCCAACGCAAGCTCTCCCTTGGCGAATACGAAATCAAGATGCGACAATTGCGACAGGTTCGCGTTAAGCAATTCCGCTTCGTTCGCCACCAAGCCTGAGAGCTTCATGAGAATGCGTTCTTCCTCGCGTTTTTCGTCGAAATGGAGCTCCTTTATTTTATTGTTCTGCTGCACCACCGAAAGCGGCTCCATAAAAAGCGTCGCCCCCGACGATGATTGGTCGTGTACCATCCCGGGGAAGCTCCCCCGATGCTCCGCTTTTACCGGCACGCAAAAACGGTCGCCGCGCAGGGTTACGATCGGGTCTTGCAGCATGTTCTTATAGGCCTCCGAGCGGATCACGCTTTGTAATTGGTCGCGGATTTTATCGTGCGATTGGCGGATGTGCCGCCGAATATCCGCCAGCTTAGGAGATGCGTTATCGGAGATTTCGGTAGGGGATTTGATGCAGCGGCCGATTTCGCGCTCCACCCCGTCGGCGGTTTCAACGGCATCAAAATAAGGGGCGAGGCATGTAGGCTCCCCCTTTTCTTTACCGTAGGTAATCACCTTACCGCATACATATAAAAAGTCGCACACGTGCAGCAAATCCTCGATATATAACATGCCGCCCGCTACCGCACGCGTCAGGGATTTACGTATATCCGCGATCCCACCCAGCGGCAAACTCCCCTTACGCAGGATAAACCCGGCGGCGGCGGCCGTTTCCGCTTGGGCGACGGTTATGTCCTTCAGGTCATTCATCGGTACCAATTCATTCGCCGTCTGCTTCCCCATGGGGGATACCGCGCGTGCGGACAGCATTTCCGTTATCTTAAAAAATTCCAACGTGTTTAAGGCTTTTTTATTCATATAAATATTTTCCTTTACAACGTATTGTCAGCTTCGGAACCGTTGGGCCCGAAGTTTTCCCATTATACTCCAACACCGCGTATGTGTTAAATCCCCGCGCGGAAAATGCCGATAACCACGTAAGGCACTACATATATTCCCCTACGTTTATGGAGGGTTCGATGTTCACCAACCAATTGAGGTTTACGGGTTTGTTCTCCGGCATGGATACGCAAGGCATGGTACAGCAAATGATGCGCGCCGAAAGTATGCGTATGGACCGGTTTAGCCGTCGGCGCCAAACGTTGGCGTGGAGGCAGGAAAACTTCCTTGAGACCGCCGACATCCTAAGGCATTTCCAAAGCCATCGGTTGGACTTGACGCGCCCGAACAACGTGCGGAGCCGGGATAACTTCTCCTCGGCCTTTAATACGATACGTTCGTCGGTGACGGGCGTAAACGGCGCAGGCGGCGTTTCGGTACGCGCCGGTATGAACGCGTCGCCGGGCCGCTTTGACGTCGTGGTGGAAAACATGGCTACAAACGCGGCCATCAATGGACCGGTAACGCAACGTACCACCAACATCCCGTCAAGTAAAAAAGCCGACCTGAGCGCCTTAAACCCTACCTTTGAAAATGAAGAATACCACTTCAACATACAGCTCGGTAACGAGCAGCCCGTCCGCAATATCGTGCTGGTCAAATCGCAGATGCTTGACGCGGACGGGGAGGTCTGCGGGAAAGAGATCGCGAAGGCGATAAGCGCGCAATTGCTGACCCATTACGGCACCCTTCCCGCAAAAGACGGCGACCCAAGGGTATGGATGGAATATAACAACGGAGACTTTACCCTGCGTACGCTGCCCCCGGGCGATACCGTACGCCTTACCGCGGGTGCGGCTTCAACCGATGACGAAACCGGGCGGGTCCGCAGGAACGCCCTCGCGTTCCTCGGTTTTACGGAAACCCCGAACAACTTGATAAAAACCGTATCCGGCAACCCCGTAAATGTAAACGCCTTGCAACCCGGCGCGGTATGGGGAGCGGTATACAATTTTAATATCACGTTAAACGGCAAAACGGAGAATATCTCCCTCAGCGGGAACGACTTGACAAGCGGAACCACCATGGCCACGGCGATTAACGAACAAATACGGCAATTAGATGGATTCATGGATGACGGCACCCCGCCCCGAGCATTGGTAACCATGGCGTTTAACCCCGTGACGGGAAGGTTCGCCCTTTCGACCCATAAACCGGGCGACGCCGTTCGGCTCACCACGGGTACGGTTTCACCCGCGAACGAAAACGACCCCGCGCACAGGGACTTATTAAATCTGCTCGGCTTCGCGAACAATACCGCCAACGTCACAGGGAGCCTTACGGGCTTCAACACAAACGTGAGCGGATTTGCCCCCGCACAACACATGCCCGCGACGTACAGCTTTAACATATCGCACAACATGAGCGAAGTAACCCAAAATCCCATAACGATTACACTCAGCGGCACGCAATTGGATGAGGACAACATCGTCGCCGCGATCAACGCGCAGCTTATGGCATTCGGCACGATGTGGGACCCCGTAAACACCCCGCCGTACCTGCCCGAACATATCATAAGAAGGGTTGAGATATCCTTCGACGACGGCAATTTCACCCTGCATTCCAATAACCCCAACGATATATTGACCTTTAATGCGGGGACGACCGCCGACGCAAACGCATCCACCCCCGCACAAAAGGACGCGCTTGTGTTCATGGGTTTTAACGACGGCGACGCAAACGATGCGGGCAGCCCACTCAGCGGCGACGGCGCGGATATCGGTCAATTTAATCCCCCCCAAGCCCCCGCGGTCTATCACTTTAACGTGAGCCTTAACGACGGCACCAAGCATAACGTCGTCATCAACCAAACCCATCTAAATCATACCGGAGGCAGGCAAGCGGGCATCGCGGCGGCGATCAACGCGCAATTGTCGGAGCTCGGGATAACGGCCAAATTCGACGAAGACGGGAACCTTGTCTTCGCTTCCGCCAGCCCCGGCGATTTTATCCGACTTACCGCCGGTGATTTTACCCTCGCCGACGGCGATATCCCCGAAAGAAGGAACGCCTTAACCTTGCTCGGTTTTGGCGCGGACAGTGTCCTCAACGCGCACTTCAACCCCATAACCGGCCCCAACCCCGGTATCAATAACTACGACTTCTTCCCGAAACCGGGGGATGATGATAAAGCCGCGGTTTACCATTTTAATATCAGCCTGAATGACGGCAACGTACACAGCGTCGCCATCACGCAAGCGCATCTTAGCCATCCTTCCGGCAGGGAAATGGGTATCATGGCGGCTATCAACCTGCGCCTGGCGGAAATCTTCCCCCCGATACCCGCCACCGGCACCACCCCGGCGCAAGCCCCGGTGTACGTAACGTTCCAAGCCGGGGAAATTCCCGGTGAACGCAAATTAGCGTTTCATACGCAAAATCCCAACGACGTCATACGTCTTACCAACGGCGCGTTTTCGGAAGCCACCGACGCAAAACCCGAACACAGGAACGCTCTGGGGCTGTTGGGATTCGCCGACAATACCGTCAACGCCGCCAACCAAATGGCAAGCAAGGACGCGGATATCAAAAAATTCAACCTATCCGACCCCGGTTACGTGGAATATAACTTCAACGTTTCGTTCAACGGTGCGATGCACAACGTCACGCTCAGCGGCGGGGACGTGATCACATACAACGGCGAAGAGGTTAACTTGGATTTAACCGACGGCAAAATGGTAGCATACGCAATCAACAAGCAATTGCTGGCACGCTTCGGTTACGTACCCGCCGCCAACGGGTCCCCGGCGCAGCCGAAAGCGTTTATCACCTATACCCCCGGTGAGGACGACAAACCGGGATCGTTTAAAATGAATACGCAAAGCCCCAACGATACGGTACGCCTGACCACAGGCACCGACGCGCCGATGACCGCCGACCAACCCCTCCGCAAGGATGCGCTGGAACTCCTTGGGTTTGACCATAACGCAACCAACGCCGTGATGACCATCAAAAGCGACCCGGCGGCCCTCGATTTTAATACCGGGGGTGCGAACGCGGCTTATGTCTTTAACATCACCCTTAACGGCAATTCGCATACCATTACACTGACCGGGGAGCATTTGATCAACGGTACAAGCGTCGCGGCCGCGATAAACGAGCAACTGCGTGACCGCTTCGGGAATGTACCCGTTACGGGCGGCGGTTCGTCTACGCAACGGGTGGAAATCATGTATAACGAGGGTGCGTTCTCCCTTTACGTAAACAACCCCACCGACACGGTACGCCTCAACGCGGGCACACCCGCACCGGGTACCCCCACCGCACAGGAAAGAAGGAACGCGCTGGAACAACTCGGCTTCGCCAACGGCACCACCAACGCCGTAAACCACGACGTTAAAATCGATTCCTTCCTCGGATTAACGCCGCCAAACCCCGAACCGTCGGGCGTCGTCCGCAGGGATGCTACCCCACTGCCTTCGGCGCTGGTCCCCGAGGAATGGCCGTCGTATGACCAAAACGGATGGGTATTCGCAAAGACGGAACCCCGTCAGGTACCCGCCCTTACGGAATGCGGCAAACCCGTTATGTCCTTCGTCAGCGTCGGGACGCGCTTCGAAGTGGTTAACATGGGTACCGCGGGATCGCCGGCTTGGCATTACGTACAACGCGACGAACATGGCGAAGTGACGGTGGGCGATTCGTTTACGCCAACCACGGCGAACCTCAACAACATGAGTGCCGTCCATAATTCCGTACACGAGCCGGTATATACGCAAGCACCGGGCATGACGATCAATAACGTTAACATAAACCTTTATTCCAACGATTCCGTCCGCGACGTGATGAACCGTATCAATGCCTCTTCGGCCGGCGTCAATATGGCCTTCGACGGCACAAGCAACCGTTATGTATTGACGTCCAAGACCGTCGGTATGGGCTCCCAAATCAAGATAACGCGGGACGCGGGCGGGTTCTTGGCGAAGACGCTGGGCTTCAACGCGGAAGGGGACGAAAATACGTCCGCCCAAGGCAAAAACGCGCAGGTGCGTATTTATGAAAACGGGGGAACGTCTTCGATACTGCGTGACTTTGAAGGCAACACGTTTACGCACAACAACGTAGCCGTCACGATAAACGGGACCCAAGCATTGGGCGAACGTTTTATCATCGAGGTCTCACGCGACACCACCCAGACCCTCAACGCCATACGCGACTTTGTACAGTCGTACAACGATTTGATCAACGGCATCAACCTAATGCATTCCACCCCGCGCCCGCGCACCAATACACGCGCCTTTTTCGAACCCTTAACGGACGCGGAGCGTAACGCCCTGAGCGACAGAGACGTGGAACGCTGGGAGGAGCAGGCACGTATCGGTTTGTTGCACCGCGACCCTACCCTGCGCAACATACACAACCAAATGCGGCAATGGATGACCGCGGGCGTGCGGATGGAAAACGGCGATACGCTGTTCCTGCACCAGATCGGCATCACCACCGAAAGCATTTACCGCGACGGCAGGCTGGTCATCGACGAGGAAAGGTTGCGCAGCGCCTTGGAGGAAGACCCCGATCGCGTGATGAACCTGTTCACCCATTCCGTACCCGGCGGAATCACCTCCACCGTTGCGGGCCGCAGCGCCCTCATCCCGCAGGAAGGTTTGGCGCAACGCCTCAACCATATCATCGACAATGCCATAAGCCGTACGAACGGCTCCATCACCGCCATAGCCGGGTTCGCCAACGCCGATGCCTCCCATCAAAACCGCCTCAACCGACAAATGGCGGAATATGACAGGCGTATGGAAAATATGACCCAATGGCTGATACGGCGCGAAAATAACCTTTACGCCATGTTCTCGCGGGTGGAGATTGCGATGGCGCGGTCACAACAGCAAATGGATTCGTTATGGATGTTCGGTAACCAATAATGGACCATTACCCCGTATTGGAACGTGCCCGTGAACTGCTCGACGAAATATACCGATTAACGGATGAATTATGCTTCTCCGGGAAAAAGGAAAACGAACGGGATGAAGCGGAAGCCTTCGCGGATTTGGTCGAAGAGCGAGAGATATTGATTTCGGAAATGACCGAGCTGCGCGGGGAATTAAACGACGAAGCCCGCGCAACCCCCGAGTTCGCCGACATCATGAAGCGCATAACCGAAATCGGCGAATTGGATAAACGAAATCAAATCCATATAAAACGTATACACGACAACATGAGATACTCCATCAAGGAAGCGAAAACGGCCCGCCATGTAAGCGATGCCTATAACACGGGCGCGGCGGACGACCATTACCGGTATGTTGACACCAAAAAATAATCCCATTAAAAAGGAGGAAGATTAATATGGATGTTAACCGGGTAGCATATCCCGCGCCGCCGCCGCCCGTATCCGTAACCACGGAAACGGTGCCCGTGGAACAGGAATCGGTGCCGTCGATAGACGAAGCGGAATTGACGCGTGCGATCGAGCGCAGCGAAGTAAAGCTGGAGCGGGCCGTCGCCGAGCTCAACAAATCCCTTGCGACCTACGCGAGGCACATGAGCATCAACCTGCACGAAGCCACCAACCGCGTTATGGTGAAGGTCTACAATTCCGAAACGCGCGAGGTCATCAGGGAAATCCCTCCGGAAAGGGTCCTGGACGCCCATGCAAGCCTGATGGAAATGGCGGGACTCATTTTGGACAAAAAGGGTTAGGGAAAGGACGACGGACACATGGTAAAAATAAATCCGTACACAAAAATGCAGGACGACGCGATCATGTCCGCTTCGAAAGAGGAATTGACCCTTATGTTATATGAGGGTGGGATCAAGTTTTGCAATCAGGCTTTGATGGCTATCGAAAAAAAGGACATCGGCAAGGCCAACGAATTGATACTGCGTGTACAGGATATCGTGCGCGAGTTCCAAATTACGCTCGACCACAAGTACCCTATATCAAAGGAATTTAACAGCCTGTACGATTATATGTTCCGTAAGCTGGTAGAGGCCAACTTTAAAAAAGACGCGGTTATACTAAATGAAGTGCTCGGTATGTTCCGTTTCTTCCGCGATACGTGGAAAGAAGCGATGAAGCTGGCGCGGTCGAACCCAAACGCGAACGCGAGCTAGCCTAATGACTTCGATAGGGTAACGGTTTCGTCATTTTCGACGAAGCCGTTTTTTTTGTAGAAGCCGCAAGCGGGGATTAAACGGGACGTTTGCAAGGAAACGGCGATGACGCCGTTTTTTGATAAATGGGATTCGATTGCGGACAGGAAAGCGGAACCCGTACCTTTGCCGTGCAGGTCGGGGCGGACGGCGAATTCTTTTATGTCGTATTGCGGGTCATGGAAATAATCGTCGGTAACACCGAAGCAAAAAGCGGCGGGTTTCCCCCCGATTTTATAAACAAAACCGATAAACCCCGGCATATGGGTGATATCGCTTAAGTACCGTCGGGTTTTCCCGCGGGTTGTGAACCGATAATTAAGCGGCGGCGCGGAAAAAGCCGCGATAAACAACTCCACGCAATCCTCGAAATCCTTCCCGTCGTATGGGTGCAGCATACCCGTCCCCTCCGCACACCTTGTATACGGCGCGCTTTTACTGTATAAATGTGGCATTCCCATACCATGGAGGTAATGATGACACACGAAGATAACGGTCACATTCTACTAAATACGGGCGCTTTTATCCATACCGCTATCCGGGGGGATTTGGCGGGGCGCACAAGCGACTTGCGTACACGCTTCCCGCCCGAGCCGGGGGGCTTTCTTCATATCGGCAATGCCAAGGCGGTGTATATCAATTTTGAGTTGGCCAAGATATACGGCGGCAAATGCAACCTGCGTATGGACGACACCAACCCCGTAAAGGAAGAAGCCGAATTCGTGCAGGCCATCCAAGACGAAATCCGCTGGCTGGGGTACGAATGGGACGGCGATGTGCTGTTTGCCTCCGATTATTTCGATACGTTTTATGATTGCGCGGTGGATTTGATTAAGAAAGGTTTGGCCTTCGTATGCGATATGAGCGCGGAGGAAATCCGCGCCTCCTTCGGCGGGATCGACAAGGCGGGGACGGAAAGCCCGTACCGCAACCGTTCCGTGGAGGAAAACCTCGATTTGTTCGCCCGTATGAAGGACGGCGAATTCCCTGACGGTTCCAAAACCCTGCGGGCGAAAATCGACATGGCTTCCCCCAATTTAAACCTGCGCGATCCGGTAATGTACCGAATCACCCGTAAAACGCATTCGAACACGGGCGATACATGGTGCATTTACCCCATGTATGACTACGCGCACCCGTTGGAAGACGCCATCGAAGGGATTACACATTCGTTGTGCAACGTGGAATTTGAGGACCATCGGCCCATATATGAATGGTACGTAAACAATCTGGACCGCTTTACCGTCAAGCCGCGGCAAATGGAATTCGCATCCTTATCCGTGACGAATACGGTCATGGGTAAGCGGCACATCCGTAAGCTGGTGACCGAAGGGAAGATCAGCGGCTGGGACGACCCCCGTCTGGTAACCATCAGCGGCATGAAGCGCAGGGGCTACCCCGCGTCGGCTATCAGGGAATTTTTGGGGCAAACGGGCGTGGCCAAGGCGCAGAGTACGGTGGATTTCGGCCTGATGGAGCACTATGTACGCGAACACTTAAAGCCGCTTTGCAAGGTTGTGATGGCCGTGCTCGACCCGTTGAAGGTCATCATCGAAAATTACCCCGAAGAGCAGACAGAAATACTTGATATCCCGTACAGCTTGGATAATCCCGAAGAAGGCTGCCGAAATGTTCCTTTTTCAAGGGACATATATATAGAACGTTCGGATTTTATGGAGGAACCCGAGAAAAAGTTCTTCCGATTGGCGCCGGGCAAGGAAGTGCGTTTGAAGGGCGCGTATATCGTACTGTGTACGGGTGTGGAAAAGGACGGGGACGGGAATATCACGGCCGTACGATGCACCTACGACCCAACCACGAAGAGCGGTACCGCGGCGACCGAAGGTATGGAAACCCGCAAGGTTAAGGGCGTGCTGCACTGGGTAAGCGCGGCGGAGGCGTTGCCGATCACCGCCCGTTTATACGACACGCTCGTATCGGACGCACCCGGAACGGAAGCGGGTTTTGTCATGAACCCGGAATCAATCGTCATTATGGAAAACGCCTTGGCCGAACCGTCGCTAGCCAACGCCAAGGAAGAAGACCGTTTCCAATTTATGCGGCAAGGGTATTTTTGCTTGGATATAAAGGATTCCGAAAACGGGAAACCCGTATTTAACCGCACGGTAGGGCTTAAGAGTTCGTATAAACCAACCGCGCCGTAAGGGAACGGCTGTTTAACGATACGCGTAATTCGTTTGGGGGAGAGGGATAGCGTTGGACAATGCGATTTTACACAAATTAAGGATGCAAACAACCAAAACCGTAATCATCCTTGTCATGACCGTAATTTCGGTTATGGGGGTCGGTTTGGCGATCGTTATCAACAACGCGATGGGTATCATCCATGATTTGAGCGAAACCCTGTCGGACGAAAGCAACCAACAATTCACAAACCAAGCTGAATACCACCTCTCGCTTTTGGCGCACAACAAAGCCAATTTGGTTGATAAGAAATTGTCAAGCGTGATGGGGTATGTGTCCATGGCATCCCAAGTGGCGACCACAATCAAATCCGCGCCCGAAGGATTCTTAAAAAGGCATATACACTTCCCCGATCCGGCAAACGAAGGTGTTATCGTTTCCCAACTAAGGCTTCCCGCGGATGTGACGGAAGCGGATACCCTTGATGAACTGATGTTGATGGCAAATATCGAGGATATTTTAATCCCGATCTATACCCACAGCGATATCGCAAGGACGGTTTATTTAGGTTCGGAAACGGGTATATCCATATCCGTAGACAGGGATTCCCATATGAAAACCCATGTTTTTGAACCCAGGACCCGTCCGTGGTACATACTCGCGGTTGAACAGGATGATATCGTTTGGTCGCCCGTATTCGTGGATCTTACCCGTGGCATGTATGCCATTTCCTGCACAAAACCCTATCATGACGAAAATGGGAACATAGCCGGCGTGGTGGGCATGAATATTATGCTGGATAATTTGGGCGCCGTCCTTATCTCCACGGAAATCGGTGAAACGGGCCACGTCCTTATGGTCAACGAATACGCGGACGTCTTATTCTCCGGCAGGCCGAGGCGCGATATCAACGGAAGCATCGTATGGGAGAATTTATTCGCAACCGAATTCTACCCTCCGGAGATCGCCGAAAGGATAATCGAAAGGACATCCGGTATCGAGCGCCTTTCGATCGGAGGCGTGGAACGTATCATTATTCACGAACACCTGCAAGCATTGCCGTGGAGTGTCGTTATTATCATGGATGTCGACGAAGTCATCGCGCCGGCTTCGTTTATCGAATCATATATCCAAAGTAAATCGTATTCGGCCGGAAGCACGGCTATGCGTTTGACGGTCATACTCGTGATCATCGCGGGTGCCCTGTTATTGGTCGTGGGTGTGATCATCGTTTATAAACTGACGGAAGCGTTTAACCAAATGATTTCCAACGCCGGCGAAATTACCGCGGAAAAAATACAGGCAACCGAAGCAAGCCAACATAAAAGCAGGTTCCTCGCTAATATGAGCCATGAAATCCGTACGCCGATGAACGCCGTTATGGGCATTACCGAAATATTAAGGCGCAATAAGGAAATCCCCCCGGACGCACAGGATGAACTGGATAAAATGTTTATCTCCTGCGAAATGCTTTTGCATATCATTAACGATATATTGGATTTGTCGAAAATAGAAGAAGGAAAAATGGAAATCAACCCCGGACCGTACGACACGGCAAACATGATCCACGACAGCGTCCAATTAAACATGCTCCGTATCGAAGGCAAGGATATCCGCTTCGAATTGGACGTAGACGCCAACATTCCGTCGAAGTTGATCGGCGACGAGCTCCGCATCAAGCAGATACTAAACAACCTGCTTTCCAACGCGTTTAAGTATACCGATTCGGGCAAGGTGACCTTCACCGTCTTTACCGAGCGGGACTCGATTACGGGCGATACGGCATTGATTTTATGTATAAAGGATACCGGGCACGGCATGACAAGGGAACAGCTCGGTATGTTGTTTACCATGTATACGCGCTTCCATGAGGATGCCGTCATAAAGGGAACGGGTCTCGGACTCTCCATTACCAACCATTTGATCGGTTTGATGAACGGTATGATGGACGTTGACAGCGAGGTTGGCGAGGGCACGTCGTTTATCGTGCGTTTGCCTCAGGGTACCGTTCCCGACACCGCCGTAATCGGCGAAGATGTTGCGCACAAGCTGCGTACCTTCCAATTCCGTCAAACTACCTCACTATATCGGGAAAGGAGGTCAACCCCGAGGACGATCATGCCAAACGGCCACATATTACTCGTGGACGATTCCTCCATGAACCTGCACGTGACGAGTATGCTGCTTAAGCCGTATGAATTAAAAGTCGATACGGCGATAAGCGGTTATGAAGCGATCGAATATGTTAAAAGCGGAAACGCATACGATATCATTTTTATGGACCAAATGATGCCCATAATGAACGGCACAGAGGCAGCTAAGCGTATTCGCGAGCTGGGATATCGCGGCAAAATCATCGCATTCACGGCAAACGCCATAGCGGGGCAGGATAAACTCCTTTTGGCCGAAGGTTTTGACGGATTCCTCAGCAAACCCATAGACCTGCGTTTGCTGGACATTATGCTCAACAAGTTTATCAACGAAAAGGAACCGGGGCGGGAATTGCCCGGCGTTAATATTACCGCGGGGCTTGCCCTGTACGATAACAGCATGGAAATGCTGGAATACGCGTTCCAATCCTATTTGCAAAACGTACCCGACGTTGTGGAAAAGATGCGCGGACTGACCCCGGAAACCCTGTCGGACTACGCGACGCTCATACACGCGATTAAAGGGAACAGCGCATGTATCGGCGCGGAGGTGTTGGCGAAACAGGCGCAGATCATCGAGGATATGGCGAAAAACGGTGATTATAACGGCGTGTACGAAAAAAACGCGCCGTTTATCAACGACGCGTTGGAACTTTTAAATAACGTGGAGCTCTGGTTGTTAAAACGCGCCAACGGTTAGCCGACGGGTTATTTTTCACCCTCCAGGATATTATTAAGGCTCTGGTATACGATGGAGATACTGATATGCGCCTTTTCGATATCCGAGGATATGCTTCCCGTCATTTCCATGATGGATTTGATGGAGTTGATCGCTTGCTTGGAAATATCTTCCGATTCCGACAACGTATTTTTTGTCTTGCCGGCGAGTTGGCGTATTTCTTCCGCCACTACGGCAAACGCCCGCCCGTGTACGCCCGCCCGTGCCGCTTCGATTGCGGCGTTTAACGATATCAGATTCGTATGGGACGAAAGGGAGACGATATCCGACGCGATTTTTTTATATTTTAAGATCGCTTCGTTGAGGGTGCTGACCCGCTCGGAAATAGAAGCGGATTTGTTGATGATTTCGCCGATGTCGCTGGTAAGCAGGTCCATACTCTCTAAGTTGGAAGTGGCGATATCCAATACGGTTTTTTGCTTTTCGGTTACGATGTCGTGAAGCATCTTGATACAGTTTTCCGGTATATCAAATCCTCGGATGATGTTCATTACCATTTCCAAGCAGGTGTTCCTGCCGCACGCGCCGCAATCATAGGTCTTGTCCACTTCATTATATTTATGCATACGTTCGAAGCATTTATCGATGTCGTTTTGGTTTATGTTGAAGCGCTTGATATTTATCGGCGTGTACCTGCGCAGGAAAGAGCTGAGGTTAAGCCGACTGTCAAAATCCTCAAGCATCTCGTTATACTTGTCCGCGTCAAAAGTTTCCACCACTTCCTTCCGATTACCGTCCATGATGTGGTTTGCCCTAAAACGGGAGCACGCATGTTCAATGCCTGTCCCCAAATTGCAACCCTCAGCGCAGTTTAATACGTCAAACACCGTAGGTAAGCAGTCCGTGCTTTCGTTGGCGAACGCTTTGAGCGCGTCGTATACGATATCCGGACCTTCGGCTTGGTCCACCCTCAGCGTTTTACCGAAATAATTCTGCATGTTTTCCTTCAGGCCGCCCGGCATGGAATACAAGCGCCCGTAAGCTGATTCCATATGGTCGAAGGGGGTCTCCTCCATAGGAAGATGGATATTGTTTTCCCGCACGTAGTCGTACAGCTTTTTGAGTGTTACGTTGTATTTGACCAATCGGGTCGCGTCAAACTCATGGGTCTTGGCGATGCAAGGAGAAATAGCCGCGATGCTGTCACTGATCCTTTCGTATTGGTTCATATAAATCGCCGTGCACAGCATGGGGCTATGTACGGGTGACAGGTATTTCAACAATCCGTGTTCGAAGATTTGGATGTAGTTCACGACGGCCGGGCAGGGTTGCGTAATCACCGATTGGGGTTTTTCATTTTCGATCGTGCGGATATGTGCCCATGTGCAGATATCGGCCCCAAGGGAAACGTCATAAATTTTGCGCACGCCTTTATGCTTAAGCCAAGTAAGTAAACGGCCGCCCATTCCGCTGATACGGTTGGCAGGGGCCACAATCAAGGAAATTGAGGCGCCCCGTTCCAAATCCCTCAGGAAGGTAATCGTATCGTCTTCATAATCCCTCGCGCCATGGTGGCAAGCGTTAATACACGATCCGCACGAGATACAACGTTCATAGTTGACATGAACCACGATACTGCCGTCGCTTTGTATGGCCGCGGTATTCGCGCCGTCCGCGGGACACGCCCGTATACAACGGTTGCAAGAAACACACAGTTCAATCTTTTCGGTAATCAGTTTGCGCATTTTTTATCCCCCCACGGATGATAAATATTTTTTTACGCATTGGCGCAACTCGGTTGAGTTGATGGGTTTGTTCAGGTAATCGTTGGCACCGCGTCCCAGCATTTCCTTTTTCATGCGTTCGTTGGTTTCAGCTGTAAGGAATATTGCAGGTGTCTTTGCGTTATGCTTACCGGTCCGCAAGGCAAGCAACACCTCATACCCCGTCATTTCGGGCATGTCGTAATCCAATAAAAACAAATCGATCTGTTTGTTTGCTGCGAAGTCAACCATGCTTTTACCATTCATAAAGGTATGCACTTCATAATCGGAACCCAACAGTTTTTTTACCAAATCGCAAATAAACGGTTGGTCGTCAACCACGGCAATTGTTTTTCTCTCCATAATTTCCCTCTCTTATTATGCATAGATTTTATATGAAATATATATCATTATTACGTTTAATTCAACCGTTTTATGGCAATAATAAACGGATCGTTTTATATCGCTTGATAAACCACACGCGCCGCGAAGGGACGGCGGTTTTCGTTTTCACCGACGATCAGGATTTCACCGTTGCTTCCCTTACGGGAGGTAACGGCGATTTTTTCATTTAACCGCGTTTCGGCGAGGTAGTTGATATGAAAAGCCCGCCATTCGGATCCGTTGGCCGCATTACCGACCAAATCGCCGTAGACGGCGTTATTCATATGCATGTTGGTGTCCACGTCGGCGTAGCGTACCGTGTGCGTGTACGCGTTATGCGGTTGCCCCCATTCGGGCCAATCGGCGGGTATGTCGATTTTCTCCGGCGTGGTTGAAACGCCTTCGTCGCCCAACCCCATAGCGGAAAAATCCACGGGTAAAGCGGAAGGCCGTAAAATCTTCCGTTCGTTTAAATCAAACAAAAGCCACAGGCTTGCCCATTCCAAGCGCTTGCGGCCTTTTTTGTCCAACATTTTACCCTTGCGGATGAAGGTGCCGCGTTCAACGGAAGCGGGCCATGTACGGATTTGCACCTCTTCGCCGTAAGCGGGGAGTGCTTCATATACATGGGCGCTGAAGCGCTGAAGCACGAAGCTCATGCCCAGCGGGGCAAGCTGCGCGAAGCCCACGCCCAGCTCCGTCGCGTTGATGTCGGCGGCGATATGCACCATCCGCAAAAACGCGGAGAATTTAAGCGTGCCGTTGCAATCCAGATCGTAATACGAAATCATTGTCTTATCCAATAGGTTGTACCCTCCTTGTCACAAAATCGTTTGATTATACCGTTTATTTCCTTTTTTGTGTACCGCGGGTGGGGTGGAAGTCCACCGGCTCGGCGGCGTCGGAAGGGGGTTGCGTTTTGTGTCGCCGCTTCGTCTTGCTTTCTTCGAGCAATTCGTACAACGCCACGCCTTGTTTATTTTTTATTGTTTTGCAAGAATTGAATCAACCGTTGTTTATCGCCCTCGGAAAGTTTACCGATCGGCTTGATATTATGTAGGATGTTTGCCGATTGCTTTAAACGCGTCCCCGTATCAATGTAGGACGTTTTGAAAAGACCCGCACACGCAAGGTCGTTAATTGCGAAATATTTCGTTCTTACCGCTTCGCTTTTATTGTCATAACGCGAAGTTATGGGGTACAACCGAACGTAGGCGTCGTCCAACGCATATACCAATACCGGGCGGTGCTTGCCGCCGTCGCCCCATGAAATATATGCGATAAATATATCAAACGGGGACATTATCCGTTGACCGCCCAATCGTACAAGTCGGCGTGGAGGTTTTTATCTATGCGGAGCGTTCCGTTATTATCCGTATCCAATGTATATTCATTTGCTTTGTTGCTTTCAAGCAATGCGATTAACGCCGTGTCCGTTGCCGCTACAACCGTCGGTTGAAAGGGGAGCCGCTTTTCGGCGATGATTTGGCGGAAGAACATATCGATAGCCGTTGTTTGGTCAATGCCCATATGGGCAAGCAATTGTGTGGCGCGTTCTTTTACCGTTTTATCAATTTTTACGTTAACGTTTGATTTAACAACCGTCATAACCATCACCTCATATGTAAGATAACATAATATAACGCCGTCGGCAATAAGATGGCGTTATTTAAATCATGTGATATAATTACAAATGAAGAAATAGTGCCAAACGATGTTTTAAAGGGAGCCTTCATGATTTTTTCAAAAAACGAAACGGTGTTTCCGTTCATCATCCATCGAGCCATATGGAACGCGGGGAGGTTGTTGTTTCCGCTCGATATTAGCCTTTCCAAAATAGATGACAAAGCGGTAAAAGCGGCTTGTGTGGATTTATATAACCTTATATTGAACGGATACGAAGATGTGTATTACCACCCGGCAGTATACGGCTTGGACCCGATCGATACCGAGGGGTATTTATCCGGCAGGACGTGGAGCAAGGCGATTATATTAGCCATAAACAAAGAGGATAAGGCGGCATTGGAGTTCTTTAAGCGGACCGAAAGCCGCCTGTATTTTTTCCGTTTTTTGTGCAGTAAAATTTCATCGGAAAATAACGTTTTAATGGACCAAAGCGTCTGTTTTTCAAAGGACGGATACAAGAAGCTGTTAAGCCTATTGAAAAAGCACCACAATTACGACAAGGAAAAATTCACGCAGCTTATGGAGCGCTTGTCTTTCGTAATCACCCCGGATAACGACGGCTGTGTGATAACGAACACAAAATACCCCAACCTGTTCCAAGCGTTAAAGTTGTTAAAAGGCGTTGATTTGAACCAAAAGGCAAACAAAACAAAAGCGTTAAGCGAGGCGTGCCATTACCTTGATTTCCGCGTGCTTGCGCCGGATTATAAATGCACCTTCGAAGAAACGCTGTACTCCCTTGACGATGCGAATAAAGAGGAAATCATTCGTTTGGATGCGTTCCTCGCGGGCTTTAATCTAAAACGGGAATGCAAACTAAATCGGGTGGAATGGAAATCCAAGGACAAAACGGTTGTCAGATATGACGGAAGAAAAGAGCATTTGGATATCAACAAAGCCGGGAATGCGAACAACTTAGTCACCGTCTGTATCGATAAAACATGGAGCTTCCATTGGCCCAACATACGGCCGAACTTCGGCCCCGAAAAGAATACGGAAAACCGCGAAGCCTTCGAAAGCGCAGTTAACACCCTGCCCAACGCCGACGGCATGAAGACCTTTTGCATCAAGCATTTCAAGCGTTGCCGCGAATGTGGTTGTTTATATGCGCCTCCCCCGCGCGGCCACCCCAAAGTAATGTTTAATAAAATATTTTATTCGTGCGGCGGCGGGACGAGCTTTGGTGTGGAGTATTTGACCCGCGATAATTTTGATTTTATAATCGATTTAATAAAAATTCGTTTGGGTCATTTTTCGGAGGGTAGATAAGATGAAATTAAAAACAGGTATAAGTTATAACATGGACATGCTCTGCTTACTCAACACACTTACCGCGGACAGTTATTATACGGACAGACATAAAGAAGTCTTTGACGCTTGGTATCCCCAATTAAGCGAAGAGATAAAAACAAAGATGCGAGAGTTGGCTGACAAACAAGAGAATTCCATGCTTTCGCCGACCGTTACGCTTTTCGTATCTTCGCTTGATGATTTTAACAACAGGAACCTTGCGGAAATGTTAGGCAGTTTTGATGAAATTGAAAAATCTATGAATAAAACGCCATACGCTTTTGATAAGGAAGAATTTGAGGAACAATTTTCACGGTTTAAGCATACGATTATTCCCCTTATATCCGAACTCGAAGAAAAAGGCTTCCGACAATATTGGGAACAAAATTGGTTGCCGAAGATACGGGAAAAATGCGCCGAAATTAACGATCGTTTGGCGGCGTTTAATATAGATGAAGCCCTGCAGCCCTTCGGTGATATTGATAATTCCGATTGCACCATATATTTATGCGCGTTTACGGACCCGTTAGGGATCAAACTATGCGGTAACAACCTTCTTACCGACATCAGGTATTCGTTGGATATTATTTTGTCAAATGCCACGCACGAAATGTTTCATCCGCCGTACAACCGCGAACAAGTGCGTGATCATATAACGGCGTTGTTTGACAATCCGTGGGTCAAGGAAGCGTTCGACAACCAATCCCCCAACTCCGGTTATGGCACAGCGGAAGGGTTTATCGAGGAAAACATCGTGGAAGCCTTGGGGATTTACCTTGCCGTCAAATTGGGTGCGGATATCGAACCCTATGAATATTTTAAAAACCACGACGGCGGCTCCCACGTTGTATCCCCGCATTTTTACAAATACCTTTGCGAAAATAAGAAAGAACGTTCACAACCGTTTGAAAGTTATTTTATAGAATTTATCGCTTCGCTAAACCAACGCGGATAAATAAACATAACGCTGTAAAATTTACGAAAAGGGCTAACGTTTATTTCCTTTCTGCTATCATAACCACCCCTTCGGCGGAGGGGGTTTTGTCGGGAGCGGTGATGGTGCCGAGTTCGATGCATTCTTCATACATGCCGTCCAGCAGACCCAAAGAGGTTTGCTGGTTGAAAAGTTTGTATTCACCTGCCATGTGTTTGGGCAGGTATTTTTTTATCATTTTGTGAATGTCGTCGGCCATGGGTTCAATCAAGTGAGCGATTTCCTTAAGGAAGGCGTCGGTGACGCACCAGTACACGTCGGCTTCGCTGACGAGGATACGGGGGTGGAACGTGTCGTTTTTCTTTTTAAGGTATCCGGCTTCGATGGCCTTTGCCGCTGTTTCCCTTTCGCCTTCGGTCAGGGACGATAAGGGAAGCCCGCCGATGGCGCGTATGGTGAGGCGGAGGGGTTTGTCTTGGGAAATGTCGTCCCCGCAGCCGAAATGTTTTTCCAACCGCCTGCCGTAGATGTTGGAAATGAAAACCCGCTTGTATCCGTCGATGTCGTGGGCGATGTTGCCGTCGCAGCCGTAGAAAGGAGCGTCGAAGGTTTGCCCTTCCTTGATGGCGATGCCGAAGGTATAAAAATCGCGTTGGGTGGGGGTGATGTGTGCAAAGTATTTTTCTTCCGCCCTTTTCCCCACGTGTTCGATTAATGCCCAATTCAAGTCGTGTATGAGCTTCCACGCTATCAGGCGTGTGTCGGTTTGCGGGTTGAGGAAGGGCAGGCCCAGAATGGTCTGCTCGTGCTTTTTAACGAAGGCGTCGAATTTTCCCGCGATGACGTAGGCGTGGCGTCCGTACATTTCGCTTACTTTCATATAATCATCATAGTCCGTGAGGATAAAGTTGGTAATGTACTTACCGCTTTCCGTTTTCCGCAGGAATCCGTAGTAACCGTTTGTTCCGTGGGTTTGTATCCATACTTCCTCCTCCACATAGGGCATAGGGACGCCCAGCATTTCGGAGAGTTCCTTTACGCTGCGTTCGGTGTCCTTGCACAGGTAGATGAGGGCCTTTGAAAAGCTGCGGCGGGCGTGTTCCCGCGGGTCGTTGCCCACGGGGCTTCCCGTGCCGATGAAGGCGATTTCGATGGGCTTTAATACGGGGTTGTCCATTTTTCCCACTCCTTTTTTAATAGTAACGCGTGCCGACCAGAGCCGCTGTTTGACGGTGTTTTGGCTGATGCCCAGCCTTTTTGCGATGTGCGGCACCTTCAATTCGTCGAGGTAGTACATGACGCACACGTCGCGGTATATCTTCGACAGGAAGGCGAATTCCCGCAGGATGCGCCGCAAGCGGAGCTTATCGTCCTCGTTTTCGATATATTCGTCGATGGGTTGGGTACAGCCGGTTGCGGTATCGTCCGAATAAAGGGCGGTATGGTCTGCTCCGCGCTTACGCTTTACGGAAAAATCGGCGTAGACGCGCCGCGCGATTGTCCACACGAAGGCGTAGGGGTGGGTAACGTCGGAATTCCTGCGCGCCGCGGAAAGCACGGCGGCAACGATGTCCGAGCATAAATCCTCCGCTTCATAGGAATTGGCGGTGCGTTTGTACGCAAAGGCGTACAAACTTTTCAGGAACGCCTTGCTTCCGAGCAGACCGTAGATTTCGTTCACGGGCTTCGCTCCGTTTCGTTAAGCCTTAACGCTTATATAGTCGGCGGAAAAGGGATCGGGTTAGGGAGTGGCGGATTCATGTGCTATTATACCGATTATCAATGGGTGCTGCCCGTACGGATATTTTGGAGCAAAGGAATGGTTACATGTTGGACAAGCAAAGGTACCATGACTATTTAATAAAAAAGAAATGCAACGAAAAACTGATAGGGGAAAGGCTTTGGTTTTTTAACGAATTGAAAAAATGTATCACAACGGACATAACCGCCGATGTGCTGACCGCGTTTTTGCAAACTTGGAACGTTAGCGGGGTTATCGGCCATTACCGCAACGCAACGCGTTTTCTGATTGATTACGCGAAATATATTGAGAAGGAAGAACCGGGGTTACAAAGTGCGGCTTCCGTTATTAACGGCTATTTTCACAGCGGGTACGAACAAGCGGGGAAAGACGCGGCGGCGCGGCGCAAGCAGGATATCCTCCCCATGCCCGATAACGTACAAGCTGACCCGAGGCACCTGACGGTTCTTTCCAATGAGGAATTTATCGCCGCGTTTCGGGAATTGCAGCAAATCGTAATCGCCATATATGAAGACATTGAAAAAGACCCCTTTGCGTGGGGATATCCGGACTTTGAAACGACGGAGGGTTATTACAACCGTGTTGTGGATATCCTGTTCGCTTTAATTTTCAACGGCTCCCATCATGACGGCGCCGTAACGGTTGACGCAAAGGCGTTTTTCAACGACAAGGGTGTAAAAAGGCATAAAAAAGTGGAATTAATGATTGCCGGGTTTGAAAGCATGGGGTTCCTATTTGACGGTTACGGTAAAAAATCCGAAGCATTTAGGGTTACTTATCCCGACAACCCGTATGTTATGACGGTTTTACACGCTTATGTAAGCGAAATTGATACTTCAAAGCCCGATTGGAGTTGGGGGAAGCCGTTGCACAGTTTTTCCTATCGTTATATCGAAGACCCCGCCGGGCAGAAATATGAACGTGTGTTCCGCGCGGAGATGGATTACGCTTCGAGCAAATTAAGGGAAGTACAGGAATGGCTCCATGCCGAGGCAAAAAAATACGGCTTCGCCATCGACCCCAAGGAACCGATGGAAAAAGGTTGCATCCTCTATAAAAAAGGCTCGAAGCGGTTTATGCTCGTACGGCAGGGCGAACGCAAACCGGACGCGGGCCATTTCGACCATCACGAAGCAAAGATAGGTACCAAAGTGTCCTTTATTCACGCCTTTGAAAAAGCGCCCGAAAAAATGCGGGCACTTGCCGGACGCTTCCCCGACGTATTTAAACTCGACGACCCCGGTACCTGCTGTAAGGGCGGCAGCCCGCATTTATTCAAAGCGAGCGGCGCCGAAAGCGGCGAAAAACGGTGCGCGTTCCGTATGCTTTTTACCTTCGACGGGGTTACGTATATGCGGTGCGGGTTGAATCATTTCTTTTTCCAAGATTTGTCCCTTGACGATGTAAAAACGATTTTGGAGATGTTTTTGGTCGAAAACGGAATCATAAAACATATATAAAATTCAATTCCCCCTTGACTCTTCCCCAGGGGAAGCGGTTATGTTCCTTCCGACGCATAACGCTTACCCGCGCCGCTGTACGCGGGGGACTCATGGGGGATTTTTATATGGACAAGCTGATTAAAATCCGCGACGTGTCGCATAGGTATGATGTATCCGCGCGCACCCTGCGGTATTACGAGGATATGGGGCTGATCGAAAGCATCCGCACCGACGATTACGCCTACCGCTTGTACGACGAAGCGGCGGTACGGAAACTCGAGCAGGTTCTCATCCTGCGAAAGCTGAACATATCCATCAAGGATATACAAATGATTTTTAACGCGTCGGGGACGGAAGCGGTACTGGCGGTGCTGGACAAAAAGGTGCGTGATATTGACGGCGAGGTTGCGCTACTGCATCAACTTAAGGGGTTTATCCTCGAATTTATACGCCAAATCAGGCAAGCGGACTTTACCAAGGGCGATGACGTTAAGATGCTTTACGAAAAAGCAAAAGAAATCGAAGGCCGCATTACCGCCGCACCCGAAAATGCTTCACCCGAAAATACCGTTCCCGACGTTAACCGCGTGTTGGAAGTGATGGAGCAAACCGACAGGCGCATACCGAACGTTACGGTGGTCATGCTGCCGGGCTTCCGCGCGGTAAGCGGGTGTGACTACAATACCCTTTGGGGTTGGCCGGAAACCCACGGCCATTTGTGCAGGGAGGATTTGTGGGGCGGTTGCGAATTCTACCTAAACAAAGAATGTTTGGGCATGGACAGCATGTTAATGTACGCCGTCCGCGACCGGGTGACCGAAGCCGATGCCGCGCCCTTCGAGCTGATAACGGTGGAAGGCGGTATGTACGCCGCGGCGGTATACGCCGAAATGGACGGCGAAAGCCAAACAAGCACCCATACGAAAATCATGGAATGGCTGGAAGGCACGAACTTTACCCATGACGATTCGCGGGATTGTTTGGCGCAATTATTGTTCCCGCATAGTGATATAAAACGCGGCTTGGGGTATCACCAAATGCAACGGTATATACCCATAAAATTTGACACAAAAGGTTGGCGGATTGTGTATTCTCTGGCGACGGACGCGTTTATCCAAAGCATGGAACGCGGCGCCGTGTGGAAAGGGATTCCCCGCCGCACCATCGGCTCCACGGGCAACCCGGATTATACCTTCCGTGAAGTGGAAGGCCGTAACGGTATCCATATCACTAACCGCGCCAACGATTGGGACGGAATCTTCATCCTATTGGACACGTTGGGAATCCAACCCAACCATTATTGCACAATAGAGGTGCGCGGGCGCGTAACAAGCAAAACATCAGCTTTACCGGGCGGTCGGATTGATATGACTACCCTACCCGGGTACGATTCGATGGCGCACCACGTTATAAACGATGGCGAAGCGTTTACGCTGGCGTTTACCTTCCCCGTTATGAGGGATCGGGCACTACCCACCTTGCGGGTTACGTCGAACCACCTCGCGCGGGAGGTGCCGTTTTTTATTGAACATATCGAAATAATGGTAAAGTCTTTTTCCGCAAGCCCGAACTATACGGAAATTGACCGCCCCAAGTGCGAAATCCGGCATTTGGAAGCGTTTGAAGTAACCTGCGACGGGACATTTTACGCGCGGGTACACGGCGAAACGCCGCCGATCGACGCAACCATCAAAGCCCCCACGGGCAGGTACATGTGCGTCGCCCTGCCGCAAGGCTACACAGATATCAACGCCTTCATCGCGGAGGTATACGAAAAACACCTGCCCTCTTGGCTGATGTGGGGCGCAGGGTTTGAACTTACGGGCGAAGCGGAACTGATGATCGACAACGCTCTGTTGTTGAGCGTGATGCAAAAAGGCTAAACCCCATGAACAAAAAATGGCCGGAAAAACTCGCGGCACAAGTAGAAAACAAGTACGGGCAAAAAGTACGCGACCGTATCTTCGGGGATATACCGCCCCTGCCGTTGCGCCGCGAAAGGGACGAAGTATGGCTGCGCAACTTGGTTCGGGGGGTTAATGATTTGAATGATGTGGATTATTTAGCGATCGTGAGCAAAAATACACGGTATCTTTGTTAATAATCTGATGTTAAATTAAAAAATTCTATTTCTTCCGCGCGTAGATGATGAGGGTTGTGGAGTCGTCGTCGATGGGTTTCTTGTCGAAGTTCTCGTATTGTTGCTCGATTTCGAAGCCCGCGGCGGTAAGCCAGCCGTGGATGTGTTCGAGGGTGGCGTAGTGTTTGATTCGGGTGACTGTTGCCTTCGCTTCCGTGCCGTCAGCGAGGCGTTGTTCACAATGGCGTTCGCCGGATAAGATACCGGTTTCTTCATTAAACGCACCCGACGCACCCCATTCCCTTTGATAGTTACCGTACTCGTCCGTGCCTTCCCACTCCCACACGACGTTGCCGTCATCTTCAACGTTATACCCCGCGGGGCGTGTCAGCGTGCGCCCGTTGGGCGCCCACGGGCTGTACCCGATGTAAAGATACCCACCGGTCACAAGCGCGCTTGCGGCTTTTTGGATAAAAAGCTCCTGCGCTTTTTTGTATTCGATACCGGTTTCGATTTCGATGTTAAACAGCAAATTACCCGCCAAAACCACTACATCGAAGCCCGCGCCCCAATCGTCAAGCAGCGCGTCGGCGTTGCGCCAATGGATGTTGGATAAACCCAACGCCTTGGCGGGTATATTGGCAAGCATGTCATCGTCCATATCAAAGCCCCAAGCGTCATGCCCCGCCTTCGCCAACGGCACAAGGATGCGTCCGCCGCCGCAAGCAACCTCCAGTACCTTCTTCGCAGGAGCGCCGATGGTTTGCAAGATGAACTTTACATCATCGTCCTGCGTTTCGTGCTGTTCGTATAAAAATGCGCCCAAGTTCTTGATTTTGGTTTCATTTGACATGTAATCCCTCCGTTTTATTTGATGGATTCATTGTAAAATAAAAAACCGTCATCGCAAGATAAATGACGGTTTTAGGAAAAGATTATCTTTTTGTACGTCGGCGTGTTTCATTTTCGAAGTAAAACCTAAATCGATATTTATAACAACTCGTACGTTAATGCGCCTTCAGCTTTTCTGCGGCGGGCTTATTAAATTTAATTTCTTCAATTTTAGATAATATTTGTTTCGCGCCGTTTTTAATTTCGTTGTTGCGTTGTTCCAACGACATGTAAGCCCATTCAACGGATTTTTCTTCCCTGATTTTTCTGATTTCTTGTATAATCATTTTAATCAACCTCCTCCGCAACCATAGCAATCGGTTGGATGATGTCTATGTTCCCGTAGCCCTCTAAATTTGAAATAGCGCGAACACCGCGAATGGTTGCCACATTTACTAAATGTTTAAAATTCATTGAAACAATAACATCACAATAATTATCAATCTCAGTACCGATATGCAATCTGTCATTTATATGTTTGTCGGCAACCAACAGTCCGTTAACTTTAACCAACTCCGCAATACGTTCGGCAGCAGCGCCCGTTTCTACCGTATGGTAATTAATTTGAGTTAAATAATCCATTAATAAATTGAGCTTTTATTTATTTTGAATGGCGTTTAATTCGTAGAAGGTAAGTTCGGAAATAACAACATCAAATTCATCATTTTTTAACCTATCCCAAAGCGCAAGCATAGCTTCTTTGTCTTTTGAATATTTTCTTCACTTTCGTCCAAATACCCGATTGCGCTTGTATCAAGGTAAACTCTTAATTTTTTCAACAAAACACCATCCTTTTATTAAACTCCAAACAAAGTTCGCGCATTTTCATATGTTTGCCCCCGCACAACATCGGGCGATACGTTTTTTATTTGAGAAACAGCATCCACCACATACCTCAAATACCCCGACTCATTACGCTTACCGCGATGCGGCGCAGGTGTAAGATAAGGGCAATCGGTCTCCAACAACAGCCTGTCTAACGGCATCGCTTCCACCACAGCCTTCAACCGCCCCGTCTTATCGTACGTAAGTACACCCCCAATGCCGAGATAAAACCCCATGTCAACATATCTTTGCGCAAGCGCAACGTCGCCGGGAAATGCATGGATAACGCCGCCGGGGGGAAGGGTCGGGCAGTTGCGGGTAACGCCGCAAGGGGGAGGGGCCGAGGGGTTGCAGCGACCGACTTCGCCTTCAAGGGAACGCAACCCCTCGGCTCCTCCCCCGTCCACGGGACTACCCCCCTTCAACCACCGTCCCCCGTCCCCGTACGGAGACCCCGCCATTATCCCGTAAACTTCCTCATCCGCATCCCGCGAATGAATAATCACAGGCAATCGCAACCCCCAAGCAATCTCCAGCTGCCGCTTAAACCACTTCCGCTGTACATCAGGCGGCGAAAGGTTCCTGAAAAAATCCAGCCCGATTTCACCAAAGGCGACAACCTTCCGGTCCGCCGCCAAGGTTTTCAATTCATCCATGCTTCGTTCCGTGAGGGTCTTGGCATCATGCGGATGGACGCCCACCGTCGCGTATATGAAAGGATATTTTCGGGCCAACGCCACACTCGCCGCGGACGAACGCATGTCGCTGCCCACATTCAAAACCATGCCGACGCCATTGGAAGCCAAGGCGTTTATCACGGTATCCCTGTCCCCATCGAATTGGCTGAAATCGTAATGCGTGTGGGTGTCGAAAATCAAATCCGGTGCGTTCATTCTTTTTCCATACGCGGGAAGGCTGCCGCTCCTTTTTCCACGCGCACCTCGCGCGGGAGGAGCCCGAAATGCTTCGCGCTTTCCCATGCGGCGAAAGCCGAATCGACAATGTTTAACTGCGCGCGGATGATCCCCGGCGTCGAAGGCATGACCGGTGCGATCGCCACTGCGACGATACGCAGCGTTTCGGCTAAACAATACAATACGTTAGCAAGTTCGGCGCGCTTCGTTTCATCCTTCGCCAGCACCCACGGCGCGTTTTCGTCAATGTATTTGTTGGCGCGGCGCACGACTTGCCACGTCTCCGCCAACGCATCGGAAAAGCGCAGGTTATCCATATGGTCCTCAACCTTGGTGACCATAGCCGTGGCAAGAGCGGCAAGGTCGATATCGTAGGGGGAGGGCGCGGGTTCGCACACGGGCAACACGCCGCCGAAATATTTATCCACCATACCCACCGTGCGGGAAAGCAAATTGCCCAAATCGTTCGCCAAATCCGCGTTGTACCGACCGATAAAATTGGCGCGGGTAAAATTGCCGTCCGGACCGAAAGAAAATTCGCGCAGCAAGAAATAACGCAGCGCGTCCACGCCGAATTCCGCCGACAGCGGGCGTGGATCGATGGCGTTGCCCAACGACTTGCCCAGCTTTTGTCCCTCGATTTGCAACCAGCCGTGCGCGAACACTTGCTTGGGTAGCGGCTCGCCCAGCGCAAGCAGGATGCACGGCCATATAATCGTATGGAAGCGTGTGATTTCCTTCGCCATCAAATGCACGTCGGCGGGCCAATATCTTTTATAGTCCGAATCGTCGTCCGATAGGAAACCCAACGCCGTCACGTAATTGGGCAGCGCGTCCACCCACACATACATGATATGCCCCGGGTCAAAGTCCACGGGTACGCCCCACGTAAACGTCGTACGCGACACGCATAGGTCGGAAAGCCCCGGCTTAAGGAAATTATTAACCATTTCATTACGGCGCGAAGCGGGCATGATAAATTCCGGGTTGGCGGCGATGTGCGCTTCAAGCGTTTTCTGATACTTACCCATTTTAAAGAAGTAGCATTCCTCGCTGATGCGCTCCACCGGGCGGCCGCAGTCGGTACATACGCCGTCCTTTGCTTGGTGTTCCGTGAAGAACGTTTCGCAGGGGGTGCAGTACAGCCCTTCGTAGCTTCCTTTATATATGTCCCCTTGGTCGTATAACTTCTTAAATATCCCCTTCACGCGGTCCATATGGTCGGGGTTGGTCGTGCGTTGGAAGTAATCGTAGTCGATGTTCATTAGCTCCCATATTTCCTTGTACTTGGCGACCAAATCGTCGCAGAACCTTTGCGGGGTAACGCCCGCGGCCGCGGCTGCGCGCTCCACTTTTTGGCCGTGTTCGTCCGCGCCGGTGAGGAACTTAACGTCATAACCGCGCGCCTTCTTATAACGCGCCAAGGAATCTGCCGCGACGGTGGTATACGTGTGGCCGATGTGCGGCTCGCCGTTGAGGAAGTAGATGGGGGTGGTGACGTAGAAGGGTTTCATGGGATGGAATACTCCTTTTGACTTGTACGCGGATCGCATTCAAGGTTAGGTATTTATAATTTTCCGAAGTATAGCATAAATAGGTGGCTACGTCCCGCAGAACGTCCTGTACCCGCAACCGCATTCCGGCGGTTGAGAATAATACGTATTTTCCTCATATGGTTTGCGCAGCGCATCCAATAAATCAAACATTACGGAATAATTTCCTTCGTTTGCCGCGGTCAGCGTTTCCTCCACGCGGTGGTTGCGCGGGATGACGGCGGGATTACTTTTATTTATCGCGCGGAACGTATTCGTAAAATCTTTCCCGTTTTCCCGCATTTCGTTAAGGTATTCCTCAATGATTATTTTATCGTCCGCGCCTTTGCGGGTCATGTTTAATTTTATCCGCATCCCCGCAAGCCAATGTTCGTCGAAGCACGCCCAATAATGCGTGATCGCTTCCTTAGCCTGTGCCATCGATATCAGCGGGGTTAACGATTCCGCCAAGCGGCTCAGGTTCCACGCGCCGATGGCGGGTTGATTCTTATACGCGTAACGCCCCTGCGTATCGATGGAGCTGAAAACGGTAGACGGGTCATATGCATCCATAAAAGCGCACGGGCCGAAGTCGATCGTTTCGCCGGAAACCGCCATATTATCGGTGTTCATCACGCCGTGGATAAACCCCGTGAGTTGCCATTTGGCGATGAGGGAGGCTTGGCGTTCGCATACCGCGCGGAAGAATTTCGCATATTTTTCATCCGCGTGCTCAAGGTCGGGGAAGTGACGGCGAATCGTATAATCCGCCAATGCGCGGACGTCATCAAACGTGCCGAACGCCGCCGCGTAATTAAACGTACCCACCCGGATGTGGCTCGACGCGACCCGCGTGAGTACCGCACCCGGCAATATCCTTTCACGTATCACATCGCGCCCCGTCAATACGACCGCCAAGGATCGTGTGGTGGGAATACCCAGCGCGTGTAACGCCTCGCTGATGATATATTCCCGCAGCATGGGCCCGAGTGCCGCGTAGCCGTCCCCTCCACGGGAAAACGCCGTAGGACCGGAACCCTTTAATTGGATGTCGAACAGACGGCCACGCGGTGCCTCCGACGAAGGGGGTGTCCGTTGTTCGCCCAGCAGCACCGCCCGCCCGTCCCCCAGCATGGTAAAATGACCGAACTGGTAACCCGCGTAGGCTTGCGATATGGGGGTACAATTGGGTACAGGCAAGCGAGAACCAGCAAAGACCTCGGCGTTATCCTGCATCGCATCCGCATTCAGCCCCAACTCCGCGGCTAAGAGTTGGTTGAAAATCACCATTTTAGGCGCGGGTGCGGGTTCAGGGTATTGATGGCGGTAGTAAAATTCGGGGAGCTGTGTGTAGCTGTATTCCATGTTCCAACTTTTGTTTGACATAAAAATCGCCTCCGCTCATTAGTATTTCGCGGAGGCGACATTGTTATCCCCGTGCCGCGGGGCTTTATTTAAGTTGCTTTAGTACCTCTAACGCGCCTTCGTAGTCGTAATCGTCAACCAATTCCGCCAATTCCTCCATGCCCGAAATACCCTTTAAACGCTCCGCGTAGTTCGATGCGCCGTAATCGCCCGCTTGGAGCAGTGCTTCCAATTCCGTCAGCATGGCAACCCGTTCCTCACGATCCATTTTTACGGTTTCATGCTTTTGCGGCTCGATATCGCGCGTAATGGGTTCCAATTCATGCAGGGCGGCTTTTAATTCCGTTTCAAGCGCATGGAGTTGGTCGGGGGTATAGGAAGGTGGGTCAAGTTGTAAGGAATATTCCAGCGAGGATGCCGTTTCTTGCAACCTTTTTTTACCGAGGTAACCCGCGCCGCTTTTAAGCGTATGCACGATCCTGTGCGCGGTTTTGATATCGCCGGTGCTCAGCGCGTGGTGGAAACGGTTATACGTATCCTTGTTATCCTTCACGAACGTGACGATGACCTTGTGACGCAGTTGTTCGTCCTTGCTTGATTGCGACGGGCCGCTTTCGCCTGCGGTTTCCGTAATGATTTTATCCGGGGGCAGGTACGTCTTAACGATTTTACGCAAATCGTTTACTTCAATCGGCTTTGAGATAAAGTCATTAAAGCCGTTGCTCAGGAACATCTTTTTTACGCCCGCGATGGCGTTCGCCGTCAGCGCAACGATGGTAAGCTGTTCGTATTTACCGCCCATCTTCCTGATTGCGTGCGTGGTTTCAATCCCGTCCATTTCGGGCATCATATGGTCCATAAACACGATGTCATAATCTCTTTCGCTTACCCGTTTAAGAGCCTCCTCACCGGAGGCTGCCGTATCAATGACGATGTCGAGTAAGCCCAACAGCCCCTTCGCCACCGTAAGGTTAAGCTCGTTGTCGTCCACCACCAGTATAACGGCTGTCGGGGCGCGGAAGTGATAAGCCCCGCTTATTGCGTCGTCGTCAACCGCGTTCTTGTTGCCCAATACCTTGGGTATCGTAACCGTAAATACGGAACCTTCGCCGTATACGCTGGTGACGGTTATGCCGCCGCCCATCATCTGCGCGAAGTTTTGGCTGATGGCAAGCCCCAACCCCGTGCCCGCGGTATTGCGGTTTTTAAACGTGTCGGCTTGTGAGAAGGGTTTAAACAGCTTTTGCAAATCCTCTTCACGTATACCCAAACCTGTGTCCTTGATTTCAAAGATAATGGAATCCTCCGTAGTCGTGATTTTCATGCGCAGATAACCTTCGGTTGTGAACTTGGCGGCATTTGAGCACAGGTTCGTTAATATCTGTCGGAGCCTTACATCGTCACCGTACAGGTAATCCGGCAATACGCCCTCCTTCACCAACAGGAAATCGAGGCCCTTCTTTTGCGTGATATACGTGAACATGGAATGGAGGTTATCGACGAGCGACGTGAAGTCGTAATCCACCGGGATCAGTTCCATCTTACCCGACTCGATCTTGGAGAAATCCAATATGTCGTTGATGATGCCCAGAAGGGAATGGGAAGAAATATTGATGTCCCGTATATAACCGTTTTGGCGGTCATTGAGGGTTTCGTTCAGCATCAGTTCGGACATGCCGATGATGGCGTTCATGGGTGTACGTATTTCGTGGCTCATCTTCGCCAAGAAATCGTTCTTCGCGCGGGTAGCCAGCTCCGCTTCGTTTTTTGCTTCAATAAGTTCGGTAATATCCACCAGCTCATATACACGCGACCGATAACCTTCGTCCAGCAGCGAGGACCGCAGCATAAACCAGTTATGCCCGTTTTCCTTTTCGATCATGATATTCTTTTGTATAAATTCCTCCCGCCCGAACGAGTGGGTGAATAATGCCTTCGTGTCCTCCGATATGGGCAGGTCGCTGAAGGATCGGCCTATAATATTCTGATGATCGCTTAGATCCAGCCATTCCATCAGGGAGTTGCTGATATATTCGACCTTTGCTTTGTCGTTGATGACCAGCATAGGTGTCCTCATCTCGTGGCTCATTCTGGAAAGGAACTCGCTCTTTGATCGGCTGGCCTGTTCGGCTTTTTCCCGCGCGTTTTGGATTTCCGTAACGTTTGTGCCTGAGATGATATAACCGATCCTATCCCCCTTGTTATTAAGGAAATGGCTGGCTGTCCCTTTTATATACAGACCTTGATCCGCCATGTGGTACACTTCGGCTTCGTAGCCTTCCTTTAACGCCAATACGGGGTCATGCTTTGTACCGGAGGGGTAAATGCTCTTTTCGTTGTAGGGGGAACCGACGACCTCTTCCAAGGTTGTGTTTGTGAGTTCCAAGCCGTGATCGTTCATGTATATGATATTCCCGTCCAGCCCGATGATGGTGAGGGGGCCGTTTACGCTGCCGACGATATTCTTGGCCATATCGTCGAAGGCGTCCGCCAATGTGCCGAATTCGTCCTTAACGACGGAGTTGAAGCGGAATTGACGTTCCCCCGCCCTGAAGCGGGATACGCCGACGATGAGCTTTTTTATACTCCCCGTAAACGCAGAGGCAACCAATATACCCATCAACGCCGCCAAGATAAGAATTAACAAGCTGCTTGCAAACACTTGGCGGATCATGTTGTTCATACTGCTGTTTATGGTTTCGTCCAGCTTGGTCCTGATTTCCTCAACCGGCCTCGTAAAGTCTTCCAACCCTGCCCCAATGGTGACAAAACCGAAACCTCGGCGGGAATAACCGTTTGACGCCGACGGCGCGTATTGCCCCGTATAATAGGGGATAGCCGCCGCCGTCGTTAATTTTTGGAGCCCGCTCCATAATATATAAAAGGAACCGGAGCCTCCGTCCTGCGTCAAATCCATCCACCCGGTGCATTGGGGGGCGTTGTTGAGGTACCGTCCGTCCAACCCGACCAAACCCGCTCGGGTCAACGAAGGGGCGGGGGTTTTACTTCTGGACTGGTTATCGAATATCGGCCAACCTTGGATAAAATCGGTCCAAAGAGGTGTACCGCTTGCCTGCCACGCTTCGTAGATCGAGGACTCAAGCCAAGGGACTTGCGGGTTGCCCGTTTCGGGGTCGAAGCCGACGATGGAATGGTGTCTGGGGTGACAAATACTGCGCGATTGGTAATCCCATATGAAGGCGTAGTTGCCTTCATATGCGTTGGGCAGGGCGGTATAACGTTCCTCCATCGGGGTTATGTGATCGACGAACGCCATGATATGGTCGTGGTTTAAAGCAAACGTCACATACCCGATGCGGTTACCGCTTGCGTCCGTCACGGGCGTGGCCCAGCGTATAATCCCTTCGAAGCGTTGTCCGTTGGGGTTTTCCATTCCGGCGTACGCTTGTTGCTCCGGGTCGAAAAGGATGTCATATCCGCGTGTCTGCGCGGCCCTTTGCAACGTTTCGGGTACATACATGCCGATGTAATTTGTACCCACATACGCGCCGATAACGTCGGAAACAAAAATATCGCCGGGCCGGAGATAAGCCAGCGCGGCGAAATACGTTTCGGCCCTTATATATGTATTTTCCCTTCGGGAAACGTTCCCCTTCGCGGGGTTTAGCGGATAATGGGTTTTGGGGGATTCGGGCGCAACCACCTTGATCAATTCATTGCCGTCCAAATCGACGAAGGTAATTTCGTCGTACAGCGGTATGTATTCGAACAAAAATATATCGGGCGGACGGGCATTAAAGCCGCCGTCATCGCTGTTTTCGCTGTTGGTGGAAATGCCGCCGGTCATAATCGGGGAATCCGCGTTTTCCGGCACCCATGATATACCGTCGGGAGCCAACACCCAATTGCCCCTATCGACAACCCTTCCCAACTTGTTTTGGATAAATTGCCTGTACAGTTCCTCCGATGGCTCCATAGCGGCGAGGAACAATATGTCGGCGTCGCGGGCATACAGGAACTCGGCGACGTTCCTCGCCGTATCGGTCGTCAGCCGTTCGATGTTTTGGATGGCGATTTCGGTCAATGCGGAAGTGGAGTCCGTAATCGCAATGGTCTCAAGTTTATGGCCGATGGTGTTGAATTGAACCAGTTGGATTACGATCAATACGACGATGGGGATGATACTGCTGATCAAAAAGGAAAGGATGAGCTTGGGCCATATACCGATGCCGAGTTTATCCACCATACGTTTAATGCGCCCGCCGTCCGTTGTTTTGTTTGCTGAACGTTTGCCCATAACGCTTACCCCTCATCCGGAAAATATGATTTGATTAAATAATTATTCAAAGCCATATTATCATAAAATCGCATGGTCAACAAAAAAACCCCTCGAATCACGATAAAATCGAGGGGTTTAAAAATGCGGCTGACAGGACTTGAACCTGCACAATCATAGGATCACTAGAACCTGAATAGGAATTGACTGATTACAAAGGATGAACATCCGGTGATGGATCATAAATTCTAAACCGGACGGGGCCAGT